>Ga0114980_10000030_pt1 | contig 85980 bp, 69 predicted proteins | sample S_140806_EF_Meta_FD_87018 | JGI IMG/M metagenome (GOLD analysis project Ga0114980, IMG submission 87018) | Freshwater microbial communities from Lake Simoncouche, Canada to study carbon cycling - S_140806_EF_MetaG | ecosystem: Environmental > Aquatic > Freshwater > Lake | place: Lake...
AGAAAGCTGCTCCTGCGAAAAAAGTAGTTGCGCCAGTAAAGAAAGCTGCTCCTGCGAAAAAAGTAGTTGCGCCAGTGAAGAAAGCTGCTCCTGCGAAAAAAGTAGTTGCGCCAGTAAAGAAAGTAGAAGTAAAGAAAGTTAAACCAGCTCCAGCAGTTATCGCTAAACCAGCGACCGTGAAGAAACCCGAGGCAAAGACAACTGCACCCGTTTATAAACCTGCTCCAGAGATTAATAAAGTACCCGTGAAGATGCCAGCAGAACCAGTTAAAGGATTACGTTATTCAGACAGCGATTTGAAAGAATTCCAAATTTTAATCAAAGAGAAATTAGAGCAATCGCGTTCAGATTTCGAAGAGTTGAAAGAATCTCTTTCAAGAGAAGGTGACAACAGTACCGACGATACTTCGCCTACATTTAAAATGATGGAAGACGGAAGCGACACGAACAGCCGAGAAGAGGTAGCTCAATTGGCTTCACGTCAAGAAAAATTCATTAAGAACCTAGAAAACGCTCTTCTGCGTATCATGAACAAAACATACGGTGTTTGTCGTGTTACAGGACAGCTTATTCCTAAAGAACGCCTGCGTTTGGTGCCTCATGCTACTCTTAGCATTGAAGCGAAGAACATGCAGTAAGATCTCGTATAGTGAGAAAAGTACTCTTAACTATTTTAAGCGTTGTTGCGCTTGATCAAATTTTAAAAATATGGATAAAGCTCAATTTTCTCTACGGAGAAAATGTAGAGCTTATTTCCGGGTGGCTCGATTTACAATTCGTTGAAAATCCGGGTATGGCATTCGGTTGGATGTTCCCTGGAACAAGCGGCAAATTAGCCCTTAGCATTTTTCGAATCATTGTCGTTACCGCCATTATCATTTACATCTATAAGCTTACGAAAAAGAAAACCCATCAAGGATATCTTTTCTGCTTAGCCCTTATTGTAGCTGGAGCGTTGGGTAACATCATAGACAGCGCTGTTTATGGGATGACCTTCGACAAAGGTTCAACCTTCGACCCGCACTTTCAAGATTATACAGCGTATTCAGATACTGCAGCATTTTCTTCAGAAGGTTATGCTCCTTTTCTCATGGGTAATGTTGTAGACATGGTGCACATTACTAAAGAATTCGACTTCCCTTCGTGGTCGCCTATTCATGCAGGAGAAAGAGCTGAAATCTTCCCTCCTATTTTCAACATTGCAGATGCTTCTATCTCGGTTGGAATTATTCTCATCTTACTCTTTCAAAGACGTTTCTTCAAGGATGAAGAAGAAGAAGAAGTACTCATTGAAGAAGCCGTCACTGAAGTTGATCCTTCTGCATGAAATTGAATCTTTCTATTTCTGAACTGTCCCACATTGTTGGTGGTGAAATCTCAGAGGGGAACAGTAAGAACTTTATTCATTCCATTTGTACCGACACGCGCCACACCATAGATGCAGCACACACGCTATTCATTCCATTAATAGGCGAGCACTTCAACGGACATTCGTTTGTTGAAAGTGCTTTTCAAAAAGGAATCAGAACGTTCATCGTTTCTAAAGCAGTCGATTTACCAAGCGAATGCGCAGTTATTCATGTTGAAAACACAACAACTGCATTTCAAAGAATTGCAGCTCATCACAGAAAACAATTCAACATTCCCATCATTGGGGTTACTGGAAGCAATGGGAAAACCATTGTGAAGGAATGGATCAATCAATTGCTTGCCGATGATTTTTGTATTGCTCGAAGTCCGAAAAGTTTCAATTCACAAATTGGCGTGTCACTTGCTGTGCTTCAGCTTGAATCCATGCACAATTTGGGAATATTTGAAGCGGGAATTTCTCTTCCCGGAGAAATGAATGCGCTTCAACGCATCATTCAACCCACAACAGGTGTCTTCACATTTTTAGGAAGCGCTCACGCTGAAAATTTCTCATCACAAACAGAATTACTTCACGAAAAAATGAAGTTATTTTCTTCCTGTGAAACACTCCTTGTTCCTTCCAACCTTGAATTAAATTTTAGTGGGAATATCATTCGAGTTGGAAATCAAACACAAGATGATTTTTCCATTCGAGAAATAAAATCTTCTTCAACACATTCCATTGTTTCATTCAGTTGGAAAGGGGAAATGTCTTCAGCAGAAATTCCGTTTATTGATACAATTTCCATTGACAACTTTGGGCTTGCTGCTGCAACAGCCCTACACCACGGACTTTCATTGACTCAATTATCAGAGAAAGCACCACAGTTATTAGCCGTTGAAATGCGCATGCAACAGTTAAAAGGAATTGGAGGAATGCAATTGTTAAACGACAGTTACAGCAACGATCTGACTTCACTCAAACTTGCGCTTCAGCATTTCAATTTAAACATTCAAGCAAAAAAACGCGGTGTTGTCATTTCAGACATTCTTCAAAGTGGAATGAAAGATGACGTTTGGATTGCGCGCGTTTGCGAACTTATGAATGAATTTCAAATCGACAACATTTATGCTGTTGGTGAAATTTTCCTTCAACATAAAAATAAATTACCAAAAAATTTCTCGTGCTTTCAAGGCACCGAAGAACTTGTTGATTTTCTCATTTCAAATAGGATTGATTCGAATGCCCTGCTCATCAAAGGTGCTCGGAAATTTCATTTCGAAAAAATAGTGAGCGCAATGCAAGAGCAGCACCAAGAAACCATTTTCGAGGTGAACATGAATGCCCTTGCCAACAACTATTATTATTTCCGATCATTAGTAAATCCCAATGTCAAACTCATGGGCATGGTGAAGGCGAACGGATATGGCATTGGCGCGGTTGAAGTGGCTGTCTGCCTTGCCAATTGTGGAATTGAGGCGTTGGCCGTAGCTTATGCAGACGAAGGCGTTCAACTTCGCGAAGCAGGAATTTCACTTCCGATTTTAGTTCTTGAACCGAATGTTACCGACTTCGCTCCACTTTTCAAACATCGTTTAGAACCTGAATTGTTTTCCATTCGATCATTCAAAGCGTTCGCGAAAGCTGCGAAAGAATTCAATTCAGAAAAAACATTCAAGGCACATTTGAAGCTAGACACCGGTATGAACCGTCTTGGATTCAAACCCAGTGAAACATCTGAATTAATTGAATTATTGAAAGAAAATTCAAACATTGAAATAACAAGCATCTTCACTCACTTTGCCGCTTCGGAAGATGAAAGTCATGATGCCTTCACCCAAGATCAAATCAACGATTTTGAAAATCGTTGTGCACAAATTGCAGATGTACTAGGGTATTCTCCCATTCTTCACGCTGCAAATACCGGCGGAATTCAGCGATGGAAAAACGCTCAGTTCGATATGGTGCGCCTTGGAATTGGACTCTATGGGGTTTCAGCGTTCGAAGAGGAACAAAAAATGTTGCGCACCGTCGGAAGCCTAAAGACCAGCATTGTTCAAATTAAAACAGTTCTTTCAAATGAAACCGTTGGTTACGGAAGAACATTCACTTCCAACCAAGAAATGAAAATAGCCGTTCTTCCTATTGGCTACGCAGACGGCTTCCGCCGATCTCTTTCCAACGGAAAAGGAAAAGTGTTCATCAACGGCAAAGCCTGTCCTGTCGTGGGGCGTGTGTGTATGGACATGACCATGGTAGACATTTCGAATCTTGAAGCAAAGGAAGGCGCCGAGGCTATTATCTTCAACGAAGAACACCCCATCACGGCTTTCGCAAACGACTGCGATACCATTGCCTACGAGGTGCTCACGAGTATTCCCCAACGCGTGAAGCGTATAATTGTAAACGAGGCGTAAACTTCGTGCGGAAAAATGTCATTTCTGTGAACATGTAAGGTGCATTCATTCCGATATTTACACAATATCGAAATTGTTATGATGCACAAAAGTTATTTCCAAAAATCAATTTTAACCCTTTTAAGCGTAATTGCTTTTTCATTTGTTTCATTCGGACAAGCTGCGAGAATGAACAACGAGTTTATACTTCAACTTAAAAAAGGATTTTCTCCTGCCCAAGCAGAACAAGAGTTAACTCAACATTTCGGAATACTTCCTGAAATTAAAGTGAGCTACGAAGTCAGCGACATCATGCGCGCATGGTTGTTTACTTTCAACGAAGACTTGGTTTCGTTGAATGAAATCATTCGCTATGCACCCACCTGCTCAAGCATTCAATTGGCACAAGCCAATCACAAACTTGCTGAACGCATTGTTCCCAATGACCCTTCATACGGCCAGCAATGGTTTCACGACGATGCTTCAGATAACGACATTGATACTCCAGAAGCTTGGGACATTACTACAGGTGGTTTAACAGCATTCGGAGATGAAATTGTTGTTTGTGTTGTTGAAGGAGGCGGTGCAAAATGGGATCAAGCAGACATCATTGAAAACCACTGGACCAATACCAATGAAATAGATGGAAATGGCATTGATGACGACAACAACGGTTATATCGATGACATTGACGGTTGGAATATGACCGCCAACAGCGACGCTATTGCTGCTGGAAATCACGGTACGCAGGTAAGTAGCATGATTGGTGCAAAAGGTGACAACGGAATTGGAATTACAGGAGTAAACTGGAATGTAAAAATTATGCAGGTAGACATGGGTGGTATATCAGAAGCCAATGTCATTGCAGCATATACCTATCCCTTGAAGATGCGTCGCATGTACAACTTGTCTGGCGGAACACAAGGCGCCTACGTTGTTGCAACAAACAGCAGCTGGGGAACCGACAACGGACAACCTTCTCAAGCCCCACTTTGGTGCGCCATGTACGACACACTTGGAGTAGCCGGAATTCTTTCATGTGGTTCTACCGCGAACAACAACGTAAACGTTGATGTTGTTGGAGATCTTCCTACCGCTTGTCCCAGCGAGTATATGGTTGCTGTAACTGCAACAAATAGCTCCGACGTGAGAACATTCAGTGGATACGGAATTACAACCATTGACATAGGTGCTCCTGGCGAAGCCGTTTACCTTGCGGGTAATACCAATTACGGAAACACTTCTGGAACCTCCTTTGCGGGCCCATGTGTTGCCGGTGCAATAGCACTGTTGTATTCCGCTCCTTGTAACTCTTTCATGGCAATAGCAAACTCGAATCCTTCCACGGGAGCTCAACTTATTCGAGACTATATTTTCAATGGAGTAGATATTGTAGCTAACCTTCAACCCGAATTGGTAACAGGCGGACGATTGAATGTTAAAAACAGTCTTGATCTACTTCTGAATGAATGTTCGGCTGGCGGATGCGTTGCGCCGTTTGCCATTGGCGCTATGCAAATTCCAAATCTGTTGGATTACAGTGTTTTTTGGAACAGCACGCCTGAGGTAACCACCTTCGCTTGTCAATATCAATTGCAAGGTTCTGGAAATTGGATACTCATTGAAAATATAAATGCGAACAATGTTGATTTAACGGGACTACTTGCTTGTTCAACTTATGAAATTCAATTGGCCTCTTTGTGTAACGACACTTTGGGTGAATGGACAAATTCATTCTTACTTACCACCGAAGGATGTTGCGTAAACCCGAACGAATATTCGGTTCCGAATGCGCAGGGAGCAACAACTGCTACAATTGCATGGAATGACATCTTTGCCGCAGATGGATACACCATTCAATTAACGGGACCAAACGGAACCGAGGTTATTCAATCTCTTCAGCCAAACATTACATTTAACAATTTAGATTCTTGCACCACTTACACCATTCAAGTAGGGTCAATCTGCAACAATCCAGAAAATCCTTTCACTTCGTTTGAATTCTCTACAACCGGTTGCGGTTCATGCACCGACGTTGTTTATTGTGATGCCAATGGTGGAAACGCGGCGGATGAATACATAGACGCGGTTACTGTAGGTTCATTTACGAACATTAGCACCGCCAATGCAAACTACACCGATTACACAGATCTTAGCACGTTGACACTGGTTGCAGGAAACTCTTATCCAGTATCACTTACACCCGGTTTCCCAGGAGGTTCATACAGTGAGTATTTCAAAGTATGGATCGACTACAATGCCAATGGAACTTTCGACGAACCTGCTGAATTGGCCTACGATGCAGGCAGCGGTTCTCAAAATACAGTTACCGGAACCATCACTGTTCCTGCAGCGGCAGACCTTGCTCCAGGCAGCACACGCATGCGTGTAGGAATGGCTTATGTTGGAATATTCGGCGCAGGAGCTCCTCCTTCCTCATGCGGAACCTACGGTTATGGCGAAGTGGAAGACTACTGTGTTAACTTAGAAATCGTGGATGGCGTTGAAAATTTAAATGGAAACTTCCAACTTCACGTTTATCCGAATCCAGCAAAGGAATCTATTCAACTCAATCTTCCTTCAAGCATTCAAAAATTCCAATTGAGAATTCTTTCAAATGATGGAAAATGTGTGAAGCAAATGAATACGGACTTGCGTTCTATTTCCGTTAGTGATCTTGCTGCTGGATATTACATTTTAGAAGTCGTTTCAGAAAACGGAATCGCTAGAACAAAAATTTGTGTTGAGTAAGTAAACTAAATGACAACATAGATTGTCTTAGATAATATGAATCGCAAACTACTCCTAACCTTTTGCACTTGGCTCATTGCTGTCGCGGCTTGGGCTACGCACAATCGTGCAGGGGAAATTGTTTACGAGCATATTTCGGGATACACGTATAAAGTAACCATCAACACCGTCACGAAAGCAAGCTCCTTTGCAGCTGACCGTCCGTTTTTAAAAATACGTTGGGGCGATGAACCGTCTGGAACTACCGAAAATCAGCTCGACAGTCTCGAACGCTCTCAATCAGTGATTTTAAGTTCGGGCGATGCGAAAAGGAATCAATATGTTGGATACCACACCTACGGCGGTCCGGGAGTTTATTATCTCGTGATGGAAGACCCCAATCGAAACGATGGGGTAATCAATATTCTGAATTCCGTGAACCAAGTCTTCACCATTCAAACCATGCTCGTCATCTCACCAGCAACCGGACATAACAATTCAGTTCAGCTATTGAAATTGCCCATTGAGGATGCTTGTCTCAATCAGCCGTGGATACACAACCCCGTTGCGTTTGATCCAGATGGAGACTCTTTGGTTTATTCATTAGTTCCATGTATGGGTGCAGGAGCCGAACCCTTACCCGGTTGGCTACTTCCCGATGCGAGCACTGTAAATGGGTCTGACGTTTTTAGCATTAATGCTTCAACTGGCGATGTCACTTGGGTAGTTCCGCCATTGGCCGGAGAATTCAACATTGCCATTAAAATTGAAGAATTCAGAAACGGAATTTTGGTCGGATATGTCATCCGCGACATGCAGATAACGGTTATAACATGCAACAACCAACCCCCTATCATTGCTCCACTTCCCGATTATTGCGTAGAAGCAGGAAGCACGATTCAATTCGATGTAAATGCAAGTGATCCGAATGGAAATGTGGTTTTAATAACTGCATTTGGTGGACCACTAACAAACGTTGTGCATGAAGCAGAATTCAATTCATTCACTGATACTTTTTATTGGAATCCGGAATGCGATGAAGTTCGCGCAGCCCCTTACACCGTTAGCTTTGAAGCATTAGATAACGGCTTTGTTCCCTTAGCAGACATTGAATCTGTGAATATCACGGTGGTGGCCCCAAAGGTTCAAAATGTTCAAGCCAATGCTGTGGGTTCTACCGTTGGAATCTCGTGGAATCCGTCGCCCTGTCTCAGTTCTTTTTCAAACTACGAATTGGCAAACGTTCGTTACTTCATTTACAGAAGACAAAACGGTTACAATTTCAACCCTTCCGATTGTGAAGTTGGAATGCCCGCCTATACTGGATTCGTATATATCGGACAAACGCTTGGCGCGAACAGTAACTACTATCAGGACAACGCTCCCGGATTTGGTGTTCCTTTTTGCTACCGCATTGTCACCGTATGGCCAGACGGCGCATTGAGTTATGCCAGCGACGAGGCCTGTGTTCAAATAAAAAAGGACATTCCGGTCATTACAAAAGTGAGTATTGAAACAACAGATATTTCTGTTGGAAGTGATACCGTTTGGTGGTCACCTCCTTCACAGCTCGACACGCTCGCTTTTCTTCCTCCTTACCACTACGAATTGGAATTCGATAACAACGGAACTTGGCAAACCATTTTTGCTTCGAATCCGTTTAACATCCTGAACACAGGAGATACGATTTACTATCACTCGAATATCGACACCTTCACCGCATTAAAAAAATACCGTGTTAAATTTTACTCGAATGAAGATGTAGTGGGATATTCTTCGAGCGCTACTTCTCCGTGGCTTGTTGCAACCCCTATGGACAATGCCATTCAGCTGAATTTACAAGGACAATTCCCGTGGATCAATTCTCGCTATTTCATTTATCGGAAGGCACCAGGAGAATTAATTTATTCTTTGTTGAATGAAACAACTGCACCACAATACCTCGATACCGGTTTAGTAAACAATGCAAACTACTGCTACAAAATTCTTACACTAGGTTCATACGGTGCACCAAATGTTCCGGATTCGTTATACAATTTCAGTCAAGAAATTTGCGCCACTCCTTACGACTCAACCCCGCCTTGCGCGCCGCTCATTTCACAAATAAACAATTGTGAAATTCCTTCGCTTCAAATTTCATGGAACAACATAAACCCTTCTTGCTCGCAGGACATAACCGCATACAACATCTATTACGCGCCTACAGATACAAGCGCATACACTATACTTGGAACACTGAATGGGATCAATAGCACCGAATTCGAATTCCTTCACCCAAGCGGGTGGCAAAGCATAGCCGGATGTTTCTACATCACAGCATTGGACTCGCTGAATTTATGGCCAGACGGGGAACTTCATCAGAATGAAAGCTCGCCTTCAAATGTGGTTTGTATAGACAACTGTCCAGACTATGAACTTCCAAATATTATAACCCCTGACTTAGACGGACTGAACGATATTCTGAAGCCCTTTCCATATCGCTCCATTGAGAGTATTGATTTTAAAATTTTCAATAGATACGGAACACTGCTTTTTGAAACCACAGATCCAGATATCTTGTGGAACGCTACCGATCAAAAAACAACAAACCTTGTCAGCTCCGGAACCTACTACTACACCTTAGTTGTGAATACCATTCGACTTCAAGGTTTAGTCCCCGTGTTTCAAGAGGGATACATTCAAATTTTGAACGCCACACAAGCATCACCTCAACAATAACAGATGTTCACAGGAATTATAGAATCCCTCGGGGAAATTGTAAAAACAGAACGCGTTGGAACCAATTTAGAACTCTGGTTTTCTTGCGATTTCACCAGTGAATTGAAAGTAGATCAAAGCCTTGCGCACAATGGAATTTGTTTGACTGTGGTTGAAATAGTTTCAAATAGGTATCGCGTTACAGCTATCGATGAGACCATTCAGAAAACTACCATTGGTGCTTGGAAGGAAGGAGATAAAGTCAATCTCGAAAGATGCGTGAAAGTGGGCGATCGACTTGACGGACATAACGTACAAGGACATGTAGATGTGGTTGGAAAATGTATTTCCGAAACGGAAAATGATGGTAGTTGGAAATTCACTTTTGAATATTCACCGAAAGAACTCGGGCACATAACCGTTCCAAAAGGAAGCATCTCTGTGAACGGCGTAAGTCTTACCGTTGTTGACAGTTCGAAGACTTCGTTCTCGGTGGCTATTATTCCATTCACCTACGAACACACCACTTTTCAGTTCATTGAAAATGGAACCACTGTGAATTTAGAATTCGATATTATGGGGAAGTATGTGGCCGCGTATATGGCTGCACTATCTTCGTAACATGATATCTTCAGAACACGAAAAAAAACTATTTCTTCTCGACGCTTACGCACTTATTTTCCGTGCTTATTATGCCTTCATCAGAACGCCTCGTATTAACAGCAAAGGTCTGAACACCGGAGCCATGTTCGGATTCACGAACACGCTTCTCGATATCCTTAACAACGAGAAACCTTCACACATCGCTGTCGTATTCGATGCGCCAGAACAAACTCTGCGTGAAATCGATTACGAAGCATACAAAGCCAACAGATCTGAAACACCAGAAGACATTAAGCTCGCAGTTCCTTACATAAAAAAAATCGTTGAAGCTTTCAATATTCCTATGCTCATTGCTCCGGGATACGAAGCCGATGATATCATTGGAACGCTCGTTAAAAAGGCCGAAGAGAAAGGGTTTCATACATACATGATGACTCCTGATAAAGACTACGGTCAATTGGTAAGCGACAAGTCTTTCATCTACAAACCCGGCTACCAAGGCGGAAAAGCAGAAATCTTAGGAGAAGCAGAAGTCTGTGCAAAATTCAACATTCAAAATGTAAGTCAGGTTATTGATTTACTTGGAATGATGGGCGATGCAGTAGACAACATTCCTGGACTTCCCGGCATTGGTGAAAAAACAGCTTCTAAACTTTTGGCTGAATTCGGATCACTCGAAGGCCTGCTCGCTAACACAGACAAGCTAAAAGGAAAGCAAAAAGAAAACGTAGAGAATTTCAAAGAGCAGGGAATCCTTTCGAAGAAGCTCGCAACCATCATGCTCGATGCACCTACTCCATTCGATGAAGAGGCGTTGAAAGTAAGTGAAATAAACAAAGACGCCATTCGTGAAGTTTTTGAAGAACTTGAATTCCGTCAGTTAATCAAGCGTGTGTTGAACGAAGAACCTGAAGCTAGTCCAACTGCAAGTCCTTCATCTAAAAGCAACTCAGCTCCCGATTTATTTTCATCTGCAGGAGAAGAAGTTGAAATTCCAACCACACCGAAAAACACACTTGAAAATGTTCCTCATGAATACTTCATGGCTACATCTGAACAGGAACTTCAATCATTAATTTTAGAATTGCAGCGCGCTACCATCTTTAGTTTCGACACCGAAACCTCTGATCTAGAGCCACATTCAGCATATTTAGTCGGATTATCTTTCAGCACGGAGGGGCATACCGGCTGGTATGTTCCTATCTCTTCCAACTTCGAAGAAGCACAAAAGCAATTGGAAATTTTCAAAGAAATTTTCGCTGATTCTTCAAAAACACTTGTCGCGCAGAACTACAAGTTCGATTTCAAAATGATGAAGAAATATGGAATGAAGATTCACAACAAAATCTTCGATACCATGCTCGCTCACTACGTCATTAATGCCGACGGGAAACACGGAATGGATGCGTTGAGTGAAAAGTACTTGAACTACAAACCTGTTTCCATTGAATCGTTGATTGGTCCGAAAGGGAAAAATCAAAATTCTATGGCTCATCTTCCTGCCGAAAGCATTAAAGATTACGCCGCAGAAGATGCAGATGTGACACTTCAACTTTCAGAAATTTTCATGCCTGAATTAGAAAAGCAAGGAACCACTTCGGTTTTGGAAAATATTGAAATACCACTCATCGAAGTGCTCGCGAACATGGAGTGGGAAGGTATTCGAGTAGATAAAGAATTCCTAAACGCATACAGCGTTGAGCTCGGAAAAGAACTCGACATCATTGAAGAAAAAATTACAGAACTTGCTGGTGAAAAATTCAACCTCGATTCACCAAAACAATTGGGTGTTATACTATTCGAGAAATTGAAAATAACAACTGAAATGAAGAAGACAAAAACCGGTCAATACAGCACGGGTGAGGATGTTCTTCAGCGTTATTTACATAACCATGAAATTGTTCCGCTCATTCTCGATTACCGCGAACTAAGAAAATTAAAGAGCACCTATATCGACACGCTTCCGAACATGATTAATCCAATTACCGGACGTGTTCACACCAACTTTATGCAAGCCGTTGCAGCAACGGGAAGATTGAGTAGCAATCAACCGAATTTGCAAAACATTCCCATTCGTACTTCACGCGGAAAAGAAATTCGAAAAGCATTTGTTGCCCGCGATGAGAATCACGTCTTAGTAAGCGCCGATTATTCTCAAGTTGAATTGCGAATTATTGCGGCCTTGAGCGGAGATAAAAATATGATTGAAGCCTTCCAACAAGGCGAAGACATTCACAAAGCAACAGCTTCGAAAGTTTTCAATGTGCCGTTAGAGGATGTTACCAAAGACATGCGAAGCAAAGCGAAGGCGGTTAACTTCGGAATTATATACGGACAAGGTCCTTTCGGATTGGCGCAGCAGCTGGGCATTTCCAGAACAGAAGCGAAGAACATCATTGAAGCGTATTACACGCAATTCGCGGCGCTAAAGACCTACCAGCATCAAGCAGTGGAAGATTGCCGCTCAAGAGGATTCGTTGAAACCGTGCTTGGACGTAGACGTTTCCTTCCAGATATTAATTCATCCAATGCCATCTCAAGAAGCTTCGCAGAGCGCAACGCAGTGAATGCACCTATTCAAGGTTCAGCAGCCGATGTCATTAAAGTAGCCATGGTGAAAATTCAATCAGCATTGAAGAATGCTAATTTGAAAACAAGAATGGTTCTTCAAGTTCACGATGAATTGCTCTTCGATACACCAAAAGAAGAAGTAGATCAGGTCTTCGCGTTAGTTAAACATCAAATGGAGAATGCGGTGAAGCTTTCGGTGCCACTCGATGTGGAGATTCAAGCGGGAAACAACTGGCTCGAGGCTCACTAAAATCATTTTATTTGTGCTATCTTGTAACTATATTCGCATTAACCCGTTTCAAAGACCTATAACTATTCAATCAGTTCAAATGATTAAAAAACACCTCTCCCTCGCCGCTATTGCTAGTGTGTGCATCGGAAGCATAGCACTTATTGCTTGCGGCGGAAGCAAAAACCCCGCTGAAAACAAAGCTCCTCTAGAATCTGGCGCGAGCGAACTAACCAACAAAGACGAATTCTTCAAAGACCGCGAACAAGCGTTGAAGCAAATCTTCTTCAGCATTCCCGCTCCCATTGAAATGGCCGACATGATTAAAGATGCTGGATTCAGCTTCGATAAAACCATGTTGAACTCAGTAGATAAAGTTGCTAAATATGTCGACGAAGAAAATCGCGCAATCAACCTTGGGATCTACGCGGCTGACCTAAGTTACAGCACTGTATTCGAGCAAAAGCAAGAATCTGTAAACTACTTAGCCGCTTCGAAAACACTGTCCAACGCATTAGGAATTGATGCAGCCATGGATGAAAAATTCATGGAGCGCGTTCAGAAAAATCAGAACAACAAGGATTCCTTATTAAGCTATGTAACACTCTCGTATCAAAATGTGAATGCATACTTGAAAGAAGGAAAGCGCACAGACGTAAGTGCACTTATTGTATCCGGGGCATGGATTGAAACACTTTATTTGTCTACGCAGTACGCCGGAAAAAATGGAGAAAAGAGTATGAAGCAACGTGTTGCAGAACAAACATATTCACTCAATCAATTGGTGAGTTATTTGAATTTATTCGCTACTAGCGATCGCGTGAATCGCATGAAAGAAGATCTGACTAGACTTCAAGCCATTTACAAAGATGTAATTGTAGTGAAGGGTGAAACTTCTGTCGAAAAGGAAGGCGGTGTAACCACAATTGGCAGCACAGAAACTGTTACAATGAGCGATGCAACACTCTCTAAAATAGCAGCAGAAACCGTTGTGATTCGTAACAAATACATTCAATAAAAAATTCAGCAGATATCATGAAAGCATATAAAATTCTCCTGTTCTTATTGGTCTTTATTCCTTCATTCGCATCAGCGCAATGCAAGCCCTTCACCAAAAATAAAGTCCTTCCAAAATTGAATGGGTACGTTCAAAACGACAGCTACAATTCAGCCCAAATGGCCCCTGGCGAAGACGCAGAAATAATGGTGACTTTCTTCGGAGGTCGCGACTATCGCTTGTTGGTTGTTGCTCACCCTATACTTGGCGATGTTGAATTCACAGTAAGCGACATCAACGGAAAACAGATCTACACGAACAAAGGTGCACAAGACAAAGAGGCCTTTGAATTCAAAATGAAAAACACACAACAGCTCGTAATTAAGATAAAAGTTCCCGAGCAAAAAGACGCGGTGGTTCAACACATCGGATGCATCAGTATTGTTTCTGGATTCAAACAATAAGAAGCAAATTCAAGCATTTAAAAGCCGCATCCGCGGCTTTTTTTTATGACTTAAAATGAAGGTGTGACAAGCAGAGAACTCGACTTTTTTCTTGAGTCGATTTTCTTCCAAAACCAATTGTTAATGTAATACGAAGCAAAGGCACTGGCTGTGCCCACGAATGCTCCTGCTACAACATCGGTCGGATAATGCGCACCCAAATGCATGCGCGAATAACCAATGCCACAGGCATACATATAGGCCGGAACCGCAATGTACCATTTCGGTTTAGCCAACACACAACTTGTTGCCCACTGAAATGCAGAACTCGTATGTCCCGAAGGGAACGACAAACTTCCAGCATGGGTTTTCTTGTAAATCAAATCGCCGTGCGAAACAAACGGACGAGGTCTCGCAATTCCATATTTCAATGAAATAGTAAGGAATCCATTCAATGCCAATCCCCCAGCCATGCCCATGAACTGACGCTTCACGAATTCGTCTTTTTTCAAAACGCCTACAGTGCCTACCAATAAAGGGGTTCCGACAGTCACATATGTAATGCTGTTTGTGTAGGCTTCCCAAAACCGATCAGACTTTTCAGGACCTCCGTTGAGCTTCGCTAGGAGATTCAAATCCCAAGCGGCTTGACCATTCGACTTAAAACAAAAAAGCACCAAGAGCAAAACGAGCGCTTGGTGCTTTAAAGAAATTCTGATCATCAATTCTCTGGTTTCACGCTAGCAGAGAGATACTCTCTGTTCATACGTGCTATGTTTTCAATGCTAATGCTTTTCGGACATTGAACCTCGCAAGCACCAATGTTACTGCAATTTCCAAATCCTTCTTCATCCATTTGCTTCACCATATTCAACACACGCTCTTTGCGCTCTGGATGTCCTTGTGGCAACAACGCGAATTGAGAAACTTTCGCACTAACGAATAACATGGCTGAACTGTTCGGACAAGTTGCTACACAAGCGCCACATCCAATGCAAGTTGCTGCATCGAACGCCTTATCTGCATCATCTTTCGGAATTGGAATCGCATTCGCGTCCATGGTTCTTCCTGAAGTATTTACAGAAACGAATCCACCCGATTGAATAATACGATCGAACGCTGCGCGGTCTACCATCAAATCTTTCACCACTGGGAAACCTTCAGCTCTCCACGGTTCAATGTAGATGGTATCGCCGTCTTTGAAAGAACGCATGTGCAATTGACATGTGGTTACACCGCGGTTTGGACCGTGCGCTTCACCGTTGATGAACATGCTGCACATTCCACAAATACCTTCACGGCAATCGTGATCGAACGCAATTGCATCTTCGCCTTTGCGAATAATCTGCTCGTTCAACATGTCAATCATTTCCAAAAAAGACATATCCGGAGATACACCACCCAATTGGTAGCTCTCCATTTTTCCAGCAGCAGTGCTGTTGGACTGACGCCAAACTTTTAGCGTAAGGTTCATGTTTCCGTTGCTCATCTTATTTGTATGATCGTTGTTGAACTTTAATATTTTCGTAAATCAAATCTTCCTTGTTCAATTTAGGAGCCGAAGGATCTCCTGTAAATTCCCAAGCAGCTACATAGCTATACTTGTCGTCTACACGCAATGCCTCACCTTCTTCTGTTTGGAATTCTTCACGGAAGTGACCACCGCATGATTCGTTGCGCTCCAATGCATCTAAACACATCAACTCGCCCAATTCAATGAAGTCGGCAACACGCGTTGCTTTTTCCAATTCAGTATTTACTCCGGTCATTCCCCCAGGAACTTTTACATTCTTGTAGAACTCTTCACGAATCTTGCGAATCTCTGAAATAGCGAATTCCAATCCTTCTTTGCTGCGCGCCATTCCACAATAGTCCCAAATAATCTTACCCAATTTCTTGTGGTAAGTATCTACCGTTTCAGTTCCTGTTGTTTTGAATAACCCTTCCAATCTTTCTCTTACCGCCTTTTCTGCTTCTACGAATTCTGGAGTTTTGGTTGAAATAGCACCGGTGCTAATTTCATCTGCCAAATAATTTCCTATTGTATATGGAAGTACGAAATACCCGTCTGCCAATCCTTGCATCAATGCCGATGCACCTAAACGGTTAGCACCGTGGTCACTGAAGTTCGCTTCTCCGCATGCATAGCAACCCGTTACTGTGGTCATTAATTCATAATCTACCCAAAGCCCGCCCATTGTATAGTGAACAGCTGGATAAATCATCATCGGCATCTTATACGGATTCTCAGCTACGATTTGCTCGTACATCTGGAATAAGTTTCCGTATTTTCCTTCAACCACCTTCGTTCCTAATTCACGAATTTGATCTTCAGTTGCGTTGTGAACACCTTGCACTGTTGCAGCTGTTTTCCCGTAACGCATAATTGCTGAAGCAAAATCCAAGTATACTGCTTCTCCTGTAGCATTTACTCCAAAGCCTGCATCGCAACGCTCTTTCGCAGCACGTGATGCTACATCACGAGGAACCAAGTTTCCGAAAGCAGGGTAACGACGCTCTAAATAATAGTCGCGACGCTCTTCAGGAAGATCTGTTGGTTTTAATTTCTTTGCACGAATCGCTTCTGCATCTTCTTTGTGAAGTGGAACCCATATACGCCCGTCGTTACGCAACGACTCAGACATCAAGGTTAATTTAGACTGATGGTCGCCACTTACTGGAATGCACGTTGGGTGAATCTGAGTGAAACAAGCATTCGCAAATGCAGCACCTCTTCGATGCGCGCGCCATGCCGCTGTAACATTAGATCCCATAGCGTTGGTTGAAAGGAAAAACACGTTTCCGTATCCACCTGTGCACAACACAACCGCATGACCACTGTGACTTTCTATTTCACCCGTAATCATGTTACGTGCAATAATTCCTCTCGCTTTTCCATCTACAACAACCAAATCCATCATCTCATGGCGGTTATACAACTTCACGCTTCCTTTACCAATCTGACGGCTCAATGCTGAATAAGCACCCAACAAAAGTTGTTGTCCTGTTTGTCCTTTCGCATAAAACGTACGAGAAACTTGTGTTCCTCCGAAAGAACGGTTGTCCAATAACCCGCCGTAATCGCGAGCAAATGGAACACCTTGCGCCACACATTGGTCAATAATGCTCGCGCTTACTTCAGCCAAACGATGAACGTTCGCTTCACGTGCGCGGTAGTCACCACCTTTAATGGTATCATAGAACAAACGGTAGGTGCTATCACCATCGTTCATGTAATTCTTAGCAGCGTTAATACCACCTTGCGCAGCAATCGAATGCGCGCGACGTGGACTGTCTTGAAAACAAAAGGCTTTCACCTTGTATCCCATTTCTGCCAGAGAAGCAGCTGCAGAAGAACCAGCCAGACCGGTTCCAACAACAATCACCTCAATGTTTCTCTTGTTCGAAGGATTCACCAAACGAACTGAGTTTTTATACTTGGTCCACTTTTGATCAAGTGGTCCTTCTGGAATTTTACCGTCTAACTTCATTGGAAGTAATTTTTAATCCGAATTATTTAACCCAACCGAGGTACATCGCAACTGGCATAGATGCGAACAATATTGAAATCACAATTGAAAATACTGAACCAGCCAACTCAATAGTTGAAGCATATTTTCTGTGGTTCAATCCTAACGATTGAAACGCGCTTCTGAACCCATGGAACAAATGCCAGAACAAGGAAAAACATCCCAGTAAATAAATAACAACTGCCATTGGGTTTTTAAATACCAACAACATTTCTGCAAATAAATTCTCGTGCATAACACCATCAATCTTCACGTGACTAGGCATCACAGTTAGACCAGTAACACGGGTCTTCAACCAAAAATCTTTCAGGTGAATAACCAAGAAAATAAGAATTAAGGTTCCCAACAAAGCCATGCTTCTTGAATACCAAGTACTGCTTGCAGAAGGCTTGTTGTAGGCATACTTAATTGGACGTGCCTTCCGGTTTTGGAAGTAAAGCATTAGTCCGTCTACGATGTGAAGAATCAACCCTAAGAACAGACCAATTTCCATGGTTCGCACAATTAGATTGGTTCCCATAAAATGTCCCCACTCGTTGAAGGTCTGGCCTCCATCGTTGAAGAAAATCATAGCGTTAATTCCCGCGTGAACGACAAGGAATGAAATAAGGAACAAGCCTGTAGCGGCCATCCAGTATTTCTTAATGAGTGATGATGTAAAAAGACCCATGTTGGTTTTTGTTTTGCTGTGCGAAAATACAATCGGAATGACTTATACAGCAGACAAATTATTTAGAATTTATTCAAATAGACCCGCGACCTGTTTCAACCCAAAAACGCACATCGACCTTAAAATAAATTACATGCAAAAAGGGCTGTCCGAAGACAGCCCTTTTCTGTTTCTAATTCAATTTGAATTACAATCCGAAACGTAAGAAACCAGAGATAGCTAAATCTTTATCTACTGACTTCACGTATTGACCAACGCTTAATTTGCTGTCTTTAATGAATTCTTGATTCACCAAAGTAGTTTCCTTAAACCACTTGTTCAAACGACCCATTGCAATTTTCTCAGCCATTTCAGCAGGTTTGCCTTCGTTGATAGCCAATTCTTTTCCAATTTCGATTTCTTTTAATTTCAATTCTTCTGGAACTGAAGACTCATCCAATGCAACTGGAGCCATAGCTGCAGTTTGCATAGCAACATCTTTCGCAACATCGTTAGAAGTTTCTTTGTTGAAACCAACGATAGAAGCCAATTTGTTACCCGGGTGGTTGTAGCAATAAACGAATCCAGCGTTGATTTGAGCTGCTTGAGACAAATCAATTTTTTCTCCGATTTTACCAATTTCCTCAGTAATTCTCTCTTCAATAGTTAAAGAAGTTCCAGGGTAAGTTAAAGCCTTCACTGCTTCTGGGCTGTTCGCGTTGTTCGCGATAGCTGTATCCAAAATTGCAGTTGCGAAACTTACGAAACCTTCGTTTTTCGCTACGAAATCTGTTTCGCAGTTCAAAACAATAATGTAACCACCGGTGTTGTCTGCGCTAGCTTTAGCTAAAACAACTCCTTCTGTTGCATCGCGATCTCCGCGGCTTGCAGCCACTTTCTGACCTTTCTTACGAAGCAATTCAACTGCTTTTTCGAAATCACCTTCCGCTTCGGTAAGTGCTTTCTTGCAATCCATCATACCCGCACCCGTCATGGTGCGAAGCTTATTTACATCTGCTGCTGTAATATTCATGATTCAAAAAATTAATTCGTTAAAAAATTAAGCCTTTGGCGTACGCTTGCGCGTAGCTGGCTTTCTATCTTCTTTCTTTTCAGCTGTTGCTGGAATTTCTTCCCCTGTATCCTTGTCCGTTTTACGCTCAGCCAATCCTTCAGCAATAGCTTCAATAGCTACATCTAAAATTTTGCTGATAGACTTTGTAGCATCGTCATTTGCTGGAATAGCGAAATCGATTTTACGTGGATCGCTATTGGTATCAACCATTGCGAATACTGGAATACCCAAACGCATAGCTTCTGCAACTGCGATATGTTCTTTCATTACATCAATAACGAATAATGCAGCAGGAACACGGTTCATGTCTGCAATAGAACCTAAGTTCTTACGCATTTTAGTAACAGTACGAGTCATTTGAAGACGCTCTCTCTTGCTCATGGTAGCAGCAGTTCCGTCAGCTTCCATTTTCTCAATAGAAGTCATTTTACGAACCGCCTTACGAATGGTAACGAAGTTCGTTAACATTCCACCAGGCCAACGCTCTACAACGAAAGGCATTCCGATAGCGCTTACTTTTTCAGCAACGATATCTTTCGCTTGTTTCTTGGTAGCAACGAATAGGATTTTCTTTCCAGATTTTGCGATTTGACGCATTGCATTGCAAGCTTCTTCAAGCTTAACAATGGTCTTGTTCAAATCAATAATGTGAATTCCTTTTTTCTCTCCGAAGATATACGGAGCCATGTTTGGATTCCATTTGCGGCTAAGGTGTCCGAAGTGTACTCCGGCATCTAGCAATTCATCAAAAGTAACTTTTGCCATTTTCTATTTTATTCTTGTTTACGTTCTCTAAAAGTCAACCCCAAAGTAGCCATACCGAAATACGAGTCTTTGAAGTTTGGATGCTAAACAAGCTCGATAAGCTTTCCAAAAAGTTCTCCAGCGATTAACGCTTAGAGAACTGGAAGCGTGCACGAGCCTTACGTTGACCGAACTTCTTACGTTCAACCATACGTGGATCACGAGTGGTAAGACCTTCAGCTTTCAAAGCTGGTTTCCAATCGGGATTAAGTTCTATTAATGCTTTGCTGACAGCCAAACGAACTGCTTCTGCTTGACCAGTCATTCCACCACCGTTGATGTTCGCTTTGAAATCATACTTTCCTTCGTTTCCAGTTAGGATGAAAGGTTGGTTAACGCGGTACTGAAGCACCAACGTTGGGAAATAATGTGCGTAATCTTTTCCGTTGATTTCAAATTTACCTGTTCCTTCTGAAAGGTAAACACGTGCTACTGCGGTCTTACGACGACCTGAAGTATTGGTATATTGCGTAGTAGTTGCCATTGACTAAATTATCCTTTTAAAGTATAAACTGATGGTTGTTGAGCTGTTTGCTCGTGGTTAGTACCTGCATAAACATACAGGTTTCTAAATACTTCACGACCCAAACGATTCTTTGGAAGCATTCCGTGAATAGCCATCTCAACCATTGCAGTTGGATGCTTAGCCATCATTTCTTTCGGGCTAGCGAAACGTTGTCCTCCAGGATAGCCTGTGTAACGTATGTAAACCTTCTCGTCCCACTTCTTTCCAGTAAGTGCGATCTTCTCTGCGTTTACAACTATCACATAGTCTCCACAATCTGCGTGTGGTGTAAACAATGGTTTGTGCTTACCGCGAAGCACAGCTGCTACTTCACTTGATAAACGTCCAAGATTCTTTCCTTCTGCATCAACAATCAACCACTGCTTATTCGCAGATTCCTTGTTTGCCGATGGTGTTTTGTAACTCAACGTATCCATTTTATCTCTATTCTTAAAGTCAGTTCCCTAAAATTTGGGGGTGCGAAAATACAATCTTTTTTCTTATCTGCAAACACTTTTCAACATTTCTTTCATGAAAACATTAAATTTTCAAGATTACTGCTGTTTCAAGGTGCTTTTAGATGATCAACATAGCGTCACCATAGCAGAAGAAACGGTATTTCTTCTTAATGGCTTCTTTGTAGGCTTCCATAACGAAATCATACCCTCCAAAGGCCGTTGTCATCATTAACAATACACTTTGTGGCTCATGAAAATTCGTAATTAAGCTATCTGCTATCTGAAAATCGTGTGGAGGGAAAATAAATTTACTTGCCCAACCGTCGAATGCTTTCAAGGTGTTGTTCGTTCCCACGCTGCTTTCAAAGGCACGAAGGGTTGTTGTTCCAACAGCACAAACACGTTTTCCCTTTTCTCTTGCATCATTTACCAAATCAGCAGTCACTTCAGGAATAATCAATTGCTCACTGTCTGTTTTGTGCTTCGTTAAATCTTCCACTTCAACAGTTCTGAATGTACCCAAGCCAATGTGCAAGGTCAATTCAGCCATGTGAATTCCAGCAATTTCCAAGCGCTTTGAAAGCTGTTTTGAAAAGTGAAGTCCAGCGGTTGGAGCTGCTACTGCACCTTCATACTTCGCATAAATCGTCTGATAACGCTCGGCATCTTCTGGTTCAACCGGACGCTCAATGTATTTCGGAAGAGGCGTTTCACCTAAGCTATAAACCAACTTTTTGAAATCTTCATGTGGACCGTCGTACAAGAAACGAAGCGTTCTTCCACGAGAAGTAGTATTATCTATAACTTCAGCTACCAACTCATCGTTTGGACCGAAATATAATTTATTTCCAATACGAATCTTACGCGCTGGATCTACTACGGTGTCCCAAAGCAAACTCTTGTCGTTCAATTCACGCAACAAGAAAACCTCGATCATGGATCCGGTCTTTTCTTTATTGCCATACATACGCGCTGGGAAAACCTTCGTGTTGTTGTTCACCATTACATCGCCTTCGCTAAAATAATCTAGCAAATCACGAAATTTCTTGTGCTCAATCTTTCCAGTCTTACGGTCCAATACCATTAATTTGGAATCATCGCGGTGAGGCAAAGGATGCTGAGCTATTAATTCTTTAGGCAATTCATATTTGAATTGACCCAATTTCATTGTGGAAATCAAGGTGTTATTATTTAAGTGGGGGGCGAAAGTACGAAATCAAAAAGCCTTTGTAAAGACCTTTTTCACCGAGTCATCGCTAAAGTGCTCATTTACAGCTTCATAACTAGGGTAAAATAACTTCACCCAGTCCATTGGACTCTTCGCTTCGTCTACACGAAACGGGAAACTCTCCGTTCTTCGCAAGGCGCTTAGGTATCCGCCAACGCCCAATCTCCGCCCAAAATCATTCGCTATGGACCGTATGTAAGTGCCTTTCGAACATCGAATGCGAAACGACACTTCCTTTCCATCAAAATCTCTCAATTCAAACGTTTCAATTTCAATCAAGTTCTCACGCATTTTCACCTCTTCGTTCTTCCGAGCCATTTCATACGCTCGAACTCCATCGATTTGTTTTGCGCTATAAACCGGAGGCATCTGAAGTTGCTCGCCTATAAAAGTCTTTGCAACTTCTTCCAATTTTTCTAGAGTCAAATGTTCTGTAGATTGAAAATTCTCGGGCAATGTTTCCTTATCGAAACTGGGCGTTGTTGCGCCAAGTAAAATCTTACCTGTATACTCCTTCGTCCCACCTTGAATGTCTTCAATGGACTTAGTCATCTTGCCCGTACAAACAACCAACAGCCCCGTTGCCAAGGGGTCTAGAGTGCCTGCATGTCCGATTTTAAACTTCGGGAATTTTCCTTCGCTGCGTAATATCCATTTCAACTTTCCAACCACATCGAAACTGGTCCAATTCAAAGGCTTGTCTACCAGAAGAATTCGTCCTTCCAACAATTCATCTGCACTTGAAACAGAACAAAGTTTTAGAAAGTCGTTCATTAAACGTGTAGCATTAATTCTTTAGCTGTTTGAAGCGCTGCCTCTCCGGCTTGATCACCCCCTAACATATGCGCCAATTCCTTCTCGCGTTCCGTTACATTCAACTCTTGCAAATCGCTTATAGTAGATTCTCCTTCAACACGCTTTGTAACTCGGAAATGCTGATGGGCCTTCGAAGCTATTTGAGGTAAGTGAGTAATGACCAACAGTTGCGCAGAAGCCGACATTTCTCTCAATAACGAAGCTATTCGATTGCCCGTTTCTCCGCCAACACCCTGATCAATTTCATCGAGTATAAGCACCGGCATTTCATTCAAATGCGATGTTGCGGCTTTAATGGCTAGCATCACACGTGATATTTCTCCGCCTGAAGCAACCGCTTTAATATCTTCAAATGGCTGCCCCTTGTTTGCAGAAAAAGCAAAACGTAAATTCTCAGCACCGTATACGTGCAGTTCTGGTGTTCCTGTAACTTCAATTTGAAATTGCGCGTGCGTTAAATTCAATTTTTTCAATGAAGAAGAAATTGCTTTTTCAGCTTCCTTCACACCCTTCATACGCAGGTGCGAAAGTTTTGTCGCGAGCTCTTTGCAGTGATTTTCCAACTGCAAAACTTCTATTTCTTTGTGTTGAATGGAAGACTCTAGCGCCTCTGTCAACTGCGCATCTTGTTCAAGTTTCAATTTCAATTCATTCAATGCCTCAATGCTATTCACATTGTGCTTTCGGAACATTTTGAACACAAAACTTAATCGCTCTTCTATGAAAGAAGCGCGCTCTGGATCTAAGGTAACCGAATCTGAAAACTTTTGTAAATCAATATCTACCTCCTGAAGTTCTGCAATCGCTGACTCCAATTGAGAAGAGAACTGCTGCAACTTTGGATGCCCATTTTCCCACTTCATCAATTGCTGCTTCGCTATTTTCAGTTGCTGAAGAATATTGCTATCACCTTCGCTCAACAAATTCGAAACACCATGAAGCGATTCTAAAAGCTCACCCGAGTTCTGTTGAAGATTCAATTCGCCTTCCATTTCAGCCACATCAAAAGCACTGAAATCTTCTTGCGCCAATTCGTTCAACTGAAATAAACGATAGTCTTCTGTTGCTTTTTCGTTATTTAATTGAAGTCGAAGTTGCTCCAACTCATTTTGGGTTTCACGCCATTTCAAAAAACTCGACCTGTAGGTATTCCAAACCTCTTTCGATTTTGAAAATGCATCAACCATTTCATATCGAAACGATTTGCGGAACAAAAGCGCATTCTCATGCTGTGAATGCAAATCCACGAGTTGCTCGGTAAATTGCTTCAGCACAGACAGCGTAACTGGCGTATCGTTAATGAAGGCGCGACTTTTTCCTTTGTTATTTACCTCTCTTCGAACAACCGTTTCTTCCGAAAAATCTAAATCATTTTCTTGAAAAAAAGAATCGAAACGATCTTTCGAAATTGCAAACACAGCTTCAACCGTGCATTTGTCCTGGCCCACGCGAATACTCTTCACATCTGAACGGTCGCCTAATAGGAGTGCGAAGGCATCTAATAAAATCGATTTTCCACTTCCGGTTTCACCCGTTATAGCAACGAAACCCTTGTTGAAGTTCACGTGCAGTGATTCAATAAGAACATAGTTTCGGATGTGAAGCGATTTTAGCATGAAGCGAATTTAATGCTATGCCCTATTTACTGAAGAAAAAAGTTATGCCTATTTCTGTAATATACGATCGTACTTGGCAATATTCCCGGGGTCTAGGCGCTTACATAATTCAGCAATAGGCGTTTTCTGTTCGTCGGGCAAAGGTTTGAATATATTCACTATTTCATCGGCCTTAGCGTAGTAAAACACCTGCATATTATAGGAGGAGGGTTTAATCTTGTGAATATTGTTCAAGCCATTCAACGCGTCAATAATGTTCTTGGTTCCCGTTGCACGCTCCGTGTACATTTTGTCAAGACCTTGACGATGGTAGTTATAGCTGGCTTCACGCAGGGGGCTGAACGTCTCTGTTAATATATTTTCAATTAACCAATATCTGTTCTGTTGTCCCTTTTCTCCACTGGCGCGCCATCCAGGTTCTGGGGCATTCTGCGCATTCGTAACTATTGTTTGACACAGTAAAAAATAATCTGTTCCACCTTCTAATGAAAACGAATCATAGTCACTCCCAATAATATACAAAGCATAGAACGCAAGAACACTACTTAAGTTATCTCGGTGTTGATCGGGAGACCATTGCAATTGTGTGTTTTCCTGAAACTGAAAAGTTAAGCTTCGGTCGTTAACAGAAACCAATGGCGTCTTATAATCTGTGTTATAAACCGGACGGCTTGAACCAATTTGAATCGTTCCTTCAAAGTCGCGCTGACTGTTTTGTTTTTCAATGGTAATTTGAATGGTACAGGGAATACGCTCCTCTTGCTGCCATTGGTCTTTCGACCATTTCCTTCCATTAATAAATTCTTCCATTGCCCTTTCCATGGTTTGAAAAACTTCTGGACCAGAAATCATAATTCGCGGTGGAATGATCTTCACATCGCAATTCAATTCTTGCGTGAATGCACGGAATGAAAGGAAGAATAAAATCAGGTATAAGAGAATTTTTTTCATTGAAAGAGTTCGGCTATTTCATTGGAAATAATTTGTGCTATTTCCGTTTTCGATTTTAAAGATATTTCTTTTTTACTTCCGTTGGAATGAAAAAGCGTAATTGCGTTATTCTCCGAACCAAAATAAACGCCCTCAGTTCTGAGCGAATTCAAGATTAAGAGGTCGGCATTTTTCCGCTGCATTTTCGACAAGGCATGTACTTCTTCATTCTCAGTTTCCAAGGCGAAGCAAATCAACTTTTGATTGGTTTTCTTCGTTATGCCCAACGCCGCCGCAATGTCTTCTGTTTCTTCCAAGCGCAGCTCTAACGGAGAGTCATTCTTTTTTATTTTCTCATTGCTCACATTTACTGGTCGATAATCCGCAACCGCAGCTGCTAATACTGCAATGTCTGAATGTTGAAATTCGCGCGTGCAGGCTTCGAACATTTCACGTGCACTTTCAATTCGAATGATTTTTACTCCATCTGGAATACTCTCGTGCACGGGTCCTAAAACGAGCGTCACATCTGCTCCAAGGGCTCGAAGGGCTTGCGCAATGGCAATCCCCATCTTTCCACTTGAACGATTGCCTATGAATCGAACAGGATCTATTGCTTCGTAAGTTGGGCCCGCATTTACAAGAGCCTTCATTCCCTTCAAGGGTTGATTCGGATTGAAATGAAAAATGACTGCACTAAGTATTTCTTCTGGTTCCGAGAGTCTTCCCTTTCCGATTAGTCCACTCGCTAACTCTCCATATCCAGGGGCAAGCACGGTGCACCCCATTTCTTCAATGCGCTTCAAGTTCTCTTGAGTACCCGCATGCTCCATCATATCATGATCCATGGCTGGTGCAAAGAACAGCGGGCATTGCGCGCTCATGAGAACAGCGAGCAAGTATGAATCGCACATTCCTGCAGCGTACTTCGCAAGGGTGTTCGCCGTGCACGGAGCAACAAGAATAAGATCTGCCCATAGGGCCATTTCCACATGATTGTTCCAAACTCCATTTAAACTACTCTCAGTAAAATCCGAGCAAACCGGATGTTTCGAAAGGGTGCTGAACGAAAGGGGCTGAATGAATTCATGTGCCGATTTACTCATGATAACCTTCACCTCGGCACCTTCTTTCACAAGAAGTCGCAACAAGAATAAAGACTTGTAGGCACTAATGGAACCTGTTACGGCGAGTACTATTTTCTTTCCTTTCAACACGAGGTAAACCTAATAAAAAAACCCCGAAAATTCGGGGTTCTGTAGAATTCAATTCAATATTAATTCTCTTCTTGCTCTGGGTAGCGGTAAAATATTTTACCTTCTTCCAATTCTTGAATAGCAATACTGTGTGCCTTGGGCAATCTTTCGTAGTGACGAGAGATTTCAATTTGCTCGCGGTTTTCGAAAACTTCTTCCAAGTTGTCTTGGTTGCTTCCGAATTCTTCAAGCTTTTGACTCAACTCTTCTTTCATTTCACGAGCAATTTGAAAAGTGCGCTTGTTCAACAGAACTACTGTCTCAAACAAGTTTCCTTCTACTTTCTCGTACAACTCATTTGTGTTGCGAGTAATGGTTGTTTTAGCCGCCGTTGATGATTTATAGTTGCTCATAATAATTCTATTTCTTCGTTAAATTCGTTACCATTTTTTCACTCTTCAGATAGTAATCTTCAGCACTATCTAGAAAGATACTTTTTGGAAAAGCGGATACAAATGTAATATAAGATTCCATTGTTTCTCTATAACGTTCCAATTTCTTTGTGTCAATACTGCCCTCAGCCAACAAATATTTGCTTTGGATGATCAAAAGCATGGCTTGTTCTCTGAATTTCGATTGCGGATATTTCTTTAAGAATTCTTGCAAGCTGCTCGTAGCTGCTTTGTATTTCATGGTTTGAACATACAGTTCAGCCACTTCAAAATCTTTTTTCTCAATTTTGAAATTGAGATCACGGATCATCTGATTGGCAGAATCTCTTAAAGCACTATTCGGGTATTGGTCTAGGAAATACTGTAATTCATCTACTGCGGTCTTGGAATCGGTCTGATCTAGCGTGTAGGAAGGCGATAAGTTATAGCTGCAAAGTGCCGCCATAAATGAACACTCTTCCGCCTTTGGACTTGACGAAAAAGATTTTGCGTAGGACTTAAAATAGTAATTGCCCATGTAATAGTCCTTCAAACAATAATGCGTCTTGGCGAAATAATAGTAGACTTCTTCAGACTGCTGAGTGCCGCGTGTTAAGCCAATCAGCTCTTCCAACATAGGTAAAGCCTTGAAACATTCTCCGTCCTCGTAATACTTTTTGGCGTTTGCCATTTTCTTTAACGGGTCGGTCTCTTTCAAGGCCTTGCTGTACTCTGTACAACCTGAAACTGCTGTTGCTAATGCGAATAAGAGGATTACAAATCTTTTCATTTCCAGCGCAAAAATAGGGTTTTGCGCTCAAGTAACGGCAAAAGAATCACATTCGTGTGTTCACAATATGATAATTCACAGGTTACAAAACAGAATTCCTCATTATTTTTGTTGTTCTAAAAAATTACGACAGTGGATATATTCGAAAAAATCAAGAACAACAGAGGACCACTTGGTCAGCACTCTAAAGAATCTCATGGCTATTTTACATTCCCTAAATTGGAAGGTGAAATCGGCGCTCACATGACGTTCCGTGGGAAACCAGTATTGACTTGGAGTTTGAATAACTACCTTGGTTTAGCCAACCATCCAGATGTTCGTAAGGCAGATGCTGAGGCGGCTGCGCAATGGGGAATGGCATATCCAATGGGTGCGCGAATGATGTCTGGGCAAACCAAATATCATGAGCAACTCGAGCAAGAACTTGCTGAGTTCATGCACAAAGAAGATGCGTTCTTGTTGAACTTCGGTTACCAAGGTTGTATGTCGGCCATTGAAGCCCTTGTAGGAAGACACGATGTAATCGTATACGATAGTGAAAGCCATGCGTGCATGGTAGATGGAGTTCGTTTGCACCAAGGAAAGCGTTTCGTTTTCCAGCACAACGACATGGAGAGCTTCGAAAAAATGTTGAACCAAGCGAAGCGCTTAACCGATCAAACCGGCGGCGGAATCTTGGTTATGACAGAGGGTGTTTTCGGAATGGCAGGAGACCAAGGTAAATTAAAAGAAATTGCTGAGTTCAAAAAAGTTATTCCTTTCCGCTTATTCGTAGATGACGCTCACGGATTTGGATCTATCGGAAAAGACGGGCGTGGTGCTGGAGATTTCCAAGGGGTGCAAGATCAGATTGACGTTTACTTCGGAACATTCGCAAAAGCTATGGCTACAGTAGGTGCTTTCGTTGCTTCTGAAGAGCACGTTATTGAATTCTTGAGATACAACATGCGTTCGCAAATATTCGCGAAGGCCCTTCCATTACCTATCGTAATTGGCGCTTTGAAGCGTTTAGATATGATTCGCACCATGCCAGAACTACAAGACAACTTGTGGAATATTGCACGTGCACTTCAAAGCGGATTAAGAGATGCTGGTTTCGATATCGGACATACCAACAGTGTTGTAACTCCCGTATTTTTGAAAGGTTCATTGGGTGAAGCCACCAACGTAACTGTTGAACTTCGTGAAACGTACGGCATCTTCTGCTCTATCGTAGTTTATCCGGTTGTTCCGAAAGACGTCATCATGTTACGCTTAATCCCAACAACCGTTCACACTTTAGAAGATGTTCGTTTCACCATTGAGTGCTTCTCTAAAGTTCGTGAAAAACTCGAAGCGGGAGAATACAGAGCAGAAAAGATTGCTTCTTGGGGTTAACAGAACTATACAATAATATTTGAAAAATAGAATTGGCTTCGAGAGAGGCCTTTTCTATTTTAGCCATAAAATAATCATCATGAAAAAATTCTACCACCTCACTTTTTCGCTTGCAACAGCAGGAATGCTATTCTTTGCAGGCATAGAATCCGATAACGGAAAGGCAGGGGCCACTGGTTCACCAGGCGAGCAAACCTGCAGCCAAACGGGTTGCCATACGGGAAGTACGAACAACTCCATGGGAGGATCGGTGACATTAACCTCAACTGATTTAGTGAATTGGGAATACACTCCCGGACAAACTTACACACTTACCGCAACGGTAACTCAGCAAGGCAGGTCTTTGTTTGGTGTTGGTCTTGAAGCTTTGCTTCCTTCTGGAGCAAATGCAGGAAACCTTGTTGCCGGTGCCGGAACAACCATAAAAACTGCAACAGTTTCAGGAAATTCGAGAAGAAATATTGTCCACAATATGAACGCTGGTGCAACTGCTAATGCTCATTCTTTCACATTTACTTGGACAGCCCCAGCAACCGATGTTGGTCCAATAACCATGTATTTCGCCGGTAATGCAGCTAACAACAACGCTGCAAAAACAGGAGATTATATTTACAACGCCTCTCAAGTTGTTACCCCTGCGGGTGTTGGTGTTTCTGATCAAGAGATTGCACCTTTCACTTTTTCGTTTTATCCAAATCCAACAACAGAAAACATTACAGTGAATTATTCATTGGAAGAATCTGCGAAGGTTCAATATGTAATTTATGATTTAACTGGAAAGAAAGTTCAAACAGAATCTGCTACTCGCTTCCCTGGTGCTCAACAACAAAGTATTGATGTGAACAGCCTTCGTGCTGGAACATACTTGCTAAGTTTGAATGTAAACGGAAGCGTTATCACTAAAAGATTTGTAAAGAAATAAATCTGTCTTTACTCGCATAAAAAAAAGAGCACCACGGTGCTCTTTTCATTTAATATAATGTCAATTAGATAAACATCAAAACACTTACTGCACTTAGTCTTTTTCTATTTTCAGTTTTGATTCATGGATAATAGGATATCCAAATTCAACGCTCACCGTTCATTTTATTTCACTCCAACCAGTTCCGAGTAAATTGTTGGAAGAGTTCTGGAATATCTGTAAAAGTGCATTCCCCGATTATCAATGACCTTTCCTGTAAATCATATGATTTCGCTGTATGAATTGAGAGGTAAATTCAGGAAAATGCCTGAGAATAGCTTTTTTAACATTCGCTCCATCAACTTACCAAAGAAAATAAGGAAGGAATTGATAATTTTAACGTTTACCACTTTTTGTCCTCTCTCTATTGATGAAAAAGGACGAGTAAAGACGACATTTTTCAAGTATATCTTTCACTACCGCTAAGACCCCTTTTTGCTTGGATTTATTTACTCTCAAGTAATTTATATAATCGTTCGTTTTCTTTTTGAAGATAGGTAATTTGGTCGGAGAGAATTTTTATTGTGGTATGGGTTAACTCCTTATTTACTTCCTGCAAATTTTCAATGTATCCATAAAATTTCTCAATGTTGGAATTATGAAAATTGAAAGTTTGAGTTTCATTGGCAATTAATTCCTCAGCAGAAACACCTAAAATCTTGGAAATCTCAATCAACCTTGTAATTGTCAGTTTAACCGTACCATTTTCAATATTTGAATAGTTATTTTGAGACATTCCCAACTCATTGGCGACAAATTCTTGAGTTAAATTTTTTCTCTCCCTGATTGTCTTAATGTTCCTTATCCAATTCATAAAATGAGTTTTGCGCAATTTAATCAGAATAACAGATAAAGTATCAGTTTTAAGGATAAGGCGGCAGGAAATAGGAATTTAACTTTGAACAACAAAAAATATAAAAAAAATGAAAAAAATTATTTTCCTTGCAATTTTCGCAATTTTCGCAAATGTTTGCTTGTCTCAAGACAAAAGCCTTGCAGGTATGTATGAGTCAACTTCCAGTTCTTATTGGGTATCCTTAAATGAGAATGGAACCGGAAAACTAATGATTTATGCAGATTGGTTAAACTGGGGCACAAGAAGCTTTACTTGGAGGTCAGACAGAGACCAAGTATTCGTTGAATTCAATCCGAACGAAACTGCATATTTCGATTGGTTTGACAATAATGGTGTAATTTACTTGGGTATTACAAGGATGGGGGGTAATGAACTGGTTTTTATAAAAACCAAGTAGTATAATCTTCGTTTGAAAAATTAAGGGGACGAAAGTTCCCTTAATCATTTCTAACCAATAACCAAATAATAAGAAAGATGTTAGAAAAAATAGCATTGAGATTTCTTTATTACACTTCAAGGGCAATCTTAATAATGAGTTTCCTTTTCCTTGTGATATGTGCTTGGAGTATAGTGGAAGCTGGTCAAGATAACAAAGACGGTTGGTCGGGTAGAGACCAAATCAATTTTTGGTCTGATTCCATAGGTAGCTATTGGTTTTTAAGAATATTGGTAGTAATTGTCGTCTCTTTGATTACTCTGATATCCGTTGAGCCTTACTTTGAACTTGAAAAATTGAAAATAAAGCAGTTAGAAGACGAAGCTAAAAAGAACAACACCGAAAAATAGTCCTATTTCAACTTCAAAGAATTCAGTTTGTAAGAGAATTACATTTTAGAATCCCCTTCACCTTCATAATAGTCGTAGTTGATGTCCCGTCTGTCAGATTAGAAATCTGGCGTAACGACAATCCTCTTTTCAGAAGTTTGACAACCTCTTTATGCTTTTTCAAGAACTCCTCTCTGCTTTCAACTTCTCCAATCCTACTTCCTACTTTTCCCCCATTGTTGATGTAGTTTCTGTATCCTGATTGGAATTGAGAGTGTGTTAAATCTCTTTCAGTGATCGCCAAATTTAAAGGAAATTATATCAGAAATTTGGATGAAAGGTTTTCTTCACTATTGACCACATACCCCATTTTAAGTGAGTGTTCTCTCAACCCATCCACTTGGCGTTGTGCGTCTTGTTTTCCATTGTCGCTGCTGGCACGACTGTATATTGAAATCCGTCTCATTATTAGTCCCAATTATATTGTTAGCATAAAAAAAGAGCACCTCTTGGTGCTCTTTTCATTTTATATAATGTCAATTAGATAAACATCAATACAGGCTCTTCCAACATTGCTTTCAATGTTTGAAGGAAAGCTGAACCGGATGCGCCATCTACCACACGGTGATCACAGCTTAAGGTCAACTTCATGGTGTGTCCTGGAACAACCATTCCGTTCTTCACAACAGGTACTTCACGAATAGCACCCACAGCAAGAATACAAGCGTCTGGCGGATTCACAATAGCGGTGAACTCTTCAATTCCGAACATACCTAAGTTTGAAATGGTGAAGGTGTTTCCTTCCCAATCAGATGGCTGAAGTTTTTTGCTCTTCGCTTTCTCTGCGAATGTTTTCACTTCTAGATTAATCTGAGCCAATGTCTTGGTATCAGCAAATCTCACAACAGGAACCAACAAACCTTCTTCAACAGCCACCGCTATACCCATGTGAACATGGTGGTTGTATCGAATGGTATCTCCTTGCCATGATGAATTCACCTTTGGGTGTTGTTTCAATGCCAAAGCTGTGGCCTTAACAACCATATCGTTGAATGATACTTTCGATCCGGTTGCTGCATTCATTGCTGCACGCGCTTCAACCGCTCTTCCCATATTAATTTCCATGGTTAGATAGAAATGCGGTGCGGTGAATTTGCTTTCAGCTAAACGGCGAGCAATGGTCTTGCGCATTTGCGAAACGTTCTCTTCGGTATAAGATTCAACAGCTGAAGCTGATTGCACAGATGCACCAGCCATAAAGGCATCAATATCTCTTCTAACAATACGTCCACCATCTCCTGAACCAGGAATGTACTGAAGTGGTAATCCTTTGTCTTCTGCTAATTTCTTGGCTAGGGGACTCACGCGCATGCGTCCGTCATTTAACGGAACAGGTGCTGCTGCTGGTGATTGTGCCGCAGTAACTGGTGCTTGAGAAACAACGGCCTTCGGAGCCTCAGCCACCGACGCTTTTGGGGCAGGAGCAGCAGCAACTGATGCTTCTTCCTTCGCTGCAGGAGCAGCTCCTTCAGCAGCAACAATAGCCGAAAAGTCTTCACCTTCCTTTCCGAATACAGCAAGTAAAGCATCTACTGCAACAGTTTCTCCTTTCTGCACACCTATATAAAGTAGAATTCCATCTACATAGGATTCAAATTCCATGGTTGCCTTGTCGGTTTCAATTTCCGCCAACAACTCACCACTTTTAACTTTATCTCCCACCTTTTTGTGCCAAGCCGCAACGGTTCCATCCGTCATGGTGTCACTTAGTTTGGGCATACGAACTATTTCAGCCATAATTTTTTTATTAGTCGGTTACGTAAGGGTAATCGTCGTGGGAATATACGTCTTTATAAATTTCTTCTTTTTCTGGAAGTGGTGAGTTCTCAGCGAATTCCACTGATGCTAGAACCACTGCCTTAATTTCTTCTTCCATTGCTTCTATTTCCGTTTCGGTCATCCACTTGTTATCGCGAATTTTTCTCAAAACGAAATCGATGGGATCTTTCTCAATATACTCTTGAACCTCTTCTTTGCTGCGATATTTCTGAGGATCACTCATACTGTGACCCTTGTAGCGGTAGGTTTGAATGTCTAACAACGTTGGACCTTCGCCTGCTCTTCCTCTGGCTACTGCACGATCGAATGCTTCAGCTACTGCTTCCGGATTCATTCCATCTACAGACTCTGACGGCATTTCGAAACTAGCTCCCAATGTTTTCAAATCGGTTACGTTTGACGTACGTTCAACAGAAGTTCCCATGGCGTATTGATTGTTTTCAATAACGAAAATGCAAGGAATCTTCCAAGTCATTGCCATGTTGAACGTCTCATATAAAGCACCTTGACGTGCAGCTCCGTCTCCGAAGAAACAAACTGTCACGTGGTCTTCACCTCTATATTTATCGGCGAAAGCAATACCTGCACCCATTGGAATCTGAGCTCCAACAATTCCGTGTCCGCCAAACAAATTTCTTTCTTTGTCGAACATGTGCATGGAGCCTCCTTTTCCTTTCGAAAGACCTGTTGACCTTCCGTACAACTCAGCCATTACACGATTAGGATCTGAACCCATCACCAACGGATGAGCGTGATCGCGATAAGCCGTAATAACCTTATCGGTTGGCTTAATCGCCTCCATCATTCCGGAGAGTACGGCTTCTTGTCCAATGTACAAGTGGCAGAAGCCACCGAATTTCTGTTGAATGTACAACTGACCGCACTTCTCTTCGAACTTGCGCATCAATAACATTTCACGATACCACTTCAAATAAGTAGCCTTTGTAAAGCGCTCTCCTGTTGGGGTTGACGCATTTTTTGTTGCCTTTGACGCTGTTGCCATAATTTTTTGTTCCTTGCAAATATAGTTAGGAAGGCCTTGTTCAAAAAGACTTCCTATAAAAAGTGTACAATGTACACTACCTTATTGTAAAATATACTATATGGTTTTCTTGAATTGACTCAAGAAGCGCATATCGTTTTCGAAGAAATGTCTAAGATCATCTACCCCGTATCGCAGCATGGCAATGCGCTCGATTCCCATTCCAAAAGCGAACCCTGAATATTTCTCAGGATCTATTCCAGAAGCGGCTAAAACATTCGGGTCTACCATTCCGCAGCCCATAATCTCTAACCATCCTGTTCCTTTTGTAATTCTATGATCGGCAGGCGTCTCCAATCCCCAATAAACATCCATTTCAGCACTTGGCTCGGTGAAAGGGAAGTAGGACGGTCTCAAACGAATCTTTGCTTTTCCGAAAAACGCTTCCGTAAACATTTGAAGAACTTGCTTCATGTCGGCAAAAGAAACACCTTCGTCAATGTACAATCCTTCAATTTGATGGAATTGACAATGCGCACGGCTCGAGATTGCTTCATTTCTGTAGACTCTTCCTGGCATTACAATGCGAATAGGCGGCTTGGTCGTTTCCATCACTCGCACTTGCACACTGCTTGTGTGGGTGCGAAGAACAGTATCTGGTTGTCCTTCCACAAAAAACGTGTCTTGCATATCACGAGCCGGATGCTCGGGTGAAAAATTCAATCCAGAGAATACATGCCAATCGTCTTCAATCTCTGGTCCGTCTTCCACACTGAATCCCATGCGTTCGAAAATGGAAAGTATTTCTTCACGCACCAATTGCAACGGGTGTCTGCTTCCGTGAGTCCATTCGCCATAGGGGCGTGTGAAGTCTGGAACTTCAACGTCACCTTTATTCGATTTGAATTGCAAAGAACCTTCATCTATTTTTTCTTGAACGGAAGTTTTCAATCCGTTCATGACCGCTCCCACCGCCTTTTTTTCTTCGTTTGGAATGGCCTTGAAGGCCTCGAACAAATCGTTCAAGATTCCTTTTCGACCTAAATACTTCACACGAAAAGCTTCAACCTCATCGGCAGAGTTCAGTTGCGTGGAAGCAACCTCAAGTTTTAATTGCTCTATTTGTTCAACCAAACTCACTTGATCACCTCCATTTTCATACTAATGTCCTGAACAGGTCTGTCACCGGCTGCAGTAGGCACTGAAAGAATTTTGTCAAGGACGTCCAATCCTTCTACAACCTCTCCAAATACGGTGTAATCCATATCCAATTGAGCTGTTCCTCCGATGGTCTTGTATAATTCGCGTTGCTCAGGGGTGTATGCGAAATTCTGATTCTTTTGTTTAACGTATTGTTCAACCTGATTGATTTGAGCATCTGTCATCGGTTGTCCTTGAGCAATGTAGAACTGACTTCCGCTGGAAGCTTTCGCAGGATTCGCAAAATCACCTTGACGAGCTGCAGCAAGGGCTCCTTTCTTGTGAATGAAGTTCGAATTGAATTCAGCTGGAACTGTGTATCCAGGTCCGCCCATGCCTAATTGTGTCCCTGCAGCAGCACCGCGGCTGTTTGGATCTCCACCTTGGGCCATGAAGCCGCGAATGCAACGGTGGAAGAGTAATTCGTTGTAAAAACCAGATTCAACCAACTTAATGAAATTATCTCTGTGTTGTGGTGTTTCATCATAAAGACGAATAACCATATCGCCTAATGAAGTGGTAACCTTAATTCTTGTGTTGGTGTGATCTGTTTGCATGTTGTTATTTGTTTGATTTTCTTTGTTTTCAATAGGTACAGGCTCTCCTACGGTTAACGTAGAAGCACCATTGTTAGCTGGTTCTTGCGATTTACATCCAGTTGCATTCAAGAACAAAAGGAAAGAAAAAATTGCAAAACCCCAAAAAGATAGACGTGAATTCATTTTTTTTTCTTTAATTTGTGATAGTTAACCGTTTTATCGGCCACAAAATTAAGCAAACGTATATGAAGGCTACACGAACTTTTCAATTTGTTTTTGGAATTTTATTTTTAGTTGCATCTACCATGACATTAACCTCATGTGTTAAAGAAGAGCCAACCGTGGCTGTGGTGCATGTTGTAGATGCGAATGGCGACCCCGTTCAAGGCGCAACTGTTCGCTTGTATGGTTCTCCATCACAAAGCCCTCCTCCAGCAAATGCCATCGCATTGGATACATCATTAACAACAGATGCCACCGGAACAATAACAATGGATTATTCCGAAAACTACAAACTTGGTCAAGCTGGATTCGCCGTTTTAGACATTGAGGCCTACAAAGGAGCCCTTTACGGTGTTGGCATAATCAAGATTGAAGAACAAGAAACTACAGAGGTAACTATAGAGATTTAAGATTTACACTTCGTTTCCGAAGTATTTCATCATTGCCTTTTTTAATAGAACTTCCTGATCTCCCGGACTCAAAACCGGGAGATTTTCTTTTTTAACAAAATGTGGCCATCCGTCCACGTCTCTACCTTCAAACTCATAATACCCGTATGGCTCTAACAACGTGCACACGGCCACGTGCATGAGTTCCAGCTTTTGATCTTTCTTGAATTTTAAATCGAATATTCCCAGTTCCTGCAATCCTATTAACATTAGAATGGCCGAGTAATCGAGTGTTTCACCAAAATTCTTCGAAGCTACTTCCAATGTTTCCTGCCACTTCTTCTCAAACAAATAATCCATTATCGTGTGTTTTTTAAAAAATATTTTAAAAAATGTAACCTTTTTTGGCGAAGGTAGGTATACCCCTACATAACTATCACACCATGAAAACTAAATTATTCATCCTTATCGCTCTCCTAGCTTTAACCACAAGTGCTTTCGCTCAATCAACAACTCAAATGTTAGATGCGCAACTCAATATCACTAAAACCAAGGCAACTGCTAAATATACACGTACAATTACGAAAGTGAATGAGTCTTTGTTTGAAGTGAAAATCAACTTTCAAACTGGCGAGCTTATGATGACTGGTACATATTTGGATGAGTCTTTAACCATTGCAGAAGGGGAGTTTGTTTACTTCTTTGCAAACGGAACTAAAGAATCGCAAGGTCTTTATGCTAGCGGACAAAGAGTTGGATCTTGGCAGCGTTGGAATTTCGATGGCGCTCAAAAAGCTGATCGCTACTACCAAGAGCCTACAGCATTGCTTTCTGCAAAATAAAAATAGAAGTTAACCTTTAAGAGGGGAAAGGAAATAGGAAACTATTTCCTTTTTCTTTTTCCATAAAAATTAAGACTGTGCATGGAAATTTCTATATCGAAAATCTCTTCCAACGTAGATTTAATATTCTGAATTCGCGGGTCACAGAATTCGAAAACCTCACCCGTATCCGTTAAAATAATGTGATCGTGTTGTTGATTCTGATAGGCCTTTTCGAAATGTGCAATGTTCTGACCGAATTGATTTTTTCTTACCAAAGCGCAATTCAATAACAGTTCAATGGTGTTGTACAAAGTTGCTCTAGAAACACGGTATTTCTTGTTCTTCATTCGAACATAAAGTGCTTCAATATCGAAATGGTCTTCTATCGTATAAATCTCTGCAAGTATAGCATAGCGCTCAGGTGTCTTTCTGTGCAAATGCTTCTCTAAGTAGGCAGTAAAAATTTCCTTAACCTTATCTTGAATATCTTGTGGGGACATGTGGGCAAATGTACAACGTGAGATTTTTTCTTCCTTATAATATTTCTTCATTTCCACAATAGCGCTTTACTAACATTTCGTAGTTGACTATTTTGAAAACTGCGTTTTAACCTGGAGCAATTCTGTGCTTACTTCGAAGAACCAAAATATTTACTGATTTACCTACCTCAAAAAAGTTATTTTAAGATGTCAGATTTGCTCAATTTCAACCTTCCAAAACACGAAGAAAACGCCATTATCAAAGTTGTGGGTGTGGGTGGTGGCGGCTCCAACGCCGTTAACTACATGTTCAACAAAGGAATTAACGGCGTAGACTTCGTAGTGTGTAACACCGACGCGCAATCGTTGGATAACAGTCCAATTCTAAACAAAATGCAATTGGGACACACACTAACGAAAGGACGCGGAGCGGGTGCTCGTCCAGAGGTAGGACGTGACGCCGCAATGGAATCTATCGAAGAAATTCGCGCGTTGTTCCATTCAGACTTACAAATGGTTTTCGTTACTGCCGGAATGGGCGGTGGAACTGGAACTGGAGCTGCTCCAGTTATTGCACAAGTGGCAAAGGAAATGGGAATTCTTACAGTAGGTATTGTTACGGTTCCTTTCGCTTTTGAAAACAAAAAGAGAACTGCTCAAGCAACTGCTGGTATTGAAGAAATGCGCAAAGCAGTTGATACGCTTTTGATTATTCGCAACGATAAGTTGCGCGAACTATACGGTAACCTTTCGTTAAGCAACGCATTCAGTCACGCAGACGACGTGCTTTGTACAGCAGCTAAAAGCATTGCTGAATTGATTACCATTACCGGAATTGTAAACGTGGATATGAACGACGTAATCACGGTTATGCGTGGCAGCGGAGTTGCTATTATGGGTAGCGGAAGAGCTCACGGTGAAGACCAAGCCATTCGCGCGGTTCAAATGGCTATGGAATCTCCATTGTTGAACGACGACGATATCACAGGTGCTTCTCACATCTTGTTGAATATTACATACGGCAACAACGAACTGAAGATGGACGAAATTGGAGAAATCACCGATTTCATACAAGAACTTGCAGGACCAGAAGCCGATATTATCTGGGGTTACGGAAAAGACGAGCAACTAGGAGAAGACATTTGTGTGAACGTGATTGCAACCGGATTCGCTCCGAAAGAAATTGCAACCCTTCTTCCGCTTAATGCAGTAAAAGAAATTCCTGAACCTACTCCGGTATTTCTTTTGGCCGATGCTCCAACGGTTGCCGTTGTTGAACCCTCACCAGTAGTCGAAGAAAATCCAGTTTTCACCTTAGACACAACACCTGTTGTAGAAGAAGAAATCACAGCACCAATTGCTGTTGTTGAAGAAGCCCCTATTGTTGCTGAAACTGCTCCGCTTGCAGAAATGCCTGTTGCTGAAGTTTCGGAAGAGCCTTTCAAATTGGTTCTTGCAGACGAAATAGAATTGGAAATTGAAAACTCTTTTGAGGTAAACCCAACGGTTGAAGAACCCTTGAAACAAGTTGCATTATTTTCTTTTGAAGAATTCGAGAAGGCAGAATTGGCTAATGAGGAACTTGCCAAAATGGAATTGCAGGAAGAAAATGAAATTCCAGAATTAAGCACCTTCAAACTTCAAGAAAACACTACAGCTGAAACACCGGTGATTCCAAGCTTTGAGAGCATTCGACCAACTTCTGACCGTTTGATTCCTGAAACTCAAATGACTTTCAAACAAGAAGTCATTACTGAAAATCGCCCACCGCGCACCGAGTTAATGGCACGTAACAAAGAGCGTGAAGGACGTATTCGTGAGTACACCATGCGCATGAAGTCTCCAAACGGATTGAATGAATTGGAAAACGAGCCTGCTTACTTGAGAAGAAAAGTAACCCTGGATGAAGGAACTCATTCAAGCGAAAACACAGTTTCTCGCACAATCTCTAGAGAAGTAACTGACGAAAACGGAAACACGCGCATTGAACTTCGCACGAACAATCCGTTTTTACATGATAATGTAGACTGATCTTAACGAACAGTATTGCCCGATTCAACGGGACGTTCAGGGGAGAGCAACGAAAGCTCTCCCTTGTTGTTTTCAGCCATTAATATCATACCGGAAGATTCTACACCTTTGATTTCTCTTGGGGCTAAATTCGCTAAGTACAACACTTGCTTTCCAACAACTTGCTCAGGCTCGTATGATTCTGCAATACCTGAAATAACAGTGCGTTCTTCGTTACCAATACGCAATTTCAATTGCAATAATTTCTTCGTCTTTGGAACGCGCTGTGCCTCTAGCACTTCAGCAATGCGAAGATCCATATTTTGGAAATTTTCAAACGAAACATTTGGTTTTATAGCTTCCACTTCAACCTCGGGTTGAACCTTCGACGCTTCCAGTTTCGCAACTTGAATGGCAACTTCTTCCTCTGTTATTTTTTGGAAAAGAATGGGCATTTCTCCTATCGCATGTCCAGCAGGAATCAATTGTGAAATCTGCACATCGTCCCACTTCACTCCTTCCCACTGTAAACCTGTTTTTAATTTCTTTGCTGTGTATGGAAGGAATGGCTCTAGGGCAACTGATAACGCAGCAACCAACTGAATGCAGACATTCAAGATACCCTCTGTTTTAGCGGGTTCAGTCTTTTGAAGTTTCCAAGGTTCAGTCTCTGTGAGCAATTTGTTTCCGATACGCGCTAACTGAATAGCCAAGGCCTGTGCTTCACGGAAACGATACGCTTCAATCTTTTCACCAATGGTATTGAAGGCAGTTTGCGCTTCTTCAAATTGTGAAGAAGCATCGAACGTTGGGTTCGAAACTTTTCCTTCGTAATACTTGTGTGTTAAAACAAAAACGCGATTCACAAAATTTCCTACGATATCCGCAAGCTCATTGTTTACGCGGTCTTTGAAGTCGTTCCACGTAAACTCGCTGTCTTTTTGTTCAGGCATTATTGAAGCCAAAACGTAGCGCATCTCGTCTTGACGATTCGGAAAGTCTTCCAAATATTCATGCAACCAGACCGCCCAGTTTCTCGAAGTAGAAATTTTATCTCCTTCCAAATTCATGAACTCATTTGCAGGCACATTCACTGGAAGATTAAACCCGCCGTGTGATTTCAATATAATTGGAAAGATGATGCAGTGAAAAACAATGTTGTCTTTCCCAATGAAATGAACCAATTCGGTATCGTCGTTCTTCCAATAGTCTTCCCAATTCTTTCCGTTTTTCTCGGCCCAAACTTTCGTGTTGGTGATGTATCCAATAGGCGCATCTAACCAGACATAAAGTACTTTTCCTTCTTCACCCGGAACAGGAACCCCCCAATCTAAATCGCGAGTCATGGCGCGTGCTTGAAGACCGCCATCGATCCAACTTAAGCACTGTCCAACGACATGTGACTTCCACTTGGAAGGTTCATGATGCTGCTCTCCGTTTAGTTTTCCATTTTCAATAAAATCTCGCACCCATTCGCTGTGGTGCTGCATTGGTAAATACCAATGCGTGGTTTCTTTGAGTATTGGCGTGCTTCCGCTTAGCGTTGAAACGGGATTGATTAATTCTGTTGGACTTAAAGTAGATCCGCATTTTTCACACTGATCTCCGTAGGCCTTTTCACTCGAGCATTTCGGACAGGTTCCAGTAATGTATCGGTCTGCTAAAAACTGTTGTGCCTCTGCATCGAAGTATTGTTCTGAACGGTGAGTTTCGAAAATGCCTTTTTCCTTCAACTCGAGAAAAATCTGCTGACTCATTTCAATGTGTTCCGGCGAAGAAGTGCGGTAATATTCATCGAATGAAATTCCGAAATCGCGGAACGCATCGCCCATGAGTTTGTGATAAAAATCTACGATTTCGCGCGGAGTCTTTCCATCTTTCTTTGCACGCAACGTTATGGCAGCGCCGTGTTCGTCTGATCCACAAATAAATGCCACGTCCTTTTCCTTCCCTCTTAAATACCGCACATATATATCGGCAGGCAAGTATGCGCCTGCAATATGTCCTATGTGAATGGGTCCATTCGCATATGGGAGAGCAGAGGTTACAAGGTGTCTTTTCGGTGACTTCATTTTTTTGTGGTGTTTTGCGCAGAAAACTGCGAATTTAGCGCATCAAAGATAAAGCGATGCAACCAGCTTTTTTACAACAAGGCGATACGATTGGCATAATTGCCACTGCCAGATTCATTACAAGCGAGCAATGGCAATTCGCCAAGCGCGTTATTGAATCGTGGGGACTGAAAATTAAATTGGCGGAAAACGTTTTCACGCCACAGTTTCAGTTGGCTGGAAATGTTGAAGAACGCACGCAATCTTTCCTTTCACTTTGGAACGACAGCGAGGTGAAAGCCTTGCTGGTGGCTCGAGGTGGATATGGGACCGTTCATACCATTGATGAAATTCTTCCTTTCTTGAACGAATCAAAATGGATTTGCGGCTATTCAGATGTGACGGTTTTATTGAATGCATGCACGAATAAAAACATTGCTTGCATTCACTCAACCATGCCGGTTTCTTTTGAGCATGCCACAACGGAAGCACTAGAAAATCTAAGGTGTGCTCTTTTCGGAGAATCTTTTTCATTCAGTTGGAATGAAAATCAAATTCAAGTTGGAAAGACTGAAGGTGAAATTGTAGGTGGAAATTTATCTGTGATATACAGCCAACTGGGATCTTCTACTCAATTGAATACGGAAGGAAAAATTCTGTTTTTAGAGGATGTAGATGAAATGCTTTACCACGTTGACCGGATGTTTACTGCCTTGAAACGTGCAGGAATGTTCAAAAATATTCGCGGATTAATTTTAGGAGGGTTCACCCAAATGAGAGATAACACGGAGGAATTCGGATTTTCAAGCAATAATCCGTGGGGGAAATCCGAAGAACAAATTATTCTAGAAATGGGAATAAACTCTGAAACTCCAATTGCAGCAGGGTTTCCGGCAGGACATTTAAACGACAACCGAGCTTTTTATATGGGACGAAATGCAGAATTAATTGTGAATGAAAATTCCGCACAACTGACATGGAAATAACTACCTTTGCGTAGTTCGTGTAAAAAATACACTAACTAGAATGAGCCCCAAAAACATTACGTTTTCGAACGATGAGTATTTGAATTTCGAATTAATCGGAATTAACTCGAGAGAGAAAGATTTTCGATTGGCGTGGTTTTTAAATCGTGAAATGAAGTGGAGTTTAGAACGTAAGAAGCCCTACAAACTCGAAACAAAAGAACAGAACTCTGAACATGAGTTGTTCAAATACGTTTCCGAAGAAAATCATTACACTATTCACTTAATCTCGAATCGTTCGCTTCAAGGAGTACTTATTCCTGAGTATGCGCAACTTGAATACCTGCTGAAAGTAGAGGGCAGAGAAGACATAGAAGAATTGGTTAAACAAATTAGAAAAATAAACAATGTGCTCGCGGCCTTTCATCTAACACAGGATAGTCTGAAACATGTGAGTCATTTGTTCTTCGATTGATTATGAAAAAAACGAAAATAGTAGCGACCATCGGTCCAGTATCAGCAAACAAAGAAGATCTGAAAGGAATGATTGTAGCCGGCTTAAACGTTGAGCGTGTGAATTTTTCTCACGGCACACACGACGATCATTCGAGCGTTGTTGCATTTGTTCGTGAGATTGACAAAGAGTTAGGAACGAACACCGCGTTGCTAGCGGATTTACAAGGACCTAAGTTGCGTGTGGGTATTATGCAAGACAACGGTGTAATGTTGGAAGCTGGAAAGCAAATTATCATTACCACTGAAGAACAAATTGGAACAGCTTCGCATATCTATACCAACTACAAAGAATTTCCTTCCGACGTAAAACCTGGCGAGCGCGTTTTGTTAGACGACGGAAAAATTGCGATTCGCATTCTTTCCACCGATGGTAAAAAAGAAGTTTTGTGTGAAGTAGTTCAAGGTGGAATTCTTTCATCGAAGAAAGGACTGAATCTTCCCGAAACTAAAGTTTCTCTTCCTTCCTTATCGAAGAAAGATTTGAATGATTTGGAATTTGCGCTTTCAATGAACATTGATTGGATTGGACTTTCATTCGTCCGCACAGCGGACGATGTTCGCGTGCTCAAAGGCATCATTGCTGAAAACGGCAAGCACGCGAAAGTGGTGGCGAAAATTGAAAAACCTGAGGCTCTTGAAGTGATCGACGACATTATTCGCGAAACCGATGCGGTCATGGTGGCTCGTGGTGACCTTGGAGTTGAAATTCCAATTGAGCAAGTTCCGCTCGCCCAGAAAATGATCGTAAAGAAATGCGTTGAAGCTGCAAAGCCTGTTATTGTTGCTACGCAAATGATGGAAAGCATGATTACTAGCATGACTCCAACACGCGCTGAAGTAACAGACGTTGCTAACGCAGTGTTAGACGGTGCAGATGCAGTGATGCTAAGCGGAGAAACCAGCGTTGGTGCTTATCCGATTGCAGCAATAACCATGATGCACAACATCATTAACGAAGCTGAAAAATTCCCGGGATTGTATTACCTCGAAGAGGCTCCTTATGAAATGGACGAAACGCGTTTCATTACAGACAGCATTTGCTTCAGCGCTTGCCGCGTTGCAAAACGCATAGGAGCAACCAGCATTGCAACCATGTCGTTTTCAGGATACACAGGATATAAAATTTCAAGTTCTAGACCGAAGGCACATGTCTTCGTTTTCACAGGAAATAAGCGTATTCTAACGCAGTTGAATTTGGTCTGGGGAGTGAAGGCATTCTACTACGACAAGATGGTAAGCACCGACCAAACGATTGCAGACATTCGCTACATTCTGAAGAAAAACGGATATGTACAAGAAGGAGATTTCTTGGTGAACGTAGCCTCTATGCCTATTGCAGAGCAAGGAACTACAAACATGTTAAAGATTAGTCGAATATAGTTTTCGGATTGCCTTGCAATCCGCCTGTGTGAAACATTAAAACCGAACCTTCGTTCGGTTTTTTATTTCCAACTAAAAAAGCATGCATGAGTTTTCCGGTATAAACAACGTCGAGAGGAAGTTGATGTGTTCTGTTAATCTCTTGTACAAATTCAATCAATCGATCATTGAACTTTCCGTATCCACCAAATTCATCTTCACTGAAAATAACTGCGCGTTCTAAGACTTCATCAGCCGCTGCTTCATCGTGAAAAAAGTAAATGAGCTTGTTGCGAATTTCTTTACGCATGTAGTGCTCGCCTTTCAATGCACTGTATATCCATACTTTCTGATGAGGTTTCGATTGCACCAAAAGTCCAGCAGCGGTTGTGCCTGTTCCGGCGGCCACAAGCCAATGATCAAATTCAAAATCTTCTTCGCTGACCATTTGCATAGCGCCGTTCATTCCCAAATAATTCGAACCGCCTTCAGGCACCAGGAAAGCTGATTCCCATTTTTCATGCACCCACGCTTTCATTTCCTCACTGTTCCTTTCCTCATAGTCGGCTCTGGAAATAAAACAGAGCTCCATTCCACATTCCTTTGCAAACAACAAGGTTGGACTATAATCCTTCGGTTCTTCTCCGCGAATGATGCCTACAGCATGTATTCCCAATTCTTTGGAAGCCGCGGCTGTCGCATGAATATGATTGCTATAAGCACCCCCAAAAGTGACCAATTGCTTAGCACCTCTACGATTCATTTCTTCCAGATTGAACATTAACTTAAACCATTTGTTGCCATTTATAGTTGAATGTAAGCGATCGAATCGTTTAACGACTACCTTTCCGTTTTCGCTAAAATTTAAATTGTCGTAAACAGGAAGTTGAAAATTTATTTTTTTGTTCAAGTCAGTAAATTGCATTTTTGTCATATGAGAGAGGAAGAGAATTCAAAAGTACAGGGAGAAGACTACTATTTAAGTGAAGAAGGATTTTTTATTTTCACAGAAGAGTATCACTTGAAAAGAGGTCATTGTTGTCAAAGCGGCTGCAAGCATTGCCCTTTTGGGTTCGATAAAAAGACGGGTAAATTCAATAAATAACTTCGCATCTTTGTAAAAAACAACTGTATGCGAGCGTTAATTCTTATCGGGCTGCTTATTCCTCAATTGGTATTTTCTCAAATTAACAAAGACAGTATTCATTTTTCAGGTTACACTGAAATCTACTTCGCCCAAGATCAACACAATTGGAACGACCATCAACGTCCAGATTTTTTATACAGCCACACTTCTACAAATCACGCAGCGCTCAATGCAGCTGTTCTCGACTTCAAGTATAGTTCTGAACGCATAAAAACGCAACTATCACTCGTTGAAGGAACATACGCTAACAAGGTCACTTCAGCAGAACCCATTGGGTTTGGTGCCCTTTACGTCGGAAACATTTCTTATAAATTGAGTGCCCGTGAAAACTTCTGGTTACAAGCGGGTGTAATTCCTTCGCACATTGGATTAGAATCTGCTATTGGATTCTCCAATTTATCGCTAAGTAGAAGTTTAGCTGCAGAGAACTCCCCATACTACGAAAGCGGATTAGCCCTTCAATACACCTCGAAAAACAATAAACTCTTCGGATCATTGCTTGCCCTCAACGGATGGCAAACCATGACTCTTCGCGCCCAACAATCGAGACCCGACTTTGGTTCGCAACTTCAGTACAAGCCCACTTCCAAAATAACATTGAATCACTCCACCTATTTCGGAGAGGTGGCCGTTCTAGACAGTTCGCAAACAAGATTCTTTCAAAACTTTTATGCGCAAGTTCAACTAAAGGACAAATGGACAGTTCAACTACAAGCAGATTACGGAATGCAAGAAACGGGAAATAACGGACTCGACAAAAGTTGGATGACTGGATTTGTTGGGATCTCCTATGAATTGAATGAGAAGCTGCACCTAGTAGGCAGAGCAGAGATGTTACGCGATAAAAACAATTTGGTTATTGCTGGGGTAAACAATGATTTATGGGGATATAGTTTCAACATAAATTATTTACTTGCCGAGCACTTGATGTTCCGCGCTGAATGGCGAAACATCACTTCCAACAGTTACACATTCGCTTTTCAAAACTTCAACGACAAACGCATGAACGGCTTAAATTTGTCGCTCGCTGCTCAATTTTAGCACACTCACTTATGTCAACATTTCAAGATCAAATTCAAGAAGGAATTCCTAGTGCATTGCCGGTTGTGCCAGCCATGGACGCCGCCATTAACCGCGCTCCCAAGCGAAAGGAAATTCTTTCGAATGAAGAAAAGGGTCTAGCCTTGCGCAACGCGTTGCGCTATTTCCCTTCGGAACATCATGAAACATTGGCAAAGGAATTTGCTGAAGAGATGAAAGCATATGGGCGCATCTACATGCACCGTTATCGTCCGACTTACGAAATGTATGCTCGTCCAATTTCTGAATATCCTGCAAAGTGTCAGCAAGCGGCTTCCATCATGCTCATGATTCAAAACAACTTGGATCCTCTTGTGGCACAGCATCCGTATGAATTGATTACCTACGGTGGAAACGGTGCGGTTTTTCAAAACTGGGCGCAGTACCGATTGGTGATGAAGTATTTGAGCGAAATGACCGAAGAGCAAACCTTGGTAATGTATAGCGGTCATCCAATGGGGCTCTTCCCTTCTAGCCCTTCTGCTCCTAGGGTTGTGGTAACGAACGGGATGATGATTCCGAATTACAGCAAGCCAGACGATTGGGAGAAATTCAATGCGTTGGGTGTTACTCAATACGGACAAATGACTGCGGGATCGTACATGTACATTGGTCCGCAGGGCATTGTGCATGGGACAACCATTACGGTAATGAATGCAGCGCGCATGCTTCGTACTAAGCGCGGCGACAAGACAGTCTATGATCGCGCAGCTGAAGGATTGTTGTTCGTTACTGCTGGATTAGGCGGTATGAGCGGCGCGCAGCCAAAGGCAGGAAATATTGCAGGTTGCGTTTCAATTACAGCAGAAGTAAATCCGAAAGCGGCAACGAAGCGCTTCGAACAAGGTTGGGTAGATGAGCTTATTGATAATATTGATACACTTTGTACGCGTGTTCAAGAAGAACTTAAAATAGGAAAAGCACACAGCTTTGCGTTTATTGGAAATATTGTTGAGGTGTGGGAAGTCTTTGCTGAACGAGGCATTCACATTGACTTAGGTAGCGATCAAACTTCGCTTCACAACCCATGGGCGGGTGGATATTATCCGGTTGGATTATCTTACGAAGAGAGCAATGCACTCATGGCGGAGAACCCTTCCCTCTTCAAAGAAAAAGTTGAGGAGTCTCTGATTCGTCATGCTGCTGCGGTTCAAAAGCACAGTGAGCAGGGCATGTATTTCTTCGATTATGGAAATGCATTTTTGTTGGAAGCTTCGCGTGCAGGAGCAAACGTGATGGCAGATATTCCAACACTTGAGCGCGAATTCAAATACCCGTCTTACGTTCAAGATATTTTGGGTCCCCTCTGTTTCGACTACGGATTCGGGCCGTTCAGATGGGTGTGTGCAAGTGGGAAATCTGAAGACTTAGATGCTACCGATGCCATTGCATTGGAAGTTATGTTGAAGTTGAAAGAAACAGCACCTGCTGAAATTCAACAACAATTAGCCGATAACATCCAGTGGATTCGCGAAGCGAAGAGCAACAAGTTAGTGGTGGGCTCGCAAGCACGTATTCTATACGCAGATGCACAAGGACGCATGGAAATCGCAGCGTCGTTCAACAAAGCCATTGGTCAAGGAAAGATTGGCCCTATAGTTTTGGGTAGAGATCATCACGATGTAAGTGGAACCGATTCGCCTTACCGCGAAACAAGTAATATATATGACGGTTCTCGATTCACGGCAGATATGGCAGTGCAGAATTTCGTTGGCGATGCCTTCCGCGGAGCTACCTGGGTGAGCTTGCACAACGGTGGTGGTGTCGGCTGGGGAGAAGTGATTAACGGCGGATTCGGAATGTTACTCAACGGCAGTGAAGCGTGCGATAAGAAGCTACGCAGCATGTTGCATTGGGACGTTAACAATGGAATCGCACGCAGAAGTTGGGCGCGAAATAAAGAGGCGGTATTCGCTATTGAGCGTGCAATGGAGCAAGAGCCACTGTTGAAAGTTACACTTCCACAAGAAGTGAAAATTTCATTGGACTCTTTTATTCATTAGGCCACTCCTTTCACAACAGGAACAGCCGGTTCAATGGTATCCTTATAAACAGGACCGACATATTCTTCGTCGTAGGCAAGAGCTAAATTCAACATATAAAAAACGTTGAACAAGCAAACCAAAAGTGCGTCAGTATTTGAGCGCTTTCCGAACGATTGTGCCAATTGAACCAGCACTTTGAATCCAAAGAAAACATTCAAGACAGGAATAGCGAAATACCAAGCGTGCTTCGCAGGTCGTCCAATCATTTTCATGATTATCATCAAGTCCCAACCTGGAACAAAGGCTGCTTCGATGGGTTGATTGGCCTTTGCGAATAGTCTCATTTTAGAAACAAATCCGACAAGGATTATAAATCCTCCGATTAGAATAAGGTGCGGCTGCTTAGCCCAAACCTCTTGCAAAGCGATAGTTAAGTTCATGATCTTTTTAGTTAGGTACTTGAAAGACGGGTAAAGTCTCTTTAAGTTGCCTTAGGCTATTCCAATGGAAAACTGATTATTATCAAAAAGTAACATTCTGCTTGAAGATTGTAGTGAAAGGTGCAGTTAAAGAACAGCTCTGAAGAATAATTCATAATTTCACCCACCCATGAACGTTAAAACCATTCATTCTTTCGACGAAATACAACGGATTCTCACAGAAGAAGTGGCATCTCACTCTGCGACATTCATTTTGTGCGATAACAATACAAACGAGCATTGTGTTCGTTTTCTTTTGGAAACAATCCCCGCGTTGAACGAAGTTCCCATTATTGAAATTCCAGAAGGGGAAGAAAGTAAATCTCTCGAGATCGTTGCCCAGTTGTATGAAGAATTACTTCATCACAATGCCGATAGGCAATCACTTCTTCTGAATGTAGGGGGAGGTGTAATTTCAGACATTGGCGGATTCGTTGCTTCAACATACAAAAGAGGAATCGACTTCATAAACATTCCAACCACCGTTATGGCGCAAGTAGATGCTGCCATGGGCGGAAAGTGCGGAATAGATTTAATGGGAGTAAAGAATGCCGTTGGTCTTTTTAGCTGGCCGAAAAGCGTTCTCGTTTTCACTGGATTCCTGAATACCCTTCCCGAGAAAGAATTGAAATCAGGATTCGCTGAAATGCTCAAACATGCGCTTATTGCCGATGCCGAATATTGGGAAGCTCTATCTCATGTAAATTCAAATGAAGCCTCGCATATTGCCGTTTTCGTAAAACGTTCGAATGAAATAAAATCCGAGATAACCAAGGCTGACCCGAACGAACGTTCGGTTCGAAAAAAATTGAATTACGGACACACGGTTGGACATGCCATTGAATCTTTCTTTCTAGCAAAATCTGAACCCATAACACACGGCAATGCTATTGGGTGGGGGATGATTCTAGAAAATCGAATAGCAGTGCAATTGCAAATTCTCAACCCATCCTTGGCGCAAACCATTGAAAATCGCATTCTAGGAATTTTCGATCCTCTGCCTTCCTTTAACAACGAAGAACAAGAACAGGTTTTTGAATTCATGCTGAACGATAAAAAAAATAAGAACGGTGTATTTCACTTTTCACTTATTCCAGAAATTGGGGATTGTTTAATACAAGTTGAAGTGAGCGAAGAAATAGCTCGCAAGGTAATTTCCGTTTAATCGATATTTTCCCGTTGAAGTTGAGGGGAGGTGCTTAAATTTGCACCTTCATTCAACACACATGGAAATTCCAAGCAAATACTCTCCAAACGAGACGGAAGACCGCATTTACGCAATGTGGCTAGAGAAGAAGGTTTTTAAATCTCTTCCTAACGACAAGCCCGCGTACACCATTGTTATTCCTCCGCCAAACGTCACGGGTGTATTGCACATGGGACACATGTTGAATAACACCATTCAAGATTTACTTATTCGTCGTGCGCGCATGCGCGGATTCAACGCGTGTTGGGTGCCGGGTACCGACCACGCATCTATTGCTACTGAAGCGAAAGTGGTTCAGAAACTGCGCAAAGAAGGAATTAAAAAATCAGATCTTTCTCGCGATGCGTTCATGGAGCACGCATGGGAATGGACACACAAGCACGGCGGAATTATTTTAGATCAATTGAAGAAGTTGGGTGCGAGTTGCGACTGGGATCGCACGCGATTCACCATGGATCCGAAATATTACGAAAGCGTAATCGACTGCTTCATTGACCTTCACAAAAAAGGAAAAATCTATCGCGGCGAACGCATGATCAATTGGGATCCTGCTGCACTTACCGCCTTATCTGACGAAGAAGTAATACACAAGGAAATACAATCGAAATTGTATTTCTTGAAATATCAAATTGAAGGAACCAACGAATTCTTAACCGTTGCAACTACCCGTCCGGAAACCATTCTAGGAGACACCGCTGTATGCGTGAATCCGAAAGACGAACGTTACACACACCTTCACGGAAAGCGGGTTATTGTGCCGCTTGTGGGCCGCTCTGTTCCTGTCATTGCCGATGAATATGTTGAAATTGAATTCGGAACGGGTTGCTTGAAAGTAACTCCTGCGCACGATCAAAACGACTTTATGTTGGGTGAAAAATACCAACTGGAAGTGATAAACATGATGAATGCCGACGGAACCATTTCCGAAGCAGGAGGCATGTATGTTGGCCAAGAACGCTTTGCTGTTCGTGATCAAATTGCAAAAGATTTAGACTCTGCCGGATTGCTAGCCAAGACCGAAGAGCACCTCAATAAAGTTGGATATTCAGAACGCACCGATGTGGTAATTGAACCACGCCTTTCGTTGCAGTGGTTCGTAGACATGAAAGACCTAAGCAAACCTGCTTTGGAAAATGTCATGAACGACACCATTCGCTTCTTCCCTCCGAAATTCAAGAATTCGTATCGCAATTGGATGGAGAACATCAAAGACTGGTGTATCTCTCGTCAATTGTGGTGGGGACATCGCATTCCGGCGTTCTACGCTCCTGATGGAAGTTTTGAAGTTGCGAAAAATATCGAAGACGCTGTTGCACAGTTTCAAGCCAAAGGTGCTTCATGGAGTGCTTTAGATTTGAAGCAAGATGACGATGTTTTGGACACTTGGTTCAGCTCTTGGTTGTGGCCAATTAGTGTGTTCGATGGATTCTATTCGAAAGAAGAATTAGATTACTACTACCCTACTGCCGATTTAGTAACCGCTCCAGAAATTATGTTCTTCTGGGTGGCTAGAATGATAGTGGCGGGATATGAATACGTTGGAAACTTCCCTTTCAAAAACGTTTACTACACCGGTATTGTTCGCGACAAGCAAGGAAGAAAGATGAGCAAGTCATTGGGTAACTCACCCGATCCGATTGAACTTATGGAACAGTTTGGAGCAGACGGTGTTCGTGTTGGAATGCTGCTTTCTTCTCCTGCAGGAAATGACCTTCCATTCGACGAGTCGTTGTGTGAGCAAGGAAGAAATTTCGCCAATAAAATATGGAACGCCTTTCGTTTGGTGAAGAGTTGGGAAGAGAAGTTAGATGCTTCTTTGGAGCAACCTGAATCTTCAGCCATTGCCGTGAAGTGGATGAACAATCGCTTCGAGCAAGTGCTTGTTGAAATGGAAGACGGATACGAAAAGTTCCGCATTAGCGAAGTGTTGATGCAGACGTACAAATTAATTTGGGACGACTTCTGTGCTTGGTATTTGGAAATGGCGAAGCCATCTTACGGAAAAGGAATCGATTCAAAAACATACAACGACACGCTTGATATTTTCAAAAATTTATTGAAAGTGTTACATCCGTTTATGCCTTTCCTAACGGAAGAAATGTGGCAACACATGGAATCGTGGCAGAGCGAATCGGAAATGATTTGTATTGCGAATTGGCCAGCAGCGAAGAGCTTCGACACGAACATTCAAAAAGAATTTGAAGAGTTCGAGCAGTTGGTAACGGAAGTTCGTAACGTTCGCAAAAAGCAAAACCTTCCGAACAAAGAAGCCTTGGTTGTTTCATTCATGAAAACAGAAAACAGAAATGCTTCTTTCGATGCGGCGTTCACACATTTGTGCAACATCTCTGAATTGAATGAAGTGTCTGAAAAGATGAATCCTTCGTTCAGCTTCATGGTAAACGGAGTTGAATATTTCATTCCGTACACAGCGTCTGTAGACGTAGAAGCAGAGCAAGCGAAGATGAAGGAAGAGTTGGCTTATCTCGAAGGATTCTTGAAGTCTGTAGAGGCGAAGCTTTCGAATGAACGATTCGTAAACAACGCACCGGCTGCTGTTTTGGACGGAGAGCGGAAAAAGCAATCAGACGCGTTGAGTAAGATCGCCGCGATTAAAGAGCAACTCGGATAATAGCATTTATTTCTTTCGTGTTGAAATGAAATCGCGAACGATTTTCTTTTCCGCGAAAGCTTTGTTCCAACTGTCGTGTTTGACATCTGGATAAGAAATGAGGTGAACATTCGTGTTCACCTTTTTTGTTGCGTTCACCATGCGAACTGAATTCGCATAGGGGACAACATTATCGGCCTTTCCGTGAAAGGCCCACACGCCGGTTTGCGTATTGTTCTTCGCTTGTGCAATATCTCCACCCCCGCAAACCGGCATTGCTGAAGCAAAGCGATACGGCTGTCGCGCAATGTATTCCCACGTGCCGTAACCGCCCATGCTTAATCCAACAATGTACATGCGGGTGGTATCAATCAATGAGGAGTTCGCTACCAACGAATCAATTCCACTCATTAACACTTGCATGGGCCAAGTGGGATTCTTCTTCATGGTGTGCTCTATGGCTTTCCAATCGACATCAGTCCATCTTTGATCGCTAGGACATTGCGGTGCCCACAAAACATAATGTTCCAAACCCGCGGTCTTTAAGGTTTGCATAAGCACAGGCAAACCCACTTTGGTTTGCGCAAGATTGTCGCTTCCGCGCTCACCGGCACCGTGCAAAAACAAGATAAAAGGGAGTCTAGCCTCGTAATCTCCATTCACAACATATTCTTTCAATGGTAATTTCTTTCCATTTGAAACAAGAAATTTCTCCTGCTGAGCTTGGGTTTCAGCAAAAACAAGAAGGCAAATAAGCAACAATTTGACTTTCATAGAAAGGAAATTTATAGATGGAAATGAATGTCAAAGATAGCCCTTCAACAGACCAATGCCGAGCAACAACTCGTTTGAAAAAGAAAACAACAGTTATGAAAACGACTCGCAACCTTTTCAAAACACTCGATGAAGTAGTGTTTGAAACCCGCAACAAAATGTACGGCGCCTATACGCTTCGTAAAAACTATGGACGCCGAACATTACTTTCCACAGCTATGGGCATTTGCCTTGTTTCTGGATTTCTCTTCGCGTTAACCCCGACCAACAAAGCAGTTGAGAAAAAAGCACCCGAAGTACAGATGACGCAGTTAGCGACCGTTCGCTTGGATGAGATAAAAATTCAACCTAAAAAAGAAACCAAAAAGCACACGCTCGTTCAACAAAAACAAGCGGGTGGACAAGAAAACAGAACTGTTCGGGTGGTTGACAACACTACAACAAAAACCAATGTGTTTTCTCGGTTTGGCGGATTAGGCCTGGGTGGAGATGATGATGATTTCTTCGGATTCCCAGAGGAACCCAATTTCACGGTTGACACGACCACCGTTAAAAAGAAAAAAAATAACAATTTCAAAACATTCGCTCAATTCATGCCTGAATTCCCTGGAGGAGTATCTGAACTTTATGCTTTTCTTCAAGAAAACATCTACTACTCAGAGCGTATGAAAAACCTTGGAATCGAAGGAACTGTCTACGTTTCGTTTGTTATTGAAGAAGACGGAAGTATCTCTCGAGTGTCGGTAGAACGAGGCATAGAGGATGGAGAGGAGTTAAATAAAATAGCTGTAAAAGCCATTCAAAAAATGCCGAATTGGATCCCCGGTCGTAGCGGAAACACGTCCGTTGCTGTAAAACAAACTATTCCTATTCAATTTTCACTGGTAAACGATTAAATTTGCACCCTATGCTAAAAAAGCCGTTGCTCATTAGTCAGATTATTATGGTAGTAGTATTCATTGGAATGGCCATCTTTTGTGTGGCCTCCAGTGCGTTAGACAACACCTTGCCGGGCCAACGAAAATATTGGTTCGCCTTTGTGTTACTGCTGTATGCTGCAATGCGCGCAAGAAGAATTTTCAATGCGTGGAAAGAAATAAAATCTGAAAACACCACATTATGAAAAAACTATTCTTTATAGCGCTCGTAGGCGCTTTGCTAGCTAGCTGCGGCAACTACGACCAATCGGCTCCAGGTATTTCCTCAGGTGAATTGAAAATTGGCGTTGACGAAAGTTACAGCCTCATGATGCAGTCTGAAATTCCGGTTTATCAGCAGATTTACGATAAAGCGAAAATTAAACCTACGTATTCAACAGAAGAGGAGATTATTCGTTTACTTCTTGCTGACAGCATTCAAGCAGCAATTATCAATCGTCCCCTTTCGCAAGCTGAATTGGATTTCTTTGCTTCAAAGCAACGCTTGCCCGAGTCTGTGAAAATTGCGACAGATGCTATTGCGCTTATCATTCATCAAGAAAATCAGGATACTGTTTTAACACTTGACCAAGCGAAACAAGTTCTTGGCGGGCAGATTACCAATTGGAATCAGATTAATCCTTCAAACAAAAATGGAGACATTCGAATTATTTTCGATCACAACGGATCGTGCAATGCGCGTTATGTTCAAGAGAATTTTTTGAACGGTGGTGCAATGCCTGCGAACTTCTTCGCCATGGACAGTACAGCGGCTGTAATCAATTACGTGCACAACAATCCGGGGGCAATAGGAATCATATCTGTAAGCTGGATAACCGACCCTGAAGACAAAGTAACCAAGGCCTTCCGAGAAAAAATTGATGTGGTAGGTATATTGAACAACACCCTTACCGATCATCCGGAACGTGTGCGATATCCTTTCCAAGCCTATGTGTTCGATAAGAGTTATCCGTTCACTCGCGATGTCTTTGCCATTCGCACAGGATTGAAGGGAACGGTAGGAACTGGATTCATTTCTTTCTTGAACGGAGAGAAGGGCCAGCTGATCATTCACAAAATGGGCATGGTTGCTGCTACGTCGCCAACAAGAGTTATTCGAATTAAAGACTAAACCTGAAATAAGTAAACATGAATATGAAGAACCTATTCACAATCCTTGCAGCCAATGTGCTGCTTCTTTCGTGCACAGCACAAAAAACTCCACTGGAATTAAATCCAGCATTCGATCCTATTCGCACTTCAACTTTGAATGAGCGTTATGAAAAAGCACTTCGCGATTTGGCCAGCATGCCCAGCAGCGCCGAGAAATTCGCTGTTGACGGATTCAATTATTTGGAATGGGCAATTGATGGTAAGATCATAGACGCTGGCAAAACAGCTGAAGCGAAAGAAGCTTTCTTAGCTGGAGTGAAGGCCGATTCTCTTTTCCCGTTGAACTATGTTGGTCTTGGACAAATAGAAATGCGCGAAGGAAATGGCGGAAAAGCAGATACCTACTTCGCAAAGGCACGTGGAATTGTTGACTTCAAAAAAAATAAAGTCACAAAGGACTTAAAATACACCACCTACATAGCAATTGCTGCTGCGAATATTGCAGAAGACGCTAAAAACTTAGGTGCTGCCAAGCAAACCCTTGACGCTCTGGCTGAAGTGGAGATTGAGAACCAAGCCATTCGCCTTCAATTGGGTTTGACTCTGGGAGATTACTTTAGTTTCAAAGAAGTGAATAACCAATCATTTGCCATTACAGAGTACAACAAGTGTCTTGAAATAGATTCGAAATATGTACCCGCTTTATACAGAAAAGCAAAATTATATCAAGGTGCTAAAAATAACGATGAGGCATTGAAATTTTACAATGAAGCCATTGCTACTGACCCCACGTTTGCCCCATCTTACCGAGTTAAAGCAGAATTATTAAAAGACTACGGTCGCTTTGAAGAAGCCATAGCCGCTTATGCTAAATATTTGGAGTTGAACAATTCTTGCCGCATTCAGCAGCGCTATGCTTCGTTCTTCTACTTAACAAAAAATTACGAAAATGCGATTACAGAGGTAACTGCAGCCATGCCTTGCGATCCAGGCAATCACAAGTTAAATCGTGTTTTAGGATACTCATACCTGGAATTAAAGAACTATACCGAAGCGAAAAACTTCATGGACATCTACTTCGCTAGACAAGAGGTAAAAAACCAAGACGTTTCAGATTATGTGAACTATAACAAAATTTGTATGGGATTGGGTCAAGACAGTCTTGCAATCGTTTATTTAGAAAAAGCGCTTGCGTTATTCCCAGAGTACACAGAGGGTTACAACGAAATTGCCACCTACTACACCAATAAAGCCATTGCTTCGAAAGGAAAAGAAAACGAAGCGCTTCGCATTAATTTATATACCAAAGCTGCCGAATGTTTTGAAAATAAAATGAAAAAACTTGGTGAAAATCCTACGGATAATTTTTATTTGGCTTCAAGTTATCTGAGAGCTCAAAAATATGTAATTGCTGATTCAACTTATAGAAAGTGTACTGAAAGGTATCCTGAATCTTGGTTTTATATTGGACGCTGTGAACATAAAATTGATGTTGCAAATTCTGAACTAAATGGAGGGCTTTCTAAAGGTCTTGCTAAACCATACTATGAAAAAGGAATAATTGCCGTTGGTGAAAATCCCGAGGCTATAGAGAAAAATAAAAAACTCCTAATAGAAGCATATGAAATCATCGGCAATACGTATACCCTCTTTGAGGATTTTAACTGTGCAAAAGCTTCGTTTAATATGATACTAAAAATTGAACCTGGAAATAAAAAAGCAACAGATTATTTAGCAAATCCAATTAACAAAAATGTATTGGATGCCCCTGGCGATTGTCCGTTGGTTGTATATCCTGAAATTCCGAAAGAATCAATTGAAGGAACCGAAGGAAACTAATCTCGACCTCCAAAGGAGGTAAGTGTTCACTTTCCGCTTTTAATAACTCCCAATACTTCCTGAAAAGGAAAGCATTGGGAGTTTATTTTTGAAGTACAAATTGTACTATGGAAAACGCTACACGCTTAAAAGAACTTTCAGACAATCTTCATCACAACATTAACGAACTGCTTTCTGGCAATATGTCGCCAGATCAAACGCAGCATTTGGTTGAATTATGCAGTGAATTGTACGAAAAACTAATCGTTCTTCGCTTCAAAGCATTCACTGAAACAATTACTCCAGCTGAAAAAATGCAAGCGGTTTTAGAAACCTCTGAGCCCATAAAAATAGATTTTAACCCTATTGCCCCTCCTACAGAGCTTGCCAACCAAGTGAATTTGATTGATGCGATTAAGGAGGTGGAGCAGGTTGCTGTGCAAGATGCTACGCAAGGTCCTGCGGAAGGTGTTACACAAGAGGTAAATGCGGAGCAAGATTCTACGAAAGATGTTGCACAAGATTCCACGAAAGATGCAAGTGCTTTGCAAGATTCTACGAAAGACGTTGCACAAGATGCTTCGCAAGAGGAAGATGAGGATAATGAAGACGAGGATAACGACGAAGACATCGTTTTTCAATTGATTCCAAATGATGAACCGGCTATAGAAGCTCCGAAGGGGGAAGTGAAGCCGATGGTTTCGTTGAACGACACGTTCAAAGAAAATGCAAGCCAGCAAGCGACTATTGCTAAGAAGTTAGAGGGTTCTCCGATTAGCGATTTGAAGAAGAATATTTCATTGAATCAACGCTTTCAGTTCTGCAAAGATTTGTTCAAAGGAAACAACCAAGAGTATGAAGTGACATTGGAGAAATTGAACAACACCAATCGCGATGAAGCCATGCGTGTTCTTCAAACTCTGAAAGAGAAGTACAGCTGGAATCCAGATTCTATGGCAACGAAAGACTTTACCGATTTGGTGAACAGACGTTACATGGTATGAGACTATTCGTAGTCCCAACACCAGTTGGAAACCTTGAAGACCTTACCCTGCGGGCCATTCGCATTTTGAAAGAGTGTGATTTCATTTTGTGTGAAGACACCCGAGTGAGCGTTCGGTTGCTGCATCACCTTGAATTTTCAAAACAACTGGTGGCCTTCCACCAACACAACGAGCACCAAAAGCTCGATCATATTATTGAACGCATTCAACAGTCCCAATCGGTAGCCCTTATCTCCGATGCAGGAACACCAGGAATTTCAGATCCTGGATTTTTGTTGGTTCGTGCATGCATTCAAAACAACATTCCGGTTGAGTGCCTTCCTGGCCCAACGGCTTTCGTTCCGGCGCTCGTGAATAGTGGACTTCCAACCGATAAATTTATTTTCGAAGGGTTCCTTCCACAAAAAAAAGGAAGAGAAACACAACTCAAGCGAATAGCCGAAAACCCCTTCACTTCTGTTCTGTATGAGTCACCTCACCGCATGGTGAAATGCTTAGAACAGTTAATAAAATTCTGTGGTGAAGACCGCCAATGCTCTGTCTCCCGCGAAATATCGAAGAAATTCGAAGAAACACGTCGCGGAACCCTTGTTGAACTTTTAGCGCATTTCAGCACACACGAACCGAAGGGCGAGTTCGTAATTGTGCTAAATTCGCGTTCATGAATTTGAATCTTTCCCCTGAAGAAATTGTACGCAGAGAAGCGCTCGCAAAATTGCGCGCGCTTGGCATTGATCCCTTCCCTGCTGAAGAATTTATTACCACTTCAAACGCCGAAGAAATAAAGGCGAACTACGCAGAGGGTAAACAGGTTATTGTGGCCGGACGTTTAATGAATCAGCGTATTCAGGGAAAGGCCGGATTCGCAGATCTTTTCGATTCAACCGGACGCATTCAATTGTACATCAATCAAGATGCATTGTGTCCAGGCGAAGACAAATCGCTTTACCAAGAGGTTGTTCGTCACCTTTTGCATTACGGCGATTTCGTTGGTATCGAAGGAACACTCTTCACTACGAAATTGGGCGAAATTTCGATTCACGTTTCTGGGTTGAAAGTCTTAGCGAAATCGTTGAAGCCACTTCCAATGGTGAAGACAGATGCAGATGGAAATATTTACGATGCATTCACCGATCCTGAATTGCGCTACCGCATGCGCTACGTAGATCTTGTGGTGAATCCGAAAGTGAAAGATACCTTCGTGAAGCGCACCAAGATTGTGAACGCCATGCGCAACTTCTTCAACGACAAAGGATATTTAGAAGTTGATACTCCCGTTCTTCAAGCCATTCCTGGTGGTGCTTCTGCGAGTCCGTTTAAAACTCACCACAACTCGCTAGACATTCCCATGTACTTGCGTATTGCGAATGAGTTGTATTTGAAGAGACTTATTGTAGGCGGATTCGACGGTGTTTACGAATTCAGCAGAAACTTCCGCAACGAAGGAATGGATCGCACACACAACCCAGAATTTACTGCAATGGAAATCTATGTAGCCTACAAAGACTACAACTGGATGATGAATTTCACCGAGCAAATGTTGGAGCATGTTGCCATGGAAGCGCTTGGACAAACTGAAGTTCAGTTCGGAGAGAAAACATTAAGCTTTAAAGCTCCATTTGCGCGCGTTACCATGACCGATGCGATTAAAGAGCACACTGGATTCGATATTACAGGAAAGTCGGAAAACGAGCTTCGTGCGAAGTGCCTTGAATTGGGATTAGATGCTGGAGAAAATTTAGGCAAGGGAAAACTCATCGATACCCTATTCGGTGAGATGTGCGAGAAGCATTACATTCAACCAACATTCATTACAGATTATCCTGTAGAGATGTCGCCATTGTGCAAGCGTCACCGCGAAAATCCTGAACTTACAGAACGTTTCGAATTAATGGTGAACGGAAAAGAATTGGCGAACGCTTATTCTGAATTGAACGATCCTATTGATCAGCGCGAACGCTTCGAAGAGCAAGCGAGTCTTATGGAGCGCGGCGACGATGAAGCCATGTTCATTGACTACGATTTCTTGCGTTCGTTGGAATACGGCATGCCGCCTACTTCAGGAATGGGCATTGGCGTAGATCGCTTGGTAATGATGATGACCAACAACGAGAGCATTCAAGAGGTGTTGTTCTTCCCACAAATGCGACCAGAGAAAAAACAAGAAGGTCCAGATGTGGCTTCTTTCGAAGCAAAAGGAATTCAAGCACATTGGATAGATGCTATCGTGAGCATGGGATTCCTTTCATTGGATAAATTGAAGGAAACCAAGCCAACAGCCTTGCACCAAAACTTGAATCAATACCGCAAGAAAAACAAGCTCGATGTGCCTGCTGCGCAGTTGGAAGAAATTATGATGTGGTTTAGTTAAACAACAAACGAACACTCATATTTCCGGCGTGAACGATATCACGTCCATCACTTTTTCTTCCGTTGTAATTCAACGAAAGTTGCAAATTCTGATTGATTGTTTTGCGCCATGCGCAAGCCAATGTAAGGTTGTTTCCTGCTTGCAATCCCCCTAGGGCGTCGTACACAACAGGTCCGGTTGCATCGCCTTCGAACTGAATACGTATGTATTTGAATTCGCTCTTGAACAACTGACCATTCTTCGCTTCAACTTGCGCATCTGCTCCCAAAGAAAGACTTTGCGCTTGGAAGGACGATTCACTTGCATTGCCCTTTCTAATTGAGTATTCCCCTGAAACAGAATATCGCTTGTTGTTTGTAGGTTGAAACGCGAACGAAGGAATTGCTGTGATATATGAGGAAGCGAAATTTCGCGTCGCTAAAAAATCGGATGATGTTTCCTTTTTTCCTGAAGTCAATTGAAGTAAAACTTGCGTGCTCGATTCAATGGACTTTCTGAAATTCAGAATTTGCGATTGCTCAACACGTGTTTCAAATCCGGAAAGAAGAAACGCTTTATTCATGACTTGTTGTGTGGTGAAATCGGCACTGAAGTTTGGGTCTGACTTGCGATAAAACAACGTGCCGCGCAGTACATTTCCAGCAGAAACTAAATAGCTTTCATTCTCATAAAAAGGAGAAATATGCTCCAAACCAGCAAAGGTCGACTTGCGTTCTGCGCGACTCATTAACTGCGTACTCCATGACTTCAGCGTGTTGTACAGAAAGGTGTTTTTATTTTTCAGTTGACGCGGATTCAAGTTCAACGAAGAAGTAAATGAAGTGGTATAAATGCTTTGGTATTCGGTTGTTTGAACCGGCAAACGCACGTAATTCGCTTCGTAAGCAAACGCTGCCACTTCGAATTCCGAAAGTTCTTTTATTCCGTTATCGTTGTAGTCGTTCCAGACGTATACGCCTTGTCCAGCAGGCACTTCAGCATAAATAAAAGCTTGCTTGGCTTCTAACCCACTTGACGTTTCGTAAAACAAATTCAGCTGCGCCCATTTGTTTTGTGGTGTTCTAAATTCGATTCGTCCGAGTAAACTACTCAGCGGTTTTATAAGGGCTAAACTATTCAAGGAAACCAATTGTCTGTTGCTTGCGGTTATTGCGAAATAACTTCCTCCTTTGGTTGTGTTTCGAAATTCAACTCCGTAATTATTGGCGGTTGAAATAGGTGTAACACCGTTAACTATGAACGCATGATCTTTTCTATTTCGAACAAACAACTTAAATGCACGGTGGGTGGTATCTGTTGAACGGAAGTAGGCTTCACCGTCGAAAAATTTATACGACTGTTGTGCAACAGTAAACGTGTTAAGCTCTTGCTCATCGCGAATGCCAAAAGTAAAACGCTTGCCTTCCCTATAAAGATGCGCCTTCTGGCGAATGAACGAAGAAGCTATTGCGCCAGTTGTTTCCAAAGCAGAAGCGTCGATTTGAATTTTTGTGTGTTCAAAGATGTTCGCATTCACCAAAACTTTTGCTTTGTTCGCTTCGAAAATATTTCCAATTTCATAATGCGCGCCACTTACTGTAATGTGCTTTCCTTCGTTCAATTGACGAACTACTTTAGCTTCTGAAATCCATTCGCTCTCGCCGTATCTCAACATACTTCGAGTGTTCCAATTTCGTTCAAACTCAACTTCTCGAAAACGTTCAATGCGTGAAAACGTAGAAGACAGATTCTCTGTATTCATCTCCCAAAGCCAGGCACGGCCTTCCTTACCTCTTGAGATTTTTTCTTTGACATTGGCTTTAATTGCAAAGCCTTGATTGTTCCGATCGTTCAAATTAGAAAATGTGTTAGCATCGACATCGGAATAAGCGCCTTCCACATTCATGGTCCACGCGTTCTTTTCCGTTCCCCACTTCGCGGTATGTCCTGCCACAACCATACGCTGTTTTCTTGGTGCGGTAAGTCGTTGAACAGGTTCGTAGTTTCCTTGTTTTATGCCGTCTAAAGGGGCTACCCATTTGAAAACTTTTCCATAAGAAGAAAATCCATTTTCAATGTAATTGCCGTTCCCATTTCCAACAAACGTAAAATTCGCTGTGAACACTGCAACAGTTGCATCTGTTGAGTAAACTAAAATATTCGTGAATGCTAGCGTATCTCTTTGCGCATACATAACGCGATCAGATTGAAATCCTGTGCTATCAATTCCACTAACAAATGCCCCGGAAAAAGCATCACCTGCTTGCATAAGCGTAACGCGATCTTCAGCTGTGAGGGTCTGAAGTAAGGGTTGGTTCTTTGCATCGAGCTCCTGAAAAAACTGAACGTAGGTTGTTCCTTTTTTGGTTGTGTATTCGAAGTCGGCGGTAATTAATGGACGTGCATATTGTCGGTCGCTATATTGAAATTCAACGACGATACGTTTGTCCTTTGTGATTCGATTTCTTGGAGTGAAAACGATTTCAGCAGAATTGTAGTCGATGAGGTAATCTTGGTCTTGTCCTCGAATGAGTTTCTTTCCATCGATATAAACGTCTTCTGTACCACCGAGAACGGTGATGTAGGTCTCACCTTGCGCACCCTGCAGGCGATAAGGACCCTGACTTCCTTCCACCCCTAGAATACTCTGCCTATTGAATTTACCCTTCGAAATAGAAACAGAAGCTTCACTTTTTAAAATTCCTTCTGGTCTTACTTCACTTGTATTTTGAACGAATACACCCAAACCGCGCTTGGTGTATTTCATGAAGTAATGCGTGCGAAGAGGCAACGTAAAATCTCCTGCGATAATTTTGTTACGTTTATCTGTCAGTTGAATAAACACCTGATCGAATTCTTGAAATTGTTGCGTACTTCCAGAAGAAGAAACGGGAATGTTGTTATCAGAAATGGAAGCGAGCAATTGAAAACGGTTCGCTATTTTTCCTGTAAGTTGAAGGTTCAAGGAAGACTGAACGCCGAGGTCTTGTTGGTTTCCGATTGAAATACCTCGTGTAATTGAACCGCTTTTTTGAATAGCATCATACGAACGTTCGCTTATCGGCGCTTGTATAATTCCGAATTGAAAGATGTCCCTTTTTCCATATTGAGGTTCATACGTTTGCAAAAAAGCATTGTAAGGCACGCCAATCGTTTCGTACTTCACATAGAGTGTATCATTCAAAAGAGTATCGCGCAAGAGCATTTGCCCATGCACGGTATAGCGGTACCCACTTTTTAAAATTTCATCCTTATAAAACACTTGAATGGAACTGGGGCGAATAATTGAAGTGTCAAGTGAAATACAATTCACATGTGGAAGGAGCGCAATAGATTTTCCCGATTGAGCAACCGAATGAAGCGATAGTGCTATGCAAAAGAGAATGAGCAGCGATCGCATTCGAAAGAATTAATCTTTAATGTTTACGATACAACGTTCTTCGTTGCATTGTTCTATAAGCTGCGCGTGAGTCACTCCCTTCAAATCTGACTTCAACAAATCGCGTTTTTTCTTTGAATAGTCGCGCAGCGCTCTTCCCTCACAAAATCTTCTGATCTGTTCTTCGCTTTCGAGAATTAATTCGGGCACTTGCATGAGTGCACCCGATTCATCTTTGGCAGCCATGGTGAAGTAGCATGAATTGGTGTGCTTCACGACACTTGTTTTCGGATTAAGCGATTCCACGCGAATGCCTACAATCATAGTGGTATTACCCACGTAATTGACAGATGCTTGAAACGAAACGAGTTCGCCTACTTCAACCGGATTTAAAAATTCTACGCCTTCCACGGCAACGGTAACGCAATAGGCACCTGAATGTTTTGCAGCGGCTACATATGCCACTTTATCCATAATTGAAAGAAGGGTTCCCCCATGCACCTTTCCGCTAAAATTAGCGTAGGCAGGAACCATAAGTTCGGTAATGGTGGTAATGGAATTTGCAACTGTTTTCGCGTTCATGTAGCGAAAATACACGAAGACTCGAAAAGTATCCTTGTCGGAATTAAAGTGACTTGAATAATTTCAAAACAATACCGTCTGCCAACCCGAATTTCGGAGCGAATATCTTTTCAATATTGGCAGAGTTAGCGACTTGTGTGTAGAGATTCAATGCTGGGACAATCACATCTGCTCGATCAGGACGAATAGAGAATTTTTTCACGCGCTCGTGGGGAGACAGTTTCGAAAGTGCGCGCAACAAAGTCTCTAGCTCTTTTACTGTAACAGGCTCTCGTTGTTTTTTCTCTAACATCTTGAAGGCAGAACTAATGTTTCCGCCTGTTGCAATGGCTTCATAACTTAAGCCAGCGTTCAAATACTCCTTCAACCAAAAAGAAATGGCTCGTGGAACATTCTCTTGTTCGTTAATGAGCATGCGCACGGTTCCAATTTCGAAAGATTGGCTGTGCTTTCGTTCAAAATTTTCTATAATGCTTAACTCGGTGCTACCTCCACCAACATCAATGAATAAATAGTTTTTGGACTTGGGTAAATCTTGTTGCTCGAAGTTTCCGAAAATAATGTCGGCTTCTTCAGCACCGGAAAGGATGTCTATTGACAAACCGGTCTTCAAGGCAATAGCATTTGCAACTTCTCTTCCATTCTCTGCACTTCGCATGGCGCTTGTTGCACAAATTCTATAATGCTCTACTCCCAAAGACTCGATAATTAAACCTAAACCTGTTATTACCTGCTTCAGTTGCTTTTCCTTCTGTTCGGAAATTCTTCCAAACGTAAAAACATCTTCACCTAATCGAATGGGAATTCGGGTGTGACTAATTTTATCAAGTTCTATCTTTCCTTCGTCGTAAAATACTTCAGCAACAAACAAACGAATGGCATTGGAGCCAATATCAACAGCAGCTAATCTCACTATATTCTAATTTTCAATTTATACTTTCGCAGACTTCGAGTCCAGGTATTTCTTCCATTCAACCTGGCTGTCCTTTAATAGTTTCGAGTCTAGCGGACAAATATAGTTATTGATCTCTCCCGAATGAAGGGATCGTGCTTTAGTTGTGTCAGATAATTGAATATGCAGCCATTCTTTAATCTCGGCTTTAAGTGAGTGGTCATAGACTGGAGTAGTGACCTCTACGCGATAATCTAGGTTTCGCGTCATTAAATCTGCGCTTCCGAATAAAATAACTTCATCACCTCCGTTATTGAATACAAACAAGCGTGCATGTTCTAAGTAACGTCCAATAATACTTCGCATGTGAATGTTCTTTTTCTGCTTTTTTGTTGAAGGTTGAAGCAGACAAACGCCACGAATGATACATGAAATTTGAACACCCGTTTCAGCCGCATCGAGAAGCTTTTTGATTAATGTCTCATCCGTTAAATTATTTACCTTAATAATTATTGAAGCCCGCTTTCCTTTTTTCGCGAAATTCATTTCGCGTTGAATGCTCTCCATTAATTTTCTTCGGGTATTAAAGGGGGAAACAAGAAGATGTTTAAAAATTGGACGATGATAATTCGATTCAAAAAATTCGAATAATTTTCTCACCTCTCTTCCAATTTCCAAATGCGCTGTAAGAAGAGTTATATCTGAATAAATGTTCGCTGTTTTCTCGTGAAAGTTACCCGTTCCAATGTGCGTAATGCGCTCGGTGTGTCCATTAATCTTCCTACTAATTTGGAAGATTTTACAATGCACCTTCAGTCCAGGAACTCCAGGTATTACCTCTACTCCGGCATCTTGAAGAATACGTGTAATTTCAATGTTGTGTTCCTCATCAAATCTCGCCTGAACCTCAACAATTGCAACAACACGCTTTCCGTTTTTTGCTGCATTTACTAGCGCGTGCAGAATGTGCGAATCACTCGCGATTCTGTACATCGTTATGCGAATGGTTCTTACCAAAGGGTCTATGGCCGCCGCACGAAGCATATCTAAGACATGCGCAAACTTTTGATACGGATAATGCAGAAGAATGTCTTGCTTCGCAACAGTGTCTAAAATATTCTGAGACTTCGCCAGCAACACATGTGTTAGTGGAGGTGCAGGTTTAAAATTTAAATCGGGTCTATTGAACGCAGGAAACTTTAAGAAGTCGCGTTTGTTGTGATATTTTCCGCCTGGAATAATATTTTCCGCGTCCTTAATTTTTGTCTTCGTCAATAAAAACGTCAACAAATCTTCAGGCAATTTTCGGTCGAAATTCAACCGAACATATTCTCCCTTATCTCGCTGTTGAATGCTTTTTGAAATTTTATCGAAAACACTTTTTGAATAATCTTGCTCTACCTCATACTCTGCATCTCTAACAACTTTAATGTCGTAGGCCTTGGCGGAAGAAACTTTAAACACACTAAAGATTTTTCTCAAATTCAAACGGATAATGTCTTCCAACATAAATACGTTTACTGAACCATCACTCGTTGGTAGAGTCACGAATCTAGGAATTGCGGTTGGCACTTCAATTAAGGCGTGAACTTTTTCTTTGCTCCTCGTATTAATGTCTACCAACAGATAAAGCTCATTATCATTTAACGCAGGAATGTTTCCTCGCGTTTTCAGCATGATTGGAATAATGTGATGACGAACATTGTCTTCGAAATAGGCTTCTAAGAAATCCTTTTGGTCGGGTGTAATCTGTGATTCATTTTTAAAATGAATTCCGCTTTTTGCTAAGGCTTCCTTGGTTCGCTCGAACGTTGCATCAAATTTCAACTGAAGTTCTATCACACGATCATGAATGATTTCTAGTTGTTTCTTTTGCGCACTAGCTGCTGAAAAATTGCTTTTTCTCAGTGCCTTCAATTCACGACGAAGTGTGGCGAAACGAACCTTAAAAAACTCATCGAGGTTGCTAGAAAATATTCCTAAAAATCTCAAACGCTCAAGCAGAGGCACATGGCTGTCTTGCGCTTCCTGCAGCACTCTGTCATTAAATTGCAGCCAAGACAATTCCCTTTCAATACCAATTTTTCTTTTTTCCATTCGCTCAGAATATCTCCTATTCTCTTATTATAAGATTAAGCAAAGATAACTTGGTGGGAAAAAAATCCCTTTTCAATTTTCAATTAAGAAGCGTTCTCTTACAACTGTTTCGTCACTTACACTCTCAAGGAAATAATATCCGCCAGCTAGCGATGAAACATTGATATCTGTTGTTTGATTTCCTTGAATAATGTAGTTCTGAGAAACCACGCGTCCGGTTACATCTGTGATTCGGGCTATTGTGTGAAAAGAAGACTCTACGAAAATTTGGTCAGAAGCAGGATTTGGAAAAATATGGAATATTCTGCTGTCCAATTCAACAATATCTATGGCGGTAACCAATTGAGTGATTGAACTTGTACATCCTAAATCTGAGGTTGCAGTTAGTGTTACATCATAATACCCTGGGGTAGGAAAGGTATAATCTGGATTTTGCAAATTAGAGGTACTGCTTCCAAAATCCCATGTGTATAGGTTAATTGATCCGGAAGAAATAGTAGACTCATTGGTGAAACTTACAATGTTTGAAGGCTCGTCCCATGAGCTTGAAAAAGCCGCTACCGGCCTTGGATAGATAGGAATAATGTCTTCAATTAGATATACACACCCATCTTCGGTTGTCAATGTCAATGTCACAGAATAATTTCCTTCAACATCAAAAATAGCCATTTGTGACTGCAAACTGCTCAATTGTCCATTTCCAAAATCCCACGCATAGGATTGTATTGTTCTACCATTTACAGAAGTGTATGGGTAGTTGAATACAATTTCATCAGAGCTACAATAAGGTTGAGGCTGTTGAATTTCAAAAGGCGGAATTGCATCTGGACCTACAAATAAATAGCTACTCAAAATCCCGTTGACCAAAGCAAACGGATTGGTAAAATCTGCTGGAAGAATTTCGGTACACGCGCTCGCCAATGAAAAGCGAAGCATAAGAATTTCAGTATATAGTGGCGTTGAAAATGAGGCAGAAGTGCCAGAAGTGGTATTGCTCAAAACCAGATTATTCACATTGTAATTCGTAAATGGATCCAAACCACTCACCAACGGAACTGTGCTTACATAGGTCATTTTGTTCAAATTAAAATTGAACCAAAAATCCAATGCATTAATTCCAGTGTTGGTTGAATAAATCAACACCGGAATATCTATGTAATAAATTCCACCACTGTTGGAATACGTGGCTAGAGATAAATCGAATACAACGGTGTCTGTCAAAGTCAATAATCCCTCTGATTTTCCAGTAGAACCTTGAGCGTCCAAAGAGCTAAAAAATCCAGCGAGAGCCAGAGTAAAAACGAGTATTAGTTTCTTCATAATCATATTTTATTAAAATGAAGAAAAGGTTACTCCGTTGAGTAACCTTTTCTTTAAACAAATTCAAACCATGAGAGATTATTCGCTAATTACAATGCGCTTGGTTGTCAAGGCGTTATTGCTATAGAAACGAACGAAATATACTCCAGCGCTAAGCTCAGGCATATTTACTTCTACTACTTGATTTGCTTTTACAATTGCTCCTGGGAACACTAATTTTCCAGTGATATCAACGATATCCACTTGTCCGTCTACGTGAGACATTACAGTAAACATACCGTTAGATGGATTTGGATAAATATCAACTGCGTTGTCACCAACTTGAATTGACTTAACAAATCTCACTTCAGTTTGCTTACCGTTTAACAATCCCAATTCAGCTGTTAAATCTTTCTCAGTGATTTTTCCATCAGCTGTTTCGAAAGTGATATAAACCACACGTGCGTTTGCAGAGAAATCGTTCATGTTCAAAGCAGTGTAACGGAAGGTCTTGTCGTTGTTGTTGTAGAAAGCATCGCTCTCTGAACCCAACTGAGTGTCTTCCATTGAAACGTATGACAATGTATTCTCATTTACTTGTAACGCGATATCGAATGCGTTAACTGGCTCTTCAGAAACAAATGCAACTGGAACAGAAACTTTCGTTCCTTCAACGATTGCGCTTCCTAAATCTACTAAGATGTAATCTGATTCATTTGTTTTCAAGATACCATCTGCAGCATAAGCGCTATAAGATCCATCAGCATCTCCTAACATAACACCTTTGTATACTTCTGTAGTTGATACAATCGGACAAGTAGCATTAGTTGCGCTATAACCTGTTTGACTTGCAGCAAGTTCAAATGGAACAACTGGAACTTTTCCTTTTGAATAACCGATTAAGTTGTTCGCTGGGAAGGTAGAAGAGATTTGGTAAGCTGCAGTAGCAACACGAGTAGCGTCTACGAAAATCCAGTCTTTAGAAGGCTGTCCGTTAGAAACACCCTGATTGTTGTAGTTCCAAGCTTGTTGGTACTCTGGGATAGCCAAGGTAGTTCTTTGCTTCATTTGAGTAAGGTCACCAGAACTGATTACTCCGTCCAAGTTAACATCCATTGAAAGCATTTGGTAGATAGAAGGAGCCGTAGCAGTTGTGTATTGGTTAAGCAATAGTGTTTTAGCTATGATCGCATCAGCAGCGTTAACAATCAACTGAATAGAGTTCAAGTTGTTAATATCGCGTTGAATAGATACATTCGTTCCGTTACCTAAGTTGTGTGTAAATTGTCCAGCTACGTTCGGAGTTACAGGAGTAGTCGGGTTGTTGATTGTAGTACCCGTTGCACCGTAAATGTTTGTAACCAAATAAGTATTTGGTGATGCCGCGTTGTAAGAAATCGCAGAACCATCAAATCCATATTGCAAGCTCGCAACATAGTTCTGTTGTGTTGTAGAAAAAATATTGTTCGCAGTTACAGGCTTTTGCTGAACTCCTGTAATGTAACTTTCTTGCATGAAAGAAACAGATACCAGTGATTGATCAAAAGGTGCTAAACCAGCCAAACGCGTGAACTCAGCGCAGAATAGATTTCCTGTTCCGTTGAATTCAGAACTAGCAGGAGCAGTTCCTTTGAAACTTAAAGAAATGACCAACTCACCAGGTGTTGTCAATGAAGTAGCTATGTCTATTAATGCTGGGTTTACCAATGCGCTATAAACTGTAATGTTACCTGTAGGAACAACTTTGGTAGCATCGTAATTCATAATTACATCATATCCCTTTACGTCGTTTACTGGGTTAGTCAAAGCAGCAGCAACCGGCACGCAATACGTTGGTAATTCACATGTTTGTGTAACAGAAACAACTTCGTATGGCAATGCAAGTAAGTCGTTAATCACTAAAGTCAATGTTGCTGAAGTTGTAATAGCACCGTTGCTATCAGTAGCTTTTGCAGTAACAACCTTTGTTCCTGAAGTACTGTTCCAAACAACAGAATATGGGCTTGATGTATCAACACCAACAGATACTCCATCAACGAAGAATTCAACTTGAGTTACTGCTCCGTCAGAATCAGCAGCAGTTGCAGTGAATGTCATTGGGGTTAATGTCCCTGCTGCAGCGCTCACGTAACTAGAATAAATTCCAGATGCAGAAGGACCGGTCAACGAAACTGTTGGAGGAACGTTAGCAAGAACGTTCATCGTTACAACGTTTGAAGTACCTGTAAGACCTAGGTTGTCTGTAGCAACCGCTTTCACTTGTTGACCAGAACCTAAAACTGCAGTGTAAGTAACTGAATAAGGTGAAGAGTTGTCTACTCCAACAGAGATGTTGTTTACGAAGAACTCAACTTGAGAAACTGTACCGTCAACATCAGAAGCAGAAGCGGTGAACGTTAATACAGTTCCAGCAACCGTAGTTGTAGGAGCAGTTACTGTAATTGTTGGAGCTTGGTTAGCAGCAGAAGTAAATGTTACAGCACTCGAAGTTGTGCTCACGCAATCATTGTCAGTTGCCACTGCCGTTATCGAATGAGATCCAGCAACCGCTGTGTAAGACTGAGTGAATGGAGCAGACACGTCTGTACCTAAAAGCGTTGTTCCATCGTAGAAAGAAACACTTGTTACCGTTCCGTTTGCATCAGCGGCAGTTGCAGTGAAAGTCATTGCAGTACCGTTGATAATTGCAGAAGATGCTGGAGAAGCAGCAACACTTACTGTTGGAGCAACGTTTGGAACCAACGTAAGAGTTGGGTGAGTTAATTGTCCAGATCCAGGAGTTCCAGCAACATAATCGTAAGAAACACCTGTTGCAATGTTTTGAATTTGAATATTCAATGCAAAGCTAAATTGACCGTTTGTTGTGAATTGTCCAATTAAAACCATGTTTGAAGTGGTTGCACCAACAACACCACCTAGTGCTGCAATAGAACCTGCATTAATAAGGATAGAACCTCCATTGGTTTGATCCAAAACGTCAATTCCAGTGCCTAATCCTAATGCATTGGGCGCGATATAAGTTGAAGCAGACGAAGGTAAAAATCCGTCTTGGCTGCTAATAGGTAAACCGAAACACCCACCAGGGTTGTTTGCTAATATACCTTGCGTGTTACCAACACTACCGTTTGTATCTTCTGATTTCAAAGCACCCACAACTCCACCACCGGCGCCACCTGTTGTGAACCATGAGTCAATCATGAAGGTGTTCTTTTTTGTATTAACCGCTGAAATCGTTCCTGGGTTTATTGAAACACCATTCGGATCATTGAAAAACGCAGTAGTTGTGTTGACCGTTAAGGGTTTAGCTGCAGTACCGAACAACAAATTAAATTTGTAGCCAGCTGCTAAGTCAACGTACACACGGTATGTTACCGAGTTCGTTGTTAAAGGAGTTACCGCTCCGTTAGCGGAAGCATTAGCAACATCCGCTGCATTCGCTTGATAATATTTCTCAACAACAATGCCGTCAAGGCCTTGTGAGAAAACGCTTGACGATGCTACCATCAAGCCTAATCCAAGTATAAACTTTATTGCTTTCATATTTTTTTTGGTTATGGCTTCCGCAAGGCCCACCAGATTGTGGGCTTTGCAGAGACCAATTTTTTCTATTTTTTAGTTACAAGACGTGTTAAACGCTGGAGCGAAAATTAAGAAGTCACTTACATCTGTAGTTCCGTCTGAATTCAAGTCTGTTGGACACGCAGCAATTGAACTTGTTGCGTTCAATACTTTAGAGTATGTCCAGTTAGATAACCAGTTTTGACCAGCTTGTGAAGAGAATGCACCACGGTAAGCAGCTGGTTCAAAGAAACCATCTACTGGAGCAACAGGACAACCTGCAGCTAATGTCAATGCTGGATTTGGAGTTACATCGTTTTTAACAGTAACACTGTTAGTAGCGCTAATGGTAAATGCATAGCTGAAACCTGGGATTGCAGTAGGTTCTGCATAAGTAGCTGAAGCCGTTCTGTTAAAATAAGCAATGTTTAAATCCGTGTTAAGGAACTTAGTAGTATCAGCCCCTGATGGCACAGCGCCAATAGAAGCTAGAGAAGATGCATTCTTTACAAGATAGTTATTTTCAATTGCTGGAGAAGCTGTGCTACCAATTCCAACAAATGAATTACACTTAATTTCCAAAGCGCCTGAATTCCAATATTCGTAAGAATCTCCACCTGTGCGAGTTCCAGCCAAAGTCTGAAGATTAACACCATTCTTGAAGTTTGCGAAAACCGAATTGTATAATTTACCTTGAGTTCCTTCTTTAAATTGAACTGCAGCAACACCTCTATTGTCTGAAGTCCCTGTCGCCTTGCCATTTCCAATCATAGTAACATTATACATTACAGGTGTTGATTTAATTGTTGAATTTGAGGTATTATCATCTGAGTCAGCTTCAATACCGTTGTCGTTATCTGGGCTACCAAGACCTGTTGTAGCATTCGGACCCGTGTTCTTCATTCCAAAAATGAACTGAGCCTTTCCTTTCCAACCTAAATCGTAATCTAACATATCATCGTTACCAAATAACATAGTAATGTATTTCAAGTTTACTGTTCCACCGAACACCTCAACATTGTCATCTGCGCAAGAAACAATTTCAATGTGGTCAATGGTTGTTCCACGACCAACAGAAGCCAACGTTAAACCGTTAATTTCAGCTCCAACTGCTAATATTGCACCCGCGTGACGGATAGAAACGTATTTCATAACACCAGAGTTGTCATTATCATCAGGAGTACCTACACCAACTGAAGAGAAAGGGATTGCGTAATTTACACCATTGCCATATTGTCCTGTTCCAACAGTAAAAGTTGGAGCTGTTTGAGTATAGAAGTAAGCCGTTGCCGGATTAATCGAAACAGGATAGATACCTACAAAGGTCGCATTGTTACCTGCTCCTGTAGAGATAACACCAGTCGCTGGAAGTGATAGTGTTACAACTTGTCCACTTACTGCTGCTACAGTCGACGCTGGATCAATTCCTGTTCCAGTTACTGACTGACCTACGAGCACAGAGGCACCATTAGCGGTAAGTGTAATAGTTGGAAGAGTAACTCCATTAAAGGTTGTTGTGGAAGTTGATGCAATTTGTTGACCAAAAGTATAAGTCGTAGTGCTTGGCGTATTGACAGAGGAGTAACCGCTTGGCACAGAAGAGACTACGCCATATTGATCTTGTGGATTCGAAGAAGCAAAGCCTTCTACTGTACCAACCCCATCTGCAACAGCTAATTTACCTGCACCACCTGCTACGAATGGACCGTTAGCTGCAAGAGTTAAGTTGTTTGAAGCCTTACCCAAAAGAACTACACCGCCCCATTTACCTGTGTTGTAAACCGGATAAGTACCGTCCATTGGATCTGCTGCAGCTGTAAATACGATAGGACAAGATTCTGTTCCTAAAGCTAAGATTTTTCCACCACGTTCAATCACTAATGCGGTAGCTTCAGCAGCTACTAAGTTTGCACTTGCTTTAATTACTGTTCCCGGAGCAATAGTCAATGTTTGACCAGCAGGAATATAAATCTTTTTGTCTAGAATCCAAGTCTTGTCACAAGTTAAGTTAGCACCTAACGTTAGCTCTCCACCGTATGTGCCATTTATAGCAACATAGCCGGACAAAGAAGAAATGTTTACCTCTGGTCTAGCAGTACTGTTTACAGCAGGGCATCCACATGAAGACCCTAAGTTTGTTTGAGCATCTGCACTCGCAAATGCACCAATTGCCACTGCCAAAGAAGCAAAGGCTTTTAGAATTGTTTGTTTAGTTTTCATAAGTTTAGATTAATTTGGGGCAAATATGCACCCGCTATAATCCGTTAGAATGAAATCTAAATTGCGAAATTGTTAAAGATTTTTTCCGTAAGTTGAGGTTCTGTTAACGTGAGTTAACACTCTGTTAACGAAACAGATTGTGCCTCACACCAGTCTATTTATAATGACTATTTTTTTCTAAGCTGAACAGACAGTCCAGAAGAAAATGGCATGCGACGTATCCCATCGTTTGTTAAGGAAGAAACAAATTGATTCGCAAAAATTTCGGTTCTAAGACTCCATTTTTTATCCAAAACAAAGTCGAATCCGAATGCAAATCGAACAGCATGATTGATTGATTTTTCATCACCTTTAATAATTGTTTTCTCCTCTCGGTTCGATCCAACCATGGAATAAGTAATACTCTTATTCAAGAAATAATTCATCGTATATCCCGCCGAGAAATAAGGTCTTCTGTATTTGTTCTCTCCAAAATAATAGCTCGCCACAAGGGGTATTTCAAGAAACCGATAATCTGTTCTGTATTTATCTATTCCCAAATCGTTCAATGAATCTGCGCGTTCTCCCAATGAAGAAAATCCTACACCAGCACTAACACTCAACCTCGATGAAAAAGATCTCTCAGCAAAAGCTCCTACAGAATATCCCAAGCTTCCTGACTCTAGCTTATCCCACTCTTTTTTCAACCAGTTTAAATCGCTATTGGCTTGTGTAATTCTACTGGTAAAAGATGGGTTGTAATACACACCAAAGGCAGGTTTCGTTTGCGCGCTGCTTCCAAAAGCAAAAGCAGTTAAAAACAAAATAATGATAATGTTATTTTTCATCTTAACTATTCTTTACACAACGAATACTCATGCCGTATCCCTTGTACGTGTGTTGTCTAAAAATTCGCGTTTGGTTGGCATCAATGTATCGGTACCATCCTTCATTGCCATTCGTGGAGGCTGTCCACCAAAATGTTAAATTTCCTTGATAATTCGTTTCTCCGTTGAACACCCGACAGCCTCCAGGTTTTGCATTGAAGCCAAACTCATCGGTTCCAAACAAAGCAGCCCCCCCTGGCCATCCTTCAGAATAAAGCGAAGTCAATTTCTCAGCTTCCTTGTTTCCTCTCCAACCAAGCGATTGCGTTTCATCAGCTGACATGCCTATCTCCTCTTCTAGCATTAACCATTCCTCATCTGTTGGAATATGCCACCCTTCTGGTGCAATATTTTTTGTGTTTTCAACTACAGAAAAATTGTATAAATTACCATACTGCCCATTGTTGATAAAGGTGTAAGCGGCATTCGGTGTGTTTGACCATAAAGAGTCAAGCGAACTCGTCTCAATATATGTTAAATCGGTTCCATCATTGAAACGTGATACTGCCAAATTCTCAGCCATCCACCACTGATTGCCAATTTTCACGGTCTTGTATACATGCCCATCTATATCGGTTACTGTGCCAGTTTCAATAACACGCACAGGGGTTTCTTCCTCTTGACAACCTGTAAAACAAACTCCAACAACTACTGCTGCTGTTAGAACCAATGAATTCAAATACGCTCTCATAACTTAATAAATAATTTATACTTACTCATTTCACCATTCGAAACTTTCAACTGATACATACCTGGGTCTAGGTTCTCAAGATTCAAGGGCAATATAACATTCAAATCAGTAGTAGTAAATAGACCAGATAGTTTCACAGAACCGTAAGTATTATAAATCTCATAAGTCCAATTGCTGTTGGCAGTTCCTGAGATTAGATTCATGGTCATGTCACCACTGGTAGGATTCGGATACACATTCACATCGAAATCGTTACCCATTAAGGAAGGACAAACCTCTTCTATGTTTCTTCCTGCACACGACCCAGGGTAGCAGCACAATTCAACAATATTAATATTGGCCTGAGGGTCATAATTACAGGCCAATGAATCGGTACAACCAAATACAACAGGTGTAATGCAAGAACCTTCTTCCAAACAAACAAAAGAAGAATTGTACTCAAGATAATTCGCGTCATTACAGCCGCAGATGTATGGGTAACTTAATAACGGATTGTAGTGTTCGTTTTCACCCAACAAGGTGTCAGATGAAACATAATTCACCAAGGTTGGAATACCGTTCACCAGTTCTTCAACCGTAATATTTATGTTGAAGGCCAAATCTCCCAAGGTGGTTAGTTGCGCAATGATCACTTGATTGCTGTCTGCAACCGTTCCATGCACACCCGAACAACTCAATTCAAAAATTTCACTATTAAATGAATTCTGAGGAACCAATGATCCGAAAATAGTTGAATCAGCACCTGATAAAAAATCAAGTACTCCTGAATTAAACCAATTGTTGGGAGCTGAATTCAGTGTATCCATTCCATCAGCAACAGTCAATGGAATGCCACATGTTGGATCTTCATTGATCATTAATCCCGTTGCAACCAAAGCGCTTCCGCCATCGTTGTTCACTCCACCCACAAATGAACCATCCGTGTCTTGGTCTTTCAAAATTCCATAATAATATTTTGTTCCTTGCTTAGCTGTTTGCCCAAGCGTTAACCACGTATCCAACGCAACCGTATTTTCTAAATATCTTCCTTTAATGAAGTCTTTTCCGAAAGTCTGTCCATCCAAAATATTATTGAAAAACACCTCAGAACTTGAAATCGAAAACGGGTGATTTGCATCGCCGTATATACGTTTTAAAATTGTACCCGGTTTTAAGTCTACGTAAATTCTGTAAGTCGTTGAGCCAACAGGAACACCACCGCCATCTACATCCGTGGCATCATTTGCATCGCTCACGTAGTACTTTTCTATGATTACTTTCTCCAATTGTGCTGAAGCATGATGCCCAACAAAGAGGGAAAGAATTAATGTTGTAATAAATATCTTCATCTCAATCGAAAATTAGAGTTTGTAGGCAAAGCTGACCAAGAAATTAGTCCCGTATCGGAAGTTGTCGTAATCGACATAACCGCTTGGCAAATCATACGCTCTGCGCACCGGAGAGTTCAATATATCGCGAATGGTTAAACTTGCCAAATAGTGTTTTCCTATGGTTTTACTCACTTTAAAATCTACCAAATGACGAGGAATTTCATACACGTCTGGACGTCCTTTCACCGAACCTGCAATAACCAATCGGGGTCCTTGAACGTTATAACTCACCGTAGCTGTTAAGCCCAGAGAATCTGCAGTGTATGACAAAATGGAATTGAACAAATAAGGCGCTTGACCAAACATAGGTCGGTACAAAGTATCTATGATGGTATAGACCTTCTTACCGTCTATAATCTGTAAATCTTTACGAACGAATTCCGCTTCGGACTTCACCAAGGTTAAGTTCGCTCTAAATTCTAAATGCTGCCCGAGTTGTTTTTTCCCTTCCACCTCTATACCGCGAACAGTCGATTTTTCAATGTTGTCCCAAGTAATACCTGAACCTCCAAATCCCATCTCAATGTGATTTCGGAAATCTTTGTAGAACACACTTGCAGAGACATTGTCTCCATTTGCGAAATAAACCTCACCACGAAAATCGTAATTGGTGATGTGTGCCATTTTCAAATCAGAGTTTCCGTAAATCAATGTTCTGAACTCATTGTCATAAATAGCCGCATCGCTTAATTCGCGTATACTTGGTCTGGCCACAGACTGACTGTAGTTGAAACGCAAATTACTCTGAGTTTCAGTCTTCGATTTAATCTTGTAAATTAAACTTCCGCTTGGCAAGAAATTCCATTGGTTAATCACTCCTGGATTAACCAAGGCGAAGCCACCCACGTTTTCTCTTCTTACATCGTAAAGTTGAAATCCTTGCTCGTGAAAAAGATCGGCATCAGTAAAGATATCTGTGTGCTCTGCGCGAACACCACCTGAAAAACGAACAGACTCATTCAACTCATAATCCAGCAAGGCATAAGCCGCTTCCACATTGCTGTTTCCAAAGCTGTGGTTTCGAGCAAAATCGAAATCTTCGTAGTAGTAACCTATTTCTCCATCGTTAATCACAAACTTATCTGGACTTAAATAGTTATCTAAATCTCCATCTAACAATTGGGGCACGGTACCTTGGTTTCCAGAACGAAGTCGGTATTCTTTGTTGTCTATCTTTCTGTAGTTTCGTTGCGTGGCTGCTCCAAATTTCACTTTGCGCACAACACCCTCCTTTTTAGATTTCAAAGGCAACTCGGCTCCAATTCTTCCGTCGAAAATATTCTCATCTAGATATCTGTAATACCTGCGAATTCCATCACCCGCAGTAGGAGAAAATTGATATCCCTGAACGGTTTCATAGTTCAAGAATCGTATATATTGAGTGGCCTTAAAATCAGGGGCAACACTGTTTCCGTCGGTATACGAAGCATTCAAATCCAATTTCAATTTTAACCTTGGAATGTAATGCTGCGAAGAATACTGATAAATCAATTGTTTGCGCTGTTCAAAAAATATATTCTTAGAAACAGCGGACTCTTGGAGTGCAATTCCCATTGGCATCTCTTCAAAGCTTGCTACATCGTTGTTTCCTATAAAATTTGGCATGAATAACAACGAAACCTTATTGTTTTTATTGAGCTTGTAAGCTAAATTTAATAGAGCGCTAATCGAATTGGTCTCTCGACTGATTTGTGCATTGTCTTGCCTATCGAATAAATAACCAAGCGATTCATCGCCTACACGTTGTGAAATTCCATTCGGATCGAAACGAACAGCAGAACCGTATTTAAATCCGAAAATGAAACCCAACTCTTTTCCGAATAATGTCTTTTGATCTCCAATGCTGAAACTCTGAGAAAAATTTATAGGAGCCTTTCGATACTTCGTGTTCCAATTGTTGCTAAATCCATTGCCGTAATCGGTTCCATTCGGGTTAATGGTATTCAATGCTTGCGGCTTATACGTGGTGTTGTATTGATCACGCGCGTTTTGAATAGCAGTAGGATTATTATACAACGCGGCAGGCAATAGACCCAATTGAACCAACCCCATGCGGAAATAGGCATCGGACTGTGCGTCGCCATCTTGCCAACCTTGAATACCCAGTTGTGCAAAGTAATCACCCAACCCCAAAGCAACCATTTGTTGATACGCCGATGGATCTAGATTCGGAGCGGTTAAGACATCAGAGTCTCTTGCGCGAAGCCCTCCATCGAAACCCAACCAATCGGTGCTGCTTCGGTCTGAAGTAATGAAATTTTTAAATGTTGACTGAGCGTTGTATCCAAACTGCGATTCTATATTCACACTTAACTTATCTGGATAATCCTTTGTTTCAACTGAGATGTAAGCGCCCGCCCAATCTCCAGGTAGCTCCGCACTTTGAGTCTTGGTAATAACAATGTTGTCTACCAAACTAGATGGGAAAATGTCTAACTTAATGTTGTTGGTTAAAGGATCTAACGTTGGAATGCGAGAGCCGTTAAGCGTAGTGCGCACATAACGGTCGCCGATACCGCGGACAGTAATTAGACCGCCGTTGGTAGAAACACCCGAAACACGTGCAATGGCATTCACCACACTCGCATCTCCGGTCTTCTTCATAACTTCAGCTGAAATGAAATCCAAGGTTGTGGCAGAATTCATTTTCATTTTTTCCATGTAGCCATCGTTCGCCTTTACACGCTTAGCCACTACATCCATTCCTTTGATTACGTTGGAAGAATTTATTAAGGTGAACTCCTTCGATAAGACAGCGTTATCCTTAAGCTGAATTTTTTCCTCTAACTTCTCGTATCCGACAATGATAAAATTCAATGTGTACTGCTTGTTGTCTGGAAACTTCAGTGAGAATGTTCCTTCGAAATCGGTTTGAGCAATGATTGCTTCGTTCTCTATGGCACGAACAATTACTCCAAACATAGATTCACCTTTCTCATCGGTCACCTTTCCGCGCAAGGTTCCTTGTGCAGAGATAGTGTGAGAAACAATCACAAGAAAAAGTACCGCGAAGAAGTTTTTCATGACAACAGCTTTCTAATTTTATTTCTTAACGAATTTCACGGAATGAATCTGACCTTGTCTTTCAAGCATGACTGTGTAAAATCCACTCGGAAGATTCGTTGTGTCTATCGTGCGCTTTGAACTCCAATAAACATCGTTCATTACAACACGACCGGTTACATCCATCAATCTCATTGATACTTTGTCAACTTGGTTGTTTGACTGAATTATTGTCAATTGATTCTCGCAAGGATTCGGATAAGCAGAAAAATCAACATCAGAAACAACACCGTTTGCTTCAACTAAATCAATTACCGGAGGAAGAGAAGTATAAACTAAAGTTGTATCTACAAACTCGCCTGTTAATGCTGAGTCAGCTACAAAAATTTGACTTTCTCCGGCAACAGGAGTTGACAATTGCAAATTCAATCGAAAACTGAAAACACCGTCTGTTGTGAACTGCCCCAATAATACGTGATTGCTTGGGGTTACTCCTTCCATTCCACCCAAAGCCGCAATGGCAGCGCCGTTGGTGGTAAAATCGTTTCCAACTGTTTGATCGAAAATGTCTAACTCTGTTGTAATTCCTAATACATTCGGAAGAATTGGAGCGCCTGGCATTAAACCATCAACTCCGTCAATTCCTGTTATCATTAAACCAGCCGTTGCGTCGTTGTTCGCTAAGATGCCTTGATTGTTTCCGATGGTACCGTCTGTGTCTTCTGTTTTCAAAACGCCACACAAACCATTTGCAACACCGCCAATGGTCAGGTAAGAATCAATCAACGTTGTGTTCTTCTTGGTGTTGTTTACACTTGTTCCTTGATACACTTTGAAACCGTAATTCGGATCGTTGTAAAACGCAGTTGAAGTATGTACATTCAACGTGTGTTGAGGAGATCCGAACATTTGAATAACCTTGTAACCGGGTAGCAAATTCGCATACACTCTGTAGGTGGTAGAACCTACATGCAAAGGATATACAGCGCCATTGTCGCCAGCATCGGTTGAATCAGCAATGTCTGACACATAATATTTTTCAACCACAATTCCTTCCAATCCTAATTGTGAAAATGATAAAAATGAAGTGAACACAGTGGCAATAAGTAGTAAGCTTTTTTTCATCTGATTTATTTTTTCTTTGATTTATTTTTTTTGTTTTCCGAATTGAAAATCAAGTCGGGGTGTGTCCATTCGCTTTCTTCACCCACCGGATTTTTCGCAACGTATTTTTGAGATGTACCATTGGGTGCACCTATCATTAGATTCAATTCGAAATTCAAGTTTCCATGAGTGGTTACTTGCGCAATAAGCACACAATTGGTAGAAAGAGAATCAGCGCCCACCGAACCCTTTCCCATACAAGCCCATGCGGCATTGTCTATTTTCAATTTATTCGAAAGTGTAGCAGACCCAAATACAAAAGGAAGTGAATCCATTTTGAAGAAAGTAGGGAAAGGAACGAATTCTGACCTTTTCATCCCGTCTTTCTCAAATAAAGGAATAATCTTCTTTTTGTTTCTAAAATATCCTTTTTCGAAAACAATAAACTTATCGCTGATGGTATCATCCGCTTCTTTCAGGATACCCAAATGACCTTCTCCACACGATCCAACAGACAACCAAGAATCTAGCAAGGCAATGTTCTTTTTGTAGGCACGCTCTGGGATAATGTTCGGTTGAATGTTTCCGTCTTCAATGTGATTGAAGAATTTCTCTGATGACTGAATAATGAGCGGATGTGTTAGCGTGCCGTAGGCCGCTTGAAACCGATAACCCGGCTTTAGGTCTACGTAAATGCGATAGGTAACGCTGCCTTTTGGCAAATCACCGCTGTACAACTTTCCAGCGTTATCTTCCTCAGTAGAGACATAAAATTTCTCAACTATAACGCCCTCTAAACCATCTTGAGTGAAACCTTTTAAACTCAGGAATAGGACGAATAAAATAGTCAGAAATTTTAGTGTCTTCATAGCCAATCAAACTTGTGCAAGATTAGCCCGCAATGAGAAATTTGATATTAATCTCAGGTTATGATTAACGAAAGCAATTCGCCCTTTTGTAAAGGATTTGTTAAGAGAGTTATAAAAATAAACGGTCCCGGAATCCGGGGCCGTTGTTTCAATTCAAAAAAATGAATTATAATTTCACAAACGTCTTGCTCATTCCATTCACTCGCACAACATAATATCCTGCTGGGAATACCGACACATCGATAATAGTCTGCGATCCAAAAACGTTAGAGGTGTGAACCAATGCCCCAAGAGTATTAACTATTTCAAGTGTGGTAGCCTCCGAAGAAGAACGTGAAATTGTAATTCTTTCCGCAGTTGGATTCGGGAATAAATTAAATTCGAATGCAGTCAATTCACCAACACTCACATCACTTGTGCTCGGGTTACAATCGTCGTCTATTCCGTTCTCCCAAACTTCTGTTGCAGCAGGGTTAACCAATGCGTTTGTATCGTCGCAATCGGTGTCGTTTGTTACAAAAAGGCTACCCGGATCAGCACATAAACTTTCACTGTTGTTTATGTCACCGTATGTGTCGCCATCTGCGTCTGCGTAATAACTCAAGAATACCAATCCATTGTCAATCGATCCGTCACAATCGTCATCGCTTCCGTTACAGAATTCAGGCGACCCCGGATAAACACCAAACGCATTATCGTTGCAATCACCATCTGCCTGCACATAGCCACTAGGTTGTTCGCAACCAAATACCGCATCCGTTGTATTACCGAATGCATCTCCATCATTGTCGAAGTAATAATTCGTAAAGGTCAATCCATCATCAACGAGACTGTTACAATTGTCATCAACATCGTTACAAATTTCCATCATTCCATCGTTCACCGCAGCATTCATGTCGTTGCAATCTCCAGAAAAGGTAATATATCCCAACGGTTGAACGCAAGTACTGATCAAAGTTGAAGCGTTACCATATCCATCCATGTCCATGTCTTCATAGAAATTTTGATTTGGTAAAACCGTTGCTTGCAAGGTGTCTGTATCCGAACAACCAAAGGCATTGGTTCCTGTAACAGTAATTTCTTCCGAATTGAAAAGACTTGTTCCGTATGTGTTTGAAACTCCGTTGCTCCATACATAATCAACTGCTCCTGTTGCGTTGAATTCAACATATGCTCCTTCACAAACTGTAACATCAGCTCCAGCCATAACCATAGGAAGTTCGTTTAACTCTACATTCCATTCTTGAGCAGACTCGCAACCAAATTCATTCGTCCCTACAGCAGTGTATACTTCTGAAACCGTTGGTGTAATGAATGAACCGTTCGCAAGGGTTCCGTTCCACACAATGTTTTCAGCACCTTGTGCGCTCAATTGAATTTCATTGCCCTGACAAACTGCAACATCTGCAGGAACTGTTAGCACCGGCAATGCGTGAATAGTTACAACTATATCACTGTATGAATGATTGCACTGTAGAAGCGAATTTGAAACCTCTAAATGGTAAACACCACTTTCCGTAGCAGAAATGGATCCTGAGTTCATCATTCCAAAAGCCTGACCGTCTTTGAACCATTGCGAGCTAACGTTAGCATTCACAGTTGCCGATAATTCAATCGTCTCTCCAGCGCATGCTGTTGTTGCTGTCGGAGTTGAAACAGCTGCTGAAAGAGATGCGCAAGTATTCGCAGCAAAAATCGATAACGTGCTACTCACCTCATTCGCTAAAATAACTATAGGCTGTCCGTTAGGAGAGTCAGCTGCTGAGATGAAAATAATTCCTTCAGCACCTAAATCTGGACCGCTTCCGTTCAAGGTTCTGTTGTTAACGTATGTAACGAACACCGGAGCGCTTGGATTTTCAACATTGAAAACCATGCAACCACCCACACGCTCTAAAGCTATAAATGCGTAGTGAATTCCGTTTACCACTGAAACAGTTACTCCTTCCGGCTCTGGACCTTTGTCGTCGCTTCTGTTCTTCAAAGATGCAGCACCGGTAGTATTGGAGGCATTGAAGAATGCCGCAGTTAATGGAGAGTTGGCAGTAATCTTTTCAAACAAATCTTTCGAATCAAAAACCAATGCATTCGTCGCAGCGTTGCGAATGGTGAACGAGCGAGAGCCCATCACATGTAACTCGTCGTAGTCGCCATCCCCATCTGTATCGCCTGAATATTTCAATGCG
>Ga0114980_10000031_pt1 | contig 85470 bp, 81 predicted proteins | sample S_140806_EF_Meta_FD_87018 | JGI IMG/M metagenome (GOLD analysis project Ga0114980, IMG submission 87018) | Freshwater microbial communities from Lake Simoncouche, Canada to study carbon cycling - S_140806_EF_MetaG | ecosystem: Environmental > Aquatic > Freshwater > Lake | place: Lake...
AGGGGAGGCTCATTGGCTGGATCGAAACGAGCTCGTTTGAAACGAGGCCGCCGAACACTCTACGAACGATTGGGAATGCAATGTTTGTGAATCCCTGGATCTGTCCGCTTGATGTAACGTTACCGCCACCTGTTGAGAGGCTGTTGCTCTCTTTGAGTACCTGTGCTGCCTGGTTCTCGAGGAGCTGTGCCATTACTTCGCGGCGTGTTCCATCGAGGCCGCGGAGGAGGCCTGTGCGGCTCCATTTCTCTGTAAGACGGGCGCGCTCAGCGCCGACGTGACGCTCCTTGATGCCCTGTGCAAGCTGATCAATTGTAAAAGATTTCATTTATATTCTCCTGTAAACAATTTGGTTTAATTATAACGAATTATCTCGAGGTCACTTAGCTATGCCTGCGAGTTTTGCCCAACGTTCGGACTCAAAACCTTCGTTGAGTGTTTGTGCTGATGCCGAACGTGTCGCCTGTGAAGAAGATCCAAGAACGCGGCCTTCTGTCACAGTCTTACGAGGCGTTGCCAATGTCTTGGCAAGGCTTTCGTATACAAGCTTCACTTCACGAAGCGTCTTTGCTTCATCCAACTGCTCAATAACCTGCGATTTCTGACGCGCGGTGAGAGCTTCTGACTGTAGCAATTTGTTTGTGAATATGAGCTTAGCGTTGAGCAGATTCGTTTCTGCCAACTTGTTGCGGAGCTGTGAATCGCCTGAGCTCGCGACAGGTTTTGCGACGTTATTTGAACGACGCTCTGTGCGGAGGGCCTCTGAGAGGTCTCCTGAAAGTTTGTTAAAACGTTTGACTGATTCATTGTAACGTTTTGCAAAGTTTGTGTATGCTTGTTTGAAGTTAACGCTAGATGCGTTGATCTCTTTTCGTTCAGCAAGCGTCTTTGCTTTTGAGAACTTTGTTTTTGCTGATTCATAGAGGCTTGCGGCGGTTCTAGCCTTGTTTTTTAATACCTCTTGAAGTTTAAGTTCTTTAGCCATGTTACGACGAAGAGATTCACACTTAGCTGCTTCATCCTTCTCTTCCTCTTTTTCATTCATGCCTGGTGAATCGCCCTGCTTCTTTGTCTGCGAATAATCTTCGCGGCGCTTCATGGCTGCAGGTGATGAATCTGTTCTGTCTCCTGCTTCTTCCATATCAAGCTCTAAAGCAAGTTCATCAAGTTCGTTTGCATAAGACTCGTCTGCTTTTTCTGAATCATCTTCAGCTTCTTCATCAGAACCTTTTGTCTCTAATGCTTCGTCAGTTTCTGAAAGAGTTACATCTAGTGGTTCTCCTTCAGAATCAGCATCGCCAAAATCATCAAACTCATCAGAGCCTGGTTTTGTTCCGTCGACAGAAGGAACTTTTTCTTCTCTAAGAGTTCTCATACGAGCAATTTCTCGACGAAGCATATTTTCATCGATTTCGACAATAACATTATCAGAAAGCTTACGAGATTCCATCTTAGAATCCATGCTTCCTTCAAGGTCAAGATCTTCCTCGCCTGATTCTTCTTCCTCGTCACCTTCCTCGCCACCTTCTGCGCCGCCTTCTGCGTCGCCGAGATCGAGATCTTCCTCATCTGATTCTTCTTCCTCACCACCTTCTTCACTCTCTTCGCCTCCGGAGACCAAATTGACTCCAAGGCTTTCGAGATCGATGTCGTCAGGAAGGCCTGTCAATTCCAGGCTGATTGTTTCTTCATTTAAACGACTATTTCTCTTCTTCATTTTAATCTCCTGAAGCTTTTCAATTTTTTTCAAACAATTTTGTAATTTAAGATTATATCCTAGTTTTTGTGTAGGACTATCAGCATTTTCGTTAATAAAATCATACATTGTGCTGACCAATGTTGATAGTTCATTTACCTTGTTGGTAAAAATCTCAGAGTTTTTTTCGTTCAATTCGATAGAAAGCAGCTTATTCGCTAGTTCAGAAACATAGCGTAACTTTCTTTCGACTGCGGGTAATACTTTGCCACCAAACTCAAAATTTTCTTCTACGCTAGAATCTTCTTTAGCATCAGCTTCTTCTGCTGGTTCTTCTAACGCCTCGACAACTTCTTCTTCCACGGCTTCAGGTACGTGAGATTTGTTGTCTTCAGGTTCATCAGTTAAAATCTTATCGTCTTTTTCCTCGACTTCTTCAGCTGATTCACCTAACAGTTCTTTTTCAATCAGCTCACGAATGCGAGGCGCGACGGCTTCGATAACTGCTCTTTTAGCGTTATCTTCTGCAATTTCTTTTAACTTTTTAACATCTGCTATTGCTTCTTCGTAGAGCTGCTTTGACATTTCAAAAATTCTCCGTAATTCAAATATTAGGTTGTTGAGTCAGACGATCCCATTTTAGGTTTATTTCCTAAAACAAAAGCTGCAATCTTCTTTGCATGCTCAGCAGGAGATCTAGTACCTGTTGAAGGTCCGCCAGGTACGTACGATGGTTTAATATCCGTTGCTTTAATTCCAGGATCTGAATTCTTGTCTGTACCATCGGTTTTTCCAGGGCCAGGCGAAGATAAATCAGGCGTAAATGAGTTAGCAGGATCACCTGGATTTTTCCAAGCTCCATCGGCTCCCGCTAGAGTATTTGGTGCCTCTCCGTAATTTAAATTTACGCCTGGACCAAAATACGTATCTCCAGGTTGTACAGTGGGCATTAAATACTGGTTTCCAGCATTTACCACTAGTTCTCTATAGTCTTTTTCTTTTCCAACAAAGTTACTTGTTGGTGATGCAGGAAACAACTTGCCCAAAAGTAAATTTTTTTCATTGGACTCCGGTGCGTAAACTGTATATTTTCCTTGTCCAGGCATAGCGTTTCTCCTTACTAATTGAGGTTAAGATTTCACTTTTTGCGAAGTAAAGTCATTTTTAATTCGCGTATTTTTTCTAAGCGCTTGGTCAATCTAGATTCTTCTAGCCCAAGTGCCTTATAATAATTAAACTGATTCTCTAAAGAATCTGCAAATTCATCAGCATCAACTTCATCTGCTTCTTTAGCAGCATCTTTTGTGCTCTTTTCGGCTTTAAACTTTGCCATTTCTTCAAGAACGATTTTTTTGAGTAAAGATGAAGTTAATTTCATAATTGCATTTCCTTTTTTAGAAATATAATGCTAATTATTACACTCTAGACAAAACGATTAAAATTTCTTTGGAGTGTCAGCAAAAGCCAAGGTGGCCCATTTTGAAGCTGCCTCGTCGCCGAATATATCTTCTGGTGCATTCGATGCCACTATGTTCTCGATTGTGCCGACAGGCGCTACAGCATTTTTGTTACTTTCGTTCATTAGCATATTGGGTAAAGTCGTAGAAGCAGTGTCGGCAAGAATAGCCGCTAGAACAGGATCTCCTTTAGATTCTGCCTTTATTACGTCATTCAATCTTGACTTCGACAATAAGTCATGCTGAGTTTGTGAAGAATATTTGACGTGATCTCTTGGAGATTTATTGGCCGAGCGAGCTTGCGAATGTTTTGAGATTTCTTCTTTTAGCCTTTCAGGCCGACCCATGCCTTCGGCTAATATTTCGACCAAACATTCTTTTATAATTTGTTTTAACTCTGATCTAGATAATTTCATATAAGTCTTTAAATTACTATCGATTATAAAAGTATTTCAAGTTTTAGAAACTAATATATCGTTTATTATTCTATTAATTCTATCAGATTGATCGAATATAGTTCTTAATTCGGCTGGATTTAAAGACTTTCCTTCTGCCATCATGAACGCGCCAGGAGTTGAAGGTTCTGAGACGTAATCCCAACATATTAGTTGGAAATCGTCTTGCACGACTTGATAATCTCCTTGTTTCTTTGTAGATCCAACGCCTCTAGAAGAGATTCCTAATTTTACTCCGCTTTCGACTAAAGATTGCAATATCTTACCAGAAGGAGTGTCTAGTATCTCTACAGAGCCATAAACAACATCACCTTCTAGGTACGCTTCTTTAACAATGTGAGAAACATTCTTTAGATTTACGACAGAAGAATCAGGATGATCTAACTCGCCGAGAGCTCTATTTTCTGCTATAAATTTTTGATAGTTCCTTATTTCTCTATCTAGTATGTTTCTAGGATAGATTCTGCCATTCTGATTAAGAGTGTCAGATTTCTGTAAAATTCCTCGCATGACAATCTTCCCGTTATTTTTTTCACGAGACTCTTTTATCATGTCAGTTGTGTAATCGAAAATTTCGTATGAATTAAGTAATTTTAATTCAGACATCTGATCCTCCTGTAGTTAGCTCATCAACAAGCTTAGCATATAACATGTATTCGGAAACAGTAGAATCATCAACTATACTTGCGGATTCTGATAATTTTGACTTGACTTCTACGAGTTTACTCTTGAGATATGATGAAGCATTTTCAGACGTTACATAGTTGTTTATAGACTCTAAAAGTTTTTCTTTTATCTCTTGCATCTTTCTGAAGATGGTAGAGTTGTCGTCGTTTGCCGTGGAAAAAGCGTAGGCTTTTATTAAAGCTTTTTGATCAGATGACAGAGCTCCGTCATATTTTTCGCTCAGCTTTTTCATCATAATCTTCATCAAAAGACGATTTGTTCCGACAGAATTCTCGTTAACTTTTTGTTCGCTGGTTTCTTCTTTTTTAGTTAGTAACCACTTCAAAAGTTGATCTTCATACTCTGCAAGCTTTTGTAAGTTAGGTTCTTTTGATCTCCATCCGTTTATAAGATTTTGTATTGTCGCAAACATCTTATACTCATTAACGTGTTGATCATAGAAATTTTCATCTTGAAGCTGATGGTTAATGTTCCTTATCAGCATAGATTTTTCTTTTTCTAATTCTTGCAAGTTGTGAGTTCTACAAACATTCTTTGCTTCATTAATGATGGATGCCGCGACGGACTCTGACCCAACTGTTGTTTTCATTAAAGCATTAATGAGCCTGAATTCTTTATAGATTTCAGAACCTGGCTTAAAACTTTGTTTTATTATTTTTAATGCTTTAGATGACTTTTGTTTGTCATTTTCTACTAAGGAACTTGAAATGGTTCTTATCAAGAACTCATAAAGTAAACCAGAATTTCTTTTTTTATTATGTGAGGATGACATTTTTGGTCAATTCCTTTCGAAAATTTATTTTTCTATCCCAAATAGATATCACGATTATTCTTCAATCTCAATATCAAGTTCTTCTTGATTCATTAAAGAAGCATTTTCTGACAAAATTTCATTTCTTTTGTTATGGATTCCTAAAGAATCTGACATTTTTTTCAATGAAGACATTACGTCAGGCGGTAAGCTTGTTGTAGAATAATTTTTTTTCTGTAACGATTCATTCATGCCTAGAGGATCTCTGAATTGATTTCTGAGCCATTTAGTGTCATAAGGATCATCTAGAGTTTGTTGATTAGATATCATATCAGAAAAATTAGGCTCATGAAGTTGATGCTTCTTTCTTCTAGAACTATCATATTGTGCTTTTTTCGCGCTGTAAGGAGCCTTTTTATATCTGGCATTTTTCTTAACGGGTAACTTGTCTTTTTCATAAAGATTTGTTGAAGAAAAATCTGGTTCGTCTATTGACAACAAGAGCTTAGACCCAGGTTCAGCGTCATCGGCAGGTTCATCTCCTGCAAATAGATCCTCTTCTCCTCCAGCAGACTCCTCGCCACCTTCTTCGCCTGCGGGTTCACCACCTTCTTCTTCACCACCTTCTTCTTCGCTACCGAATGGGCCGCCTCCTGTCTCATCGGCGGCTTCTTCAGGTTTTGCAGATTCGACTTCTGCATCTGTTATTTTTTCTTGTTTACGTTGGTCATTTATAACAGAAATTTGTTCATCGTTCAGACCCCAAATTTCTTTTTGGATAAATTGCCTACTACCCATACCTTCTGGCAAGGCCCCACCAATCTCAAATTTAGTTCTCCACAATTCTAATTTTTGTTGTTGCGCGACGGTCGAAGGATTAGATAAACGAAGCGTGAAATTTTGTAAATCTTCATTATCAAACCCGTGCGAATACAGATGAATGATTGCTAACTTATTGAGCTCTGATAACAAAGTCTTTTGAATAACGTTGATAGTTCTGGAAAAACGAATGTCCTCTTGCGCAAGGGTTGCCTTGGATGAAAGCATTTCATCATAACCCAAGTAAGCTCTTGGTATCTTTAATGCAGCAAATAATTTTTTCTGAATGTATGCAACGTCTTCTACAGAAGCAGCATTTTGTCCTCCAGCAAGAGTGTCTATCTTCGTTCCACTTTCACTACCTCTGATAGGTATGAAATAATCATCCTCTACACTGAGTGGAGAATATCGCAAGTCGACGCGACCAGTGTTTCTGTCAATGACTTGGTTAGTTCTTAGATTTTTTCTTTGTTCTTCAACATACATTGGAACGTTCTCAGCAGGAATGTTCGCAACATCGATGTAAAAAACTCTTCTTTCAGGTGCTCTTACGACGCGGTATACCAACATTGCATCTTCTAGCAGTATCAGTTGTCTCCAAATGCGGCGGGCCGCTTCAATGACAGAAGATCCGTACGGCAAAAACATGTCATTTCCGATATAACGAAAATGCGTAACTTCCCAGTTTTCTAAAGTTCTATTTCCCATTGTCGTCCATCTATATCTGACGGCAAAAGGATCTTCTCTATCGTAGTTTTCTTCTCTTTCTATTTCATTTACAGGTATGGGAAAAGCATTAATCACACCCAACGTAGGGGATACGTCGTTGTAAAGAAAAAAGTCTCCATACTTTACGAGGTTTCTGGCCCAGGATCTTAAGTTAAATTCTACGTTAAGAGTGTTATAGAATAGATCTTCTAGTATCTCTTTAATCTTTTCATTGTCTGAGTATACGTGTAATACTCTACCTTTTTCATCCTGAGCACAAGTTTCATCTGCATAAATGTCGAGAGCAGCTGCAATTTCTGGAGTATACTCCATTTCAGCAAAATCTTGATATCTCATCAGTCTTTCTGATAAGTTATAAGAGTTTGCAGTTATTGTTGAGTAAGTCGGAGAGACTGAACGTTGAAATAACAACGCAGCAGATGACTTAGATTTATCAGATACTGCTATAGTTGTGTCTAACGTTCTGATCTTACGTTTAACAACAGGTCCACTTTTGAAGAGACGAGTTAAACGTTGGAATAAACTTTTATTATTTTCTTCTTTAGACACGATATTACGACCCTACGTATCAATATATCTACGTAGGGCTACAATGGGCAAAAAAACTTAACCTTTTACTGGTTTCAGCGTAACTTTTTGAGCAATTTTTTGTTTCTTTAAATCAGTTACATAGCTCATTGGATTTTGCATCATCAGTTCTAAAACATCTTTTATATTTTTAAGATGAGGAGTTAAAGCATTGACTGCCGCAGGAGGAACCTCATTCTCAAATTCGCTAATTTCTTCATATAAGTCAGCGACAGAAGAGAACAACGCTTTTGCTTCAGCTGAATTCATATTTTCAACAATGCTTGTTCGTTGAATTGTTATTTCATCTTGCAACGTTTTTGAGTTTAACTTTTTAGACATTTTGAACCTGGCTTATACGCTATATTTATTACTTAATCTCGATATAACCAAGATAAATCTGTCATCGATGGATCAGAGTTAGCGTTGACATGTTTCACTTGCGAAGGTTCTCTTAGCTTGTAAACATTTTGTGGATTAATTCCGTTGGCAGCTCGAAGTGTGGGGCTTATGTAAGGTTGCGCTGAGTTCGGACCGTTAGGAATGTCATTTAATTCTACTCTAGAGATTCCTGTCGATTTAAGCATTGCATATGCCATTGCCATCGACGATTCGTTCGTCCCACTGCCATCTTCTACTAACCAGGCTCCGATTGCTAGGCTCATGATTAAATCATCATGACTATCCTTAGAAGCCATTGGTTTGTTATTGTTCCAGACAAAGGCCTGTAATTGATCGTATAATCTTTGTGAATGACACTTCAGGGTTTTATTTCTAATTAATTCTTCTAACTTTGTGAGGACTTGTACCCTTGTTTTTTGGTTAGTTGGAAACCCTGGCAGTTCTGATTGGTCTGTCGGGATATAAGAAAAAGGATCTCCTTTATGGTTATGGTAGTATAACTTTGTATATCCTGAATCTCTTAACTTAACGTTGACAAAGTATCCGAAAGTATTATTTTCAGGACATATAAAAGCGTTATTGTATTTTTTCCCCCATTCAGACAACAAATCAGCAAATTTTTCAGGAGGTATTTTGCCCATATATTCGGCTACAACTTCGCAACTAGATTGATCAATCACGTGAAAAGCTGAATAATCGGAAGCGTCGCCACGGGCTACGTCGGCGGATATAACATAATTTTTATCCAACGAAGGATGATCCCATATCCAAACGTTTCTATCAAACCCAGATTTTTCGACTGGTGGGAAGATGCGTGATCTAAATTCTTCTAGATCTTCTGATTGCAGGAACGTATCGCCTGAAGTAATAAAGTCGCAAAGATACTCTTGGCTTACTTTTCTTTTAGGTAGATTTCTAGTCTCTTTTATGAACCAAGCTTCATCGTGCTCAGGATGAACAGTCCATGGTAAACGAATCGGATTAAACTCATTAGTTCCAGCTTCTGCCTCCACCCAAAGTCTGTAATACAAACCTCCCACACCATTTGGGGAAGATATAAGGATTGCATTACCGCCTGTCGTCAAGGTAGGATAAAGGCCGGTCCAAATCGTGTCGAAATCTCTAATAAACGCACACTCGTCTACTATCAACAGAGACAAAGCTTCTGAACGACCAGCATCCTCAGATGTAGGAACTGCTTTTATTTGAGAACCATTACTAAAAGAAATTTGTTGTTTTGACGGTTCAAATTTTGGCATTAAAAGCCATTTTGGCAAAGATTGCAACATGACAGCTACCTTCTTTATGAAGTTTTGAGCAGTAGCAAGTTTCGTTGCAATTACCAGAATGTTTTTATCTTTATAAAAGATAGCTAACCATGTGGCATAGGCAGCAGATACAGTTGATAGTCCTAACTGTCTTGATTTTAAAACTATGTTGAATCGATTCTTTTGAAAATTCTCTAAGCAATCTTCTTGAAACTGATACAATTCAAAAGGTATCGTTCCTTTTAAAGGATGCTGAATTTTTGCATAGTTTTTAATGAAATACGCAGGATCTTTCCCGCAGCGTATGATCTCACTAATCTGTTGTTGTTTCGTTAAATTTTTTTCAGCCATCAAGCTAACTCAAATATACATTTTCTTCTATACAACGCAGTTCTTTTTGGATTATGAACGTTCATTCCAATGATTTCTACAGTTTCAGTAGCAGAAACTTCTTTTAACTTTAAGGTCTTTCCAGCCTTGTCTTTATAATTGCTTTTTACGTTATCAACAATGCTTTTGATATTGCTAACAGATTGCTCAGATTCTAATAACTTCACTCTAAGCATTTCTCTTTCAGATGCAAAGTTAACAATCGTTTGGTAATTTAAGACCAATTGATTTTGACCTGATAAGCTCATTTTTACAGAAAATCCGCTTACATTAGGTACAGGTTTTGAGGAACGACCCCATGAAGTATCTATTGCTTCTCCTAATGCGCTAAGATCTATATCTGCCATTTTGTATCCTCTACTTTAAAAACTAAAACTATAAGTATGCGTTTCCTTTGAATTAGAGATTTATCGATACATTTATCTCTTTTTTACCAAATTTCTTTTCTATTTCTAGCTTATCTGGACGCCATCCAATTTTCCATTTTTCTTGGTTTGGACGGGCCCAAAAAATTTCGCAAGTTTCGCAACAGCTGAATTGTCTAAAAGATTTTTCATCTTCAGATGTTCTCATTAAAAAATCGCAAACTGGACATGATATTGGCGTCACGTCATTTTCATCATGGTCTTCTGCTTTTATGAAGAACCAACCTTCACACTTCTTAATTAATCTATTATTCAAATAAGGTTGCCATGTCATACAACTAAAACTCTTGATTCTTTTTCTTGCTTTGTAATCTCTAAGATGTGATCTGCAATGTCTTTTATTCCGTCCACATGTGTGATTACCAACACAATTCTAAAATACTTTTTCAAACTAGTTAAAAGCCGGCTACATGCTTCTACCCCAGACTCATCTAACGTTCCAAACCCTTCATCTATTATGAACATATCAGACTTAGGTAGAGTAGAGACGTTAGTCAATGCAATACGTAATGCAATTGACGCGATGGTTTTTTCCATACCGGAGCATAACTCAATTATTCTCCTTGAGTCTCCGTAATTGATATAAATTTCAGTCGAGTCTAGTTCTTCATCGTTCTCTAGCTCTATTGTAAAATCAACGATGCCTTGTAAGATTTTACAAATCTCAGCATTAATAACTGGTAGCTGCGTTTTTGTAATCATTAAAGGCAATCCTTTTTTTGAAAAAGCATCGCAAATCATTTCAAATGCTTTCATTTCTTTAATGAGAGCATTTCTTGAATCTTTTTCTGACTTTAACTTCTCTAGATCTGATGTTAAGCGCCCGTGCTGTTTAGCCAGTTCTAATTTTTCATTGTCATGATTCTTGATAGCCTTAGACAATTCTTCTATTCTAGATCTTAGGTTAACAACTTCATAATTTTCATTATTTTTTAAAGCCTCTTGTAGTGATAGCAATTTTTCTTGACTAGCTGCTAAATTTTCTACGCAAGAATCACAAGCTGATTTGTTCTTTGCAATTTCAGTTTCTTTTTTAGAGATTTCTAGTTTTAAGCTTGATGATAAAGTCAATGCTTTTTCGTGTTTCGTTATTTTAGAGACGATAGAATCTTTATCAAAATCTGCTATTACTTCCAATGCTTTTTCAAGAGACTTTTTAATAGATGATTCTTTTTCTTGCTGCTGTTTGATGCTTGATTTATCCTCATGAGCATTTTTTATGAATTTGCAAGTTGGATATTCATCATTGCAAGGTACTTCTTCGAGAAGTCTTAAAGACTTTTGCTGTCTCTGCAGTATTGAAGATTCTTTTTCGTAAGAATGTTTTAAGTCTACGATAGATTTTTCTAAAGATTCAATTGTAGTTAACTTCTTTTTTAGTTCTGCTACATTTTCATTATCAATTAATTCATTTACCGCTGATAACTTTGAGCTCAACGAGTCAATTTCTGATTTTAGAGTTTCGATTCTATCAGAACAATCTTTTGCTTGTTTTTCAAGCAAAGAAACTTTTTTCTCTTGTTGTTCGACCTCTATAGATGTAACAGGTTTAAAATCTTTGTAAGATGAAATTTCAGATCGTAGGTCATTTAACTTACTTTGAGAATCTGATATGACATTACTTAGTTCTTCAATTTTTTCGCTTAATTCTTCGCAGGTTTCTTCGCCTTGCGATTGTAGAAAGTCCCAATTTTTCTCTGGATAATTCTTTAATCGCGATTTAAACCCATTCAATTCTTTGTTAGATATCTCGTACATCTTGTCAAAGATGTCTAGGTCCAAGAATCTTGACAACAAGGCTCGCCTTTTTGCCGAAGACAAAAGTATGAATGCGCCTGTTTCTCCTTGGGCTGAAAAAGATGTCATCAAAAAATCTTCAGATGATCCTACTAAAGATTTTATTGTTTTTTCCGTGTCAGTTCTTTGTTCTCCGCCTAGGTCTTCAGCGTCACCGTTTTCGTTAATCTTAAAAAGGTTAAGCGCGGTGGAAGCATTGGTTAACCCTTTTTTATTTACATTCTTTGTAGTTTGACGCTCTACAACGTAGGTAGTTCCATTATGATCAAAAATTGACCTAGCTGAACAATACGGTTTTCTTACGTTACAAACGTAAAGATTCTTCATTGCGCCTCTGTCAGTCGTGTTGAACAGAGAGTACATGATGGTCCCTATTATTGAAGATTTGCCGATTCTGTTTTGTCCAAAAATTCCCACGATTCCATTCAGCTTAGAGAAATTAATCTCATTATCTTCACCGTAAGCAAAAACGTTATCCCACTTCATGTGCTTTAAAGACCAAGAAGAACTCCTGGCTAAATCATCAGAAGTCATTACTGTTGCTAAATATTTTTTTATCTCGTTTTCTACGACGTTCCAATCGACGTCGACGTATTTGTTTTCTTTGCAATAGGCTCTCAGTAATGATAAGATCGTATCGCTTGAACGTATGTTCTTTTTCTCAAGAACAACTTCTTTAGTAGAGATTTTGCCGATTTCAGGTTTATATTCCAGTTTAAACGTCACTTCAGTTGCAATCATTTCTGAACGCAAGTGATCCGTGATAATTTGAACATCACCCTGCGAAATTGGAAGAGTTGAACGTATTCTAAATCTAGATTGTTTTGGATACTTTGAGATCTGCATAAGCAAATCTTCATGCGAACCAGACCAATCTAAAGTAACATATGGTTTTGGATTGGGTAGCTTATAAAAATTTACGTCCCAATCTTTGGAACTTTGTATTTTCCACAGCAGATAACCATGTTCTAACTCTTCTGCATAATTTTGCTGAACGGGAGTTCCTGGGAAACCTATCCACGGTTTTCCATCACGATAGGCCAACATTTGACGTTTGTGAATGTCTCCTAAAAATGCAAAATCATAACCGTCAAAAAATTCAACAGTTATTCCTTCTTCAATATCCCATCCTGATTCAGTGACTGACCCTCTAACTTGTCCATGATAACAAGCTATGTTAATTTTTTCAGCTTGCGGCTTTACTAAATTCCAGTTTTCTTCATCAAATAAGCTGAAAATACACCAATTGTATCCGGGGTGGAATTCGTATACTCCACTTTTTTTGTATAGATGAACTCGAGGATTATTTAAAGCTGCTACAATCGGCGACACCGCATCTTGCCTCGTAAGATTCACTAAATTGCCGTCATGATTTCCTAACGTGAGGTGAACTTGAGCAATTTTAGACATTGAATCGAGCCACCACGTAAGTTGATCGATGTATTCAGGCGAAATTCCTGAAACTTTCGTGTGAAAGATATCTCCCCCGACAAAGATGTGATCAACTTCTTTGCTTTTGCAATCTTCGATAAATTTTGAAAAAATTTCTCGATATTCATCGTGACGACTTAATCCGCGCCAATGAATGTCTGCAATGTGAGCGATTCTTAGCATTTGTAATAAATTAATGTTTTTAGTAAGAGGTGTTCAAAGTTTAAAGCTGGTGGTCATCGCTTTTGATAACTTATTAATAAATAAATCATTCCAGCTGAGTGGTCTGGCTTCTGATAGTGCAGTAACAAATTCTGACTTATTCATGCTACCAGGATCTCCCCATGGTCTAACATCCACAACGATAACGTCAATGTCATATTCTTGTAACTTCTTTACAATCTTAGGCGTCTTTTTGTTCCACATGTCTCCATCAAGTGCTAAGGCTATCGGCGTGTTATACAACAAAATCTTATTAAAGATTTCGTGACGTTCATCTAGGTCTGATCCCAGGATTGCGGTAGAGTTATCAGGACATTTTACAAGATCAAATGCTCCCTCGACCAGAACAAGACGTTTTTTCCAATCAACATTTATTTCATTAAAAATGATAGGATTTTTATCAACGTCTGGATTATCGTACTTAGGTTTTTTATCTTTGTCTATAGCTCTGGCTACGAAGTAGTTCAGATTTCCTGATTCATCGAATGACGGCATGATGATTCTGCGTTTCCATCTAGGTTCATCAGAAACTCCTAATTTAAAGTACCAAGCATCTCGTTCATTTAATCCTCTAGAATAGAGGTAACGCCAAGCTGCCTTTATATCAGGATCCATTTCATTTGCTAACGTAATCAGCTTAAAGTCTTTAGGTAGTTCTAATTTAAGCGGTTCTTCTTTCTGTCCTGTGACGAGTTGAGAAACGTCGCCGAAAAAACCAAATAGTTCCTTAAAAATAGAAAGATGAGTTTGCGTTCCAAACTTTCTTATGAGAGGAATTATAGATCTTGCTTTCCATCCACAAACCCAGCAGTGATTTGCTGAGGTGTCTGTTCGAATAGAGAGTTTCTTTTTTGTTAGATCAGTTGGAGCGCATATGGGGCAACGAACATCAAAGTTGATACCGTTGGACGATATGCGTCCTTTACCAAAAATGGATTCAAAAAAATTTATGCTATCAGAGACCGAACGAATGGCCACAGAGTCATCGTAACACTAAAATATTGAATTGTTCACATGAGGCTCGCTGCTCGGGCGATAACATATGCGTCTGTAGCATCTCGACTCCAATCGACAGGTTCTCCATTTTTCTTTTTTGGCCAATCGACGTGTCCCAAATCATTTTCTGACATGTATTTAAAAACTTGTTCTTTACCAGACATACCAGCTTTTGCGGTTTTTTGCATCTTTATTCCGCATAATTTTCTAGCTGAAGCAGATGAAATGTACTCAGGATCAACACCAAAAATTTCTCTTGAAATGTAAGAAACAATTCCATTAAATCTCATTAGAGTTGTGATAGTTGCAGCTGAGGACATACCTGTTCTGAAACCCATCAGGGGTTCTTCTAACGCTACTCGATATGTTCCTGGATATTTTTTGGATAGACCTCTTAACTCTAAGTTTGTTAGGTCTGCTTTTTCCCAAAAAGTTTTACACTTCTTGAATTCGATACGATCGAGGTGAAGGATTTGAGACCCTCTATCATCAGGCGTGATTTCTGAATTGAGTATACAGATTCCTGTGACAGACGTGGAAACATCCAATCCAAAAATTATTTTTGACACATCACAAATTATTGCATGAGAAATTTTAGTAAACAAAGCGCGTATAACATAACCGCCGACGCCCAGATGATCTACGATTAATTAGATTAAATTACGCCTAGTTGCTTTAACTCTATTTCCGTAAGCATCAAGAAAGTCATTCCATGATGATGGCACCACAGTTTTGCTGCCTCCGACTTCTTCTTAACATTAACAGAATCTAATTTCCTTTTTTGTTTTATTTCCACGACAAACTTAGTACCGTTTTTAAGTTCTACGTAAAAATCAGGGTAGTATTTTCTGATTTTTCCCGTCGACTTATTTGAAACGTATTCTATGATTACTTTTTCATAAGACCAAGAAGATACGTCAGCATGGACATCCAAAAATATCATATATTTTTGTTCCCACCCACTTCTAAACTTGCACTCACCTGCAATAGGGGATATGTGAATGCCTCTTTGATAACGTGGTTTTTTCTTTCTTCTTTTTTTCTTTGTCTTTTTACCAATCATACTTTACTTTGAAGGCAATCTTGTCAGTGTGCCTCTTCATAATTGGTTGAGCCAATTGGGTTTTCATGACCACGTTGAGATTATCATCGTGAAAGTTTATGCCTGTTATGTAAACAAACTTTGAATCATACTCATTAGGACGTAATGTTGATGGCACATTTTCATAAGTTGGATTTGAAGAAGAGTTTAAAAGGTTTGCTGGTGCTACTACTTCGAATCTCAAGGTATGAATGTTCTGTTCACCTTTAAAAGACATTTCGAATTGATCTTTACCGAAAAAGTACAAATGAGGATTTTTTATAGCTATTATTCCTTCATTATAAAAAATAGTTCCAACTGCATTCCATTGGCAATGTTTAGTTTCTGCGTCGGCTCTATACAAAGTTCCATTACCGTTGTCTTTGATTCTAATCTTGACGGCGCCACCAGATCCTGTTAACGCATTGTCATAAAGCGTAAAACTTCCTGGTATTATGTTCAATCCGTAATACAAATTGCTAACGTCAAAAAATGTTATTTGGTTAGAACTGTTGTCTTTAGTTCTTATTACGTCAGCCGCAGGAAAGTTATATTGAACGACTCTAGCTGTATTATGATTCGTCAAATTAAAAGTTTGATTTTGATAAGCATAAATTGAGCCGCCTATGTTTGGTGACACAGGATTTTCAGGAGTTGTCACGAGCAGGCTTGTTATACTTTGTTCAGATGCTGGTTCTTGTGCATTAAAATATTGGGATTTTAATGCAATCATGTTATTAAGGCTTATGAACCCAGGAGAAAAAGAGTAGTAATCATCCACATTAGTTGTCGTAAGTTCTTCGTTTCTTAAAACATCATAGTTGGGATAAAAGTTGCCGTCGTCGCAAGGAAGTATCAATAAGTTTCTTTTTCTGTTAGACGGGACGTCGTAAATGTAGTCATTAGCTTTTCTAGTTTGACCTGATATAGTGGGCCAGCTATATTCATATCCTATTTGTCTTGCGAAATTATTTGTAGAAAAATCTTTTAGAAAATTTTCAGTGTTTATTAAATGACCGTTCGATCCAAAAGCTAGCTGAATGTTAAAAGGTGTAACAGTGGTTCCTGAATTTACGTTATTTACTCGCCAAGGAACTTGGCTTCTTATGGCCGTTTTTTCTACGAAAAATGGAGGTAAGTAAAATGCCGTCCCGGCCAATGCTATTTCATTGGGTCCATAAGAGCTAGAAACTCTTATTTCTGCATCTGTGATATAATAATTTTTTATAGTTAAATTATGCAGTTCTGCTTGAAGAGGGTGATTTAAAACTAGCGGCCAAGGTTCATCTACAGAGCTATCTGGATCTAATTCGTAGGTTCCCCACTTTTGTTTTGCTAGGTTGGTAAAAAACTTTTTTTGTTGATTTAATCCTACGTTATTTCCTTCAAAGAAATTTCCTACTAATAAAGCATCGGGATTTCCTGAGTTCTTAAAAACTTTTGGAGAGATAGTACCTGAAGGTAATGAAAAATTACCCTTATTAATTCCATCGATTATAAAAGAACCTGTTCCGTTATTTACTGAACCTCCTCCCCAACGAATGACGGCATGATGCCAATTATTCCATGCCAAGGCGTTGTCATCGGATATAAAAGTTAAATCGTTAGGATATCCTCCTGAAGTGGCGAGGGAAGGTCGAGCGTCGGCACTGTGACTCAATTGTAACATCAATCGGAATCCAATAGGCAATCCGTTAAAATCTTTTTTAGATCCTGTTATCAAAGAAACAGCGTAAGAAGAAGATAGATGAAAAATTGTGCCTGCTTTAAAATGACCTTTTTCTAAAGAATTGTATTTTGGATTTATGTGAAAATCAAAAGAAAAATTGTTATGTATAGTGTATACACCCGAAGCATGATCAGGATAAGAAGAAGCCCACCTACCATCATCATAGTTTGGATAAACTAATGCTGTCTTGTTGTCATATCCTAGAGGTGTTGTTGAGGACGAGAAAAAATTAAGAGAATGATAGTTGCAATAGCCCCAATGGGCCGATGGATATGCACTTTTGTAGTAAGTGGATAGATTGTTTTTTATTATGGATTTTCTTAAGTAATTTTTAGAAAAATATGTGTAATTAGGGAGCGCGTCTTCAACGGATCCGCTGACAGGGGTCGGAGTGAACCTGATGATATCTAGCTTTTTTTGTTTTTTTGCAGATACTGTTTGATTTTTTACATCAACGTCCAAATAATCTTTTAGATTATTTAAAACGTTGTTGTTGTTTGGATTTTTTACAGCATTTTTGATGCTGTTTATTGAAATTTCAATGTCTTTATCATTGAATGTGCTCTCTAAAAATCCTTCTAGGGGTCTTAGTTCTTTTTCGATTGTAGAACGTCTTTGAAAAATGTGTAAAGAACCAGTTACGCCTGAAGAACTAGACGAATAAAAACGAGTTGGATTCGTCGCGACAGTAACAGTTTGAAAATCTAACTGGTTTATCTTGAATATTGACATTAAAATTCTTCATTATCTTAATGATATCAGAAATCAAGTCTAACTCGGAATGTCAAGTCTCTTTCGGGGCTTTTTTCGACAGGTCTACTTAGTTTAGCTACGGCTAACAGGTTATCGTTGGCGTCATAAAGTCCAATCGACGTAATAAACGAGAAAGTTTGTTGCGTAGTTTCTTGTCCTGGGTCTATTACGGTTATTCTATTATCATCATCAGTGAAAGTAGGATTAGAAGAATAATTGAATTCATCGGCGCCTGCTCTACAAAAAATCAAGGTGCTGTTGATGTTGGTCGTGTTTTGGAACGTTATAGCAGTTAGAGATCCTGAACTAAATCTAGTAGAACAAATGTGGTCTACAACGTTATCAATTGATGCAGAGACGATAAAATCAGGTACAAGTTTTGATCTTCCTGCTGTTTCAGTTCCAGGACCGCCTAAGATTGTTAGGCCCGTGGGTGTCATCGCGTCGATATTTCCAGACATGAACTGACTTGCTGACGTTATCTTTTCAAGATCCATGACAGCTATTCCTCTATCATAGAACAACAATCCTACCGTTCTTGATGTGTCAGCAGCATCTACTATGTTGCCTAACTGCCCACCAAATTCGGTTATTTGATTCGTCGATGCCCCAATGTCTGTATAGATAGACATCCCTCTCTCAGAAGTTAAATAGATGTTTGGTTTATCTACACCTCCGTCGTATCTGCTCAAGGATGCAGATTGATAAAATCGCATAGCGAAAGAATCGCGCTTTATAGCATCTCTTGCAAACAAGCGTTTAAAGGCAATAAAGAAAGCTGCGTCAATTTTATCGTTTGCGCTTTGTGAACCATAAGGCGCAACAAACTGTCGATCAGCGTCTCCTAAAAGAAGCTGGGAAAACTGTCTATAGTTATCCAATTTTTCACGCATCATCAAAGAAGAAGATGGGAAGATTTCTTTACCAGCAGAATCCACTGAAGATAACGAAGAAGAAGTGATATCAGAAGATGGAAAGACGCCGATGGTGCAATCGAACACGGGATTGGCCGTCTGTAACGTAAAATCTTGATCGTACACGGTCTGGAACAAGGATGATGTGATTCCTGGGCCCATTCCTCCTGTTACGAAAACTTGGTATTTTCTGCGTGAGGTTGATCCGCTGACATCTTCTTGAATTACGTCAATAAGCTGACTAAGGAATGATCTAGCTGTTTTTATATCTGCTGGTTCTAATGCTTTATATGTTGCCATTTTGTCAGTTTACCAATCTTATAATTTGTAAGATGTCAAGTCGCTTGCTTTATGTCGATAGCAATGTCTTTAACAACCCCAGAATTTACGCCTGTAACTCTTACATAAGTTTTTATCGTATTTTTTGTGGTTCCTGTTCCGTACACATCAAACAACGTAGTTGTTAAAGACTTAGCAGATACTACGAAATCTAATATCGCACCTCCAGTGGACGTGGTGTTAGATTTCGGTACCATATAATAAGCTCTTTGTTGATTATCGATGTTGTTAGGAGACGCGTTCGATCCCAACCTAAGAAATATGTTGGGCAAATCTACCATAAAAACTTCATCTCTTAACTCGACGTCTATTGAGGTTTCATTCAATATAGTTTGAGTCAAAGTAATTCTTGCTTGCGTTTGTTTTCCAATTGCTGTTGACGTGTAAATGACGAAAGTATTACTAGAAAAAGTAGAATCCCCTGTTAACTCTAGTTTTGGTAATCTAAGCAAATTAGGATTAGAAACGCTTATTAATTTATACTTTTGAGCATGAGCTTGGCTTGTTAATCCCTCAAAGATAGGTGTGTTCTTTTCTATCTTTTCTCTGCCTACAGTTCTACCATACTTTTTAATAATTTCGTAGTTGACTTCATCATCTCCTAAAGCGAATTTGGCTATAGAAAAGCTTCCATCATTTCTTGACAAAAATTGTCGACCAGTGTCCGTCAATACTGCATCGAGAATAATATTGTTAGTGCTGTGGTCTAAAAAGCCCATGTTTTCACCTAAATTCTACTTGTAACTATTGGACAAGTAAATTTGTATGACCTAAATTATATTTTTGCGATATTTTTCTTTAAGAAGATTTTATTATTTTTATGTCTAACGCAACATTATCTTGATTGTCTATATTGATAAAATTTATTTTGTATTTAGTGCTTTCCATTTCAGATTTAAACAACTTTACTTTATTGCTAGTCCCTTGAACTTCGTAGCAGTCTGGAGTGAAATAAGCATGTATAGTTTTCTTATTAGAAGTTTTGATAGAATCTATAAACATGTCTTCTGCTAGATAAAGATTAGGATATTGTTTTGGAGCTCCTGCAATGGAAATTGCTGTGACTATAATCTTATTTTTGTAAGAATCAAATTTGACCTTGAATTGTTCCGAGTAATTAGAAGTCAACCCGTGGGCGTCGATACAAGCTAAAGCGTAGATGTATTCTGAATCTTTCATGAATTCATCATCATAATATGACTTTTTTGGTGTTGCTGTTTTCTCTATTAACGCAGGATTTATCTCGTCTTCTAACAAAGGAAACTTAATATCTGCATCATTAAAATCATACATTTTTATCAATTCAAAAGGTTCATCAACTGATGATTTTCTTCTGAATACTTGAAAATATTTTATATCTAACTGAGAATTTATGGGGAATGTCCAATATAGAAACAAAGACCCATATTTTCCCGTGTTAGGATAAGGAGCGTTGGTGACGGAATCGTATTGCATAGTAAGTGGATTGATTCTGTCATAATTCCACATGAACTTTAACTCGGTAGGTGGTGGAGGACCAACATTCTCAGTTGTTTCAACTACAGTCACTACAGGCCTAGAAGCGATGAGACTCTTTACGGTTGACGTGTTATAGTTTACGTTATTTACAGCTGAGTACTGCACGTCTACTACCGATCTAATGCTGTAAGAATATAACGTTCCATATCTAACGTTGAAATCAACGAATGAAGTCTTAGAAGGATTTTCTATTACAATTGTTTCTTTTTGCAATTTGGATCCATCAGGAAAAATCTCTGATTTTTCTATGACATAGCCTACCAATCTTACAGTACTGTCAGAAACTCCAGCAACATTATTATCTGCTGAAATTATTTCATAGTAATCAACGTTGGTTTTAAATTCGTAAGGAGGTAAAAGGCTACCTGCTTTTGCTGCATCTGGTAATAGCGTTTGAAAAGATTGTTGGTTTAAAGTCAGCGGATTACCAGCTGCATCAATGACTAAAGAATCTACAACATTGTTGCTAATTTGCGTAGATGTGCTTAGCTTTTTTAAGCTTTCTAAGTAGCTATTTTTTATGACTGCTCCGCCATTATTTCTGAATATCGTTCCTTTGATTAAAGGCTGGCCTGATAAAGGCGGCGGAGAATCAGGATTTACTGGTTCTGCTTCTTTTGTTATGGAAGATTTTGAAGAAAAATTTGAAGAATGATTGACGCTTGTCGCTTTTTCTAAAGAAGAATTATTAAACTGCAAAGATGTATAGTAATTTCCTGAAAAATTTTCTTCATTAATTATTTTAGAATTGTAAGCAGAAACTACACCGTTGTTAGCAACTTTGATTTCAATTTTTTTAGGTCTATTAAAAGATACTTTTATATATCGGGGGAATTTATCTCTATTTTCTATTAATTCTGCGTCCGTGTAATCATAATTTTTTCTATTGCTGCTACCAACGATAAGATCATTATCAATTCTCAATTTAACTCTTAAGTTTTGCAGAATGTTGTTGTCTCTGGTCGATTCATCAGTGGTAAAAAAATTATAGATAAAAGCAGAAGTTAAATTAGTAACTTCAGGTACATCCGCTGAATAAACTAGCCTAGATGGATAAGAAAAAACGCTCTGCTGGCTAAATTCTACAGATTCGAGAGCTATTTTAGCAGATTTATTAAAAATATTTCTTGATAGTGTCATAGCTTCTTTTCAAAATTTGGAATTATTGTAAGTCGACAGCTTAGCTATATTTCCTATATCATTTAATATTTCTTTAGAAATATTCTTAAGATCGCCAACGGAAGTAGAAGCTGCCTTTTTTATCTCACTTGGTTGCTTGATATTTTCAGTTAATTGTTTACCTATTGATAACTTAATAGATTTTGCATGAGTTTCTAAAACGGCAAAATAAGAGTATAACGTTACATCACTTTCAGTTTTATCGTTATCGTAGTATACATTTCCGACTTGTTTTATCTTTCCTAAAGACACCATCGCTTCAAGCAGTTTTTTACCTATAGAAGTGCTTTGAGTTGCTGATACATCAACTTGAAACTCTGGATCGAATATTATATTAAAAACTCTGTCAAACTTTTTAGGAGCCACCAATTTTTTGAGAAATTCTATATTGGACGGAAATATCTTTTCAGAAAAAGTCGTTGCATTTCCAAAGTTTTTTCTAGATCTGTTTTGGGATATTTCTAAAGAAAGTAAAGCCTCTGCTTCTGCTGTGTCTAGATTAAACGTTGTTTCATTAAGTACCAAGCCTGTAGTGATCTTTAGATAATTTTCTAATAAAAAGCTAATAATATGGTTCTCTATTATTTGTGATTTTTCATAGTCATTTAAAAAGCTATATTCTTCATCATCAAGATTTGGAACTATCGTTGATACTTCTCCACCATCTTTTGAATTAGACTTGTTAAAAAAAGAATAATTTCTAGTGTAAAGCTGCTTTATATCAGAAACGTTGTCTGGAATTTTGTCCACTATTCTAACTGGGTATCTTGATGCTTCAAACAAAAATGTTTTTGGTAAATAAATGACGTCGCTATTCAGCAAGTCCATTTTATAAATGGATACTTTTATGATGTCATCGTGCTTGTTTGTGCTTTTTTCAAGTTGAACTTGCGTTAAAAGATTTTTTATCAAGTTTTGCGCAAGACCAACGGTTATGATCTTTTTGTTGTATCCTTTGACTTTTGCAAATTCTTGGTTGTTAAAAAATCTCTTTAAAACTTTTACCATTTTATCGGAATGAGAAAGAGTTTCTAGATGGTTGTTGAAATACACCTTGGAAGTATTATCGCTAGAAGTAAACTTATCAACTGAAGCGTTCATGTCTTCCAGATTAGATAGCAACAAACTCAATTGATTTTTAGAAAGTAAAAACTTTAACTTTTCTTTACCTCCCATGTACTGTGCTAAATAAGTCAGCTCCGCTCCAGCTAATGAGTTAATTGTTGCAAGAGAATCATTTATTCCTTTTTTTAGAGTTTTTATCGTATTCAAAGCCGTAATAATAGATGTATTCAAATATGAAATTTCATTTTTAATTTTGCTTCTTATTGGCCCTGCTGACATTAGAGCATAAACTGAATTATTAAATCCATTATTAGTCACACCAGGAGACAACTGTACGTAAGAACTCCAAAGCCAAGCTTTTTTTACATTATCTCCTGACGAATTTACGTTAAATTTATCTTCTTTCGGTGCAGGTAATTTGCCAATAGTGTTATTGAATTGATCCATCGCCCAGGCTCTTACTTCGCTACCTTCCATTAACTTTATGCACTTAAATAAAGTTTCAAACATCATTAACTTAATAGTTTGAAAAGACACCCCATTAAAGCTAGTTAAACCAGCTAAGTTACCAGAAGCATAAGTAAATAAAACTTTTTCAACTTCTTTAAGCACCTCAGCAATTAGCTTAAACACCGGGTTAGCTCTTAAAGCTTCACCAAATCTTAAGGCATTTTCATATCGACACGGCAACCATGAAAATTCTCCACTCTGTAATCTATCTTCAATTTGCGAAATTGCTTGACCAAAAGTTGCCTCACCAGATTTTTCACTTTTAGTGTTAGCTGCTGCTGCGTTTTGCTTCTCAATGTAAGATTTTATTGCGTTTATATCATCTTTTATCTCTTGAGGAAAGTCTCCTAAACTTACGCTTTTATCTTTAAGAAATCTATGTATTAAAACGTCTAAAAGGTAAAAAGAACCGTTAGGAGATGAATTGTAAAAATGTATCATCAAATAAACCAAACTTTTTAGTTTGACGTAACCAGGTTTATTGATGTGCTTTAAAAATGATATCACTCCTAAATTTGGATTGTTATAATCAAATTCTGCTTTATTTAAATTTGAGTTTAAGATATCAAAAATCTTATTAAAGAAAATAGTGGGATCTGTCGACACGTAGTTAGGCGAAAATTCTTTATTAAAAACTTGAGAATCTTTTGTGCTCAGCATTCCTAAGTCATAAGCAATTGTAGAAAAATGCAAGTCTAAAGAAGACAACTTATTTCCCAACAAATTTGCCCTGTTTCTAAGATCATAGTTTCCATTTGAATCTACAAATTCTACCAATCTTTCTTCGCTGTAAATGTAACTGCCGGCGTCGACTATATTAGGGAACGTATTTTTTTCTGACTTTATGATCTGGTTTTCTGACTCTTCTAATGTGAGAACAGATTTATCATTTGTCAACAAAAAAGATAATCCTTTTAAAGAATTTTGAGAATTTGTATTGACGGGAGAATAAATCCTGTCATTATTTTTTACGTTACCTATAACCTTTTCTAGGAAATCATAGTTAGCTGATTTATCATTAGAACTTGCTCGAAGTCCTGGCAAAGACGTATTAAAAAAGTTTAACGCATTAGCTAACTTGGCAGACGATGGGTCGTAGCACGATGATATTCTAATTTCTTTACAAATGGAATTTAAAATAACTGCAATAATTTTTGTTTCATCTAAATCTATCTTGCTTAAAGAAGCATTCAAAGCAATAAAAATATTATTAAATCTATTCGTTTCTGTTTCTATTTCATCTAGTTTTTCAGCTAGCTGCGGAGGGATTTGACTATCTGTAATAAAATCTGATATACTTTCTGAGTCGACCACTACATCTAGACTTAATCCAGAAGTAACTTCTAAATTTGTTGCTGCAATTTCAGAGTCTGTTTCAAATTTTGAAAAAATAGATAACTTTTCATCACCAGCTCTAGTGGGTATAGACTTGGCATCAGAACCTGTATACGGTTCTTTTGAAACGTATAAGTTTAACAAGTTTTGTGTTTCTTTTACTAACATTAACCAAAGTTTAGTAGAAGAAAATTTAGACAAATCACTTTCTTCTATCTTTGTTAGTAACGCTAACACTTTCACTAAATTCGTTTTTTCAGTTGTTAAAGACTTACAATAATCCTTTAATAAATCTTTGTCTGTTTTTGAATCTTCTGGTATTTCTTTGCTTATAAATTCAAGCGCAGAAAAATCATAAACTTCACTAAACAAGTTTAACCTTTTTCTATCAAGCTCTATTCTTTTCAAAATTTGATAAACTGATTTTGTTGCATCGGTCAATGAAGCTACACTTTTCTTTATTGCTTCATTCCTTTTTTTTACATTTTCGTTATTTTTTAAACTGTTTATAGCCGTTGCATCATTTTCTATCTGGCGCATTGTTTGAATGTACACATCAAATAATTTGCCATGTTCGGTTTGTTCGGAATTTTGTTGAAGATACAATGGATGAAAATCAGTCAACGCAATAATTTCAGGACGACTATCTGAAATATTGGTTAATTTTTCAAATTCTGATATAGGTTTTTGAGGGGTTGAATCATTGCTGTATGTAACGATATCACTTTCTTGAGTTTTATTTCCAAACCCCGTGACCGAGGAAGCGTAATGTCCTAGATCTTTTAGATTACTGCTAAGTCCACCTTCTAAGTTAGTTTTGTTACCTGAAGGCTTTAATAAAGATGTGACACTTTCTTGGCCGGTGGGCCTCCCTGCGTTTGAACCAGCATCACTAGCAGGTTCTATTTTGGTAATCAAACTGCTGATTTTAGATAATGCTTCAGCATTGGCATCTGACATACCAGAAATAGAAACTTTTGAAACAGGTTGAGTTTGAAGTCTACCTGTTTTTAAAAAAGAATTATTAGCAGATTTTGGAAATTTTATCGTCATACTTACTCTACTAAATCTATCAATAAGTTATTAGAATACACCACATTTCCAACTGAAAAATCGGCGTGTACAGGAACCAATACGTAACTGATTTCTCCAATATCATGCTTGGTAATTTCATGAATAAAACGTATGTCTGTCGTCAAACAATGAGATTTTCCTATTAGCGTTCTAACATTTTCAATTTCTTTAAAAATTAAAATGTGATCTATAGAATTTTCATCTCCATTTATCTTACAAGTAATAGAAACCTTATTGCTTTCTATAAAATTTGCAAAAGCTTTTTCGATAGTACCAAAAGGAGTTTTGTAAGAAACTTCAAACGAATAATTGAACCCTATTTTACCAGCTATAGATTCATCTTGGCCAGTTTCATTTATAAAATTTCTAGAAAAGACTGTTCCTCTTTTCAATTTTTCAGGGTACAACTTAACAGTTGGATCATAGCTGTACTTCTTTTTTGTTTCGATGTCTTCTACTTCTGTTTTGGATGAACGAGCAATTGATTCAGGATGTCTGATTAAGGGTGTGAGAACGTATTGGTACTCATTTTCAGCCAACAGATTTTTTGCTAAAAACTTCGAAGATTGTATAGAATCCGTAAATGGTTGATTGTTGCCAATGATTCCTAAATTTTCTACATCTCCTGTAGACTTGTTGTATCTAGTAATTTGAAAACAAATTATTTTGTCGAATATTGATTGTTTTTCGTTAATACTGCTAGAAGAAAATTCAGGATAATTTCCTATAAAGATTGCTATTTGATCTCTAAATCTAGAATTTTGTTCTTGTTCTAATTCTATAGAGGGAGTAAACTTTAAATCCAAAGTTCTTCCATTTACTTCAGAGCCTGCGGGGCGGGCGGCGGCAATTTCAGTCGCCGTGGCGCTGGCAGCAAACCTAAGATCGTCTTTTAAAAATTCATTTAATCTTATATTGAGAGATCCACCTTCATAAGGAAGATATTCTAAAAATGCGGAATGAGAAGAAAGTTCTTCATGTCCAGACCCATTTACAATCATTGTTGTAAATTCATAAATATGATTTGGAATTAATCTATTTTTTATGAAAATAGAGCTAGCCATTGAATTAGGACTAAAGTTTAAATTTTCTATTTGAAAAAATTCTTTTTGTTTTGTCGTGACATCTCTGTACAAAATTCTTGCGCATGTGATGTTAGGATCATGATTAAAAACTTCAATCTTTACGTTACCTTGTAAGGATAACTTGGGAATTAAAATAACTTTTTTCTTATGAGTTTTTTTACTGACTACAATGTCAGTGAATTCTGATGATAAATTTTCAGTATAATTTGAAACAGGTATGAATCTGTAGATTGTCAAATCATCTTTGGTAACATAAAACTCAACTTTAATTGGACTTTTCGACTGAGATACATTAACAGTATCAACCTCTGAAAAAGAATCTAAAGTTCCATCATTTTTTATTACTTTTCTATAGATTTTTACTTTAGAAGCTTTTTTATCTATTTGTTTAATAGAAAATATCACCTTGCCAGTTTTTTGCGTGTAAGCAACGTGAGGAGGATGTTTTACTAGATAAAAATTGTTTAGATGTTTTTGTAAATCAAATATTTTTTCTACAGTCTCTAAAGGTAATAAAGTTTTTTTGCCAGAAGATAAAGAAACATTTTTGAATAACTCAAACTTTACTATTAAAGAAGTGTTTTTAGTTATTTGGGATTGTTTTATATTGACCTTAGTAGAGACAGTTACAATGTCTTCTATTATTCCTTCTAAAACAGTCGAATAAGTCTTTGGTCTTGAACTATTTTGTCCTTGAAACAAATAATGATTCAATACATTACCAAGAGAGTCTCCTTGATTTTCTGGATGATTGTTTTTTCTAACTATGCCTTGAGAAACTTCATAAGTAGATAAGTTTCTGGACTGTAACTTTGTAATTTCTGAGGGAGCTATTCCTTCTTCAAATAAAAGTTTATAGTAAGCAGATCGTGTGTTAAATCCATCATTATTTAATCCTTGTTTGAGGTTCAATTCAGGAATATCAGATATGGAATGATGACTTACCTGAGGAACTAATTCTTCTTTGGATTTGTCTTTTTTTACACTAGATTCTATCTTTCTTAAAGATAGTTTGCTTTTTTTTCCTAGATCTGTTATGCTGCCGCCGGCTTTTATTACGCTGATCAGTTGGTTGTTTATCTTAGATGAGATATCACTAGATTTTTTAGTGACAAAATTACTGGCATCATCTTGATTAATGTTATTAATTTGGCTCCTGAAAGTAATCAAATTTCTTATTATTTCATTACCAGTCAAATCTCTTAAAGCCTCTGAAGAAAAAATGACAGGTCTATCTTTACCACTTTCTTTTATAGTGATGTTCAGAGTGATTGCGTTTTCGGCTATAGCTTTTAATTGAGATATCTTGTACCTAAAAACAAATTGCATGTCTCCTTCTGCAATTTGCGATCGTAAACCATTGCTTTCTGAAGATGTCTCAAACATCCTCTCTAAAGTAGCAAAATTGTCTTCTACTTCTATAATTCCATTTTTTAGTTTAGGAAGATCAAAAAACATAATTTTCTACTCAAAGATTAAAGTAAAAATTTTAACAAATGTGTTGTTTTCATATTGGTCTAAAAATACTTTTCCAACAAAAAAAACTTGCTTAATCTTATTTTCGTGTTTGAATGTACCAAATTCTAACACGTCTAGCTTTTGTAAAGAATCGCCAGTAATTTCAAAAACTTGAGAAAAAAGTTTATTTGCTATAGAGGTAGAATCAAAAAATACTGTCTCTTTAAATCCTTTTTCTTCTAAAGAGTTTAACTCGTTATTCAATTCTTCAAATCCGTAACTACCTTTAAAGTCTGATAGCTCCGGATAATTTCCTATAGAATTATCTCTGATAACTTCAGGATCTTTTCTATTAACAAATTTGTCGTAAATTCGATTAATAGGAGGCAAATATTGAAAGTTTTTTACCTTGCTGAAAGTTTTATCATTAAAGATACTAGGTAAGATTACTAAATCTTTAACTTTTTCATTTACCTTTAAAGGATTGTTTTCAGTTACTTTAAAGCTTATTGTTTGTTTACTTAATTTTGTGCTTTCTTCTTCTAGAAATAAAACGTCTTTTGTCCCTATCACGTATAACTTTTTAAAGTTATCCGCTGAAGATGCTAACAAAGACTCTGCCGTTGAAGAAAAAGCAGAACCAGTCAAAAAATTATAAGTGCTTATTTGCGAGCCGGAAAATAGATCACTTGTAACAGTAGCAGGAACTGGTATGGCTCCTCCTAAAACTTGAATACTTTGAGAATTTTTGAAAGGTTTAAGCTTCCCAGAATCATCAGCTTCAAAAGTAATCTGATCTTGCGGCAGATGTCCTTGTTCAAAGTAAAGTCTGTTTGTTACGTCAGCTGATCCGCTAATCGCATCTAAAGAGTAAAAGGTAGCTCCATCGGTAAAGCTTACATACTCTATCTTTAGTTTACCATCGGCAATCTGTCGTCGGCCTGCGAGCGTGACGATGGTATCCATTATTCTTTCTTTGGAATCCAGCAATCCGCTCATAGCAATAAATTATGCACAATAACATATATGCATACCGTTTATAGTATCTGGGATGCCAAAGTAGCCAATTCGCTTCTTTCACCTTTCAACATGGTAACGTGGCCGGCAATGTCATACTCTTTGAACTTTTCGATAGCGTACGTTAAACCGCATGTGTATGCGTCCACGTGAACGTTATCAATCTGTTCAATATCACCAGTTAGAACTATCTTAGTTCCGTCTCCTACACGCGTGATGATTGTCTTTAGCTCGTGCATCGTTAGATTTTGAGCTTCGTCAATTACTATAAAAGAATTTGGAATTGATCTTCCACGTATAAACGTAATGGCTTCAATCTCAATCAATCCTTTTTCTTGCATCAAAGAAAGATAAGCGTTACTATCCGTTTTATTCCAATTACCTTCAGTTTTTGTGTTACCTCTGACTCTTGAAGCATTGCCTCTTTTATTGCCCATTAAGAAATTGAGGTTGTCTTTGATGGGAGAAATCCAAGGCTCCATTTTTTCTTGTAATGTACCTGGTAAGAATCCGATATCTTTTCCGACTGGTTGAACTGGCTTTGTAACGATTAGCTTAGAGTAATGAGCAACATCTGGATTGCCTATCCCTTTTAATTGTTCGAGCGCAGCAGAGAGGGCGAGTAAAGTTTTACCAGAGCCGCTAAGACCTACCAAAGTTAAAAGCTTGACCTGCGGATCAAACAGTAAGTCTAAAGAAAATGCCTGTTCTTTATTCCTGGGTTTTAATCCAAAAACACTTTCAAATTTGTTGATAGGAATAAGCTTTTTAATTCCATCGATTATTTTAAGCTTGGTTATGGCCGACTTGACCGTCTTTTCTTCCTCAACATGCTTGATTATGATGATCTGATTTGGATATTGGGCCTGGGGGAAATTTACGACTAATTCTTCATTTATGTAAAAAGAGTCTATGTCTTCCTCAGGAAGCTCTACCACTTCTACACCTTTATAGAATGTTTTTGGATCGTTAGTAACTCTTAGTTTTAAATAGTCTTCAGATGCTATACCTAGTGCATCGCATTTTATTCTTACGTTGATATCTTTAGACACCAAGATATAATCTCTTGGTAAACCCAACATTAAGCTGATTATTAGGTTATCTGCCTTAGTTGGATCAAGCTCTGTCGGAAGTTTTTCTTTTGCAATGGATGAATCCACTGACACAACGCGAAGAATACCGCCGTCAGATAAAGTTACTCCATTTATCAAGCTGTTATCAGAAGATCTCATGCCATCCAACGTTCTACTGACGCTGCGGGCATTGTGACCAACTTCATCCATTCTACTTTTATGATGATCTAGTTCTTCCAGAACAACCATTGGTATAATAACATCATTATCCTGGAATGAAAAGATTGAGTTAGGATCGTTTAATAATACGTTTGTGTCCAGGACGTAAGTTTTTTTCATATTGATATTCAACAATCTTGTTTGAACAATGTAACTTTTTTGCCTAAAGTATAAACAAATTAATGAAGAAAAGTTTACCAATTTTAAACGAAGCAAACAAATGTTTTGAAGTGCATGCTGCTTATAAGGTCTGTTGCCAAAAAAAATCTTGCAAAAATTACATAGAAAATGCATCAACACAAAATTGTGTGATTATTGCAGCTCAAAAAGGACCTCACACACTTCAAAATATCGGTAAGATATACGGATTAACTAGAATGAGAATATGCCAAATTGAAAAGAATATCATTCAAAAATTGAAGAATTCTATAGACATCTAATCACATTTTCTTTAAGGCATTTTTCTTTTTTGAAAATCTATCTTGAGATGCATTTTGAAATAAAGGTTGCTTTTCTTCAAAAACTTCTTTTAGTTTCATTTCTGTTTGCTTAACTGTTTGTACTTCAACAGCTTCTTCTTTTTCCAATGAAAGTTCAAACGTTGCTTCTTCTTCTTGGGGTTGCGAAGTTTCTACGTTTGCTACTTCTTGTTGCGACGTAGCTTCTAAGTTGACTTCTTCTTTGATAACTTCAACAATTTCCTTCTCTTCTTGAGAAGGAGGCATCGGAAGTTTTACTTCTTTTTTCTCTTGAGCTTCTGCTTTAATTGTAGCTTCTTTTGTTTGCTTTAAGGTAAAATCTTTTTTACTTTTTTGAGACAGTTTACCATTTTTGTTCAAAGAAGCATGAGGCTTTTTTGGATCTAATCCTAGGTTCATGATGTCAATTAGTATTGCTCGTGGGGCAGGCATTTTTCCTCTTCTCTCTTCCAATATTTATTATGACAACAAAAAACGGCACCTTGTGTTAAGGAAGCCGTTTTTTTCTTGATTATTTTATTTTTCAAGATTCTGATTTTGTAGACTTTTCAAGAGTCAAAGTAGTTTTCACTAAGTCTCCTGCTTTAGTCTTTAATTCTCTTAATCCTTTTCTAACTCTAACTCCGGCCGCCGCAACACCTTTTGCGCTTTTAGCGACGTCGTGTTCAAGAGATTCTACTAAAGATTTTAATTCACTCCATTTAGCTAATACTTCGTTATCAGACATTGAGTCTATTACCTCCTTCGAGAATATAAATTTCTTTATATGAGAGTAAATAACTTTAAGATAATTTAAAATCCTTAGGAAATAATTTATAATTCATTCTAAAAAACTTCTCCCAGTCAGAATCTAGGATGTAAGATATCGCAAAGTCATTTTGATTTCTTATGGATCTTCCTAAAGATTGAATTACAGATTTTGCTGTCATATAAGGATACCAAAATTTGTTCTTTTCCATTCTCTTTTTAACGACTAGATCTCCTAGATAAGGAAATGGAACCTTACAAATAATTTGAAATCTGCTAAGATTATCATAAAGATCCACACCTTCGGTCATCGAAGGACTTAACAAAACCGTGGGTTCTTCACTTTGAATGTGCCTCTTTAAAACTTCATCTCTATTAGAAGAGTCATGCAGCATCAAACGAGAAGAAGAAAAATTTTCTTGAATGTGCTTTGCTACTCTATAATTTGTGCAGTGAATAATTCCTTTTTCTTTACTATGCTTTTCTAATAGCATTTTTACGACTTCTACTATCTTAGGCAAAGTAAATTCAATAGAGTTTTTTGACATAGAACCGACAGGCAAAAAATGAATTGGTCTATTCTCAATAGAAAATGGAGAAAGAATAGAAAGATAAGCAACTTCTTTTTCTTTTATTCCTAAAGAATCACAAAAAATTTCCTTGTCTACAATTGTTGCAGACATAACAAGCACTCTTGCACCTAATCTAAAAAATGTTTGATAAGAATAAGGTGAAACATCAATAGGTTTAAATTCATATTTTTTGCCTGCCTTCTTGTTGTCATGTGGCGGTAAAGATACGTTCATGACCCAGTTCTCAGACTTGTATGCTTCTAAAAATCTATTTACTTTGCATATGTGCTTATCTAACATCTCATACTGCTTTGAGTAATTTCCATAACCTTCTATGTCGTTACTTAATTTAGCTAGAGTTTTTTCTAGTTCATTAATATATCTTATAAGAGATTTTTTGTAGGTCGTGCTTATCCAATCATAGATTGATTCTTGCGACTCAGATTTAGACATCTTACATTTTAAGACTTCTTTTGCAAACTTTTCTGAAAATGTTACTTCAATAAATTTCCCCAACTCTGATTCAGTGTTATGAGCTTCATCAACTATCAGCATATTGCGAGGCTCTAACTTGCCAGCGTACGTGGATTCTGCAAGAATGTAAGAAAAGTTTGTAATAGAAATAGGAGAATTTATAAATTCTTGCTTTTCTATAGAATATTTGCATTGTTGCTTACAATGCTTTTGAAACTCAGTGCCATTCAATTGTTTCGCTAGTTTACTTAGAATTCTTTTTGATTCAGCACAAGTTTGATCATTGTAAAATGAACAAATATAATTGTTAGAAGACTTAATAGATTTGACTAGCTGGTTAGTGGAAGTTCCAAAATCTCTTAGATACTGTTCTTGAAGTATCTTTTGAGTAGTTACTACGTAAGCTCCTGTTAAAGGTTCATTGTCTTCATTTTTTTCTACAGGTCCATGAGCTTCCATGTAACGAGCAATAGCAATACCAGTTGCAGACTTTCCAACACCGGTGCCTAACTCTAAAATCACATATTTTTTGTTATCATTGATGTAAGAATTTAGAGCAAAATTGATTGCTTTTTCTTGTTCAGGCCTGATCTGTGGAAATGGAAAATAACTTTTCCAATCTTCTATTGTGATAGTCTTCATAAACTACAAAGAGCCCAATGTCGTAGACATGGACTCTTATATTCTAGTTTTTTTAAGGTTTACATTCAAGTTCCGATAATTTTATCGACGATTCCCAACTTAACTGCTTCTTCAGGCGTAACATAATAATCATGACCAGACTTCATAATCTTTTCAATTTGTTCTTTGGTCATGTCGGATTCTTTTTGTAACGAAGTCACCATCAAATCTTGTAATCTCTTAAACTCTGATGTCTCGTTCATAGATTCAAATACGTTACCATAGAATCCTCCGGAAATCGGATGAATCATCAATCTGGCTGAAGAACCTATCAACCTTTTTCCTTTCACACCAGATGAAAGTAGAAGCACGCCTGCAGACATGACTTTACCTAATGCTATTGTGTGAACTGGGCATGGTAAGAATCTAATAGTGTCATATAAAGAAAACATTTCATCTACTGATCCACCGTAAGTGGATACGACCAAATGTATTGGTTTATGATTTTGATTTGCTAGATACAAGAGTTGATAAATTACTGCTGAAATTGATTGCTCACTAACCCCGCCGTAAAGAACAACTATTCTGGAATCTTCGCCGTGTTTTGCATGGGGAAGCAGGGCCGCGAGGTCTGCTTCATCATGATCAGATTTTTTATTTTTAGAACTAAAAGGAATTTTTACGTCAGTGGATCTTCCCATCGTCGCTCCTTGATACGAATATTTCATCGCCGGCAATTTCTTTGATAACATCAGTTAGATCTTTTACATGGTTAATGTTTTCTAGTTCAAGAGAAAGTAAGTAAATAAGAAACATTTGTTGTCTTTGCTTGAGACCAACATTCAATATTTCTTTAACAATTCGCCTACACTCTTCATTTTCTTTTGATATCTTTTCTGAAGATAACTGACCATATACTTGTTGCATATCAATTATTCTCCTAATGATTCTTTTCTAATATGAGAATCGACTTTAAACAATGATTCACCCAGTATTCTCACATATTTTACTATCTTATTATCACCTTCTACATCATTGGATAGCACAACAATATCTCCCCATCTTTTTTTTTCGATGACATATTGAACGTGCTCCCATGTCGGTAACTCACAATTATTTCTTTCTAAAACTGGGATTAAATTTGGATTAATAGAGTTCTTTATGTCATCAATTGAAATGATAGATGACATATTTTCTTTACCTTGCATTATTTCAGACGTGCAAATGTCTATGACTTTGTGAACAAGCCCACAATTATTACATTGCGAATACTTTTGCTTAACTTGACCATTTTCTACTTCAGAAAAAACTAAAAATTGATGAGATACAGCATTCGGCAAATTTTTATACTGAGACAACACACATCTACATTTTATTAGATGTTTTTGTCCGTAAGATTCTGTTAAAGAATCCCCAGATAAATCTTTTGTCTCTTTCTGGGACTTCTTTTTCTTCATGATCTTCTATTTTTTTTTCTTAGATGTTACAGTCTCTTCTTTAAAACATTCTGATAAAAAGTTCTTATGCCCTTTATTGTAACCTTCACTGATCGAGGCATCTATTACATTCAAAAGATTAGGAAGAACAGACTCTTCAACTTTTAGCTGACCTGAATTAATTGCGGATACTAAATTTTTCTTAGTAATTTCTTTTGTTATCTCAAACAACGACCAAGCAGATTTGCTTAACTCATCTTTTTTCATTTTGATAATATAATGTTTAACGAATACAAGGTAAATTCATTCTGCAATAATAGCACCTAAATTTTGAATGGTGTTAAAAATTTTTTCTGAGAATTTTTGTGATACTTTTTTTGTAGCAAAAATTTCTCCGTCTTCGCAAATTCCGAAATCTAATAAAGACTTGATAGCTCTTAGACAATAATCAACAGATTGAGAATCTGCGATAAACCTACTAGAATCCGGAATCCTTATAATACATTTGTTGTCTGCTAGTCTTTTCATTCTAGCTTCATAAACTTCTTCAGCTCCAGGAGATGAATCTAATTTTTTCATTAGATTTTTTAAGTGAATTCTTACTTGCTGCTTTGTTTTTTTGTTTTTTATTGATATAGAATTGTTATTTATGCTTATTTCATCAACAGTTGATGAATCTGATAAACTAACAGAAGATATCAATTGACCTAAATTACTGGATATAGGATTAACTCCTACTATTACGCTAATGTCTACCATGGAGTTGATTCCATCTAAGTCGAAAGGCATAGAAATCGGATAAACAAACATTGTAGATCTTTTTCTATTAACTTCCATTGTTGATAAAACATCATCATGAAAGCCGCGAGAAAATATAATGACTTGGTGTTTGCTGTTGACTGCTTCTTCAAAAATTTTATTTAATTCAGAAACAGAATCAACAAATCCGTCGATCGTTATGACTTTTGGATGTAGTATCCTAACAGAAGAAGTAAAAGTCTTGCATTTGAATTCATAAAATGATGAAACTTCCAGCGAAGTGGCGTTGTTGAAACTTTTTTCAACAACAATTTTTCCATGAAATCCAGAAATTTTAATAGCTTCTAGCAGTAAACTTTTTAGTTTACTGTCATCTACATATTTAGAAACAACATTTTCAATGTCTGAAAATTTAGGATGAAAAGTTTTCTCATCTATAAAAACTTTTCTAGTTTCAGAAAAATCTATAACATTTTTTAATGTTACAAAAAATCCGCCTGCAGACAATCTTTCAGCCAAAAAACAATTTTCTAAAATCAGTTTATAGATTAAGCTTTCTAATTCGTTTTCAAACTTAAAGTTTAAGAAATTTTGAAAAGCTGATTTTACGGCTATGTTTTCTTTAGCACTATTCAAAAACAAATTTGATTTATACAAACTACGAATTGTATAAATAACATTTTTTGTTGCTAAATCAATATCGCTTGTTAAGAAAACAGACATCTATATATCATAGATCAATTCTTATAAATGTTCAAAATACTTTAAATTGATTCATGATATAAGCATGAAATATCTTACCAAGTACGCCGAATAAAGCTGTACCTAAAGTCAAGGCGAGCCATTTAATAGCTCCAGCCTGTCTTTCGTACCACTTTTGAAGTTCTTTTAAAACTTCAGCGTGCTCTCTTAGTATTTTTTCAACATCAGCTTCTTCTATTTCTTCTTTTTCAGCAAGCTTATCTTTACTTTCTTTCCAACTTTTTATATATTTTATTTCTTCTTCTAAGTTTTCTACTCTTTCAACTTCTGCAGTTTGATTTTCTACGTTTTTTATTCTTGCGTATAATCCGCTATCAGGATCATAAAGTACATCTCTTATATCATCGACTTTTTCTACTAATTTTTCTTGAGATTGTTCTATTTTTTCTATCTTATACATCAAAGTAGAAAAGCCACCATTCATCGCCGGAGCTGATAGGATCCTATTTTGCATTTCAGCAATTTGCTTACGATTATGTTCTAAAGCTGCTAACGCTGCTTTAGATTCCGGTGCAGAATCAATGATTTCTTTTTTGTCCTTGCGAGGACGACTTCTTTTTTCTGAAACAACAGAAACTTTTTTTTCAGTCGTTTTTTTAGTAGGCATATACATCCTCATCAAGGCTAGTATTTTTAAAATCTAGATCTAGATTTAATAAATTTATCTAAATTTAGATTTAAGATAAATAGATCCAAATATCTTAAATTAAGTATTAATTCTCTACAGAAATAAGAGGTAAAGTTGCAGACTTTTAATAATTCTTTATTTGAAGAAAGCGTTCGTCCGGTAGTGATACCTGATCACATAAAAGTAGTTTTTGTTGCAGATTTATTTGCTGAAGACTACGTAGGTGGAGCAGAGTTAACCACTCAAGCTCTTATTGATGAATGTCCTTTACCTTACATAAAAATTCGTTCTAGAGAATTAACGATGTCCTTGCTAGCTCAAGGGGTCGGTAAATTTTGGATATTTGGAAATTTTGCCCAAATGAACGTAGAACTAATACCTACGATCATTGGAAATCTGAAATATTCGATATTGGAGTATGACTACAAGTATTGTAAGTACAGATCTCCCGAAAAGCATTTAGAAAAAGAAAATTCCCCTTGCGATTGTCACAACAAGTTTAACGGTAAATTAATATCAGCTTTCTACTACGGTTCCCGTGGGATTTGGTGGATGTCAGAAGCACAAAAGAACCGTTATCACATGATGTTCCCATTTTTATCTGAAAAAGATAATGTGGTTTTATCTAGCGTATTTTCTAAAGATACTTTGGGTAAAATTAGATGGCTAAGAGAACATGTTTCTAATGACAACACCGACAGAAAAAAATGGATTGTTTTAGGGTCGAATTCTTGGGTTAAAGGTGCACAAAATGCAGAAAAATGGTGCATCGATAACAAAAAAGATTATGAAGTAGTCTGGAATATTTCTTACAATGAAATGCTAGAAAAGCTGGCAAAAGCAGAAGGATTTGTATACCTCCCAGCCGGAGCCGATACTTGTCCACGAATGGTAATTGAAGCAAAACTTTTAGGTTGTAAACTTCAGTTAAATGATTTCGTCCAGCATAAAGATGAAGAATGGTTCAACACGGATGATCTAACAAACGTTAGCGATTATCTCTATTCGACCCCAGGTGTATTTTGGAATGGGATTAAAAAAATGATGGAATATAAGCCATCTGTTAGTGGATACACAACTGTGTATAATGCACTTTCTCAAGGATATCCATTCGTCCAGTCTATAAGATCCATGTTAGGATTTTGTAGCGAAGTTTGTGTTGTTGATGGAGGGTCTACAGATGGCACCTGGGAAAAGTTGCAAGACCTAGCAAAAGAAAATTCTTGTTTAAAAGTAAAGCAAGTTACTAGAGATTGGAACCACCCCCGCTTTGCAGTTTTTGACGGGCTACAAAAAGCTGAATCCAGAATGATGTGTACTTCAGAATATTGTTGGCAGATGGACTGCGATGAGATAGTACACGAAGATGATTATGAAAAAGTAATAGACCTTTGCAGAAAATTTCCAGCAAACGTGGATATCATTTCTCTACCAGTCGTTGAGTATTGGGGCGGCTCTAGTAAAGTAAGAGCTGATATTATGCCTTGGAAATGGAGAATCAGCAGAAATAAAAAGAACATAACCCATGGTATTCCCGTGGATGCTAGGCTTACTGATTCTGAAGGAAACACATACGCAGCTTTTGGTGACGGTTGCGATATGATTGATTCAAAAACGGGAGAAAGAATTCCTCACGTAACTTTTTATAACAACGAAGTAGACAGTGTTAGAAAATTAGCTGTTTCCGGAGACCAGGAAGCTAATGCTCAATACCAAGAGTGGTTTAATAAAGTAGTAGATAATCTTCCTGGTGTGTTTCATTACAGCTGGTTTGATATAGAAAGAAAAATAAAACTATATAAAAACTATTGGACAAAACATTGGGAATCTTTGTACGGAAAAACTTACGTAGATAATGCTGAGTCAAATATGATGTTTGATGTTCCTTGGTCTCAAGTTACGGATGAAATGATCAAGAATCGAGCCAAGTTGCTAGCTGAAGAAATAGGCGGATGGGTTTGGCACAAAAAGTGGGATGGCAAACAAAAAACTTTCCACATCACCGTAAACAAATCTCAACCCAAAATTATGTTGACTGAAAAATGAAAGGCGTAATTTTAGCAGGTGGTACAGGAAGTCGTTTATACCCACTAACAAAAATCACTAATAAATGTTTGCTTCCAATAGCCGATAAACCTATGATTTGTCACGTGTTGGAGTTAATGACTTCCGCAGGTATCGATGAAATAATGCTGATTACAGGGCCTGAAAACGCAGGCCAAGTAATGGCTTTGTTGGGTTCTGGCGCAGAATATTCTTGTTCTTTGACTTACAGAATACAAGATAAAGCTAATGGCATCGCCGCCGCTTTAAATTTATGTAAAGGATTTGTAGGAAATTCTAAATTTACGGTGATTTTAGGAGATAATATCTTTGGTGAATATTCAAAGTTGTCTTCACAAATAAAAGAGTTTTATCAATCAGACGAAGAATTTATGCTGTTCACAAAAAAGGTACCTGATCCTCATAGATTTGGAGTGCCTGTTTATGTAAATGGTAAAGTGATAGACATCATTGAAAAGCCAAAGAACCCAAGTACAGATCGAGCCGTTGTCGGTCTTTATTGTTATTCTTCTAATGTTTTTGAAGTCATTGAAGGATTACAACCTTCAGCCCGCGGAGAATATGAAATATCAGAAGTAAATTCATATTTGGTTAAGAATAAAAAAGGAAGTTTTTTTGACATAGAGTGTGGTTGGGTTGATGCAGGAACTCATGAGTCTTATAAGAAAGCTAACGAAATGATTTGGGAGAAAGCAAAATGAAAGTAATCATCGGATCAGGCAAAGTTGCTAATATCATAAAAAATGATGATGATGTTATTTTGCCTCACTCTCAAATAGAGATTAAAGATGAGACCTCGGTAGAAGAAGCTCTTTCTAAATTTCCAGCTGGTACAGTTGTCATCAATACTGCTGCAAAAATTAATCTAGAATGGTGTGAAGAAAATAAAGAAGAATCTAGGTTGGTCAACGTTGATGGAGCTATAAACGTTGCTAAAGCTTGTAAAAAACATGGACATCACTTAGTTCATATAAGCAGTGGATGTATTTTTGATGGAATGGAAACTGAAAAAATATACACAGAAGTAGATGAACCTACACCTGCATCATGGTATGCAAAAACTAAGTCAGATGCTGATGCTGCAATCATGTCGCTGGGACATGACATGATAACTATAGTTCGTCCTAGACAACTAATATCAGCAATTCCTAACCCAACTAACATGTTAACTAAGTTTATTAACTTGCAAAATGGTGATTTCATTGATTCGAAAAACTCTATTACTTGTATAGAGGATATGAAGTTAATGATTGATCATCTAATTAATGGAAAGCATTACGGAATTTACAATCTTGCAAACATAGGGTGGCTCAGTCCTTATCAAATAGCCAATAAAGTAAAAAGCAGAATTTCAAGTAAACTTATCGTTAATAAAATAAACTACAAAGATTATTTGAAAAATATAAAAGTAAAAAGAGTTAACACTTTGTTGAGTGTTAATAAACTCATATCGACCGGATTTATGCCTAGGAATGCAATGGCCGCCTTAGAATGGTGTCTAGAAAATTATAGGAAAATAGCATGAATGTAATCATTACGGGCGGGGCAGGATTCATAGGAGGTCACGCAGTCAAGCATTTTCAAAGTTTAGGAGATTCTGTTCTAAACGTAGACAAGCTTACGTATGCCAGCAAGAAAATCGATTTACAAGATTCAAATTTTTTGCAACTGGATGTTTGTGAAACTGAACAGTTGATAGAACAAATAAAGAAACGTAAACCTGATTTTTTGATTCATTTTGCCGCAGAAACCCATGTAGATAACTCAATAGTTAACTGCGATGATTTTATTCACTCTAATGTAAAAGGGGTTGTTTCTGTCTTAAATGCATGTAAAGCAACAGGTACTAAGTTATGTCATATTTCCACCGACGAGGTATACGGCCCAGCTTATAATAGACCTTTTAACGAAGATGATTCTTTAAATCCTTTGAATCCTTATTCTTCTACAAAAGCTTCTGGCGATTTGCTGATTAAGTCTTATAGAAATACTTACGGATTAGAATACGTTATCGTTAGACCTTCTAACAACTATGGTCCTAATCAACACACTGAAAAGTTTATTCCCAAGTTGATTGATTGCTTGAAGAAAGGAGCTCAATTTCCTCTCTACGGAGCCGGTGATCAAGAAAGAGAGTGGACTTATGCAGAAGACACAGTTAAACTAATCAGGATGTTGTTAACTTCTAGGTTAACTGAATGGAATTCAGTTTATAACTTAAGTTCAGGAATAACATTTACAAACTTAGAAACAGCTATGCATGTTTTAAAATCTTATAATTCGATTACGCAAAGCAACATTAAATTTGAAGACGTTATAAAGACTTCAAAAGACAGACCAGGTCATGATAGAAAATACTGGATAACTGCTAACAAATTAAATTCCGTTGTAAAATTTGACTACACTGGATTTCAATCTGGGTTAGAAAAAACAATTTCTTCTTATGTCTAAAAACAACAAATTCGTGTTTGTGGCTCCCATGTATAACGCATCCGATACTTTACCTCGGATGCTTCATTCTATTTGTGGCCAATCTTACGAAAATTGGGAAATAGTATTGGTCGACGATGTTTCTTCAAATGAGCATAAAGCAGCAGCATCAAAAACTTGTGAAGACTTTAAATCAATTTTAGAAGGAAAATATTCACAAAAAATTAAAGTTTTTTGGAATGATGACAAGAAATGGGAAGTTGCAAATGTCTTAAAAGGCATTTCTACATGTAAAGATGATGACATTGTCTGCAGGATTGATGCAGATGATTGGTTGACAGACTTGGATTCTCTAGCCATTATTAATTTTGCATATAACACTTCTCAATGCGAAATTTTGTGGACTGCTCATAGGTGGAGCTTTTCTGATAAAAACATAAGCAACCATATGTCTGATGATGCGGATCCTTACAAACACCCTTGGGTCTCAAGCCATTTAAAAACTTTTAGAAAATATTTGCTTAATAACGTAAAAGACGAAAATTACAGAGGTGAGGATGGCAATTATATACGAAGAGCTGGGGACCAAGCAATTTATTTGCCTGCTCTATATAACTCAAAAAAACGAAATTTCTTGCCAAGAGTGATGTATCACTATACTATAAAAGATGTTCCTGAAACTTATCAAACATCTGATGCTATATTCCAAAGAGATGAAGCATTGTTTTTAAGAAGTAGAGGTTATGTTAAATGAACGGTAAAAAGTTAGATGAATCTATCAGCAAATTATTAACTGTTAGATTGTCAAAAAGAAAAGGACAAAAGCTAGACAGAAGTACATGTATAGAAATTTATAATGATATATTTTTTACCTTATCAGAGGTCGTAAAAAGTGCAAGTACTCCATTGTCTAACGAATCAGTCAATCTTTTATCTCAAATGTATTACGATTCAATAACAATAAATGATAATCAGGAGCTAGATCCTAACATCTTTACTCAAAGAGCATCATTAAAAAATATTGAAACAAAAGAATTAACCCTAATGTCTGTTATGGTAAGTGGAACTCCTTTTGCAGTTCCTTTTATCCAAGAGGTTAAGCGGAGATCGTGAAAATTCACTTAGATAACGTTAACTTGAACTCCAGTTCAGGACCAAATTCTTTTGCAAAAAGATTGTCAAAAGGCCTAATAGAATCTGGACATGAGGTAGAATTACATGATGGTAGAAGTTCAGATGTTTCTTTGGTTTTTATTGAACCTAGCGGCAGACCCTTGGCAAAGAAAGTTGTTCAGCGTTTGGATGGAATCTGGTTTTCTCCAGAGGAATTTGAGACCAAAAATAGCAATATAAAAAATCTATATCAAAACTCCAGTGGAGTGATTTGGCAATCCGAATTTGACAAAGAGATGGTCACGAAATGGTGGGGTATCCACAAAAATGGAGCTGTCATAAGAAATGGTATAGACATAAATCCAGTAAAAAAGTTTTCTATACCTGCTCTTGAACAAATAAGAAATCAATATGAGATGGTTTTTGTTTGTTCGGCTAATTGGCATCCACAAAAAAGGTTACTAGAAAATATAAATCTTTATAAGCATTTAAGAAAATTTTATAAATCAGCTGCTTTAATAGTGATGGGATCTAATCCTGTTCAAGTAGCCGATAATCACATTTTTTACGCGGGGCCACAACCTCATGAAGTTTGTTTAGAGGTATTTTCTGCTGCAAATTGGATGATTCATTTAGCGTGGCTTGATCATTGTCCTAATACGGTTGTGGAAGCACTATCACAAGGTACTCCCGTTATTTGTTCAGAACATGGTGGGACAAAAGAGTTAGTTAAAGATTTTGGAATCATCTTAAAAGAATCTAGAAGTTATAACTACGAATTAACAAATTATGATAATCCCCCTGTTATGGATTATTCTAACTTGAATAAACTTCCTAAAAAAAATGAACTAGGAAAGCATTTCGATATTTCTATACAAAGAACTCTACAAGATTATTTAGAATTTCTTAAAAGCTTATGAAAAAAGTAGAAAAAGGTTGGGGTTATGAACTTTGGATTCATAATGATGAAAAGTATTGCGGAAAATTATTATTCTTTAACAAGGGCAAAAAGTGTAGCTTGCATTATCATAAATTAAAGCATGAAACTTTTTACGTTCAATTAGGATCATTAAAATGTAAGTTCATCGATGGATCTAATGAAGATAACGTCATTTTAAATGCTGGAGATTCTAAAGAAATTCATCAAGGATTGATCCACCAAATGGAAGCATTAGAAGATACAGTCATGTTTGAATTTTCTACACAACACTTTGATGAAGACAGTTATAGAATCCAAAAAGGTGATTAAATGGGATTAGGCGGATATCTTACGTGGACAGCTGTTGCGAGAGAAATTTGTAATGCAACAGGATTAAATAAAGTTTTTCCATTTGAACAGCATAATGGTCCTTTGATTAAGACCATAAAAACTTCCATGTTTGAAAACAACCCTTATTTTCAGCAGGATTTTAATAGTCGTTCACCGGCATTTCCTTTGCAGCTAAACAATCCTGCTACAAATTATTGTAAACAAGACACTCACGAAAAAGCTGTTCATAGGTATGATAAACACATCATCGAACAAATTTGCGAATTTTATGGAATAAAAAATCCAAAGTTAAAATGTGAAATTTATTTTTCTGATGAGGAAAAGAAATTTGCTTTAGATGTGTTGTCTATTCATTCTTTGTCTACAAACAACTTTATTGTAATTGAACCTCAATCTAATGATGAATACACCGTTAACAAGCTTTATTCATTTAAAAAATGGCAATTAGTAACAGACGAATTGGTTAAGCTAGGTTTTACTTTAGTTCAAGTAGGAAGAGAAAACAGGGGTAATCGATTAAAAAATGTGATTGATTTAACGGGAAAAACTAGCTTTAGAGAAGCCTCCGCAATTATAAAAAATTCCAGTTTGTTTATATCTTCAGAAGGTGGATTGATGCACGCCGCCAATGCTGTAGGCGTAAAAAGCGTGATTCTATTCACCGGATTTATTCATCCTAGAATGACAGGTTATCCTGAAAACAAAAACTTGTGGATAGGCAATGATCACGGTCCTTGTGGCATGAAAGTTCGTTGTCCTTCTTGCGCTAAGAATGTTGAAGATCATGATTACTTTGAAATTGTAGAAGCCGTCAAAGGTATAATCAAATGAGTATTTTAGTAACAGGTGCAGCAGGATTTGTCGGGTCTAACATTGTAAAAAGACTTAATGATGTAGGTCACTACGATATTTATTTGGTTGATTCTATCAACGACAAAAATGAAAAAAACATTAAAAATGTTAAATACAAAGATCTTATAAGCAAAGAATCTTTTGATGCTTCCACTCTTGAAAAACTTAAAGAAATAAAAGTTGTATTTCATCAAGGCGCAATTACCGACACTACTTTTAATAATGAAATAGAGATGATGAGAGTGAACTACGATTTAAGCGTAATGATTTTCAATCACTGCGCTTTTAATAATTGTAGCATGATTTATGCTTCATCAGCAGCGGTATATGGAATAGGTGATAATGGGTTTTCTGAAAATTCTTTTTGCGAAAACCCATTAAATGTTTATGCTGAATCTAAACTAAGATTCGATAATTACGTTAGAAGTTCAAAAGTAAATAACCAAGTTGTGGGGTTACGTTACTTCAACGTATTCGGAAAAAACGAAGACCACAAATTGAAGATGGCTTCTCCAATAAACCAATTTTATAGACAAGCAAAGAGTATAGAAAAGGTAAGGGTTTTTGAAGGAAGCCAAAATTTTAAAAGAGATTTTATTTGTGTAGACGACGTAGTGGACGTCAATATGTTTTTTTACGAAAATAAAAACATATCTGGAATTTTTAACTGCGGAACAGGACAAACTGCAACTTTTCAAGACGCAGCAGATATGGTGTCAAACCAGTTGAATGTCCCAATAGAAGAAATACCATTTCCAGATATTTTGAAAGGCAAGTATCAATCATACACCTGCGCTGATTTAACATCTTTAAGATCTGTCGGGTACAAAAAAGAATTTACGTCTTTTAAAAATGCTGCTTTTGATTATATAGACTTTATGAAAAATTCAGAGTGATGAAAAAAGTAGTTTTCACAAATGGGTGTTTCGACATTCTTCACGTTGGTCATATAAAGCTATTAGAAGAATGTAGAAAGTTGTCGTGCGATGGAACTGTTATAATCGGGCTTAACAGCGACGATAGCATCAAAAAATTAAAAGGAAGTTCCAGACCAATCAACGATCAATATTCTAGAAAAGTATTGCTAGAGTCTATTAGATTTGTTGATGAAGTCATTATTTTTGAAGAAGAAACTCCTGAAAATTTATTATCGATTATAAGACCTGACGTATTAGTTAAAGGCGGAGATTATTCGATTGAACAAATTGCTGGAAAACAATTTGCAAATGAAGTTATAATATTTTCTTACTTAGATGGATTCTCTACAACGTCAACCATACGAAAAATATCACAAAATTCTGGTGATAGGCGATAGCTGCGAAGACATATATCAATATGGAACTTGTGATAGATTGAGTCCTGAGGCACCTGTTCCGATTTTAAAACTTAATAAGACAGAAATAAAACCTGGCATGTGTATGAATGTAGCCAAGAATCTAGAGGGTTTAGGCTTAAACGTTGATGTTCTTACGCATAAGAAAAAAATAAAAAAATACAGGTTTGTTGAAGAAAAAAGGTTGGTTCATCTACTGAGGGTAGACGAAGAAGACTGTCCGGTAGATTCCTTAGTTTGGGATGACGCAGAGTCACTTTTAAAAAATCAAGAATATGATGCAATTGTTATATCTGATTATAATAAGGGATTTATTAAAGATGACTTGTGCAGAAAGCTAATAGAGTTTGTTGACGGAAAGACTCCTGTCTTTGTAGACACAAAGAAGCAAGACATATCTTGTTATTCAGGTTGCATAATAAAAGTCAACAAATTTGAAAAAGAAAATATAAAAAAGCTTCCTGACTCAGATTACGAATTAATAGTAACCTTAGGGGAAGAAGGAGCTTTTTGGAATGACAAAGTTTATCCTACTAAAAAATCTAAATTGTATGACGTTTGTGGAGCCGGGGATACCTTCCTAGCAGCTTTAGTTTATAGTTACGTATCTAACAATTCTTTAGAAAATTCTATCATGTTTGCCAACAGATGTGCCAGTCTATCTGTTACTCATTTTGGTAATTTTATTTTGGATAATAAAGATGTCGCCGAGATTTGAGGCTTTGATATTTGACTTTGATGGAACGCTTTGCAATTCCGAAGACTTGCATAAGTCATGTTTTATTGAATCTTTGAAACTTCATGGATATTCCTGGTGTTCTAAAAAAGAATTAATTTACCAACTTTCAAAAAATAAAAAAACCTTTAATAAACTTATGTTGTTGTCTGAACAAGGTCTATTAGACAAAAAAGACATAATAAACATAAACTCATTGAAGCAAGAGTTAACGATTGACAGAATCAAGACTTCTAAAATGGATGAAGAAGTTTTTAATTTTCTTTTATCTCTAAAGAACGTAACGTTGGCAATTGCTTCTGATGCCAATAGAAACACAATACTTTCTTTTTTGCAGCATAATCAAGCTTTCGATTTATTCAAACTGGTGGCAACTAGCGAAGATGTTGGATTAAAAACAAAACCTTCATCTAAAGTTTATGAGTTTGCTTTAAATAAATTGTCAGTATCTTCAGATAAAGTTGCTGTTTTTGAAGACACGAACGAAGGTATTGAAGCTGCGACAAACGCAGGAATTCAATTCGTATACAATTGTACATACAAAACTTTACATAATACTTTACAGAAAATTAAGGGATCCTTATGAAGATAGCTGGAGTTTGGCCTGGGCATGATTGTTCTTTTTGCGTTTTAGATGATGGACATCCAATCATCCATGCAGAGTTAGAAAGATACAATAGAGAAAAATCTCCTCCTGGAGATGCTGTAGAATTTATGTTCGAAAGATCTCCCGCTGAATCTCAAGAATTGGTGCACATAGCATCTGTTCATCCCACCAAAAAAACAAAGCAATATGCTGAGTCTTACAAAAAAGCAGAAGAAATTGTAACGAAAAATGGGGGAAATATACACTTTTTCTCTCATCATAGAGCTCATGCTGCAAATGCATTTTATTCTAGCAACTTAAAAGAATCTTTGGTAATAACGATAGATGGTGGCGGTTCTGAAGACGACTCTGGTACAGAAACTGCTTGCACCATTTGGTATGGAAATGATTGTAATTTAAAAAATCTAAAAACGTTTAAACCCTACGAACTCAATATTGGAGGAGTTTGGACCAGAATAACTAGATACGTTTTTAAGTTACAAAATGGATGGCCTCTAGGAGGTGAAGAAGGAACCATCATGGCAATGGCAGCCTTTGGAGATGCCTCAAAGTATGCAGAAGATTTTTATAGAATGTTGACAGTAGATATCCTGCCTTCCAGCGTAAAACCTCACAATCAACCTCCTGGAGCTACTTCTGATAAAGATCCTGTGCATCCTTATCTTGAACCTTGGGCTGCTATTGCTAGAAAATCTGAGCAAGACAAATTTGATTTAGCTGCCGGGCTTCAGGCTGCAACTGAAGTTTTAATAAAGCAATTAATAGAGTTTGCATTAACAGCCAGTCCTGCTACTAAAAATCTTTGCATTTCAGGCGGAGTCTCTCTAAATTCAGTTGCAATGGGTAAAATAAAATCTTGGTTCCCAGGAAGAATAGAAAACGTTTATATTCCGCCTGTTCCATATGACGGCGGCTTGGCTATTGGAGCAGCACAGATTGTTTGGCACGAAGTTTTAGGAAATCCTAGAATAGCTTGGCAAAAAAACTTCACTCCTTACTTAGGTGAAGTTTGGGACAAAGGGCACTTTCATGAAACAGTCGCTAAGTATGATGTAGAAGTTTCTGAGTGTGATTCTGCTAGATTGGCTGATTTGTTAGCTGATGCAAAGATTGTTTCTGTCTTTAACGGAAAGAGTGAATCAGGCAGAAGAGCCTTAGGTAATAGAAGCATTTTAGCGGATCCTAGAAATCCGCAAATGAAAGATATTATAAATGAAAAAGTAAAGCACAGAAAATGGTTCAGGCCATTTGCTCCTTCTATCTTGGAATCAGACGTTTCTGAATGGTTTGTAGAGTATCAAGAAAGTCCATACATGCAGTTTGTTTTGAAATTTAAAGAAGATAAGAAGAGTTTGGTTCCTGCAGTGGTTCATGAAGATGGCACAGCTCGTCTACAAACAGTAAGAAAAGAAGATAACGAGTGGTACTTTGACTTTTTAACAAAATGGAAAGAAAAATCAGGAGTGCCTCTGATTTTAAACACTAGTTTCAACGATAGAGAACCTATCTGCGAAAACGTTTCTCATTCTATCAATTGCTTCTTGGGTACAAAGATTGATTATCTTTTCTTTCCGGAATATGGATTGATTTTAGAAAGAAAAAAGAAAGATAATTCATGAAAAAGATTCTAATCAATAGAAAGATCGTTACTGGACCTTACGGTGGTGGTAACAATTTTCTAAAATCAATTCATGATTTTTTGCTGAGTAAAAATCATCATATAGTCTATGACCTATCGCACAAGGACATTGATCTGATCATTATGCATGATCCTAGGTACGATGAACTGGGAATTTCTGTTAACGAAATAGCTGCTTATAAAAGAGCATTTCCAAAAACCAAAGTGTTGCATAGAATTAATGAATGTGACGCAAGAAAAGGAACTAATGAGGTAGATAAACTCCTTATGATTTCTAATTCAATTGCTGATGAAACTGTTTTTATTAGTGAATGGTTGAAAGAATACTTTGTAAGCAGAGGATTCAATAAGAGCTCCACTGTAATCTATAATGGTTGCAATTCATCATATTTTTATCCAAGAAATAATTTCCAAAAATTGAACTTGGATTGCCCAGTAAAGATTGTCACTCATCACTGGAGTGACAATTGGATGAAAGGATTCGATGCCTACAAATATCTTGATGAGATTTGTAAGAAGAATTCAGAAAAATATCAGTTTACATACATTGGTCGCTATGCTAAACAATATTCACCTGTAGCTACAAAAATAGTAGAACCCTTACATGGTAAAGAATTAGGCGATGAGTTAAGAAAACATGACGTATATATAACAGCGTCAAGATGGGAACCTTGCGGAATGCATCACATAGAAGGCGCCGCTTCAGGATTACCAGTACTTTACCATTCTGATGGAGGCGGCATAGTAGAAGGTTGCCAGAAACACGGAGTGATGTTTTCAAACGTCGAAGAGATGATTACGAAATTGAATGATTTGTTGAATGATTATTCTTCTATAAGATCAAAAATAGATTATGATTTTTTTTCTATTGATAGATGTATTAAAGACTACTATTCTATAATTGAAAAAATGCTGTTAGGTTAAAAAATGAAAAGAGCTGCAATAGGTTATCTGAGTTACGTCACAGAAAAAAACAAAAGTTTAAGATTGTTAGATTTTTATAAAAGTCTAGAATCTTTGTCACTTTTGGATAAGCAAATTTCAGATATTATTTCTATTGATAATTCTTCAATTTTTGAAGTTAGAGAGGCATTAAGTAACAACAAGTCTTTTGATTTTAAATTTCATTATGAAAAAAACTTTTACGACGTTTCTTTGTTTTACACTACGATGTGGTATGCTAAACTAAATTGTTTAGATTATATCTGCTTTTTGTACGATGATTTTATAGTGTATGATGATGCTCTGCAAGATTCTATAGCTTTTTTAGATTCTAATAAAGAAGTTTCTTGTGTAAGAATCCCAGCATACGATTTCAACAATCAAAAACATTTTGATACAAATTTTACGCCTAAGTCGATAAACCCAGATTCTGTTAGACATTATAATTCAGTTACAACAAAAGCTTTGACTTGGCAAGGACCGTTCAACATAAAAAATCATAATTTTTACGTGAATAATTGGCATTATACTTCTAGACCGACTATTTGGAGAAGAGAATATTTTGAAAAAATTCTAGATTCTCAAGGTTCTATAAGCAAAGTACTACAAGGTTTTGAATCATGGGCTTGTAAGGCTTTTTGTAATGCTAATTTAGTGACAGGAGTTCTAGATAAAGGGATGGTGGTAACAACTCCTGTAAAAAACTCAGCGCGAGGAATCGAGGTGAGTCCAAGAGAAGAAGCGGTTATAGACATTCAAGTCGATGAATTGAAAAAAGAATTTGAGACGTTCATAAAATGAAAATAATTGCGATAACACCAGATAAAAAACTAGATTCAGTTTGCTCAGTCGTTATCGAAGGAATGAATGAAAGCAATGTTGAAGTAATAGCAACTGATCCTGGTAACTCTGTAATTAGAGTATATTCAGAAAAAGAAGTCATTGATCATGCAAAAAACGCTGATTTTATTTTTGCATTTTGGGGAAAAATAAGAGGAAATAACTCTCCACGTTATCATCTTTTAGAAAAGATAATTAGACCAGAAATATCAGTCTATATCGATGGAAGCGAGTGGACAGCGACTGGATATCCTGACGGAGATAAAACAATCTCCGCTCCGTGGGGCAATGTTAATAGCCAAGTTTATGAAGCAAAATTTGACCCTGAAAGGTGTAAAGGTAATCCTTGGATTAACGAAAGAATGAAAAATTTTTGTAAATGGTATTTCAAAAGAGAATGCTATCCTGAAGATGTAAATCAAGGAATCATACCTTTACCAATAGGCTGCCAAAATAAGTTTTTTGGAAATTACAACTTAAAAAAAGACATTGATGTATTTTGTTCTTTTGGACAAGTCGCTAACGGGTATCGATACGAGATAGAAAATTTTTGTAAAGATCTTAAAAACAAAGGTTATAATGTCGTCGTAAAAAAAGGATTAGAATATCAAGATTATTTGAGACATATTAACAGATCTTATATTTCTATTTCTTCGTGGGGAGCAGGAAATAGCTGCATGAGAATGTGGGAAAACATGGCAAATGAATCTTGTTGCTTTGCTCAAAGAACAGAAACTCTATTTCCAGATAAACCTGTTGACGGGCAGCATTACGTAGAATACTCTGACATGGATGAATTTAGAGAAAAGATATTCTATTATCTGTCAAGAAAAGAAGAATGCAAAAAGATTGGTGAGAATGGACGAAAATTTGTTAAAGAATTTCATTCTGGAAGAGCTAGGTTTGACTACATCATTAGACATTTAACAAGTGGTATACGTAAATGAAAGCTATCAGTTTAGTTTTTGAATATGATTTTGATAAGCAGGTCGATAGTGGCAGGACCTGGGGGAAAACTGGATATAAAACTAAAGATTTTATCTTTGAGTATTCTGCTGCATCGTTTGCTACTTTCGCTCATCATAATCGTGATGTAACATTCCATCATGAAATAATGACAGATGATAAACATCTGTTGGAAGAAAAGTTAAAGCAGTATGCAGTGAATTTTTCAAAGCTTTCTATTATTGAAGACAAGCAGGCGATAGCAGGTTGGAAAAATCACAGATATTGTTTTAATCCTGCAATGATGCATTTAAAACTTTATGAGAACGAAAAAAATCAAATACTAAAATTGGACAATGATCTTGAATGTAAAAAACCATTAACGGATCTAATAGAAAATAAAGAAATCATTTTTTGGAAACATGAAAGGAATGTTTCTAAAGGTAGAGAATACTGGGGAGAGAGAGAAGCATCAAGAAAAGCTTTTGGGACCGAAGACTACGAACTTTATAACATTGGGGTACTAGGTTTGCCTTCAGGAGAAAAATCTTTATTAATAAATGAGATGATTGATGCAGGTTATAAGATGTCAGAAGTTGACATAAGCAAAACAGTTCATTTTCCTGAACGACCTGAATTAAAAGTTTCTATTTGGTCTTGCTCAGAACAGACTGCTTATTGTTACATAACTCAAAAAAATAAGTTGTCTATAAAAACCTGCGAAGATTACATCAATCATCACTGCTATGGTTTTGATTCTAAAAAAGATTGTATAAATGCAGCATCTTTTTTAAGGAAGTAAATTATGAAAGCTGAAGTCTCTGATATCTGCGCAGTTACTTATACAAATTCAAATTGTCATGATGTACTACAAGTTCATTTAGGACAATTGGATAAATTTGCATCAGGCGTAAAAAGTTATGTACTGACTGATAAGAGTCCTGCTTATCCCTTAATAGATCATGAAGTTATCTTATATGATAATAACGACTTTTATTATAAGCAGTGGTTGTCTTCCTTAGAACAAATTCAACAAAATTATATCATTTATTTGCAAGAAGATTTTTTTCTTTATGACCACGTTAATTACGAAGAACTATCACGTTGTAAGTCTTTCTTAGAAAGTTCAGATTATTCTTTTGTCAGATTCGCAAAATTTGATTTGCGCAGAGGCATTCATGATTCAAAATTCAAACTAAAAGAATTTCCAGATAGGTTAATTTCAAACAAAATTTATGATGCTTACACATTGGACAAAGATTGCTTCTCTTTTATGATGCAAGCAACTCTATGGAAGAAGAAAGATTTTATTAATTTGTATGATCACGTTAAGTCAGAAAAATGGTTTGAAAATTCTGATTGGGATAAAGGTATTAGAGATCTAAAGATTAAAGGAACCTTCCATCATGATGAATCTCGGCAGTTAGGAAAATTTCATTGGGAATCAAAAATTTGGCCTCATATTTGTACTGCTGTTGGCAAAGGGAAATGGAGCTTGTCTCATCATGATCGTAAATTAACTGACATGTTAGCTGAATATAAAATAGACGTTAACAAAAGAGGGACTAGATAACATGAAAAAAGCGCTTGTTTGTGGAGCTGGTGGATTTATAGGTTCTCACTTAGTTAAACGTCTAAAGTCTGAGGGATATTGGGTTAGAGGAGTTGACTTAAAATATCCTGAATTTTCTGAGTCTGTTACGGATGAATTTGTGATAGCTGACCTTAGAAGACTTGAAAATGTGGAGTCTTCTTTGCTTGTCAATAAAAATTGCAAAAATGAATTTGAAAGCGGATTTGACGAAATTTACCAATTAGCTGCTGACATGGGCGGTGCAGGTTACATATTCACTGGACAACATGATGCAGATGTCATGCATAATTCAGCAACTATTAATTTGAATGTAGCACATGTAGCAATTAAATTCAAAAACAAACCGAAGGTTTTTTATTCTTCTTCTGCATGCATATATCCTGCGTATAATCAGGAAGATCCTGAAAATCCAAAGTGCACCGAAGAATCTGCATATCCCGCAGCACCAGATAGTGAATATGGATGGGAAAAGTTATTTAGCGAAAGATTATATTTGTCCTTTGCAAGAAATTACGGTTTGACCGTGAGGATAGCTAGATTTCATAACATATTCGGTCCAGAAGGAACTTGGCGTGGCGGCAAAGAAAAAGCTCCTGCTGCGATGTGCAGAAAAGTAACAGAAGCTAATCCTGGCGACTCCATAGAAGTATGGGGCGATGGCAAACAAACAAGATCATTTTTATATGTTGAAGAGTGTGTTGAAGCAGTCAGGCGCCTAATGGATTCAGAATTCTCTGGGCCTGTAAACGTAGGATCAGAAGAGATGATATCTCTAAATGATTTTGCTAAAATGGTCATTAGTATTTCTGGAAAAGATTTACATGTAAAAAATATAGAAGGTAAAGAGTTTGAAGAAAAATATGGATTCAAATGTCCTGTCGGCGTAAGAGGTAGAAACTCTGATAATACATTGATTAAAGAAAAAATAGGATGGGACTATACTCAAACCCTAAAGCATGGAATGGAAAAAACTTATCAATGGATCTATGATCAGAATAAAAATTTATGAGCATTATTGACACAATTCCTGATTTGAAAAAAGTAATTTCTTCTATCTGCGATTCTAAAGAAGAATTTTCCTTTTTTTACAATTTAACCCCTAGGCAACTATTCGAACTTTCTAGTCTAGAAAGTTTTAGAAAAGATCAAGTTGAATTTGCGAGTCTAATAGATTCATTAAACGATAATTCTTTAAAAATTTTAAGAGAAGAAGTTTTTTCTATAATAAAAAGTCCCAAGAAAAAATCAGGAAATCAGTTTGGCTTTTATCACAATAACTTTGGTAGTTCTAAAGAAAGAATGAAACTTACTTTAGAATTATTACAAAAATCTGTATGTAGAAACCCTGAACTAAAAATCTGCGAGTTAGGAACGAACGCAGGTGGGTGGACCATGTTATGGTTTTTGCATAATAACATGATAGATCCAAAAAAGTATATTGGGTGCGATATAATCCCAGATTACTGCAGGCTGTTAAAGGTTTTTGGATCCAACATCTTACCAATAAATCTAGCAAAAGAAGATCCAACAAAGATCTTAGAAAAAAACAATGATTTGTTGATTATTACTGAAGTAGTTGAACATATGCCAGATGAACAATCTGGTATGCAACTTTTAGAAAATTCGTGTAATCTATTGTCACCTCATGCTGACATGATTATTTCTTATCCGCGCGTAGTCAAAGATATATCTAATGATCCTATTGGGCATCATTATCAACCTATTTTACAGAAAATTAATGAAAGAGTAGGATTAAAATTCTCTAAAATTGAGATGTATTTTGATGGCGTCAGAGAATATCATTATTTCATTGATTATAAAACTTGATTAAAACTAAAATATAAAATTTAATTATGAAAATTGGACTTTGCATAACAAATCATTCTTCACAAAAAATCAGACCATATGGTAGGGATTTACTAGTAAATGCATTTCAAAGCTTTATAAAAAATTGCAAATATAATTTTGAGATCATCATAGTAGATAACCAATCAGATTTTCGTCTTGACAATTCTTCTCATGAACTGTTAACGAATTCCAACGTTCATTACATCTATGTAGAAGATCAATGGAAACGTGGCCTAACTGGGGCCTGGAATGAAGGAATAAAAAAAGCTGTTGAATTAAATTGCGATATTATCTTAAACTCAAATGATGATTTAATTTTTAATGAATCTATTAATGATTTTATCGAAAAAATAATTTTGAATGAGCATAAAGATATTTCCGTATTTGGTCCATTGACTAATGGTGTGAATGGATCTTTTGTAAAGATCCAATATTCAGAAAATACGAATCCAAACTTATCTAAAGAAATAGTAGCTAACGGTTGGGAAGGGTTTGTCAGCGGTTTCTTTTTTGGTTTCACTAAAAACTTCTACAAAAAATTTACTTATCCTGACGGGGATCTATTTGCTGAATTTGATAAATTCGATAAATCTTACATTCACAAGTATGCAGGAGATTGTGGCAAATGGGGCGGACAAGAGATGGAAATTTTGAGATTTAAGGAGTCTGGTGGTAAGGTTTTCGTTATTGGAGAATGTTGGATTTATCATCTAAAAAAGAGAGACTGGAACAAAGCTAGACAAATTGCAGGCGAGTATGGATGGCATTTGTCTGAAAAATTTTGAGTTAAAGGACAAAATATGTTGAAAGTAAGCGAAAAAAACTATGAAAAAGACTTTGAAACTTCAACTCGTCTGGTAGGCAAAGAAAGAAATTCATGCCATTACTTGAAAGCTCTTTTTAACACTTTGGTAGAATTCAAGCCTCGTGTTTGTATTGAGATAGGTACTAACACAGGAAACACTACGAAGGTGTTTCAAAGATATTTTGATCAGCATATGCCATCTGGCCTTTTAGTCACTTGCGATATAAAAAAATATGTTGATTTGTCACCACTGAAAAACGTAAAACAATTGATAGTAGCCCACCACATTCCACACATAGAAAAATTCCATAAAGTAAAAAAAGAAGAACTTAGCTTTTTTCCAGAAAATTCTGTTTCAGTTAACACACAATTGTTAAAAGATGTTGCTCAAGAGTATGATTTCGCATTTATTGACGGAGATCATACGAAAGATTCTTTTTTCAAAGACATTGAAATTTGTGAAAATGTGCTGAAAGATCCTAAGTTAATGTTGTTGGACGACACAAAGGAGCCTTTCCATGAATGCTCTCAAGCATATTTTGACATTGTGAAAAAAGATGAAAAATATGAAACTTACGATTTCGAAGATTGGAAAAAGTTTGTTGGTTGTTCTTTAATAAGAAAGAAATTATGAAAACTTGTCTTGTAACTGGAGCAGCTGGGTTAATTGGGTCAGAAGTAGCTAGATACTTCCTTGATCTTGGATGTAAGGTCGTCGGCGTTGACAACAACATGAGAAAATGGTTCTTCGGTCCCAGTGGCGACACCGAACATGTTGCGGAATCTTTGTTAAATAATGTAAACTATTTTCATGAAAGTTGCGACATAAGAGACAGAGCCGAAATTGAAAGAATCTTTAAACAAAAGAAACCTGATTTCATCGTCCATGCCGCCGCTCAACCTTCTCACGATTTGGCTGCAAAAATACCTTACGAAGATTTTCATACAAATGCAGTAGGTACCTTGAATTTGTTAGAATCAACAAGGCAATTTTGTAAAGATTCGCCATTCATCCAAGTCAGCACAAATAAGGTTTACGGCGACACGCCTAATAGGCTTAAGCTGGTAGAAAAAGATACACGTTACGATTATTTTGAAAAAGATTTGTACGAAGGTATCGATGAAACGATGTCGATAGATCAGACTACTCATTCTTTGTTCGGAGCATCAAAAACAGCAGGAGATCTACTAGCACAAGAATATGGTAGGTATTTCAACATGCCAGTTGGCGTGTTTAGAGGAGGATGTCTAACGGGTCCTCAGCATGCCGGTGTCGAATTACACGGATTTTTATCGTATATTGTGAAATGTGCAGTACAGAATAAACCATACACAATTTTTGGGTATAAAGGGAAACAAGTTAGAGATCAAATACACTCTTACGATGTGTGCACAGCCTTCTACGAATTTATAAAATCGCCACGTGCGGGTGAAGTCTATAATATCGGAGGTTGTCGCGACAATAGTGCTTCTATCTTGGAGATTATTCATGTCTTAAAAGACATGGGTTATGATTTGAAATTTTCTATTTCAGATACACCTCGAATGGGTGATCACATTTGTTACATCACTAACATGTCCAAATTCAAATCACACTTTCCAGCTTGGAAACACGAAAAAGATTTGAACACAACAATTAAAGAGATTGTAGAATCTTCCAAAATTAAATGAAAAAAGTATCCTTTGGAATAGTCAACTGTAACCGGCTTTTCTATCTTAGAAGTTGTTTAGAGTCTTTGTTGGACACCACATCAGGTTACGAAAATAAAGAGTTCTTTGTAGTAGATAATGCATCTGTCGAATCAGGGACGGAAGAGTACCTAAAGAACATAGAATCTAGAGGCGTAACTGTCATTAGAAAAAAAGAAAGAAATCCGGCAAATGAATTTGCAATTGGATTAAATTCAATTATTTCTGAAGCCTCTGGTGATTATGTTTGTTTGTTACAAGGTGACATGCAGTTCGTGCTTCCTGATTGGCTGAATGACATCATCAGTTTTTATGAAAAGAACCTTGACATCGTTGGAAGCGTTATGTTGGATGCTCAAAGAAGAATCACGCATGATTCTCATCAAATTGTCAAGTTTTCTCAGGACAGACATCCTACGTTTTGCAAGAATATATTCTATGCAGACGTGTCTAGAGATCCAATCAGCCCCGCTGCCGACGCCATTTTTAGCAGAAAAGTAATAGAACAAATCGCTCCCTGGAGTGAGAGAAATGTGAACCATGAAGGAAGTCTAGATTCAGAGAATGAAATGCGTTATAGGGTTCTTAGAATGATGAAGGAAGGTAGCATACCGCAGTATACAACGGCGTTATCATCTGTTCCTCAAGCTATTGCAATTTACACGGACCCGCGCGGGACGCAAGGTCGAGTCCGAGGAAATAAAAGGTACGGTCAGTACTGGCCCGCAAAAGATGCTTCAGGTTGGAAATACTATGAGTATATAAATGAGCATCAGTTTGATTTGTCAAAGGTAAATTCGATAGAAGAAGTGGCAAATCCCATTGGATTTGCGAAGTTTCTTGATGAAAAAGGTAACTGGTTAAAGAACCCGATTAGACCGGAATCAGCATCAACAGAAGATTGGACAGAACTGTAAAACAATCATCAAACTGAGTATATAGTCATACTTCATATGAATAATTCATCAATTGCAGTTATTGGTCAAGGTTTCGTAGGGGGTTCTCTCACAACTGTCTTCTCAGAAAGAGGCTTCAACGTACTGGTATACGATAAGGCAGGTAAGGTCTCACCTGGTGCACACGATTATCGACCTGACTCTCTAAAAAGTCTTGTTAATTTTGCCGAAGGATCTGTCGTAGGATTTTCCAAAGTTTATTTCGTGTGTCTTCCAACACCAATGTATGAGGATGGAAGTGCTGACCTCAGCATTGTTGAGGGTGTACTAACAGAGCTTTCGCAGATCCCGGGCGAGAGGATTGCAGTAGTAAAGTCCACCATTCCACCTGGCTCAACTGAGAGATGGAATAAAAAGTTTGCAGAAACAGGTCTTCGTGTTGTTTTCAATCCTGAGTTTTTGACAGAGGCCAACGCTCTGGATGATATGCGAAACCAAAACAGGATCGTCCTAGGCGGACCTCGTCCGTACATCAACACTGTGAAGCAGGTATTCCAGACGGCATTCCCAAAGGTGCCGCTTGTAAAGACTTCTTCGACCACTGCCGAGATGGTGAAGTATGTCACAAACAACTTCCTGACTGTAAAGGTGGCCTTTGCAAATGAGATGTTCCAGGTCTGCGAAGCCCTAGATAAATCCGGACTAAATGTGGATTATGATAAGGTAATTGAATATGCTAAGTATGATTCTAGGTTAGGCTCCAGCCACTGGAGTGTACCTGGACCGGATGGCCAACCTGGGTTCGGGGGTCACTGTTTCCCGAAGGATGTGAATGCAATGATTGATGTGGCAAAGACGTTGGGCGTGAAACCGACAGTTCTAAAGTCCGCATGGGAAAAGAACCTTGAGGTACGATCTGACAAGGATTGGGAGAAGATGGCAGGTCGTGCAGTTTCTAAAAAACCGAAGGGTTGATGAACTAATATGGTGACATAAGTTACCATATAGCAATGCAAGAAAATAACTCCTTCCAAACTCTACCTACGGGAAAACCCCACGTTTCTTTCTCCGAGGTAAAGTTATGGAAGGAGTGTTCATTTAGACACCACCTCATCCACATCAAAAAGATTGACCTATCGAAACCTTCTCCCGTACTTGACTTTGGTACCGCAGTTCATGCATCATGCGAAAAATATCTGCTGACTCGTGAGATGGATCCGCAGGTTGCTTTTGATCATATGGATGCAGCTTGGAAGAAACACGAAGGTAATCCTGATTTCTCTCCTGCATCACTAGAAAAAGCCAAGATCGAAGTATCACAGATACTTGCTGAGGTGCCTCAGTTCCTAGACAGGGAATTTCCTGAGTGGCAAGTCGTTGATGCTGAGCACCAACTATATGAGGCAGTTGAAGGTCATCCTCATGCCTTCAAGGGTTTCATTGACGGTGTTATCAAGGCTAAGGGCAAGAGAGGCGAGACGATCTATTGGATCCTCGACTGGAAGACAACAGTTCGTGGTTGGTTTCGCGAGAAAAGATCTGATGATATGGTCAAGGCACAGTTGGCACTATACAAAAACTATTGGTGCCAAAAGAATCCAGAAGTCCCATTCAAGGATGTCAGGTGTGGATTCGTTTTGCTAAAGAAGTCGGCAAAGCCAGGCGAACATTGCGAGTTGTTTTCAGTTTCTCTAGGTGAGGTTCCTATAAAAAAATCTCTTAAAGTTGTTGGTAACATGTTGACTTCTGTAAAACGAGGTATTGCTATCAAGAATAGAGATGCTTGCACTTACTGTGAGTATAAAGGTACTGATCACTGCAAATAATTTTTGAGTTGTGCTATAAAATTTATTACAACTTTTAGAAAGTTAGTAATATATCGTTGATGCAGAAAAAAACGATTTTATTGCTTTCGGACCACCCTTTATCCACTTCTGGAGTAGGAACCCAGGCCCGCTGGTTAATTCATGGATTAATTGCTACTGGCAAATATAAGTTCAAGTGCTTTGGTGGTGCAGTAAGACATGAAGACTACAGAACTGTAGTCGTAAATGAAGATTTTATCATAAAGCCGACTAACGGCTTTGGCGATAGAAACATGCTTCGACAAGTTCTTGCTACAGAACGACCGGATGTTCTAATGTTGTTTACAGATCCTAGATTTTTTATTTGGGCATGGGAAATGGAAGATGAAATTCATCAGATATGCCCGATAGCATACAACCATCTGTGGGATAACGGACCATGGCCAGAATTCAATAGGGTTCTTTACGAATCGACTGATCTCGTTAACTGCATCAATTGGCCGACATATCAGATGGTTAAAGAGAGATTTCCGGAAAAAACCAATTACATTCCACATGGTGTACCAAAAGAATTGTATTATCCAGTTTCTGATGAAGATTCTATCAAGTTTAAGAAAAAAGTTCTAGGAAATGATAGAGTCGATCACTTTGTTCCCATGTACGTTTCTAGGAACGCCCGCCGCAAGATGCCAAGCGATATTTTAGTTTCATGGAAACAATTTTTAGATGCGTTGCAAGCAAAGCATGGTCATAAGAAAGCAACATTGTTAATGCATACCGACCCGCTTGATCATGAAGGACCCAACCTTTATCATGTAGTAGAGATGTTAGGAATAACTGATAACGTCAAGTTTTCAAAGAACAGGGTTGATTTTAATGAAATGAGAGAAATCTATGCAGCTTGTGACACGGTAGTGAATCGTAGTTCTAATGAAGGGTTCGGTCTTCCTACGTTGGAGGCAATGATGTGTGGTAAACCTATTATTGCAATAAAGACGGGCGGGTTGAGTCGTCAAGTGGAAGATATAGAGACTGGAGAACAATATGGGATTGCTTTAGAGCCTGATGTTAAGTCTCTTGTTGGAAATCAAATGGTGCCTTACATCTATGAAGACTTGATATCTCATGAAAAGTTATCTAATGCATTCATGGAGATGTATGAATGGGGTCCTGAGAAAAGAAAGCAGGTTGGAAAACGTGCTTTAGAACATGCTCATAAAGATTATGATTTGAAAGAGATTGTTTCTTCTTGGGATAATTCTTTATCCAAATTAATTTCTGATTGGGAAAATCGACCGCAGCGATGGGAGGTCAAGTCTTTATGAAAAAAGTTGTTGTTAAAGGACCAGTACTGACGCAGTCAGGCTATGGGGTACATAGCAGGCAAGTCGCAAAATGGTTGCTGGATCAACCTCAAATTGAGGTAAAGTTTATGGCTACGCCATGGGGAGATACGCCTTGGATTTTAGACAAAAATTCCAATGATGGATTGGTAGCCAAAATAATGAATAATACAGTAGGTCCTGAATATAAGGCAGATGTCTCATTTCAAATACAGTTGCCTAATGAATGGGATTCAAAGCTAGCCACAGAAAATGTAGGTATCACAGCTGCTGTAGAGACAGATAGATCAAATCCAGAATGGGTTTCTGCTTGTAACAACATGAGTGTTGTGGTGTTTCCATCTGAACATGCCAAAAAGAGCATCACAAATGCAGGAGAGCTAACTACAAAAAGTTTTGTGATACCTGAATCATATGCAGAAGAGATAAGAAGAGAAAATGTTTTAGAACTACCAGAAATAACAACTGACTTTAATTTTTTATTGTTTGGTCAGTTAACAGGTAATAATCCTTATAATGATAGAAAAAATCTTCTTTTTACTATAAAATGGATCTGCGAAGCTTTTAAAGATGATCCTGATGTGGGAATAGTCCTGAAAACTAATTCAGGAAGAAATACCAGGATTGATAGAAACTTGGTGTCAAAAGTTATCAGCACTGTTCTTAGTGAAGTTCGGAAAGGTCCATATCCTAAAGTACATTTAGTTCATGGAGAGATGAGCGATCTTGATGTGGCAGGGTTGTACAGAAGTCCAAAAATTAAAGCATTGGTCTCCTTGACAAGAGGAGAAGGATATGGATTGCCTATACTTGAAGCTGCTGCATCAGGATTACCAACCATAGTCACAGGCTGGTCTGGTCACACTGAATTTTTGAAAGACATAAAGTTTGTTTCTGTGGATTATAATCTTACGCAAGTACATCCTTCTAGAATCGATGGTAAGATCTTTATGCCAACAGCTAAGTGGGCAGAACCTATCGAGCAAGATTTTAAAAAGAAAATTTTGAAGTTTAAGTCATCATCTTCAGTTCCTAAGAAGTGGGCAGTTGAAGGTTCGTTGCACATCCAAGAGAAGTATTCTTTTAATGAAATTTCAAAGATGTATAGTCAACTATTAGGTTCATACTTGCAATGATCTATGGATTAATTTTTACTAATATTTTGGCATTTTTTTCTTTAGGTTGGTTGATAAGAAAACACCTAAGTTTGCTAGAAAAATTTGATACGATTGTTGAACAAGTAGAGGAGTCATTAGACGTGATAGACTCCTCTTATAACAGAATGACTAACCTTCTTGAAACGCCAGTTTTGTTAGATGATCCTATTGTAGTAGAGTTAGTACAAAGTGCAAAAAATGCTAAAGATTCTTTGCTCCTCGTCGCAAATAAAATCACAATTAATGAAGATTCAAATCAGTAAAGAGAAAACGTGCAAAATACAAGAAATAAAAAAGATCGTAAAGATCTTGAAAAAAATAAAAAGCCGCAGCCCTCCACAGAAGCTGGAGATACTCTCACAGTTAATCCAAAGTTCTATTTCACCCCTAAAACGCAGGAAGCAATCTGTAAGTTTCAACAGGCTACTGAAAAACGTGAAAGAGAAAAGTTATACGTAGAAGAGATCTCGCCTGCCTTTGAAAAGTTGGTTGAAAATCTGATCAACATTCATAAGTTTAGCAGCATGTATGATTCGTATGATGACTTAAAGAGCGACTGCGTCAATTTCTTGTTTGAGACAATACACAAGTTCAATAAGTCGATGGGAACAAACGCATTTTCTTATTTTAATGTCGTCGCAAAAAACTGGTTGATAATTAAGACGAAACAAAAAGTTCAAAAAACAAAAAAGAACGTTAGTTTAAACGACGTGGCTTCATTAACCATGGCTGAGCTACAGACGATAGAAGAATACAACACAATTCCTGCTCAAGATGTAGAGCTAGACAAAGTCGCTCATTCAGCAAAAATTTTAAAGGTTCTTTATGACATTAGATCTAAAGTCAAGGTAGAGAACGAACTTGCATGCATCAATTCAGTCATCACAATCTTTGAAAACATCAATGATATAGACATTCTCAACAAGAGCGCAATTCTTCTTTACATAAGAGAGTTATCAGGTTTGACCCCTAAACAGTTGACGACGTCAATTCAGTCAATAAAAAAACATTACAATAAATTAAGACCTGGATTGCTTTTCGACGTATTCGAATAATTTTTAAGGGTAACTTATGAATGAACCTGACATGTCTGAGCCTATAGAGATAAGTGATCGTTCGATACAGGAGAAAGTAAAAGATTTTAGCGTTCTTCTAAATCAAATAGAAACTGTAAATGACAAGAAGAAGCAGTTGTGGAAAGAAATCTACGAAAACGCAATTTGTGATAGGCAAAATGCTTACATAATGTTCGTGAAGTTGGTGATGATAGTTCAAGATAAGAGCACTGAACATGCTGTTCATGGAAGATCACTGTCGTCTTACATAGAGAGAATGAGTAAAGCCAATGAGCAGTTGATTAAACTTGCAGAGCTCGTCGCAAAAGCAGAAGCAGCGTCGGAAGCAATAGATCCAGATGATGTCTTTGACAAGATAAGAGATAATTGAAATGAATTGGAAGCTTGCAGAAGAAGTAGCCCAAGGCGTTTATAAAGAAAATGGAATGCTTAGGTCTGCGTTCAACTCGATCACATCCAATATAGTCAATTTAAATCCAATTTTTCTCAGGTACGTTGTTGAAGAAGTTATTTTTTCTCCTAAGCTTTTGAATGATGATGAGTTATCTGATATAAATCGACGTATAGGTTACATTGATAACATTCTATATGCCAAAGGTAAAATATTGCCTAGGAATACTATCATTGCTAAGGAAATAAGAGACGTTAACCGTGGAAACGATACTCGAGCCGCAAAGTCTAGAATTTTATTACCTTTTTTCTCATCACATCTTGCAATGCCTTGTAAACCTGGAGAACATGTCTGGGTCATATATGAAGACGTAATGAATCAGCAAGGGTTGGGATATTGGGTTAGTAGAGTTGTTGGGTTTGATCACATAGATGACGTAAATCATTCTCATTTCCCACGTAACGATGATTCTTCATTCAACGCTCAAGTAGACTTGAACACCGTTCCTCGTTATCATTTTAAGAATGGACACTTCATTGAGATTGTTGATAGAGAAACTCAAAATAGAGGTTCTCGCTTAGATTTTTTCTTTGTAAAGAATAAAGAAAATCAAAATCCTGATAACGTGTACGAAGATATTTTATTTTCTTCCAATGGAACGAAAGCCACGGTTAAAGAACCAGTTCCTAGATTTAAAAAACGTCCTGGAGATCTTGCGTTGGAAGGAAGTAACAACTCTTTAATCGTGTTGGGTAATGAAAGATCTTTTTCGGAAGACGCTAAAGTTTCTTCAGCTGAGGTTTTAGATGGATTCAAGGATAGTGCAGGAACCATTGACATGGTTGTTGGTAGAGGTTCTACCCAACAGACGATGGGAAAAATCATTAAAAATGATTTAAAATTTGATGAATTAGATAAGTTTGCTTTAAACGTTCAAGCTAAAGAAGGAGATCCTGATTTTAATTCTGATAGAAGCAGAATTTTATTATCTCAAAGAACGTTGCCTGATTCTAAGTTCTCTATAGCAACTTATAATCAGGAAAAAAATAAAATTTCAGATTCAGCCGACGGCGATGCCGCCGTCGTGATTAAAACAGATAAAGTTCGTATAATAGCTAGATCAGATGTGCAGCTGTTGGTCCAAGGATTCCAACCAGCCACAGATCCAGTCGGCAAAAATATAAAAGAGTCATTAACTGACGCTAAAAATTGGGCATCAATCACTATTAAGTCAGATGGAAACATAGTTTTTACTCCTTCAGAAATGGGGTATATAAAGTTAGGAGGAGATGATGCAGATAAAGGTATTTTATGCACAGCTACTCCTGTTTCAGCTGTTAATGGTGGCGTAGAAGGTCAACCAATCGGTAATGATGCTGGCGGTCGGTCAGGCGGGTCTTTGGCTGCAAGCCCGCAAGGAAATACCCCTGCAATACATCCAGCCAATGGAACTTTTGCAAATAAGGTTTTAGTGAAATAAACTATGGGTTGTTTAGTAGACGCAGGAATTTTAAATCCTGATAAAACGCTGTCTCAAAATGCAAAAGACAACTTTATCAAGGAGGTAAAAGAGATAATAATTTACGGATCAGCGAATACTCCTACTCCTTCTCTTTTTGGATGTGGAGATGAAATACCTCCGACACCTGGAGCTACTTTTGAAAATATTAAACTAGAAGACGAAACAATCTACGGTTCATTCCATAGAGATATATTAAAAAATAAGTATGAAAAATTTGCAGCTGCTTTAGATGTAGAATCCACACACAGCTTGTTACCTCTAATCGCTGATCCTCTTGCATTGGCTGGCAAGTTAGGAGTTGACCTTCCTGCACCATCATTCCCGGATGGATTTATACCGTACTTTTCAGGTCTTTTAATTCCAAAACTTAGTTTAGATCTTTTTGACGCAGGAATACCAGACTATCTATTCCCGCCTGCCCTCGCCGCAAAATTACCAGATTTTATTTCAATACCACAACCACCAGCCTTGTTTCCTCTTCCTGCAGCTCTTCCCCCTCCTATTCCGGGAGTGACTCCTCCCCCGCTGCCAGAAATAACTCCTCCAGAGTTTCCTGACATACCTCAACCTATTGACCTAGCAATACCACAAGTTCCTACTCCTCCAGTTGAGTTAGCTTTAGGAGAACTCTTGTCCGTCGACGCCGCAATAGTTACAACCATACCTAAGTTATTGGGCGGCATAATCGCGGATATTCCAAAATTAGTTTTGAAATTGACTGATTTACCTTCATTATTTTCTGATATTTGCAAAAATGTTTCTGAGTCAGGGATATTTGGTGAAGAAAAAGAAAATGAAAAATTAAAAAAGATCTATAACAGAGTTTTGTCAAAAAAACTTTCTTCTTGTTTATTTGTTGCTGCACTGGCTTCGACGATAGGTTCTGGAAAAGGTAGCGTATCTTCCGCTGTTTCTGAGAAAGCTACGAACGTACCTGCTCCTCCTGCTCCTCCTCCAACTCAGGCCGAGGCTCCTTCTTGGCAAGATAGAATAAAATCAAAAGCTGATCAGTGCGCTGGTTTGTCTTACGGAGGAGATCGAGAAAACTACGTTCAAACTCTTTATTACATCGAATACGTAAATTCGACCCTTGCGAGTAACAACGTGTCGGTTTATGGAAAGCCTGTAATACCAGCTAGATTACCAGAAAAGGGAACCAAATATCAATATCAAGAAGATCTAGTAGAAGCTTTTTCTTCCAATATTATTTCTGGAACCAACGTCAGCGGCGGCCCACAAGAATTAGGCGAAGCAAATAAATACGGCGTAGAAGATAGCTACGGATTCTATAAATATGTTTTGCTTTCAGGACAAACAGATTCATCTTGTGCTCTGTTTGCAAGATCTTGTCTTTATTCAGCAGGGTCAAAAAATGAATTTATGATATCTCAATATCCACCTTCAACTGCAATAGCTGGTCTCAGAGGGTTGGCTACGTTAAAAAATTACAATTGGTTAATAAAACAAAACGATTCTACTTTTGTGACAAACGATCCATTGTTTACATACTCCAACAGTGTCCTTGACAAAACTGACATAACAGTACTCACAGACGGGTGGTCTCTAAAAGCAGATTTAACGCCTGTATATGAAAACCCAATATTACAAAATAGTGTTAAGAAGCAAGAAGAATTAGCTTGTATTTCTTTGTATATGCTGCAAGGAATTGCAGAGTCTTCAGGAAAGTTTCCTGCTCTTGAAATCGGGGATATTTTAATAATGAAATCTCCGGCGTCTGCAAAAAGGACATTTGATGATACTCACATAGCAGTCGTTTACGGAGATGTGAATGACGGGATCGAATTTAAGAGACAACAAGATATTAAAGACGGGAATTATACTTTACCAAAATCTATACTGGTCGTTGAAGGTGGATTAGAAGATGATTTGAATAAAGGACCTGTAAATAAAAATGCCAATAATCTTTTGCCACAAGCCGCGTATGATGAGTGGGTAAAATTGAGAGATGATTTTGTAAAAAGCAAGAAAAATGATGAAGGACAAAAAAATAAATTAAAAGGATACGCAAAAAAAGCATTTTTTTTAGATGATGGATCGGTTCGGGTGATAGCTCCTGACGGTCTTGTTTCTAGTGATGAAACTGAAAGACTTACCGTCCCTCGGCCGACAAGAATAGATCGCGGAAATTTCAGCGAAGGATATATTAAAACCGGAGGAAATAAGGAAACAGATGGATTTTACATAAGAAAGGTGGGGACAAATAAAATTGGAGGAGATGGTCCTTTTAGACGAGTGGAAATGATTATAAAAACAAAGAATTTTTTGTCGATAGAATTAATTGAAAAAGAAAACCCTGAAGCGAAAGATCAGTGTCGTTTAGCTTTAGCAATGCAAGATAAGCATCCGATAATGAAGAAATTTGTTGGTGGGTTGAAAGATAAAGTTAGGTTAGGTTTATTAATACCTGAATTATTCCCTTCTTGGCCCCGCCGCCCCAAAAAGTAAAAATAAAAAGGCGGACCGTCTTTTTTTGCTTTCGATATTTAATCGAGTGGCATCTTTTAGCTTCAAAAGTTCTGGTAGAAATACTTCGTTTAAAACTACCGACGTCCAACCGCCTACTGTCATCATTCCCGTTGGCATAAAAACGCCTCTTCAGTTGGGCGAAAAAGATGTATTTGCGATGCATTACAGCCTCGTCGATCAAGTTCACGATAATTTGCGAAATTTATTGTTGACTAACTGGGGTGAACGTTTGGGATTTTACTACTTTGGCGCAAATTTAAGAGAGCTGACGACAGAGATATCCAACGTTGACACTTTCGATGAACTAGCTATTCAAAGAATTAAGCAAGCAGTGGGAACCTGGATGCCATTTGTTAATTTAAAAAACTTTTCCTCTCAAATAGATGATGCCAGCGATAACAAGACAGGAATTATAAAAATTACTATCACCTACAGCGTTCCTCAACTATTTATTGAGAATCGAGCTCTTCAGATATCTTTGTTCGTAATATAATAAGAGTTAAGTTTATATGGCTTCAGATAACAACTTAAAACAGTTTAGAATTAGAAACTATCTCGCTAAAGACTTTGATTCTTTAAGAGCTCAATTGCTTGAATACGCTCGGCTGTATTATCCCGATAAAATTCAAGATTTTTCTGAAGCTTCAGTCGGTGGATTACTTCTAGACCTTGCGGCTTACGCAGGCGATGTGATGACTTTTTATTTGGATCACCAATATAACGAACTAGATCCAAATACGGCCGTAGAAACTAGAAATATAGAAAAAATCATTAGAAATTCAGGCGTCGTTATCACTGGAGCTTCTCCCGCTGTTGTCGAAGCCACGTTATCCTTGGAAGTACCAGCTACCTTAAATACTTCTACTAACTCTTATGAGCCTGTGGTCAGCGCAATGCCCGTGGTAAGGCAGAATACGCAGTTTACTTCTTTTTCCGGGATAGATTTTACTCTCTTGCAAGATTTAGATTACAGCAGAAAAAAGTCAGATGGAACATACGCGGCTAACATAAAAATTGCCAGAGTCGGTCTTGACGGAAATCCATTGACATTTTCTATGTCTCTTTCAGGAGTTTGCATTTCTGGTAAGCAAGCTACTGAAACTTTTCCTTTGGGGGTTTTTACACCTTTTCCTACAATTACGCTTTCAAATAATAACGTGACCGATGTCTTATCTGTGGTCGATAACAAAGGTAACACTTATTATCAAGTCAATTATTTGACAGATGATGTCGTCTATAAGAACGTAATAAATCTAGCAAAGGATTCTGAAGAAATTTCAGACGCTTTAAAAGTTATACCTGCTCCTTACAGGTTTGTGACGAAAGTAGATCTATCTAATAGAGCTACAACTCTTATATTAGGCGGCGGAGAAGATACAAGCATAGACGATGATGTGGTACCAGACCCATCTGATTTTGCTGTTTCTTTTCCATACTCAAAAATCTTTACCAGATCTACGCTAAATCCTTTACAACTATTGAAGACTAGAACGTTGGGTGTTTATGCGCCTAATTCTGTTTTAACTGTCACTTATCGTTACGGCGGCGGCTTATCTCACAACGTTTCTGCAAAATCTTTAAACTATATTTCTACTCTTTTGATAGATTTTCCCAAGAATCCTCCTTTAGAGATAATCTCTACCGTAAGAAATAGCTTGTTGGTAACCAATGAAGCCCCTTCGTCAGGAGGAGAAGATGCTCCGTCTACTGATCTCTTGAAGAACTTAATACCTTCTTCAAAAAATTCACAGGATAGAATCGTGACGAAAGAAGACTTGTTGGCTAGAGTTTATTCAATACCGACAAACTTTGGTAAGGTTTTCAGGGCCGCGATTAGATCTAACGAAAACAACCCGATGGCTTCTCAACTCTTTATAGTTTGCAGAAATTCAAACTCCAAGTTGATGTACGCATCTGATACGTTGAAAGAAAATCTCAGAAAGTATTTGAATCCTTATAGATTAGTGAATGACGCCATCGACATTTTAGATGCTTACATAGTGAATCTTACTTTTGCGTTTGATGTTCTTGTAGACCCATCATTGAATAAACAAATTGTGTTACAAAATGCATTAATAGAAGTTAAAAATCTGCTAAGGACTACAAATTTTTCGATAGATCAGCCGATCATTATTTCTGAAATCACTAATGTAATATCTAGAACGCCTGGGGTCGTTTCGGTCATTAATGCTACATTCTATGGCATAAATGATGTAGTAAATAACCGTACCTATAGTAACGTAACATTTAACGTAAAAGATAACACGCGAAGAGGAATGATCTACCCTCCTCCTGGCGGAATATTTGAGATAAAATATCCTGAGGTTGATATAGTTGGAAGGGCAGTCTGATGTATAAGATACTATCTGCAGACAAAGATTCTTACATAACCAACAGAGTAATAGGTACCGTTGGCTCTGGTACTTTGATGGTCAATTCCAACGTGGGACAAGCAGGTACTCTGGATCTATTTAAACTCTATGGAGCAACGTATGCTTCAGGCAACATACCTAACACAGAGTTAACTAGATTGCTAGTTCATTTTGATCTATCACCAGTTCAAACGTTGGTAAATGATGGCAAGCTAAACGTCAATGACAGCAGCTTCAATTGTTACCTGAAAATGTTTGATGTCTATGGTGGTCAAACAACACCTCAAGATTTTGATGTAAAAGTTTTCCCTTTGTCCAGATCATTCTCTGAAGGGAATGGAAGAGATGTAGTTTATTATTCTGACTTTGATGTTTCCAACTTTTTAAGTTCTTCTTACTCTGACGGCGCATGGTTTATCACCGGTTGTGCGAAAGGTGGCGGGTCTGATGAACTTTGCGACTATATTACTTCTTCAAATGGAATCAGCTTTAATTCTACGCAACACTTTACGATTGGAGAAGAAGACTTAAATGTTGATGTCACAAAGATAGTGTCTGCAACCCTAGCAGGAACGATACCTGATAGCGGCATGAGAATATCATTCTCCCAGCAAATAGAGAATGACAAATACTCTTACTTCGTTAAGAGATTTGCCTCTAGGTCAGCATATAATACTTCAAAACGTCCTAGATTGATCGTCAAGTACGATGATTCTCTACAGGATGATACTCAACTTTTGCGTTTTGATACGCCTGCAAATGTTTTCTTAAGAAATTATTCTTATGGAGATCTATCAAATATACTGAGCGGTTCAGCCCTTTCAGCGATCACAGGATCTAATTGTTTGACTTTGAAGTTATCAACTCAACGCTCTGATGGTAGCGGATCATACAACATTTATTTTACTGGTTCTCAATATTCTAATGGTCTTAACTCGTTTACTGGAATATATTCAGCTTCTGTGTTTTTGCCGCAGACAGATGCCGTCCTAAAGACAGAGTTGTTAAAATCAGGATCCGTCAAATTTACACCAATCTGGAGTTCTTTGGATGGAACAGTCACGTATTTGACAGGTACTTCGATCTACGCTTATCCTCCTCAGACATCCACAAAAGCGATAGATTTTTCTAACTATGTAATCTCTACTTCTGGTCTAAAGACTTCTCATAGATCTGATGAGGAAGTCTTTGTTAGGTTGAACATATTCAACCATTCCTCACCGTACATAAAATTGGTAAAAAGACCAATGGAATTACCAGGAATCGTGATAAAGAAATGTTATTATCAAATTAGAGATTATTCATCAAATGAAATTTTGATACCCTTCGATGAGACATATAACTCAACGAGAGTATCAAGCGATGATTCAGGAATGTATTTTAAGATTGACATGACGAATCTGTATAAGGATAGAAGTTATGCCTTAGACGTAATGATCTCTTTGGCCGGTAACAAAAATGTCTATAAGACAGTCAACGTGTTCAATGTTAGCGATTCTGCTTTAATGTGAGTATATGGCAAACTATAACGTCAACCAATACATTCCTTCTTTTATCAAGGCAGCTTCTGCTGGTGATAATCGTTTATACGTTCTGAGGTTTGAGGATTTACCTGAATCAGATGTCGAAAATGATGATTCTTTTGCCTATACCTCTGAAGGAACAGCGCTCAAATCAACGCAACAGCTGAACGTAGATTGGACCAAATTTGAGAATCATACATTTTTTATGTCTGCAGAAGCCAAGGTTAACTTGGCTTTTGAACAGATCATAAACAACTATCCATTCGACGGTACTAAAGAAGAAATAGAGAGTTTTTTTACTAAATTAACTGGATACGAAAAGTGGGTATTTGATCAATTCCCTAAATACAAAGGAGAATTGCTCTTTTCAGGTACACAACTCTCAGAAACAACTCCTAATAAAGGCACTTACATAATCGTTAAAGACATGCCTGGTGCCTTGTTTCCTGAATTGAGTCCAAAGGTGACGACTAATTCAGCTGTGTTGAATCCAAAAAACAAGAAATCGATGAGTATAGAATTTCATCTATACATCCCTAACATCTCGACTGATGGAACGCAGGTTGTGTTTCAAAAGATAAATGATGTAGATAATCATGGATTTTCTTTTAGATTAAAGCCGACGATGTCAACCACCCAGGCAGAATCTCAATTTGAGATCTTTGCTGGAACTTCCGCGATGACTGTCGCCGCGAATCTAGAGAAAGGAAATTTTAATCATATTTGTTTGATTTACAATCGAGAAAAAAATCTACCAATTTTACAGTTTTACGTGAATGAGAGTCTAGTGGCTGAGTCTTCACAAAATATTGAGTTCAGCGATTTGAAAATAGATTATTCAGATTTTATCATAGGGTCAGGCTCTCAATACAACATCTCCACCACCATAGTGACGCCGCAACAAACATTGTCTGGTGTGTTGGACGAATTTAGGGTTTTTCATGAGGTTCGTTCACCTTCTCAGCAAACTTCTTTTGCTAAAAAATCGATATATTCAACCCCTAGCTTAAAGCTTTATTACAGATTTAACGAGCCTCCTCCACCTCTTTCTCCGTTTGCTAACGACGTTGTCAATTCAATTGTCTTGGATAGCTCTGGAAACTCTCTGCATGCATATATTTCAAACTTTTCAGATGAATTAAGAAAAGATGCAGAGACGGACACGAATAGCAAGATGATTTACGAGAAAAATCTGCTGTCTCCGATTCTGTTTCCTGCTAATGAAGACGTTTTATCTCTAAATGCTAATCTGTTGGCAGCGGCAAAAGAGTATGACGAAGTTAATCCTAACCTAATAACCAAACTCATACCTCGGCATTATTTGCTGGAAGGTGCCGCGCAAGAAGGGTTAGAGACCGTAAACCAGAACAATGGATCTCCGTATGGCGGAACGGGGATACCAGGACAGGGCAAGCTTAACAACGTTCAGTTAATGCTTTCTTTGCTTTACATATGGGCCAAATTTTTTGATGAAATCAGGTTGTTCATTGACGCATTTTCTAACTTAAAAAATGTTGAATATGACACCAACGAAAGTATTCCTAACAATTTCTTATTTGACATAGCGAAGAGTTACGGATTGTTTCTGCCTCCATTATTGAACAACTCTACAATCGAGCAGTACGTCGATGGTGAGAATATAGACGCAGCTCAAAAAAGCAATGAACAGTTATCGTTACGATCTGTACAACATGAGTTATTGAGACGAATTTTGATAAACGTTCCTTCCGTTATTCGATCAAAAGGTACTCAACATTCTATTAAGAGCTTTTTAAGAGCTGTTGGAATAGATCCTGATAGCAGCATGCGTTTTAGGGAATATGGCGGGCCGACGTACAAACACCTCATAAAGTCTAGAGAACAAAAGACAGACTTAAATGCGATGATAAATTTCGCAACATCGTCTTACGTGTTCTCCACGTATCTATCTGCCTCCAGATATGAACCAGGTTATCCGCACCCAGCAGGTACGTTTACAAGCAAAGATCAGTATGGTTTATCTATATCAAATGATCCTGATGACGGTTTATTCACCTCAGGTTCATGGTCTTATGAGTCAATTGTCAAGTACAACTTGAAGTCTGTTCCCCTGCAGAACTTAACTCAATCTATTGTTAGAATGTGTGTGACGGGTTCGAACATAGCAAACCCTGGTCTGCTAGCAAACCTGGTCGCATTTTATGATGAAAATCAACCAAAAGTAGAGTTGTACCTACGTCCAGGTAATGCCGCCGCCTCCCCGTTGCTTTCCATGGGATTGCAATTACCAAAAGAAGCCATCTTTGGTGGAGACATTTGGAACATTTCCTTTGGATGTAATCGCAATGACAACTTCGGTTCTGTCGCCTCTTCTTCGTACTATCTTCGTGTGGGTTCTCAATCGGATGGGGAGTTGAGATATTACGAGACGACATCTTCTTACTTTTATGAGTTATCTTCTGGAATGCCTAATGAAAACGCTTTCCGACAGTTGAACTCTCAAACAAATGCTTCAGGAACTTTTTTGGCGTTCGGTTCAAACCAGGTGGTGCCTGTTGGAACAACTTCGGCCTACCTGTACTTGAATAATTCTAACTATTCACCTGCAGCTGCCAGAGTGACAGACTTTAATGGTAGGCTTGCTAAGGCCAGATTTTGGTCTAAACAATTTTCAGAAAATGAATGGATTGAACACATACGGAATTATCAATCATTAGGTGTCGAAGATCCTAAGAAAAACTACAACTACCAAAAATACATCTCTGGTTCTTTTGAGAAGCTTAGGTTAGATTCGTTCACCAAACAGACCGAGAAGATTGCATCAAATTCTGGTCAAATAACATTTTTGGATTTTAGCGAAAATGAAATGCATCTTTTTGGTTCAGGATTCCCAACAAATGAAAGCAGCGTGACTCCTGAGTTCTTCAGGTACTCTTATCTTTCTCCCTACTTCGATGAAGCTATATCCAGCGATAAGATAAGGGTTAGAGGGTACAATGATGAAAGTTTAATTCAACAGTATCCCTGGGCATCTTTTGCTCCTGTTCACGAAATACCAAGATCAGAAAGCCCCACAGACGATGTTAGGTTTTCTATAGATTTTTCGCTTGTTGACTCGATCAACAGAGACATTGCAAATATGTTCTCTACCTTTGAGTCTTTAGAAAATTACATAGGGTCTCCTGAGCTCGTCTACTCTCCCGACTATCCTGATCTAGAAAGATTGAGGGTGAATTATTTCAATCGTTTAAAAAAGAAATTAGACTTCAAAGCATTCTTTGAGTTTTATAGCTGGTTTGACAGCACTGTTAGCACATTCATCGAACAGTTGTTACCTAGAAAGACGGCATACAAAGGAACAAACTTTATCGTAGAATCTCACATGTTAGAAAGAGCCAAGCACGAATATTATAGCACCGATATATACTTAGGAACTCCTAACAGAAATAACATTGTCGATAAATTTTCTACGTAAAAGGTACTACCTGATATGAGCGATGAACTTAGTAGAGCTTTTCAACTTTTAACGCCGAAAAAAGACACAGCATTTTTCTACGGTTTTTTGCCAGAAAATAAAAACGAGTACTTTGAAGACAATACAAACGTAGATCTAGATTCTAAGCTAAAAAATTCAAATTCAAACCAATATTTCATCACGGGTTCCGTGATTGACACTTCGCAAATTGATCCTTATAGACAAGGCGTAGAGCTAACCAGCTATAAACAATTTTACGTAGGCATTGATAGAGGAGTCTGTAAGATACATGCAGGTGAACCTGGACACGTTCTAAGGAAGAACCACTTTGGAACTGATAGAAATTTTAGAAAAGAAAACTACTACTATGACATCGAATACTTCAACGCGGTAACTTACTTAAATTCTGACAGGGTCTACACCTATCCCATTATAACAGGAGATAACTCAGAAACAGAAAATTACAATTTTAACGGCGTCATCGAGCCATTGACCATCCGAGCTTTGGTTTCTTTCTTCAGCATTGACGTTCCGTTTGAAGCTCATGATATAAAAGCAAATATTGAAGACGGAAATGGTGACATAACGAGGTCTCACAGCAAGGTTATCAACATCTATGAAAGAAATCCTTCTCATAGAATTGTTCCTTGGCTTGATATGATTGATATGGTTGGAGAAGTAAAGAAAATTCCAACTATGGGATTTTTTAATGATGATAAATCTTTTATTACACCTTTTAACGATCAAAAATTTAAGGTAGAATTATCAAACAACTTAGAAGGAATTATGAAATCAGCCGTTATGCGTTTGCAAGGTTCGACTGAAAATTATGTGCCTGATCTTTATGTATCAGCTCCTTGCGGGTGGATGTACGATGATGCAACCATGAAAGGAACTGATTCTTTAGCATTTGGAGGCCTTGCTTATTAATGCCTACGTCCCGATCTTCTCGTACTCCTCCTCCGCGTTTATTTGCTGACTACATTCTAACCTGGGAGGTCGGTAAAAATTCTGGTTTATCTAGAGTAGATAAGACTCTATTTTCTCCGATACCTGGTAGTGTGGGACAACCTGACACCGATGATGCAGTTTCTGCTGTTCTAGACATCGGATTTATTTTTAAGTTTGAAAATAAAAACTATACAAAGTATGTCGTTTCGACAGACGGATGGATAGCTTTAATAGATCCAGATTTTTCGACATTTACGTTGACAGACATTCTTGAATCAGGAGCTGCTACGCGTAATAACTCCAAAATTAAAGATACATTTACAAAAAACCACGTTTTATTAGCTCCGTGGTTTGACGATCTTGTCAATAAAAAAGGTAATTTAAACTACATCTTGTCTTTGGCGACTCGTGATAGGATGGAAAAAGGTATCGCTCCTTTATTACCGAACTATCACCCTTCCGAAAATGGAGTCCAATACTATTTGGATAAAAATTCGAGGTTAGGGAAGCGTTTGATAATCCGTTGGAACTCGATACATTCTCAATCTACTCACATTTTAACTTTTGAGAGCGTGATTTACGAAAATGGTCGAATTGAATTTAGATATGCCCCTAGATCTAATTGGTTTACATCACCCAATGATGGTAAGCAAGCTGCAACTTGCGGCATTTTTTTAAATAACGATCAGGATATTAAACACGGACCTTTTAGAGATTTTTCTCCTTTGTTTGGGTATAGACCCTATGATAGACCTGAATACGTTTATGGGGGCGCTACATATAATGCGGCGTACACTGATACTGATGCAATAGAAAGTGACTCAGTTAATTACACTGTTAATTTAGATCCCAGCATCCATTGGCCAGGACAAAATCGTTTAGGGGCAACTGTTATATTCCAACCTCCATTAAATCGAAGGAAGATTTTACCTAGACAAACATTGAGAGATAGAGATAATAGATTAAACTTACCTGTAGTTTCTAGAACCGGTGCTGGCTATAATTCTAATTCTTCTTTTTTTGACGATAGAACTTCAATTACCTATGGAGTACGCAAAAGAACCGTTAATAGACAAACTGTCTATTTAAGCGGATCTAATCTGTTAAATTACCCTACAACGATTCCTCGTTTTTATGGGAATTCGCAGGAAGGGATTTCTGATAGACAAAACTTGTTTGCTGGAGATTTTCTTGTCACAGCTTCCACTTCAAAATCTCTGGTTCAAGACCTAATAGGCAATTCAGTTCAAGAATACGTTACACCCTTTAATGAATCTTTACTGTTTGCTAACGAAAATAAAGCATCTCAGGATCCATTTTTCTCAGTAGGCACTTCAATCGAAGATGTTGGTCTTGGATTTTCTCAACCATTAAAATCCAAGACGCAGATTCGCATGTCTATGAGAGTTGATCATAAGACAAGAATGTTTGAAGCATCCTCCAGCATTTATTACTTTAGTCCCACCACTAAACGTTGGCAGTATCCAACTTCATCTTTTGTTGGTGGAGGAGATGACATAGCCAGTCCATACTCAGAAGTCTATCGATCCAGGTTGGTCGAGGTTGATAGAGGATTTAACGCATTCGGATTCAATATCTGTTCAGGATCTAACTCTGCGATTCGTCGATTTTTTGAATATGGGACTGATGATATCTTTAATCAAGGGTGGACTAAAGAGAATGAAACGATTGCTCTTAACAAAACCTACAGTAAAAGTGTACAAAATGATACAAGATATTCTGCCACCAATAATGAATTTTTTACCGTACCTATTTCTCATCCTTTTTTGTTAGAAAAAGCAGTTATAGAAATACCGATAGAAGCTGGACCTGGATGGTTTAATGATAAGACTCAATGCTTTTTACCAATCGCCAACACGTATAGCGGATGGAGTCCATTTGCTAGAAGTTATCCTTTCGACGTAGGCGGCCCAGGAGTTACGATTGCATTGTTCAATCAAGTCAACATTGGTGGGGGGAGAACTAGAAGAGATCTCATTCTTTCTGGAACAATCACTCATGAGTTTGATGACGTCACCAATATTGTATACTCTCGTGCTCCTGACCTAGGAAGTCTTGGTGGCGACGTTTGGCAGATAGTTCCTCAAGGATTTAACGCTTATGGCACGCCTTCAACTGTCGTAAGCGGGTCAAATCAATTTTTCACTGGCACTGTACGAGTAAAGTGCGAAGCAGCCATATCGAATGGCGTGATGGTCAGGGACACAATTTATGCAAACCAAACCAGCTACGTTGATTACCTGACAGGGTCTCTAGAAAACATATTCAATTTTCCAGAGTGGTCGTTGGTAGGTAGAGGTAACATTGAAAACTTCAATCAAGATCCAGGAGGGAATGGGTTTAGAGAACGCACCATCGTAGCTGTCAACAATCTCGGCCGCGGGGGCACCGGATTTGAACCTTCTGGCAGGTCTATATTTGGTAAAGAATACGTGACGTCCCAAGGATTATCTCAAAAGTCTTATCCAAACGTTTTTTACAAATACAAGAATAGTAGCATCTTGAATGAATTAAAAACGATTGCCTCCACCGCAAGCCCAACTCCCGAATTTTATGCGACTTCTGTTGTAAACCAACAAACGAGTAAAGCATCTCCTTATTTGCTGTTTCCTAACGATAAATTGATTTTATCTGTTTCCAAGACTAGACCTTACTTCTTTTCAACTGAAGTTTCTTCGCCTTATACGACAGGTTCTATTCAACATGATATAAAGTTAAGCACTGGTAGCATTAACATTACGTTGTATGGAAGTTTGGTCGCAAATGGTCAAGAGTTTCATAATAATTCTAGTCAAATAGCATCTGATGCTGTCCACGAAGTGATTTTTGGAGATATTTGATAACATGATAACGTTGTTAGACCAATACGAGGTTGAGTATAAGGAATCTTATATATCGGGAAGCCATGACCAAGTGGTCATGGGAAAGATGTTTTACCGTGTTGTAGATAGAGGAATTAAAAAATACGTATATGGATCTAGAGGCGTCGCTTATGGAGCTATAAATGCTCAATATGCGTCCACACCGGGTACATCTATTTTTGATTTTAACACATCTAGATCCTACAGAGCTCAACCTTACAGAGAGAAAGCTGGCAATACTAGAGCAACTAAACATTCATGTTTAGAAGAAAGAATATATGATTCCATGCCCCCAGATGCATTGTCATGTTTTAAAAGAAATAACGCGAATGTTTTTGTAATAGAAAGAACGGCAGACGAAGCGCCCGGATATTCTGCGGGTACTTCTGGAGTAGATATTTTTTTAAATGGATTTTTGATGTTTGATAGTTACATCCCTCCATATTCAGGACATAGAGATAATTTTAATTTAGGTACAGACAAATACTGGACAAGATCTTTTCCCTTTGAGCCTAGATACGCAGATGTTAAAAGAGAAAAATCTCAAAATTTTTCCAATTCGGTGCTTGCAAATTTTAAAGCTCTTTTTAGACATGATTCTTCACAAAATTTCGTAGCTTTAAGAACTAAAAGAAAAGTAAAAGGCCTCATATTAGGAACTTTCGCACCCGCCCGCGGCGTTCTTAAACATGATACTGCAAATTTACTATCATCCTATCTGCTTCCAACCCCCTGGAAGCATAGATGGGTAGTAGATATGGATTCTACAAAAAAGGTTTTTGTCGGCAGCGCCGCCAATTTAACTTCATCATGCGGTGATGATGACATGATGAAAGTCTTATATGGATTTGGTGATATTAATACTATTTTCTACACGTCTTCGTATACCGACAGCGAAAATTCCACTGGATATGCAATGTTAGGTACAAACAATTGGCCTGATTTTAGAATAAATAACAACACCAACTATGCAGCTCCAAGTGGATCTTACGAATGGATCACCGGTAGTGTGTGGTCAGCATCACCTGTTATACGCGGGTGGAAATACGGATTGTATAGCGGATTACCTGCTTATACTTCTGCTTATTATAGACAAGGTCGTTACGGCCAATTTAGAGACATGTTAGAACAAAGACAGTTTACCAAGTTGTTGAATAAGTCAACTTCTCAAAAATCAAATTTAAACAATGAAAGTTTATTTAGCGTCGAAAAGTCAAGCATTGGCACTTCTCCTGTAACTGTAAAATTTTTAGACGCAGATGGTAACTTAGTTGAACCAGGTAGAACGCAGTCTCAAAACCTAAGCGAAGAGGTGACGTCTTCTTTGCCTTTCTTTGATCTAACACAACGTAACAGGCCTGAAAATGTTCGTTCTTTGACAAACCTTAAGCTGCTAAACTTCACCGTAGATCAGTTTAGAAATACGATCTTGTGACATGACAATCGCCAAATACAACATAGATAGTTCACCTTTCATCTTTGCTCAAGACTCGCAAAGTAAAAACGTAGAACTAGTAGTAGTTCCTTCTAACTTCCAGGTTGGGATAAAGGATTCCCCTGCGGATACCACACTCATGGGAAGGCTGTCCGTTTCGACTGCTGTATACCAACCTAACAGCAAGAATAGATACACTGTAAATCTAGACTCATTTGTGACAGTAGCAATAATAGACGTAATCGATAGGCAGCCCACGACGGTGAACCTACCAGGAGCCGTAAGGAATGGTCACATCGTGTATGTGAAAGACAAGAATGGGATGGCAGGTAGCTTTACCATAACTGTTTCTGCGAATAACTCAAAAATTGACGGTTCTTTAACGACAACGATTTCTACTAATTATGGCAGCAAGTGTTTTTGCTGGTATGTTGATCGATGGTCCATTATTTCTGCTTAACGTTTCTACAAGCTGTAATTGAAGTTGCGATTCTTCTGATCGATTTACTTTAGGATCGCCGCCGCTCTTTTCAGCTTCTTGCGTTACTTCTACCAACAACGTCTCTGAGTTGCCCAATAGGTCTATAGTAATCATAGATCACCTTATAAATAATTATTCATAATGTCATACTATATTTTCCTTCGTTGATTTTTTGATTAAATCTTCGATTGTTTCGTTGTCTTGGAACAATTCTTCGAAATTAAATTGTTCGTCTTCATCATGCAACGATCTTATGTGAATTCCACTTTTTTCTCCTTCGATTAATCGTAGATGATCCGTTAATATCCATCCGAAATGAACTGATATCAACGACCCATCATTTTTCCTCTTAGGAGACATCGTGGCCTTAATTAATCTTAAAAAGCTCGTTGAAGTGGGGGTAGGCTTGCTGTAATCTATATGACATCCGTTCCATTCAACCTCTAACCATTGTCCTCGTCGTAAAGAGACAGTCTCTACCTCTGGATGCTTCTTCAAAAGATTTACGATATTTTTCTTTTCTGAGTTTGCGACAAGAGAATGCAAAAGAGACGATTCAGGAAACAAATAGAAATATTTTGTCTTTGTTTCCTCACCAGACAACGATACTTTGCATTTTTTCATTATTGTTTACGAATTTATAACACAATGTAACGTAAAGTTTATTGAAGATCTTAAATGGGTTTCAACCTGTGCACGATTTTATTGATGACTGAAGCCTCATCTGGACCTAGAGCTACGCACGCGATTTTATTGCCTTTTGCGTTGGCATGCGTTTCTATTCCCATAAATTCAGCCCTAGACATTATGTCTTGTAGCTGTTCTTCTGAATCCACTCCTAAGACGACTTGATTAACAGAACCTGTTAACCAGCATGCTTCATTGTTCGATAGCGTGACAAATATTTGATCACCCCTAGAAGATTCATTGTTTTCAATCAAAAATTTCAACGAAGCGGCAGCAACTTGAGCAGCAATTTCTCCTTTTTTCATGTTTAAATCGTTACGAACCACGATGACTTGTTTTATATCGTCCATTTACGACCTCACTTCAATAAGAGTCTACGTTTCTTCATTCAAAATTTCTTGTCGAACCTCCTGAAGAATTCTACCCAACCAGTTTTCTCCTTTCCCGTTGACAACACCCCAAAATTTATCATTCCAGCAGTTTTCGTTAATCAACTCTTTATTATTCGTTTCTAACAATCTCCACTTCAAAAATGGATTTTCGAACTTTTCTTTGATTAGAAATTTCATGATGTTGACACGTACCTCGCGCCAATCAGGACGCACTAAAATAGATTGCCCTAACCTCTTTGCTTTGTTCGGGTCAGGGGCTTTTCTTATAATTTCTCTTGTGCTATTGTCTAAAGTTTTGGACGCCTGATATGCATGCTCGACCGTCGGGTATAATGCACCTTCGTACGCAACGGTCGATGCAAAGAAGTTAGATAAAAAATCATAACCGGTTTTTCTTGAAAACCCGACGATCGAGTCTCTTTCATTATTTTTGAGATTTTGCTCTTCGGAGTCCTTCTTCATATAAAGCGGCCAAATTTCTCGAGTATAGCTCTTCGTCAGATCTATAATAATTACATCTTTTCAAAGAAGAAGCTGCCGCTCGTGGATCTCTAAGTCTAAAATTTTTTATTGTTATAGGACATCTGTCTTGCAAAAATAGCCAGTATGCCTCGGCTCCCTTTATGAAATTAGGAAAAGACTTGAATGTGCTTTTACCAAAATGACTATAATAAGGACCGTCAAACTTGTCTGGAAAATACCCGATGTTCCCCAAGTTGTAGTTCCAAACCTTTTTACCTTTTGCATTTTCTAGAGAAATTTGTGCCCACGCCCCCGCCACGACATTTTCGTGGGGTATATCTCCATTTATGTTCAAATAAGACTCATTCAATATTTTTACTAGATCATCTTTGTCTACTGGCGTGGATATTCTATCATGTTTTATGTTCAAACTATTTGTCGACGCTAAGGTTAAAATTCCACTAACTGCAAAAGAATACAAAACTTTTATAGACGCTGCCATAAAGAACCTTTTATCTTACATTAGATTACAAAAGTTTACATAAATATCAACTTTGTAAGTTAAAGCGTGGTTGCATATTTGCTAAGTTTGATAAATACTGAAAGTATGACGCCACGTTAATTTATTAATTCGCAAAGAATCATACAATTGGTCTACCTAATTTGAGCTCTAGATGGCAACCAACGATAAAAATAGATTTAGAAAAACCTATTCATTCTTTAGAAACCCGCCTGTCTATGCTAGCGGTGGAGGAGGAGGCGGAGGTGGCTCGTCTGAACAATATTGGTATTCTACAACAAATGATTCGATATACACCACTGGATCTGTCATCATTAGAGGAGATGAAACAGGATTAGATTCGCCATATGACGTCGGAACTGATGTGTTCTTTTTCGTCAGCGGTTCTATTGAGGCAACAGATCCAAACGAAAACAGGGTTTCAGTCTTTGGCGGAGATCTCGTAGTCAGCGGTACGTTTTTATTAGAGAGCGATTACCTTGAGATAACTGGCACGTTAGTCGTGACAGAAGGCATCAGTGGGTCTCTTACAAGACTTGCTGACGGTACTTCGTATCTAATAGCTGGCAGCAATGTTACGATAACTTCTCAATCTAACGGTTCTGTTATAATCTCTTCGACGGCCGGTGGCGGCGGCGGATCTTCAATCAACTTTTTTGACTCTACAACTGCTGGATCAGTGTACACGACTGGATCATTCGCATTTAGAGGTCAAGAGCTAATTGATTCTCCTTCAGACATAGGAACCGATGTTTTCTTTTTTGTTAGCGGCTCTGCGGGAACTATTAGCAACGAAAAATCTCTTTTTGGTGGCGATCTAGTCGTTAGCGGTTCATTCTCAACTTTTGCTGATACGTTAGAGATTACAGGATCTTTAATTGTAACAGGAAGCTTACGGGTAACAGGTTCTATTGGAATAAGGGGATCGATAATTCCAGACGAAGATACGACATACACTCTTGGAACTTCCAATAAAAGATGGAGTCACGTTTATACAGGCGATTTGCATCTGAGGAATGATCGAGGAGATTGGACCATCGTGGAAGAAAGAGATTTTTTGTGCGTAGTTAATAACATAACTGGAAAAAAATACAAAATGATGTTGCAGCCGCTTGAAGACTGAGATTCGTATATTTATCTCCGATGTTCATACATGAACTGGGGGATACAAGATGGCTTTAGTCGGTAACATATCAGGTAGCGTTCAATCAAATTCTGTTGTAGCTTTGTCGGGATCGCTGATAGTAGCGAATCGTCCCGATGCTCTTTTCCCCGGGATGCCGGGTGCTGATACAACGTTCTTTGTCTCCGGAGCGATAGGCTCCGTCGACAAGAGCGTGTTTGGTGGCGACGTTGTTGTCAGCGGCTCTTTCACGAGCAAGAACGGTATGCTCGTCATAGGCGACGCCATGGAGATGACAGGTACGCTTACTGTCACAAGCGACGTGTCTGTCGGTGGAAGCCTCTTCGTCTCCGGTAACATGGTCGTCGGCGGAACAACCACAACAATTGATACCGTCAACCTTGAGGTCCGCGACGCAGTCGTCGGTCTAGGATTCTCCTCCGGAACAATCGCCGTGAGCGCAGGCGACCGCGGCTGGATTGGTGGACTCGTTGGAACTGACAACGCAGTCTTCAAGTGGTCAAATGCCGAGAGCGAGTTCGTCGTCGGTCGCACAACTTCCTCCGCGACAGGTTCTCTCCCGGTCGTTCTCTCCTCGGTCTCCGGATTCCGAGCCGGCAATATCCAAGGTTCAATCGTCTCCGCTTCCCTTGGTTTCTCAGGCTCTCACACCACGCTGCTCGATGGCACCTCGGCATTCATCGCAGGCACCGGAATCACGATCACCTCTTCTTCCAACGGTCCGATCTACATCTCTGCGCCCGGAGGAGGAATAGGTCCAACCGGTGACACTGGTCCACAAGGTCCAACCGGTGACACTGGTCCACAAGGTCCGACTGGCGATACAGGACCACAAGGTCCGACTGGTGATACAGGACCGCTCGG
>Ga0114980_10000035_pt1 | contig 82059 bp, 83 predicted proteins | sample S_140806_EF_Meta_FD_87018 | JGI IMG/M metagenome (GOLD analysis project Ga0114980, IMG submission 87018) | Freshwater microbial communities from Lake Simoncouche, Canada to study carbon cycling - S_140806_EF_MetaG | ecosystem: Environmental > Aquatic > Freshwater > Lake | place: Lake...
GTTCAGGACTCCGGCGAGAACCGCACAGGCCGCCACCAGCTTCACGCCAAGCAGCCATAGCCCGATTGCCGCTAAGCCGCCGACGCAGACTGAACTGATCAGGACGCCCACCATCCAGGCGCTCAAGGCTTCGCCGCACTGGAGCAGGACCGTGCGGAAGCGGCGGCGGTAAAACGACGGCACCAATAGCAGTAGGGCCTCGCGATAGGCCGCCGGTTGGGCGGCCACCATCAGCGCCACCGCCACCACAAACAGGGTTTGGAGCAGGCCGTTGCCCACGTTGCCGGCCAGGCCGAGCAGGCGAGGGATCCCACGGCTAAGGCTGGAGGTCAGGGCCGAAGGGTCTTGGGGGCTCACAGTGAGTTCCTGTTGCAACCAGCTGAGACCACCATCCCGGTTGCCGTAGAGCATCCGGGATCCGGATTCGATGGCGCCGCGCACCATCCGGGCCACCCGTTCTCCAGCCTGCGGCACCTGATGGAGCAGTTCAGCGAACTGGTCGAGGAACGGAGGGATGATCGCCGTGGCAACGATGACCGCTACCAGGACAAGGGCCAGGAGACTCAACCCCAGAGCCAACGAGCGGCGGCATTGCAACCGCTGTTGCACCGTTCCCACCAGGGTGCAGACCGCCATCGCCAGGATCACGGCCGCAAAGATCAGCACCACGGTTTCGCGCAGGCTCCACAACAGCAGCAGCGCGGCCACCAGGCAGATCAGACCTAGCCACTGGCCAAATTTCAAGTGTCGTCCTGCCCGGGCTCGGGCTCCCCTTGGCCGGAGAAGCCCAGGTCATGGGTTTCGGCATAGCGCTGGGCAAAGCGCATGAACCGCTCGAAGTCCGTGGTGCTCTTCCAGGTGAAGGTGGCTTCCAGGGCACTCGCCTTGCCATTCACGAAACGAGCCTTCACTTCTCTGGTGACCAGCTCCCCCTCCTCATCAACCAAGAACATGCCGGTGATGTCACCCATGGTTTCCGGGGCCAGCGCATCTGGTTCGTCAAACACGAATAGAGCCTGGCCGGTGCGACCATCCCGGGACCGGGTGAGGCGGATGTCGGGCACGACCGGCTCGTCCACCCCTCGGAAGAACTGAATGGCGGCGCCCATGGCAACTGATCAAAGGGCAATCCTAGGGATGTCGGCGGCTCCCTTCCTCTGGGATCGCCCGGTTGATGACCTGCCTGCGACTCGGAATTCAGGCTTACCCAGCCCCCGCCTGACATAGTGGGTCAACGCCGACGACCCCCGGCGGGTCCTTCTCGATGCTCTCCGGTCCTCCGGTCACCAGCAGTCCCCGTGCCGACGAGCTGCTCGACCGCTTCCTCCGCGCCAATGGCCGCCAGCGTCGCAGCTTGCTGCGCCAGGTGGATCAGCAGTCGGAAGCCCTTCTCCCTCTCATCCCCGAGCAGCTGGATCGGCTGGATGCCACGGGTGATGACTGGGCTGGAGGTCTACTGGTTCAGCTGTTGCTGGAGCGGGGGGGAACGGCCTGTGTCGATCAGGTTTGGCGGCGTTATCCCGAGGGGTGGCTGGCCGTGGCCAGCGGTGCTGGGGTGAACTACGCCCCGCTGCAGCGCCACCTGATGCGGCAGGAATTCGAAGCGGCGGATCGGCAGACCAGTGAGATTCTGCGCCAGCTCGCAGGGTCAGAGGCGGTGCGTCGGGGTTACGTTTATTACAGCGAGGTGTCAGCGATGCCTGGTGTCGATCTGGAGTGCTTGGATCGTCTTTGGGTGTGCTATTCCCGCGGCCGCTTCGGCTTCTCCGTGCAGGGAAGATTGTTGCGTTCCTGTCAGGGTCTGTGGGAACAACTCTGGCCCCGTTTAGGTTGGAAAAAGGAGGGTGTCTGGACCCGTTACCCCGGATCCTTCACCTGGTCGATTACTGCTCCCGAAGGTCACATGCCCTTGGTGAATCAACTTCGAGGTGTTCGCCTGATGGATGCCTTGCTTCAACATCCGGCCTTGAGCTCCCGTATCGCTTCGGCGGAGGGCCCGGGGGCGGGGTAAGGTTTGATCAGGCGTTGATCGCGGACTCCGAACGGATGTCACTGAGCTGGGCCGATTTCATCACTCCGTCGACGCTACATCTGGCGCCGTTGTTAGAGTTGTTATTGGAGCCCATCCACTGTTCTAAACAACAGTCCCAGCTCCAACTGGGTCTCCACGAAGCGCTGGTCAATGCGGTCCGCCACGGCAATGGCTGTGATCCGCTCAAGTGCCTGCGAGTACGGCGGATCATCACACCCCGTTGGGTGATCTGGCAGGTTCAAGATGAAGGGCCCGGCCTGTCGTGTCAGGCCAGGAGCTATGGCTTGCCGGACTTGGTCGAAGCCGTGTCTGGCCGGGGTCTGTTTCTGATCCACCACTGTTTCGACGACGTCCGCTGGAGCCAGCGTGGCAATCGGCTGCAACTGGCGGCTCGGCGTTCACGAAACGGACGTCAGCGACCATGAGCTGGACATCCGGGGTCACTGTGCTCAGCGCGGAGCCAGCCGAGAGCATGCTCCAGCAACATCACGGCCTGTTCCCTGGCTGGGGTGCTGGCGGCCTGAGCCGGTTGATCGGCGGCGATCAACTGAACCAGAGCCGCTGCGATCTGTTCAGCGGCTCGCCGCGGCCGTTGACTCTTGAGGGCATGCCACTCCCGGTCACCGATCGCCAGACACTGTTGCAGCGCTTCGGCCAGGTCGCGGGCGTCCTCAGGCCAGCGTTGACGACTGGTGATCAGGCGTTCCTTGGCTTGTGGGGTGGCATCGGGGGACTGCACGGGGAGCTGCACGGTGGCAAGGGGCTAGCGGTTGTCCATCCTGGCGGTCCTGGACCCTCCTGGGAGAGGCTCGTGTCATGAGGCGGGACCGGCCAGGCACCGCTGGGGTGCGGTTGCTCCATCATCTTCAGGCGGTGTTCAGCCTGGCCGATGCCCAGCAGGAGTCCCGCATCGGCGGCCGTCGAGACCGGCGTCAGCGCCAGCAACGGGCCGTGGCCAGGCGCTTGCTCCATCCCCTGCCCTCGGGGCTGTTGCCTACGGAAACCGGGCCTGAGCGTTTTTGGACAGCCCTGCGCTGGGGCGGGGTGGGCCTGCTGTTGGCTTGGTGGCTGGCGCGCTGATCAGCACTGGCAGGCACAGGGCCTTGGGCGATGGTTGCTCCCGAGACCTCGTTCGTTCCTTACGACCGCTCCAGGGCGATCAGACTGATCAGGAGCCGGTCAGTTTCTCGTCCCTGAGGGACGGCTGGACACCCTTGACGGCCCCGTGCCTTGCCCCCTTGCTGACGTTGCGTGATGAGCGACCCCGTTGCCAATGCTGAATCCGCTCCTGAGTTTCTTGCTTGGGCAGAGGAGCATCAACGTGAAAAGCGGCGCCATGCGGCTGATCTCGCCCAGATCACTGAGCACGGCACCGGCGATGGGGAGCAGGATGCCATGGCCCAGCAGCAGGCCTGGGCCCGGGAGCAAGAGCACACCAAGCGATTGCACGAGAGTGCCATTGCCCAGATTCGCCATGACCCGCAGGAGCGCCCCGGGCAACCGGATGGAATCGTCTGACCAAAAAAAGCCCCGCCGGAGCGGGGCTGCAGGGACTGCTGATGGATCGGGCAGTCTCAGGCGTCGTAGTACATCGAGAATTCGTGGGGGTGGGGCCGCTGACGCAGCTGTTGCACCTCCTCGTATTTCATCGAAATCCAGTTGCTGATGAAGTCTTCCGTGAAGACTCCGCCGGCCAACAGATAGTCCTTGTCCGCATCCAATGCTTCCAAAGCCCCGTTCAGGGATGCCGGCACGGTGGAGATCTTGGCCAGTTCCTCGGCGGAAAGCTCGAACAGATCGACATCGGTACCGTCACCGGGATCGATCTGGTTCTTGATGCCATCCAGGCCAGCCATCAGCATGGCGGCGAAGGCGATGTAGGGATTGGCCAGGGCATCGCCGGAACGGAACTCAAGGCGCTTGGCTTTGGGGCTAGGACCGGTGAGGGGGATGCGGACGGCCGCGGAGCGGTTTCCTTGGGAGTACACCAGGTTGACCGGGGCTTCAAACCCTGGAACCAAACGCTTATAGCTATTGGTGGTGGGGTTGGTGAAGGCCAGGAAGCTCGGGGCATGCTTCAGCAGGCCACCGATGTACCAGCGGGCCGTTTGGGAGAGGTTGGCGTAGGTGCCTTCGCCAAAAAACAGTGGATTGCCGGCTTTCCAAAGGCTCTGATGGACGTGCATGCCACTGCCGTTGTCAGCGAACACCGGCTTCGGCATAAATGTTGCCGTCTTGCCATATTTCTTGGCAATGTTACGAACCACGTATTTGTAGATCATAACGTTATCTGCTGCGCTGATCAATTCGGCGAACTTGATCCCCAGCTCATGCTGAGCCGTTGCCACTTCATGGTGCTGCTTTTCGACGGGAACCCCGAGGGACGCCATGGTGAGCAGCATCTCACTGCGGATGTCTTGAAGGGTGTCATTGGGGGCGACGGGGAAATAACCATCTTTAAGCAATATTTTATAGCCTAAGTTGCCGCCCTCCTCGATGCGATCCGTATTCCAGGCGGCCTCAATGGAATCCACCTGGTAGAAACTTCCGCCGTTGCTGCTCTTGTAACGAACGTCGTCGAAGATAAAAAACTCGGGTTCGGGGCCGAAAAAGGCGGTGTCGGCCAGGCCGGTGGAAGCGAGATAATCGACGGCCTTCTGGGCCAGGGCCCGAGGGCAGCGTCCATAGGGCTGGCCGCTGCGGGGCTCCTGAATGGAGCAGATCAGGCTGAGGGTCTTGTGGCTGTAGAACGGATCGAACCAGGCCGTGTTCGGATCAGGCACCATCGCCATGTCCGATTCGTTGATCGCCTTCCAGCCGCGGATGGATGAGCCGTCAAAGGCCACGCCTTCGGTGAAGGCCGCCTCATCGATCAGATCCCTGCAAACCGTGAGGTGCTGCCACTTGCCGTGGAGGTCCACGAACTTGAGGTCAATCAGTTCAATGCCTTCGTCGTTGATCTGACGCAGGACGTCCTGGGCGGTCTTGGCCATGACGGGGGGGGTACTGAAGGATGGCCGGCCTAGGCACGGCAGGCAAAGAAGGTACGGAGCGCTACCGACCTTGCCGTGTATCCATATGTACCAAAGCGCCCCCTTGCTCCCCGTAGGCCGCCTTGGTTGGGCCCATGGGCGCGGACCGTAACCGTTTCTGTCAACTTGCCCAGATGCGGCCTCTGGACAGCAATCTGGCGGTTTTCAAGTGCTAGCTTCCGCTGCAGGTGCGTCGATCCAATCCGTCCATGCGCGATGCCATCAGCGGTCTGATCGGCCGATACGACATGCTCGGTCGATACCTCGATCGTGACGCGATCGATCGCATCGGCACCTATTACAGCGAGGCCAGTGTTCGGCTGGCTGCGGTTGAGCTCATCAATCGGGAAGCCGCCACGATTGTCCGCGAGGCTTCCCAGCGTCTCTGGCAAGGCAATCCAGAGTTGATCCTTCCCGGGGGCAATGCTTACACGACCCGTCGGCTGGCAGCCTGCCTGCGCGATCTCGACTATTTCCTTCGTTACGCCAGCTATGCCCTGGTGGCCGACGATCTCACCATGCTCAACGAGCGGGTGCTCAACGGCTTGGACGACACCTACAAGAGTCTTGGGGTTCCCACGGGCCCCACGGTTCGGGGGATTGCCCTCCTGGCCGATGTGGTGACGGAACTCCTCAGCGAAGCCGGGGTCGCTGATCTCGCGCTGGCCAACCGTGTCGTGCGGGCTCCCTTCGAGCACCTCTGCCGTGGTCTCGCCGCCAGCAACGTTCGCGCCCGTTGAGGGCCGTTAAGTCTTGGTGGTGTGGAGCTGGGATCTCGTTTTGATGGGCCCTGTGGGCATCAACCCCCCATGGCCAGGCGTCTTGGGATTGTTCGATGCCACCGGGGTGCCTCCCGTTCCCTAATCTCACCACCACGAACCCCCGCTTCATCAGGTCTTGGCTGAACTTCACGGCGTGCCCCCGATCAACACTGCTCACCGGGTTGGGCTTCAACCGATCGCAACGCCGAGTCGTCTGCTGCTTGGCCCCGGTCCGTCCAACGCCCATCCCACCGTTCTCCAGGCGCTTTCACGCACCCCCATCGGCCATCTCGATCCTCTGTATGTGGAGCTGATGGGCGAGGTGCAGGAACTGCTGCGCTACGTCTGGCAAACGGACAACCGCCTCACGATTCCGATGAGCGGCACCGGCAGCGCGGCCATGGAGGCCACCCTGGCCAACACCATTGAGCCGGGAGACAAGGTGTTGGTGGCGATCAAGGGATACTTCGGGCTCCGCTTGGCCGATATGGCAGGCCGCTATCGAGCTGAGGTTGTCACGGTTGAGCGGCCCTGGGGCGAGGCCTTCAGCCTTGACGAACTGGAGCAGGCCCTGATCCGCCACAAACCCGCCATTTTGGCGATGGTCCATGCCGAAACCTCCACAGGTGTCTGCCAGCCCATGGCTGGGATCGGGGACCTCTGCCGCCAGCACAACTGCCTGTTGCTGCTGGATACGGTCACCTCCCTCGGCGCGGTGCCTCTCTATCTCGACGATTGGAAGGTGGATCTGGCCTATAGCTGCAGTCAAAAGGGCCTCAGCTGCCCCCCCGGTCTGGGTCCGTTCAGCATGGGTCCCCGAGCCGAAGCCAAAATGATGGCCCGGCAGGGCAAAGTCCCCAACTGGTATCTCGACGTCACCCTGCTCAACCAGTACTGGGGCAGCGATCGGGTTTATCACCACACGGCACCGGTGAACATGAACTTCGGCATGCGGGAAGCCCTGAGACTGCTGGCCGAGGAAGGTCTCGAGCAGGCCTGGGCACGCCATCGCCGCAATGCCGAAGCCCTCTGGGCCGGCCTTGAGGCCCTTGGTCTTGAGCTGCACGTTCCAGCCGAACTTCGCCTGCCCACCCTCACCACCGTGCGCATCCCCAAAGGAGTGGATGGCAAGGCCTTTACCCAACACCTGCTCAATCGTCACGGCATCGAAGTGGGCGGAGGGCTCGGCGCCCTGGGCGGCCAGGTGTGGCGCATCGGCCTGATGGGGTTCAACAGCACTCCGGAGAATGTGACAACTCTGCTCAATCTGTTCGAAACCGAACTTCCCGCCTTCAGGTCTTCGGCCCCGGTGGTGGCGGCGGTGGCCTGAGTAGACGGCGTTCCGCTCTCCGTGCCAGAAACCAGCGCTCCAGCTGGTTTCTGGCTTCCGTCGCCAACAGCCCTCCCTCCACCACCATGTGGTGATGGGCGCTGGCATCGCTGGCCAAATTGAGGCACCCCCCCAGGGCACCCCGTTTGGAATCGCTGGCGGCAAACACCACCCGACCCAGCCGGGCCTGGATCAGCGCCCCTGCACACATCGGGCAGGGTTCAAGGGTGACCAGCAGGCTGCAGTCGTTGAAGCGCCAGTCCCGCCGCGCCTGGGCCGCCTGGCGAAGCGCCACCAGTTCCGCGTGACCCAGGGGGTCCTGCTGCCGATGGCGGCGGTTGCTCCCCCAGCCCAGGCATCGACCCTGGCCGTCCAGAATTACGGCGGCTACGGGGATTTCTCCACTCTGTCCCACCCGTTCCGCGTGCCGCAGCAAGCGGGCCATCCACAACTGCAGGGTCCCGTCCTCTTGACTGCAACGCGGGCCGGCCATCGGGACGCCTGGACCTGACGGTCCGGAGCACAACCCTCCCCTTGTAGGACCTGATGGGGGTCGGGGCAGAATGATTCCATCGCCTGCATCGCCGTTGGCCAGCCCCACCACTGCCCAGCGGTCCCAGCCGCCCCCGATCCCCCTGGTGGCTCCGGTCACTGAACTTCAGCCCTTTCCCCTCGCCGATCAGTTCGATCCCGCCCTCGCGGCGTTTTTAGATCGGGCCTCCGATCAGCTCTGCCACTGGTTGGCCGGGGCCGGCTCTGCTTCCCCTCTGCCGGCCTTGAACGTGCTGCCGGCCGTGGAACCCGAAGCCCTTGGCTTGCCGGCGGAGCGCCTGCTGGCCGATCTGCAACGGGTGATGGAGGGGGCCTATCAACCGAATCATCCCGGGGCCCTCGCCCACCTGGACCCGCCGGCCTTGAGCAGTTCGCTCGCCGCCGATCTGATTTGCGCGGGGCTGAATAACAATCTGCTCGCCGAGGAGCTTTCCCCCAGTCTCAGTCGCCTGGAGCGCAGCCTCTGTAGCTGGCTGGCCCGCAGTCTGGGCTTTCCCGCCGGCGCCTCAGGGGTTCCTGCCAGTGGGGGCAGTCTCAGCAACCTGATGGCGCTCGTTGTTGCACGGCAGAGCCGTGGTTTGAATCTGCGGAATGATGCGGTGGTGCTCTGCAGTGCCGATGCCCACCTCTCCTTAGCCAAGGCCCTGGTGGTGATGGGGTTGCCCCCGTCGGCCCTGCGATGCCTCCCCGTTGATGGCCGGGGCCGTCTTGATCCAGGTCAACTCGAACAGAACCTGCTGCAGCTGGAGTGCCGTGGCGTCCCGGTGATCGCGGTGGTGGCCACCGCCGGCACCACGGTGAGGGGTGCCGTCGATCCGCTCAGCTCCCTGGCGGAGGTCTGCCAGCGACTGGGCCATTGGCTCCATGTGGATGGAGCCATCGGTGCCGTCGTCGCCCTCAGTCCGCAGCATTGTGGTCGGGTGGAGGGTCTCGGGCTGGCCGATTCGCTCACGATTAACCCCCAAAAGTTGCTGGGGATCACCAAGACCTCCTCCCTGCTGGTGCTGGCCCGGCCTGAATTGTTGCCGATGACGTTTGCCACGGGCTTGCCCTACATGGAACCCAGCTTGGGGGGTAGCCATGGCGGCGAGGCTGGCCTGCAGGGCAGCCGACCCGCTGAAATCCTCAAGCTTTGGCTTGGCCTGCGCCAGCTTGGCCTGAGCGGCATTGCCGCCTTGGTGGATGGGGCGATCCAACGGCGCCAGCGCCTCGGATCCCTTCTCGCCATGGACGATCGCCTAAACCTGCTCCCTGGGGACCTGCATCTGCTGGCCTTTCGGCCCCACGGACTTGATCCCGGCGGCTGTGAACGCTGGAGCCTTCAAACCCGCCAAGCTCTGTTGGATCAGCAGCTGATGCTCAGCCGTCCCCTTTATCAAGGCCGACACCATCTCAAAGCCGTGTTGGGCAATCCCTATACCCAGCCCCGGCATCTTGAAGCGCTTGCCCATCTCATTCACACCACGCTCACCGATGGCTGAACCTCAACGTCGTGGTCGCTGGGTGGCGATCATCACCGGCGCCCTCTCGATCCTGATCGGCGTGCTCTACCTGGCTCTGATCACCGCGTTGGACCTGCGGGGTCCCCTCCTGCCTCCTCCCCCGGAGGCCCTGGGGTTCGCCCCTCTGGTCGGGGGGGCAGTCGTCCCTGGCGCTGCAAGGGTTCCACCACCCGGGTGAGCGCCGCCTCCAGAAAACGGCGCAGCGCCCCTTCCCGGCGGTGGAGGTCGTATTCGCGCTGCAGGACCTCGGGCAGGCCCCCATCCCCCCAGTCCTGATCCTGGCGGAAGTAGGTGATGAAACTGCGGCCCGCCACCCGGGTGAGCCAGGCGCCACTGACGGACTGGAGGGCCCGGCCCGCCAGCAGGGTCGGCAGGCTCAGGCTGAGCGCCGTACTCAGCAGACTCACCCCTCCTTTCACCAGCCCGAGTCCCGCCAGGGTGCGGCCCACGGAAAGGGCCAGGTCCTGGGCCGTTGCCCGGTTGAGATTCACCCCGTAGAGACGGCCGATTTCCACCACCATCTGGGCATTCACCGCTGCCGCAGCCAGGAGATCCAAACCGGGCAGTGGGGTGACCGCGATGACGCCGGCCCCGATCCACCCATAGCGATCGACGATCGCCTCCGCATCGCGACGGCGCTGCTGATCCAGCAGCTCACGGCTGGCGGCGCCCAGTTCCCGGCATTGCAGCAGCAGGTTGTCCGCAATCAGCTCTTCGCCATCGGCGTGCAAGACCGTGACGATCCGCCGCAGCAGCGCCTCCACCTCCGGCGGCGGTTGGAGGGGACGCCCCCCTGGCATCGGCACGCTCTGGGGGGCGGCACTGACCGGCACCACATCCTGCGCCGCAAGGCGATCGCCGCAGCGACGTCGCAACAGCTGCAGTAGACGTTGCTCCTCCGCCTCGCCGCGGAGGTCGCATTTGTTCAACACCAGCAGCAGTCGCTTGCCCAGTTGGGCCAGGGTCTCGAACACGGCCATTTCCGAGGCTCGAAGATCGCCATCCACCACCAACAGCAGTAGATCGGCGCGGCTGGCTTGACGCCGCGCCAGCTCTTCGCGTTGCTGGCCAGCCATGCCCCCCTCCAGGATGCCGGGGGTGTCCTCGAGGACAACCGCCCGCGCCAGGCCCTGCAGTCGCAGGCGGTAGCGCTGCGTTTCCGTGGTGGATCCCATGGCGGCGCCGACCTGTCCGACCAACTGCCGCAGCAGGGCGCGGATCAGGGAGGTTTTACCCGCTGAGCCACTGCCGAAAATCACGATGTGCAGATCCCCCCGTTCCAGTTCGGCCTGCATCCGCAGTCGTTCGGCCTCCAGGGCCTGCCGTTCCACCGCATCACGTACCCGCTCCAGGGTGCGGTCGATCGCCTCCAGGTTGCGTTGGGCGGCCTCGCGACGGTTGCTCGGGATCGTCACCTCCTCTGGGAGCTTGCGGGGGCCCTGGGAGGAGCGCCGGCGCCAGGCCTGCAGCCAGGGCCAGCCCAGCTGGGCAAAGGCCAGGCCCAGGGCGACGACCAGCACCAAAAGCAGGGGCCCCACCAACCAGGCAGGCAGCCAGTAGCTGAGTTGCCAGAGCAACTGATTAAAGGCCTGCAGAATCACCCCCAGCAGGATCAGGCCGAGCAGGCCTAGGCCAATCCACAGCCAGAGTCGGGGCGGAAGCATCGTTTGGACTCAGTTGTTGGGGGAGGCGCGCACGATCTGGCCCCAGAGGGCGGCGGCCAGGGCGCTGGTGGCGTGACTGGGCCTGTTGTCGTCGTTGCCAAGCCAGATCCCCATCACCCAATGCCGCTGGGGCTCGAAGCCGATGAACAACAGATCCCGCCCTTCGTTGGTGGTGCCGGTTTTGCCGCCGGCCTCCCCGCCCACGTAGGCGGCCGTGCCGGTGCCACTCCTCACGACTGCCTGCAACAGCTGGCGCATCGCGGCGGCGGTGGCGGGTCGCACCACCCGCCGACCTGGACTGACGGTGGAGCGGCTGGCGTCCCGTTGGGAGCGGCAGCGTGACCCTTCAACGCCATCGTTGATTTTTTGGCACGATTCCGCATCGGTGAGCCGGCGGATGGTGCTGGGGGCATGCCAGATCCCATTGTTCGCCACCGCCCCGTAGGCGGCGGTGAGCTCCAGAAGACTGACCTCGCTCTGACCCAACACCAGACCCGGGACGGGCGCCAGCGGGCTGGTGATGCCGAGATCCCGTGCGGTCTGAACCACCGCCTCCAGGCCCACCCGTTGGGCCAGGCGCAGGGCGGCGGTGTTGCTGCTCATAGCCAGGGCCTGTTGCAGGCTCACCTGGCCTCCACAGCCGCTGGCAAACACCTGCCCCCGCCAGCGCAGGGGACCACAGCCCACGCTGTCTCCAGGGCGGGCGCCGCGCTCCAGGGCCGTGAGGTAGGTCATCAGCTTGAAGGTGCTGCCGGGCTGGCGCAGGGCCAGGGTGGCGCGGTTGAACTGGCTCTGGCGGTAGTCACGCCCCCCGGCCACGGCCAGGACACCGCCGCTGCGGCTGTCAAGGACCACCACCGCCCCTTCGCTCACCCCGGCGGAGCGCACAGCCGCCAGGTGGTCACGCAGCAGCCGTTCCACCCGCTCCTGCAGGCTCCCATCCAGGTGGGTTCCGATCAGGAAGTTGCCCTCAGCGGCCACATCGGCACCCACCAGCGCATTCAGATCCCGGCGCACCTGGTCGCTGTAAAAGGGGGCCATGCGCCGACCCCCACGGCGGCAGGCCTCCGGGGCGAGGCGAATCGGGAGCCGCCGGGCGGCACGGGCCTGGTCGGCGCTCAGGGGCCCGCTATCCGCCATTTTGGCCAGCACCTGGTTGCGGGCCGCCAAGGCAGCCTGGGGGTCGACACAGGGATCAAAGCCATTGGGCGAGGGCAGGAGCCCCACCAGCAGCGCCGCCTCCTCAAGTTGCAGGCCGCGCGCGGGCTTGGCGAAGAAATGGCGGGAGGCATCCTCAAAGCCCCAGCCCGCCCCCAGATAGACCCGGTTGAGATAACTGAGCAGGAGATCGTGTTTGCTGAAACGGGCCTCCAATTGCATCGCCACCAGCAGCTCCCGCCACTTGCGGCCCAAGGTTTCCCCCTGGCCCACCTGGTCGGGATAGAGGCTGCGGGCCAGTTGCTGGGTGAGGGTGCTGCCCCCTTCCAGTACCCGACCGCCGAGCAGGTTGGCCACCAGGGCACGGCCGGTGCCGATGGGATCCACCCCTGGATGCCACCAGAACCGACTGTCTTCGCTGGCCAGGAGGGCGTTCACCAGAACGGGCGGGTAGTCCTGGAGGCGGCGCAATTCATGGTGGTGGCGATCGTCCGCACTGGCCAGGGGCCGATCCGCACCGTCGTAGAGAACAAGCGGGCCGCGAACGGCTGCCAGGCTGCCGCGGATCGGCACCTGCCCCAGCGAAAGCCCGACCAGCCCGGCCCCCACGACCACCGTGGCGGCGAGGACCAGACCCACCCCATTCAGCCAGGGCTCTAGGCGGGCGCGACGACCCAGCACCAGGGTGAGTTCCGGCAGGCCCCCCTGATGACTGGGTCCGAGGCGGACACTGTCGCCGTCGCGCAGCAGCAGCCGTTTCACCCGCCCCCCCTGCCACCACAGACCGTTGGTGGAGCCGTTGTCGCTGAGCAGCCAGTGGGCCCCGTGCTGCTCCAGAAGGGCATGCTGACGGCTGACGGCGGTGTGGGTGAGAGGGATCTCGGCCATGGGATCGCGTCCGACCCTGTAGCAACCGCCCAGCAACGTTTGTTGCCGTTGCGGCTGGCCGGGTTCATGGATCAGGAGCCGGGCGGGGCCACGGTCCTGCAGGGCCTGAGTCCAACCTGCCAGGCGGCGCACTAGCCGTTCAACCATGGCGGGCTCCAGGAGGGCGCAACAGAGCGATGGCGTAGCAGAGCACAGCCAGGTTGATCGCCACATCCGCCAGGTTGAACACGGGAAAGGCCATCGGCTGGAAGGCAAGGAAATCGACCACCGATCCAAGCCGCCAGCGATCCAAGCCATTCCCGGCCGCACCGCCAAGCAGCAGACCCGCAGCCAGGGCCTGGGCGCGGCCGGTGGGGTTGCGGCTGAGGATCCACAGCAGCATCCCCACGGCCACCAGAAGGCTGACGACCCCAAGGAGGCGGGTGGAACCGCTGAACAGGCTGAAGGCCGCGCCGGTGTTGGTGACCAGCTGGAGGCGGAATAATCCGGGGACCAGGGGGCGCTCCAACCCTCCGATCAGGTGCTGACTCACCCAGTGTTTGCTCGCCTGGTCCGCGAGGAACACCACCAGGGCCAGGGCCAGGGCCAGGCTCTGCAGTGGATTTAATCGCCAGAGGGCCCATCCACGCATGGGGGACATCGGATCAGGCATCCATCAGCAGCAAGCGACGCAGCATCCAGGCCAACACGCCGATGGCGCAGCAGAGCAGAAGTTGGGGCGCCAGGGCAAGGGTGTAACTCAACACCAGGGGCAGCAGCGCCCCCCCCCAGCGGCCGGCCAGGCCACCCAGCAGCAGGTTGACCAGCCCCGTCAGGTGCATCACCACCAGTCCAGCGGCGGCGGCCGCGGCCAGGGGCAGGGGATCGCCCATGCCGGGCTGGCGGGCCAAGCGCCCGCTCACCCAGGCCGCTGGCACGAAGCCGGCCAGATAACCAAAGCCTGGATCGAGCACATAGCTGATGCCGCCCCCCTCGTAGAACACGGGCAACTGAAACAGGCCAACACTCAGGTAGGCCACTGCCGCCAGCATGGCGCTGCGGGGGCCACAGATCAGGGCCGTAAGCAGCAGAGCCGGCACCTGCAGGGTGATGCCCAAGGGTCGCAGAATCCAGCCGCCGCTGTCATGGAAGGGGATCGCCGCCGGCACCATGCCGCCCACGACGATCAACAACAATCCAGCGATCGCACCACTCCACGTTGCAAGGGTTCGCACCTGGTCCTTCCGGTTCTGGCGCCATCCTGCTGCAGCTAGGTTCGGCTGAGAAGGTCCGTCCAGGAGCTGATCCCCGGGCCCCCCCCTTGCTGCCCACGGATGCCCCCCCAGTCCGCCAGATCCGAGCCGGTCCCACCTGAATCCACCGCTTCCAGCCTGGCGACGGCATGGCCCATCGATGGGCTCCTGCCGATCGGCACCACCGTCCAGTTGATAGCCAGTCAGCGGTATCTGAAAACCGCGGATCCGATGCCGATGCTGCGTCCGCCCGACCTGGTGGACCCCGGCGAAACTGGACAGATCGTGGAGTGGCGTGCCGCCGGACAGGTGGCGGTGCGCTTTCGACGGGGCACCTTTCTGTTGGCCCCCAACGCGCTTACCGCCGTGGCGAACCCTGAAAGCCCTAAGGCAGAACAACGCCCTAGCTGAGGCCATGGCGGAGCCAGGCCCGTTCAGCCCCAGCGAGGGCAGAGGCGGGGCCCACCAAGCTCAGGCACGGCTTCCTCAACCAACGACGCGCCGCCTGCAGCAGATCGTCTGGTGTCAAGGTGGTGGCTCGGCGGAGGTTGCGCTCCACCAGATCCTCCGAGAGGCCATGGCTCAGCATCAGGGCCCGCCGGTCGGCGATCTGGGAACAGGTCTGGCGACCACTGGCCTCCTGGCCCTGGTATTTGGCTAGGGCGAGAACCAATTCCTCCAGGCTCAGGGGCTGATCCAGAATCCGCTGCCACTCGTCCAGCAGGCAATCGGTGGCTTCTTCGGCCCGTTCGGCTGAACTGGAGAGGTGCATGACAAAGGGGGTCGATCCGCAACGGGCCGGCAGGTGAACGCCAACGTCGTAGGCCAACCCCCGTTCCTCCCGAAGCTCAACAAACAGCCTGGCCGACATGCCGACTCCAAGGTGGGACTGCAGCAGCCGCAGGGGCAGGCTGTCGGCATGGCCAAAGGGCACGGTGGCTGTTCCCAGCAACACCACCAGCTGTTCGGTGTCCACCTCCTGAAGCGCAATCCGCTCACCTGGGGAGGGCGGACCGGCATAGGCGGAGATTTGGGGGAGGTGCGTCGACCAGGGGGCTTCCTCCAGGACTGAATTCAGCAAGGTTTCCAGCTGGGCTGGAGGTTCACCGCAGAGCACCAGGACGGAGCCGCCTTGACCCAGCCGTTCCACGAGGGGCCGTAGTTGGGATCCGTCGATCCCGGCTAGTTCCGCCTCGATGCCCAGGGGATCGTGGCCATAGGGGCCGGCGCCATAGATCTGATGTCGTAGCCGATCGTGGGCCAGCTGGAACGGGTCCTCCAGCTGGCGCTGCAGGGTCTGGAGGTTGAGCTGGCGTTCCAGGCTGAGCTGGTCGGCGGCCAACTGCGGGCGGCGCACCATCTCCAGCATTAACGGCAGCAGGGTGGAGGCATCGTCGGCGGCGCATTTGAGGCCCACCACCAGGGAATCCTCATGGGCCTCGGCTCGGAGGGCCGCTCCCGATCCTTCCACCAGGTCCGCGAGGGCCTCGGCATCAAGCGAACCACAGCCTCGGGTCATCAAGCCTGCCAGCAACTGGTGGGCGCCGCGCTGGCCGGGCTGGTCATCGCCACTGCCGCCACGGATCGACAACCGGGCCGCCAGGATTGCCGGGCCCGGTCGATGCTGAATCCTCACCGGCAGTCCCCCCGTGAGGGTGAGCTGATCGCGTGTTGTCATGCGGGGACCACCTCCAGCAGGTAGGCAAGGGCAGGATCGAGGGAGCGCAGGGCCTCGGCTTGCAGCCGCTGCGGAGTCCACTCCTCCAACATCCGCAGCGGCGTGGCCAGATCATGGCGGCGACCCCAGAGGTGGCTGTTGCCGATCAGCGCGGCGACGCCGCCGGCGGCCTCCAGGCCGAAGCGGTAACTGTTGGCCACCAAACGCTGGGCCCGTTGCCACTCCGCCTCGGGGAGGGGGTGGGCCATGACTTCCTGCCACACCACTTCGATTTCGCGCCGCACCTCCGGCAGGGCCTCAGGGTCGCAGACCGCCTCCAGCACGGCGAGGCTCCCGGATTCCATCGCATGCAGATCGAGATCGATGCTCTCCACAATCTGCCGCTGCTCCCGCAGCCGCTCCACCAGGCGACTGCGGCGACCTTCGGCCAGCACGGTGGTCGCCAGGTCGGCGCCCATCACGGCGGCCAGATCGGTGGCGGCCGGTTGCCACCAGGCCATCAGCAACCGACCCGCCTCCAGGCGTGGTAGGGCGAGCCGTTGCTCACCTGGCTTGACCCGCAGGGCCGGCGGTGGCGGCGGCTCGGTGGTAGGGCTGAGCGAGGCCAGGGGGCCAGCGGCGGCACGGCTCAGCAAGTCCCCGTCCTCCAGGGCACCACTGAGGGACAGCACACAGCGTTCGGCCCCATAAAGGCGGCGATGGAAGGCGGCCATCGCGGCAGGATCATGGGCCAGGAGCGCCTCGCGGCGGCCCAGGATCGGCAGCCCATAGGGATGGTCGGGGCAGGCCAGCTCCAGGAGGCGTTGTAGGGCCACTTCCTCCGGCTGGTCTTCGCTCTGGGCCAGTTCCTCCAACACCACCTGACGCTCCATCACGAAGGCCTCCGCCTCAAGGCGGGGGTGCAGCACCAGATCCAGGAGCAGGTCGAGGGCTTCCCCCGCCTCCTGGGGCGGAATCAACACGTGATAGTGCACATCGTCGAAGCCGGTGGCCGCATTGCTGCTGCCGCCGAGGGCCTCGACGCGGAGATCGAATTCGCCGGCCTCCAGCCGCTGGCTGCCCTTGAACACCATGTGTTCGAGGAAGTGGGCCATGCCACTTTCCGTGGCTTGTTCAAAGGCACTGCCAGCCCGGCACCAAAAGTCGATACAGACCAGGGGGGCCTCCGGCAGGGCAAGACTCACCAGCTCGACGCCATTGCTCAATTGCCGCTGGTCGGGTTCGGCCAGGCCGTTCAGCAACGGCCCGCTACGGGGAGGAGAAAGGGTCACGCAGCAATGTCAGGATCTGCATTCTGCTGGGTTGAGGCCCTGATCAGCCAGGTGAGTCATCCCTCCTTTCCCCCCGATCCACCGGGGTCCCACGGCACCCCGATGGGCATCCACCCCTTGGTGGATGCCCTGGCTGAGCGCATCCGTGCCAGCCGCCTGACCTTTCAGGACCTTGAACCCCTGGCCATCGGCGCCGAGCTGGAGGCCATTAGCGGCAGCCTTGACGGCGAAGCGCTGTTCATCCGCAACGAGGTGCATCGCTGCCGGGGGTTCCGCAAACTGCATCTGGAGACGGCCCGACTGGGGGCTGGTCTTCAGATCCTCCACTGCGTCTTTTTCCCAGACCCCCGCTTTGATTTGCCCGTGTTCGGGGCCGATATTGTGGCGGGCCGTGGTGTGGTTTCGGCGGCAATCATGGATCTCTCTCCGGTGACGGAGACCCTGCCCGAGCCGATCGGTCGCGCCCTAGGGGACCAGGCCCGTCCCCCCTTCAGCCAGGTGCGCGAACTGCCGGCCTGGGGCTCCATTTTTTCACCCCATGTGCTGTTTGTTCGGCCTGAAACCGAGCAGGAGCAGCAGTGGTTTGTCGAGGAGGTGACGACGGCCCTAGCCATTTTGGCCGAGGCATGTCGGGTTTGCGATCCCCAAGCCGACGATGATCCGGCTACGGTGCGGCGCTGGCATGGACAGCTTCACTATTGCAAGCAGCAGAAGCAAAACGACAAGACCAGACGGGTCTTGGAGAAGGCGTTCAACCCGACCTGGGCGGACCGCTACATCGAGGAGTTGCTGTTCGACGATCCCCCGTCGCCGTTGTCGGTGGACTGATCCTGCTATCCATCCTGGCGGCGGTGGCCTACGGCACCCGGACGCTCTGGCATCGGCCCGTTGAACGGCCCTCGGTACCCGTTGCCCGGTCGCGTCCCACACCGGAAGCGGTGGCCGCCCTCGGCCGGCTCGAGCCGGCTGGTGACATCCGCCTGCTGGCGGCCCCCACCACATCCATGGGTGCCACGCCCCGGATCACCCAGCTGCTGGTGAGCGAAGGGGATCGGGTGCGCCGCGGTCAGCTGCTTGCCCGCTTTGACAATGCCCCCAACCAGTTGGCAGAACTGGCTTTGTTGCGGGCTCGCATCCAGACCCTGACCCGTCGGCTGGTGGTTCAAGGGCGAGATTTGGCCCGCTTCAGCTCCCTGGCTGGCCAGGGGGCCATTGCGGCCAATGAACTGGATAACCGTGAGCAGTCCTATCTCGAACTTCAGGGTCAGCTTCTGGAAGCCCGGGCGGAATACGTGAAATCCGGCACGGATGTGGTCAATACCGAGTTGCGTGCTCCGATGGATGGCACCGTATTGCGGGTCCATAGCCGGGTCGGTGAGCGGCCTGTCACTCAGGGCATCCTCGAATTGGGTCAGATTGACCAGATGGAGGCCCTGCTGGAGATTTATGAGAGCGATATTGGCAGGGTGCGAGTAGGCCAGCGGGCGACGCTCACCAGTGAAAATGGCGGTTTTAGTGGCAGTCTGGACGGCACGGTCCAGCTCATCTTCCCGCAGGTGCGCCAACGCCAGATCTTGGCCACCGATCCCACAGGGGATGCTGATGCACGCATTGTGGAGGTGAGAGTGCGCCTCGATCCTGACGATGCCCAGAGGGTGCGATCGCTTTCGGGCCTGAAGGTGATCGGTCGGTTGCAACCATGAGCCTGTTGTGGCGCGGCCGTGGCATTCCCCTGGCCTGGTTGCTGCTCACCCGTCAGCCGGCACGGTTGACGATCGCGCTGGCGGGCATCGCCTTCGCGGGCATTTTGATGTTCATGCAGCTGGGCTTTAGGGATGGCCTTTATGACGCCAGCGTCACCATCCACAAATTGTTTGATGCCGATCTGGTGCTGATCAGCCCGCGCTCGGTGAGTTCCATTGGCATGGCTGGTTTTCCCCGTCGCCGTTTAGTGCAGGTCATGGCGGATCCAGGGGTGGCGGGCACCTCCCCCGTGCATTGGAACCTGTTGCTATGGCGCAATCCCCAGACCCATGCCAACCGTTCCATCTTGACCCTGGGATTCGAACCCACCGATCCCCTATTTACCGACCCTGCGCTCCGTCGCCAGTCCCTTGCCCTTTCCCAGTTGGGGAGAGTGTTGTTTGATGAACAATCCAGACCTGAATTTGGCCCGATTGCCAAGTGGTTTCGCGAGGGTCGGATTGTGGAAACGGAAGTGGTTGGGAAGCGACTGCGGGTGGCGGGATTGGTGTCCATCGGGGCGTCCTTCGGGGCTGATGGCAACATGCTCACCAGCAGGGAAACCTATTTGATGCTTCAGCCGAACACCCCGGCCGGAAGCATCGAGCTGGGTCTGATTCGCCTCAAGCCAGATACCAATCCTGAGCAGGTGACAGCCCGGCTGAAGGGAATGCTGCCGAATGATGTCAGGGTGATGAATAAGCAAGAATTCATTGAATTCGAAAAAAATTATTGGCGCACAAGTACGGCGATTGGCTTCATTTTCACCTTCGGCACTGCCATGGGATTTGTGGTTGGCTGTGTGATCGTCTACCAGATTTTATATTCAGATGTTAGCGATCATTTGCCAGAATATGCAACGCTGATGGCTATGGGGTATCGGTTGACTGGCCTGCTTGCGGTGGTGGCTAGGGAGGGATTTTTGTTGGCGATTCTCGGATTTCTGCCCGCCTGGCTTGCTGGGGAGGGCCTCTATGTTTTGGTCCGAACCGGAACCAAGCTGCCGGTCTACATGGACGCCCAGCGCTTAATTGTCGTATTTGCCATGATTTTACTGATGTGTCTTGGATCGGCAGCCATGGCAATGCGCAAGCTGGCAGATGCCGATCCTGCTGAAATCTTCTGACTTCGATGGCTCCAAGCACTCAAGAGCTAGCTCCAACTGCGGGTCCTACTGCAGCCCCGATGGCCTCTCCAAGTGTGGCGGTGGTAGGACTGAACCACTGGTTTGGGAGTGGTGCCAATCAACGACAGGTGTTGGTGAACGTAGGATTGCAGATCCAGCCTGGCGAAGTGGTTTTGCTCACCGGTCCTTCCGGTTGCGGCAAGACCACCTTGCTCACCCTGATCGGTGCCCTGCGCCAGGTGACGGCCGGTTCGGTACGGGTGCTGGGGGAGGAGCTGAAGGGATCCAGCCGTGCCCAGCGCCAGCTTCTGCGCCGCCAGATCGGCATGATTTTCCAAGGCCACAATCTGTTGCGATGTCTCACGGCAGAACAGAATGTGCAGATGGGGGCGGATCTTCTTCCCAATCTCAGCTATCGGGTGCGCCGCGATCAATCCCGGGACTGGTTGCGGGCTGTCGGACTGGGAGATCACCTGGGCAAATTGCCCCACGATCTCTCTGGAGGCCAGAAACAGAGGGTGGCGATCGCCCGGGCGTTAGCGGCTAACCCCAGGCTGCTGCTGGCCGACGAGCCCACCGCGGCCCTCGATAGCCGCACCGGCCGGGAAGTGGTGGATCTGCTCAAGGGGCTGGCCCGGGATCAGGGCTGTGCGGTTCTGATGGTGACCCACGACCCCCGCATCCTGGATGTGGCCGATCGGTTGCTGTGCATGGAGGATGGCCAGCTCACGGAGGCCAACGGTCCCGACGCCATTCAGTAGGGTGGATCTTCGACCAATCACCCCAACGCCGCTCGCATGGCCAAGCGCAGGAATCTGAAGAAGGAAAAGCAGGAGCGCAATCGCGCCTACGCCCGCAAATTCAAGAAGCGCAAGCTTCGCAACGATGGCCGTGGCGAAGGGGCCGGCAACGGCGTCACCGGGACAGCTAACAACGGCGGCGCCGCTGATTGACGCTCCAGCCGCCCTAAGGGCGGCAGCCTGGCCAGGGGGGGATCGCGGGATCCCCCCCTTTTTATTGCCCACCTCCTGCGCCCACACTGGCACCAGCTGCGGACCTCCCACCGCCATGTTCATCAGCGTCGTCATCCCCACCTACAACCGGTTGCCGATCCTGCGTCAATGCCTCGATGCCCTGGAGGCCCAGGAGCTTGGCGAACCGCTGGAGCGCTACGAGGTGGTGCTGGTGGACGATGGCTCCACCGATGCCACGGTGAGCTGGCTAGCGGACAACGCCCCTGCTTACCCCCACCTGCGCCTGTTCCGCCAACAGCACGGCGGACCGGCGGCGGGCCGTAATCGGGGCGTGGAGGAGGCCCAGGGGGAGGTGATCGTGTTCATTGACAGCGACTTGGTGGTCACCCCCAGCTTTCTGGTCAACCACGCCCGTGCCCTTCAGGCCCAATGGTCCCGCTCGGGGAATCGGCTCTGCTTCACCTATGGGGCGGTCATCAACACGGCCAATTTTGAGAATCCCACCAGGGAACCGCACAAACTCAACGATCTTTCCTGGGCCTATTTCGCCACCGGCAATGTGGCCATCGACCGTCAGCTGCTGGACCAGGCCGGGCTGTTCGATACGGGGTTCCGCCTGTACGGCTGGGAGGATCTGGAGTTAGGAGAACGGTTGCGGCGGCTGGGCGTTCTCCTGGTGCGCTGCCCTGCTGCGGTGGGGTATCACTGGCATCCGGCCCTGAGCCTGGAGCAGATTCCCGATCTGGTCCGGGTGGAACGGGAGCGGGCCAAAATGGGTCTGGTGTTCTACCGAAAGCACCCCACTCGCAGGGTTCGGTTCATCATTCAATACACCTGGCTGCACCGCCTGCTCTGGGAGCTCCTGACCCTGGGGGGCCTGGTGAACGAACGCAGCTTGCGCCCCCTGCTGGCCTGGCTGATCCGCCAGGGCCATGCGGGGGTGGCGATGGAGCTGCTGCGTCTGCCCCTGAATCGCCTCGGCGTACGGGAGCTCTATGCTCAGGCCCGCCGGGAGGGTCTGGCTTGAGGGCACTTTGTTAAATTCGATGGGTTCAACCCCACTCCGCACACCTGCACGTTTCGGGTGATCGGCCCAAGGGAGTTTCTCGGCCACGCTCTTGGCGTCAGCCCTGATCCCCGGCAGTGCGATCCCTGGCAGGTGGAGGCCAACCCGAAACCCTCAACCCATGGCTGTTGTCACCCTCTCCGAAATGATGGAGGCCGGTGCCCACTTCGGGCACCAAACGCGTCGCTGGAACCCCAAGATGTCTCGGTACATCTACTGCGCGCGTAACGGAGTTCACATCATTGACCTCGTGCAGACGGCCGTCTGCATGAACAATGCGTATAAGTGGACCCGCAGCGCAGCCCGCAGCGGCAAGCGCTTTCTGTTCGTTGGTACCAAAAAGCAGGCCTCGGAAGTGATCGCCCAGGAGGCCACCCGCTGCGGCGCCGCCTATGTCAACCAGCGTTGGTTGGGCGGCATGCTCACCAACTGGACCACGATGCGGGCCCGCATCGACCGTCTCAAGGATCTGGAGCGGATGGAATCCTCCGGCGCCATAGCGATGCGACCGAAGAAGGAAGCTGCCGTGCTTCGGCGTGAGCTTGACCGTCTTCAGAAATACCTCGGTGGCCTGAAGAACATGCGCCGCCTCCCCGACGTGGTGGTGCTCGTGGATCAGCGCCGTGAAACCAACGCCGTGCTCGAGGCTCGCAAACTCGACATCCCGCTGGTGTCGATGCTGGATACCAATTGCGATCCCGACCTCTGCGACGTGCCCATCCCCTGTAACGATGATGCGGTGCGTTCGGTTCAGCTTGTGTTGGGCCGCCTTGCCGATGCCATCAATGAGGGTCGCCATGGTGCCCAGGACCAACGCGGTGACGACGAGGGCTGAGCTGACCTGAGTCGTCCGTTTCACCGGTTCGCTGCGATACGCGCGCGCCGGTACTTGGCCCACCACACTGAGAGTTCAGGAGTTCCCCGGATCCAATCCCGGGGGAGGCCCCCTTGGCCGCCCGGGCACTCTTTGATTGTTCTTTCCCATTCTTCCCCCTTTCCACTTCTCCCATGGCTGAGATTTCCGCCAAGCTCGTGAAGGACCTGCGCGACAAAACTGGCGCCGGCATGATGGATTGCAAGAAGGCTCTGGCTGAGTCCAACGGGGACCTCACCAAAGCCAGCGAATGGTTGCGCCAGAAGGGGATCGCTACGGCTGAAAAGAAAGCGGGTCGCACCGCTGCAGAGGGTGCCGTGGGGAGTTACATCCATACCGGCGCCAGGGTTGGGGTGTTGGTGGAGGTGAATTGCGAAACGGATTTCGTGGCCCGTGGAGAAATTTTTCAGGAGTTAGTGCGCAACGTGGCCATGCAGATCGCCGCTTGCCCCAACGTGGAGTACGTGACCACGGATCAGATTCCCGAGCCGGTGGTGGAGCGCGAAAAGACCATCGAGATGGGGCGCGATGATCTGGATGGCAAACCTGAAGCGATGAAGGCCAAGATTGTCGAAGGTCGCATCGGCAAGCGCCTCAAGGAGCTGGCCTTGCTCGACCAACCCTTCATCCGCGACAGCGCCCTCACCCTGGGAGAAATGGTGAAGCAGACCGCCGGTAAAACCGGGGAGAACATTCAAGTTCGTCGCTTCACCCGCTACACCCTCGGGGAAGGGATCGAAGTTCAGCAGACCGATTTCGCCGCCGAAGTCGCTGCCATGGGTAAGGTCTCCTGAGTCCGCTGGAGTGAGTGATCTCCAGGGGCAATTGGAGGCGGTCCGCCAGCAATTGGACGCCTCCAACCCCGAGTTTTATCGTCATCTGGCCCTCTACCTTCAGGTGTTGCGCCAGAGCCTGCCTGGCCGAGTGGAGCAGGCTTGTTTTCATCTGGCCACCCAGGTCCATCCCCAGCGGTATGGGGAGCTGTCCCTCGAACGGCGCCAACACCTGCATCAACGCCTGCAGGTGCTGATCCGCCGTTGCACCACCTTGCTGACGGTGGAGCAGCTGGTCAGTCTCGCGGATCAGATCAGCCGGGAACGCCAGCGCCATGACCGCCAGGAACAGCGCCTGCTGCTTGATCAGCTGGTGGACTCCCACCCTGAGTCCTCCGCCGAGGGGAGCTTCGCTGCGGAGGCACCGCAAGGATCCGTCCATCTGGGCTTGTCCCTGCCCCTTTCCGGATCCCTCTTCGGCTTTGCGGCCATGAACGGCCCCGGGAACCAACGCTTGTCGGAGCCCGAATCCCCCGAGCCTGGGTTTGATCCAGGTTCGGAGGTGAATGCTGACGAAGACAGGGTCGAAGGCATGGCAGAGGCCTTTGCCGCCGCCATGGACGCCAGCCTGGACGACGCCCTCTCCCGCAGCGAGGAACCGACCAGTTCCCCCTGGCAACAGGGGCGATTGCCCCGCGATCCTGTTCAGTTACTGCGTTGGATGGACGGAATGGAACTGGCCATCGCCCGCCGGTTGCGCAACCTGTCCCACGCGCTCAACGTGGAGTTACTGCGGGCCGGCCTCAGCCGTTCCCTGTTGCCCCTCAGCCTGTTGGATGCGGTGCTCTCCGGCCAGCTGGAGCTGCTTGCCGCCCCTGCCAACCTGTTGCGATTGCAACTGCCCTTTGGGCCCCCTTCGGCGCCAGGGGGTGATCCACTGCAAACCCTGGCCGTGCTGCTGCGCATGGCGGACCTGGAAATGGAGGAACCCCGCCTGCGCACCTGCCGTCGCCGGATGCTCCAGCATCGTCAGGAGGTGCGCAGAATGGCCCAGCAGTTCCGTCGAATTCAGCGGCGGCTCCACGCCCATGCGGCGGAACAGTTGTGGTTGCAGGACATCCGCCAGACCCCTCCGCATCGCCCCTGACCACCACCCAGTCCTTCTCGGAACTGGAAGCCTGGGCCGCTCCCCTTCAGCAGGCCTGTCAGCTGGAGGTGGATCGGGGCTTCATCAATTTGTTGGGACGGCGGGAGACGTTTTCATCCTTCGTTGAACGCCAACTGCTTGGCCCACCCAACCTGATGGTGGCCGCTGATCAGGCCAGCCTGAGTCGCTTGGCCACGACCTTTCAGCGGTATGCCGATGCCCCGGGCCCTGGTCGTCAGGAGGCGGTACGCCAGTTGCGGCAGCTTCTCCATCAGCTGCGCTGCCACTACCAACCCCGTCTGCCGGTGGCCCCACCACGGCTGCGATTGAGCGAGTCCCAGAGGGGCACCGCTGGTCTGGAGGGGGGGGGGAGTGCCAGGCCCCCCCTGGAGCCCGAAACCCCCCTATCGGAAGTTTCGGGCATTGGTCCCAAGACCGCCACCCGCCTGGCGGCCCTGGGGTTACTTGTGGTGCGCGACCTGCTGCATCACTATCCCCGGGACTACCTCGATTACGCCCATCTGGTACGAATCGCTGCCTTGGAACCAGGGCGCAGCGCCACGATCGTGGCCACGGTGCGGCGTTGCCATGGGTTTGTGAGTCCCAAAAATCCCAACCTCGCGATCCTGGAGCTCCAGGTTCAAGACATCACGGGCAAGCTGCGGGTCACCAAGTTTTTTGCGGGGCGCCGTTTCGCCAGCCCCCAGTTCCTGCGCCAGCAGCAGCGCCTCTACCCTCCCGGCGCCACCGTCGCCGTCAGTGGGCTGGTCAAGGACAGTCCCCATGGCCTGGCGTTCACCGATCCGCTGCTCGAGGTGCTCGACGGCCCCTCAGCGCCGGTGAAGTCCGAGCAGATCGGCCGGTTGGTCCCCGTCTACAGCCTCACCGACGGCTTGAGTGCCGATCGGTTGCGGCGGGCCATCCAGGGGCTATGGCCTGGGGTGGGCCACTGGATGGATCCCTTGCCCACCGCCCTGAGGGAGCAAGAACAGTTGCTTCCCCGCGCCAAGGCCCTCGAACAGATCCATCGGCCAGCGGATCAAGACCTGTTGCGTCGCAGCCGCCATCGCTTGGTGTTCGATGAGTTTCTGCTCTTGCAGCTCGCCCTGGGGCTGCGGCGGGAGCACTTGCGGCGCCAACCGGCCCAACCGCTAACCCTGCCGGTCGGAGGGGCGGATCTGGTAACACGCTTCCTCGCGCTCCTCCCCTTTGAGCTCACCGAGGCCCAACGGCGAGTACTGGCGGAAATCCGGACGGATCTGGCCCGGCCCCAACCGATGGCCCGGCTGGTGCAGGGAGATGTGGGCAGCGGCAAGACCGTGGTGGCGGTCGCCGCCTTGCTGACGGCCATTGAAGCTGGGTGCCAGGGGGCCCTGATGGCCCCAACGGAAGTTCTGGCCGAACAACATCTCCACAAGTTGGCCCTTTGGTTGCCCCAGCTGCATGTGTCGGTGGAGCTGCTCACTGGATCCACGTCCCTGCGACGACGGCGCCAGCTGCTCCAGGATCTGGTCAACGGTCAAGTGCAACTGCTCGTGGGGACCCACGCCTTGCTGGAGGATCCGGTGCAGTTCAACCGGCTCGGATTGGTGGTGGTGGATGAGCAGCACCGCTTTGGCGTGCGCCAGCGCAACCGTCTGATGGCCAAGGGACTCCAACCCCACCTGCTGACGATGACGGCGACGCCGATTCCCCGCACCTTGGCGCTGGCTGTCCATGGGGACCTGGATGTCAGTCAGATCGATGGCCTGCCCCCGGGGCGGACCCCCGTTCGCACCAGCCTGTTAGGGGCCAGCGATCGGGAGCGGGCCTGGGCCTTGATCCGCGAGCAAGTGGCCCTTGGACAACGGGCCTATGTGGTGTTGCCGCTGGTGGAGGAGTCCGAACATCTCGATTTGCGCTCGGCGGTAGAGGTCCACCACCACTTGGCGGAGGAGGTGTTTCCTGAGCTGCGGGTCGGTCTGCTCCATGGTCGGTTGAGCAGCGAGGCCAAGCAGGCGGCGATCCATGCCTTTGCGAGCGGAGCCACCCAGGTGCTGGTGTCAACCACCGTGGTGGAGGTGGGGGTGGATGTGCCCGAGGCCAGTGTCATGGTGATCGAACATGCCGAGCGTTTTGGACTGGCCCAGTTGCACCAACTGCGGGGCCGCGTCGGCCGTGGGGCGGCAGCCTCCCATTGCCTGCTGATCCATGAAGGTCGCCAGAGTGCTGCCCGCCAGAGGCTGGAGGTGCTGGCGAATAGTTGCGATGGCTTTGAGATCGCCGAGATGGACCTGCGGCTGCGGGGCCCGGGTCAGATGCTGGGCACCCGTCAGTCCGGCCTCCCAGATCTGGCCCTGGCCAGCCTCCATGACGATGGTGCGGTGTTGGAGCAAGCGAGGGCGGTGGCACAACGGATCTTGGCCGAGGATCCGGAGCTGCAGCTGCAGCCCGGGCTGAAGGCGGCCCTTGCTGAGCAGCGGCAGCGTCAGCTGGATGCGGCCCGCTTGAATTAAGGACTTCATGTCTGCAGCCATGCGCCCCTGGAATGGCCTCCCGATTTGGGAGAACAACGAGCCGTTGCTGGATCTCCCCCTGGCCTTGCTTCGCCTGGAACCCCATCCCTATGCCCAGCTCGGCGCTCCCTACGGCGCCGAGGCCAGCCCCTTCCGGTTGCGCTCCGGCGTGATTGGGCGACTACTCGAAGCCCAGGCGACCCTGCAACGGAGCCAGCCCAGCTGGCGGCTGGGGATTTTCGATGCCTGGCGACCGGTGGCGGTGCAGCGCTTCATGGTGCGGCACGCCATCGCTGAAGAGTGTCGGGCTCGTGGAATCAATCCGGCGCACCAGGGTCCAGAACGGCAAGCTGTGGAGGAGGACGTGGGACGTTTCTGGGCACCTCCGAGTGACGATCCGTCCACACCCCCGCCCCACAGCACCGGAGCCGCCGTCGATCTCACCCTGGCCGGGCCGGATGGGGCCCCGCTGGCCATGGGCGGTGCCATCGACGCCATCGGTCCGATGTCAGAGCCCGATCACTGGGAAGGGGCCGCAACAGCCGATCCGAACGGCGAAGCGGCGACCTGGCACCATCGGCGACGGCAGCTTGCGGAGGCCATGACCGGTGCCGGCTTTGCCCAGCATCCAAATGAATGGTGGCATTTCAGCCACGGCGACCAGCTCTGGGCCTGGAGATCGAACCAGCCCCAAGCGGTTTACGGCCGGGTGATTGAGGAGGGTCTGGTCAGTCCGAGCGTTTGACGGCAGTGCTGCTTGGGTGGTGTTTCAGCAACGAGCGCACCCGCTCGCCGCCGAGCCGCTCGATAAAGTCGCCAAAGCTGCTGCGGGCGCTACCTTCGTCCCGCCAACAGGTAAGCAAGGGCTCAAGGGTACGTTCAAGATCCTCCAGGGGCATGCGCTCCAAATAGGGCTCCGCCAAGCGGGTGAGGCCGGGACTGCCCCCTAGCCAGAGCTGATACTGATCGACGCCACTGCCCACCAGTCCAAGTTCGGCCATGTAGGGCCTGGCGCAGCCATTGGGGCAACCGGTCATGCGCACCAGCAGGGGCTTGGTGATGGCCAAGCGATCCAGCAACGCGTCGAGACGGTCCAGAACCGCCGGCAGGATCCGCTCCGATTCCGTGACGGCCAGACCACAGGTGGGTAGGGCGGGGCAGGCGATGGCATGGCGTGCCAGCGGCGGGGGCGTTTCAGGGGTGGCAAAGCCCAGCTCAGCCAAGGCCGCCTTCAAGCCACTGCGTTGGCTGGTGCCGATATTGCAGAGCAGCAGATCCTGATTGGGGGTGAGGCGCACCTCCAACTGGTAAGTCTCAACAAGCTGGCGCAGGCCCCGCTTGCGGTCGCCCTCCAGGCGTCCACAGAGCAACGGAAGTCCGACAAACCACAGGCCATTGGCCTGCCGATACCAGCCCAGGTAGTCGGTGAGCACGGATTTCGGCTCCCGGCGTAGGGGCTGGATCGGATGGGGAAAATAGCGACCCAGTTCGGTTCGGAACCAGTCGACACCGCGGTCGTGGACCAGATACTTCATGCGGGCGTGGCGACGCTGCTCCCGATCGCCATGGTCGCGCTGTAATGCCGCGATGGCCTGCACCAGATCGAGCACATGGGCGTAGTCCACGTAGCCGAGGGGATCGGCGATGCGGGCAAAGGTTTCTTCCTTGTTATGGGTGCGTCCCATCCCACCCCCCACATAAACATTGCAGCCCAAGGGGCGGCCATTCCGATCGCTGAACAGCACCAGTCCGATGTCCTGCGTGAGCAGATCCACCGAGTTGTCCCCTGGCACGGTGACAGCAACCTTGAATTTGCGGGGTAGATAGGTGGAGCCATAAAGCGGTTCCTCTTGATCGCCGCTGAACATCAATCCTTGGAACTGACGTTCACGGGCCCTGCGGACCGAGGCCTTCGGTTTGATCCGATAGGAGAGATCGCCATCGACCCAGAGATCGAGGTAAGAACCTTCGGCGGCCTGAGCGGTGAGCAGGTCGGCGATGGCATCAGCCAACTGGCGAGCTGCGGGGTAGCCCCCCGACTCAAAGGGTGCGGCCGGCGCCATCACGTTGCGATTGATGTCTCCGCAGGCGGCCAGGGTGGAGCCCATGGATCGCACAATCGTGCCGATCACCTCACGGAGATCAGCCTTGGCGATGCCATGCATCTGGAAGGCCTGTCGGGTGGTGACCCTTAGGCTGCCGTTCCCCAAGCGATCGGCCAAATCATCCATCGCCAGATATAGAGCGGCTGGAATACGACCAGCCGGACTGCGCAGCCGCAGCATCATCTGCCAGTCCTTGTCCTCACCCTTGCGGCGATTGTCGCGGTTGTCCTGCTGATAACTGCCGTGAAACTTCAGAATCTGAACAGCCCCTTCAGTGAAGCGGGGGCTGTCATTGAGCAGTTCCGTCGCGAGGGGCTCGCGCAGATGACCGCTTTCGGCCTTCAGGGTTTCAAACTTGGTGCGACCGACTAGGGCCTCACCCTGCTGAGGATCCGGGGTTGGGTGACGCTGACTGCCGTCGGCCACCGGCGGCGTTGGCGTCGGGGCCGTCGGTGCCATCAGGACGCAGGTGCTGGGGATGCATCGAAACTAGCGAACGGTCTGACCGCGGGGTCTTCGAAGCGGCAGCTGGGAGAGGATGGGGGCTGGGGGTTCAATACAGTCCAGAAGAGCAGCCGACCTCCAATGGCGACCTTTTTACTGGAAATCGGCACTGAAGAGTTGCCGGCTGATTTCGCTCGACTGGCCCTGCCTCAACTGGAGCACCAGGTGCGTAAGGATCTGGACACCCAGCGGCTTTCCCATGGGGACATCCACACCAGCAGCACCCCCCGCCGGCTGATCGTGCGGGTGGATGGGCTGGCAGTTTCCCAGAGCGACCTTGAGGAGGAACGCAAGGGACCGCCAGGGGCGCAGGCCTTCCGCGATGGTCAACCGACTGAGGCTGCCGTGGGTTTTGCGCGCCGATGTGGCGTGGCTGTCGAAACGCTGGAGGTCCGTGAGACCGCCAAGGGTCCCTTTGTGTTTGCCCGCTGTCGAGAGCAGGGACGGGCCACCACTGCGCTGCTCCTAGATCTGATCCCGACCTGGATCGCGGCGCTCCAGGGACGACGGTTGATGCGATGGGGAAACGGCGAGCTGCGCTTTTCCCGTCCCGTGCGTTGGCTTGTGGCTCTACTGGATCACGAACTGATCCCAGTGCAGCTTGAAGGCAGTGATCCACCATTAACGGCTGGCCGCCGCAGCCGTGGTCATCGACTCCATCGCCAAGAGCTGACGATCAGCTCGGCCGAAAGCTATGCCAAGGAACTGGCCGCTGCCGGGGTCGAGGTGAACCGACAGAATCGTGCAGAAATGATTCGGACCGCCATTGAAAGCCGAGCGGCCGCCCTCGATGCCCGGGCCGACATGCCCGAGCAATTGTTTGACGAACTCACCGATCTGGTGGAAGCCCCCTTGGTGTTGGAGGGACAGATCGAGCCGGGCTATCTGAACTTGCCCGCAGAAGTCCTTAGCACCGTGATGCGTTCCCACCAGCGCTACGTGCCGCTCTATCGCCGGGATGGGGCCATCGATCCCCTAGCCCTTGAGGCCAGGGGCTGTCTGCTGCCCAGGTTTCTCTGCGTGGGCAATGGCTTACCGGCCTCCCTCGCGACCGTTCGCCGTGGCAACGAACGGGTGCTTAAAGCCCGCCTGGCGGATGCTGAATTCTTCATCCGAACCGATCGCAGGATCGCCAGCATTGATCGACGCTCCCAGCTCGCCCGAGTCACCTTCGCGGAGGGGTTGGGCAGCCTGTTGGATCGCGTCGAGCGCCTGGAATGGCTCACCGATGTGTTGTTGGAGGCCCTGCCCATGGACGCTCCGAGTGCGGATCACACCCGACGAGCCGCCCACCTTTGCAAACATGATCTGGTGAGCCAGATGGTGGGGGAATTTCCTGAACTCCAAGGGGTGATTGGGGGCAAATACCTGCTGGCGGAGGGGGAACCACGCGCCGTGGCCCTGGCCGTCCAGGAGCACTACCGGCCCCGGGGTGCTGGTGATGCCCTGCCAGATTCGGCACCGGGAGCCATGGTGGCGATGGCGGAACGGTTGGAGCTGCTACTCAGCATCTTTGCCAAGGGCGAACGCCCAACAGGCTCCTCCGATCCGTATGCCCTGCGCCGCGCCGGCAATGGGGTGCTGCAGATTCTCTGGAGCCGTGGCTGGACCCTTGATCTGCTGGCGCTCCTGCAGCGCAGCTGTGCCCATTGGGCGGAACAGTTCCCGGCTTACGCGCTAGAGCCGACATCCCTGGCTGAGGAGTTGGCCGAGTTCCTGCGCCAACGGCTAGTAAGCCTGTTGGAAGAGGATGGGATCGACTTCGATGTGGTCGAGGCGGTGGCGGGTGTCTCCACGCCGCTCGATCGCCTGTTGCGGGATCCGGACGATGCTCGCCAACGCGCCGAACTACTGGTGACTTTGCGCAGATCTGGGGATCTGGCAGCGGTCCAGGCCGTCGTGATTCGCGCAGCCCGACTGGCGGAAAAAGCAAGGGTAGATCCTGGAATGGTGAGTCCCGCCGCCCTGGTGGATGCAGCCCTGTTCACATCGCCCAGTGAGCAGGCCATGCTGGAGGTTTTGATGCGAATGGAACCCCTCGCTGCAGGCAAGGGGAGCGACCGCTATGGCGCCTTGGCCAGTGCCTTGGCCGCCAGTGCACCCACCTTGGCGGCCTTTTTTGACGGCGATCAAAGCGTGATGGTGATGGCCGACGATCCAGCGGTTCGAACCAATCGACTCCAACTTTTGGCGGTCTTACGGAACCAAGCCAGTGTCCTCGCCGACTTCAGCCGTTTGAGCAGCTGATCAATCGACAACCTCGATATCAATCACTTCCTCGCGCGAGCGATCAGGGGAGCGCCGTCCCAATTCAATGGCGGCAAATTGGCCAAGTTGACGGGTCATGAGGTAGTCAACTCCACCGCCAATAACCCCGCCGAGCAAGGGGATAGCCTTGTGCAGACGGACAACGCCTCCTGATCCAAAACGGCTGATCAGCCTGAAGCCCACCGCCTGATTAATCGCCGTCAAGGCAGTAGTCGGAAGGCGCCGTAGCTGAGCTTGTGCCATATGCTGGCCAAACTTCACCCCGATTTGTTTAAGAACTTCCCCGGCCTCATCTCCAATCAACGTCAGAAGGATCTGGGTTTGTACGGCTTCGTGATCCAGATCAAATCCATTGAGAATGGCGATTGTTGCCACCATGCGGGTCTGGATGACCCAGGTAGCCGTCACTGCTGCAGGCAGTTGGATCGGCAGGAAGGCGAAACCACCGAGTCCAGTAACAAAACCGGTACCGGCATTCCAACGGGCTTGATCTTCGATGAAGGCTGAAACGATCGCATCTAAACCACGACCTTTGAGGTCCCTTTGATACTCGGCGGCCAGCTCCCGCGCCGACTTAATGCGGAGGGGGGAGATCCCTCCGGGCCAGGGGATAGGGAGGGGGGCTCCCTCAAGACCCCAAGAAAGAAGGCGTTGCACCAATTGTTGGGCCCACGGCTGCATGTCGCGATCCCTGGCCATCGTCCTGCGCAGAATGATGAGTTTCTTAGATTAAGGATGGTCACCCCCCAGGCCAACCCAATTGGGATGGGGGGATCCCCGCAGAACTAGGGACGGGCCAGCATCGGCTCCCTTTCCTTACTGGATTCTGTCGAGGGAACAGAAGAGGATGGGGCGGAACGTGGGGCGGGGGTTCTTAGCCCGGCCAGGGCAGCAACTTCATCATCACTACGCACAGCACTGGCCACGGGCTTGTATCCAGAGGGCGCAAGTGCCTGTCCGCGGAGGACAGAGCCCAGGGTGAGAAGGGTGAGCTTGAGCTGCTGCCATGGGTTCATGGCCACAACCCTCTTGTAGAGATAACTATCAAAAGTCAATTTTTGAACGTCCTTGTCATCGCACATCTCTACAAATGCTTCACGAGCGGCATCGTTGCGATAAAAAACATTTTGCAGCAACTCGAGAACTTTATAGGTTGCCCCGTATTTTTTGTCCCACTTTTTGATGTAGACCTTGAGGTCTTTTTCCGTAGGGATGCGGGTTCCGTTGGCACTCGCGGCCACAATTTGCTCTGCGCACATCCGACCACTCTTGGCGGCGAAATAGATACCTTCGCCAGAGCTTTTGGTGACGTAACCAGCCGCATCCCCAACCAGGGCCATTCGGCCGACAACCCGCCTTGGACGGGGATGTTCGGGAATGGGGTGGGCTTCTACCTTGATCACCTCACCTTGCAGCAAGCGGTTGCTGGCCCGTAGGCGGATACCCTTTTGCAGGCCCTTGATGAGGGATTGATTTTGTTGCATTGTGCCGGTGCCAACAGCTACATGGTCGTATTTGGGGAAAACCCAGGCATAGAAATCGGGAGAAACATCCGTTCCTACATACATCTCAGCCAGATCTTCGTAGTAAGCCATTTCTTCTTGAGGCAAGCGAATGCGCTCTTGAAAGGCAATCGCTACGTTGTAATCACCAGCGTCCATGGCCTTGGCGACACGACTGTTGGCACCATCTGCGCCTACAATTAAGTCGACCTCCAAGGTTTTAAGGTCACCCGTCGGACCACCGCTGGCGTAGTCAGCGTAATGAATTGTGTAGGGTCCTTGGCGATTAACTCCGGTATCGATGCTTTGCACAAGTCCATTGATCAAATTAGTGCCAAGATCTGCGGCGCGATTTCGCAGATAGGCATCCATAACCTCGCGTCGACACATGCCAATATATTCATTCGGATTTGGCAAATGTATATCCACCTCCCGATTCGAGGGGGAAATCATCTTCATATTTCTAACTTTGCGGTCAATGATGGATTCGGGGAGATCAAACTCATTGACCATGCAAAGAGGGATGGCCCCCCCGCAGGGCTTGGCATTATCCAGCTTCCGTTCGAACAGCCAGGTTTGGATGCCTGCCTTGGCGAGAACTTCCGCGGCACAGGATCCGCTGGGCCCGCCACCCACCACCGCCACTCGCAACATCTTGAAACCTGCTCCAGCAAAGGGATATCCACTTTGAAGCTAACACTGGAAGGCGTGGTGCTGTCGGCTTGTCATCGGTTTGGACCTAACATCAGCTCACCTTTGGATGTGGTGGCGTGGCGCCCCGTGCGATCGGCCAAGACATCCCTATGGCCCGGCGAACCGTGCGCCCAGGCGTTCCCCGCAGGTCCCTGGCCTATCGCCTCACCCGTTTTGTGGGTGGCACAGCCCTGGCCAGTCTGGGAGTTGCCCTGCTGATTTTGGGACCGTTGCGTCAGTTGATCCTGCCCCCTCCAGTGGAGGGCCTCAATGAGCGACTAGATGCCGATGGACGCCTGTTGGGCCATTTCCCTTACCCGGAGGCTGAGTCCTCGAAATTGGTGAATCTAGCTCCAGGAGTGCGGTTAAGGCCCGAGGCGGCGAGTGCCTTGGAGCGTCTGCAGCACGCCGCTGCGGCTGACGGCATCGATCTCGTGGTTCTGAGCGCGTTCCGTCCGGTCAGTCTTCAACGCCGTTTGTTTTTCGACGTCATGGCAGCGAGGAATCAAACCTCTAAGGACCGGGCCAGGGTCAGCGCTCCGCCAGGGTTTTCCGAGCACAGCACTGGGTTTGCCATCGACGTGGGGGATGGCCGGGCTCCCCAGACCAACCTCTCGCCAAGCTTCGATCAAACCGCCGCTTTCCAGTGGCTGGAGGCCAATGCAGCGCGATATCACTTTGTCCTCTCCTTCCCCCCGGGCAATCGCCAGGGGGTGAGCTACGAACCTTGGCATTGGCGCTTCGAAGGCTCGACCGATGCCTTGAAGCTGTTTGAACCAGCTCAGCGTCTGGATGCCGGTTAAGCGGGACCCTACTGGGATAGGATGAAGAATCGCTTCAGCAGATCATTGCTTTTCGCCGGTTTCATTTCGGGCCACTAGTCCCGACCTGGTTCCGTCCCCCGTTACCCCTCTGTGCGCGGTCAACGCGCCGGTCCTGATGATCCCGGGCAACAGCTTGGTTTTTTTGGGAGAACGCGAACCCATTCCAGGGTTTCCGTTGGGGGCCTCAACCATGCGGAAAGCCATGACAGACGACCCATCGGCCCCATCCCGCCGACTTAGCCGGCTTCGGCTGGCAACTGAGCCCGACGAAACTCCCCCTTCCTGGGGCAGAGATTTTCGTCGTCAGAGTGTCTGTCATCCAGACTGGTCCTAGGGCAGGGCCCTTCACGATCGGCCAAGCGATCCACCTTCATTGCAGGACACCAGCTCCATGAGCGGCGAAGCCAAAGGCGCCAAGATTCGCAATATTGCGATCATTGCTCACGTCGACCACGGCAAGACCACGCTTGTGGACGCACTGCTCAACCAGTCTGGGATCTTTCGGGAGGGGGAGGCGGTTCCCACCTGCATCCTTGACTCTAACGATTTAGAGCGGGAGCGTGGCATCACAATCCTCTCCAAAAACACCGCCGTTGATTACAACGGTATTCGCATTAATATCGTCGATACCCCTGGCCACGCTGACTTTGGAGGAGAAGTCGAACGGGTCCTAGGAATGGTGGATGGCTGTCTCCTAATTGTCGACGCCAACGAAGGGCCCATGCCCCAGACCCGATTTGTACTTAAAAAAGCACTTGAAAAAGGATTGAGACCCATTGTCTTTGTCAATAAAATTGATCGGGCACGCGTCGATCCAGAGCAAGCTGTAGATAAGGTCCTCGACCTATTTCTGGAGTTGGGAGCTGATGATGATCAGTGTGATTTTCCCTATCTTTTTGGTAGTGGGATGAGCGGTTATGCCAAGCCTGATATGGCTACGGAGAGCGATAATATGAAGCCTTTGTTTGACGCCATACTTCGCCACGTTCCACCCCCGGTTGGTGATCCGGAAAAACCCCTCCAACTTCAAGTCACTACGCTTGATTATAGTGACTTTCTTGGACGAATCATGATCGGCCGAATCCACAACGGACGCATTAAAGCCGGTCAGCCAGCGGCGCTGATCCGCGATGATGGCAGTATTAAACGCGGTCGTATTTCAAAGCTGCTGGGCTTCCAAGGACTTCAGAGAATCGAGATTCAAGAGGCCAGCGCTGGGGACCTCGTCGCAGTCGCAGGGTTTGATGAGGTCAATATCGGTGAAACGATTGCTTGTCCCGAAAATCCCGAGGCCCTGCCTCTGATCAAGGTTGATGAGCCAACCTTACAGATGACATTTGTTGTTAACGATTCACCTTTTGCTGGCAAAGAGGGCAAGTTCGTCACCAGCCGACAGATTCGTGATCGATTGCAAAAGGAACTCCTCACCAACGTTGCCCTAAGAGTTGAGGACACCGATTCACCGGATCGATGGTCCGTCAGTGGTAGGGGTGAGTTGCACCTGGGAATTCTCATCGAAACCATGCGCCGCGAGGGCTTCGAATTTCAAGTGAGTCAGCCCCAGGTGATCTTCCGCACAATCGATGGCACACCCCATGAGCCCTTTGAAACTCTGGTCATGGATGTGCCCGAAGAAGCAGTGGGAGCATGCATCGAGAAACTTGGCATCAGAAAAGGCGAGATGCAAAATATGGAAAATAGTAATGATGGTCGTACCCAGCTAGAATTTGTGGTTCCGGCCCGCGGTCTTATCGGATTTAGGGGTGAATTCATCCGAGCCACCCGTGGCGAAGGAATCATGAGCCATTCCTTCCTTGATTACCGCACCATGCAAGGTGATTTTGAAACCCGTCGCAATGGAGTTCTGATTGCGTTCGAAGAGGGAACGGCGACATTCTACGCCCTTAAGAATGCTGAAGATCGTGGTCAATTCTTTATCACTCCTGGAACTAAAGTCTATAAGGGTATGATTGTGGGCGAAAATACTCGTCCCCAAGATCTGGAGCTCAACATCTGCAAGGCCAAGCAACTCACCAACATGCGCTCAGCTGGCGCAGAAGAACTCGACACGCTACAGGCCCCCATGCAAATGACCCTAGAACGGGCTCTGGAATACATCGGCCCCGATGAAATGCTGGAGGTGACCCCGGAATCTATTCGCTTGCGTAAGTTGGCGATGAAGAAGCCAGCAAAACGCTGATTCCCTTGCTGGAAATGGCGGAGTCTGAGCAAGGTACTGAACAAAGGCTGATGGCGGACCCCCGTTTCCAGTTGGCCTTGGATCAGTTCAATTCCGCTTCCTGGTATGCATGCCACGATTCCTTTGAGGATCTGTGGCATGAGACCCAGGATCCCCTTCGGCGACCGCTTCAAGGACTTTTGCAGATTGCGGTTGCCCATCTTCACCTTGAACGGGGCAACGTCAACGGTGCCATGATCCTGATGGGAGAAGGCCTTGGGCGGTTGGATGGCCTAGGTCCCTCGACCTTGGGAGTGAATCTGAACGCTTTACGTCTACAGGTTCTGGCTCGTCTAAAAGCCCTCCAGTCAGGGCGGGATCCGTCAGTTCTGCCGCTGCCCCAGCTGCTGCAAAATGCTGTGCCAGGGTCAGTACATTAGGTCGGTTCATTCCCTTGGTCCTTCTTCCCTTGCCTTTGACGGTTCGTCCGCTCGCCATCCTTAGTGTCGTGGCCATGGTGTTGACCCTTGGTCGAGCCGTGGCTCAAGTGTCGCAAGGGTCGACGGAGGGGGCCTCCCTGCAGACGCCTCCCACCTCTCCCCCAGCCTCCAACGCCTCCAATGGGCTCGTCACGATCGAGGCTGACCGTCAGCAGGCCGACAATCGCACCGGAATTGTTACCGCCCTAGGCAATGTGCGTATTGTGTATCCTGACCGCAAAATGGTCGCCACGTCTCGCCAAGCCCAGTACTTCAGCAAGGAAGGCAGGCTTGTGCTCAGCGGCGACGTGGATGTGATCGACGCAGATGGACAACGGATCCGTGCTGAGCGACTCACCTATCGACTCGATAGTGAACGTGTTCAGGCCGATCCGGCGCAAGGCACCCAGGTGATCAGTACCTTGAAGCTCAAGCCCCAACAGTCCTCTGGAGCGGCGGTCGCACCACTGGTGCCATGAGCTTGGCTCTCGATCGAGTCGCGATCAGCATCGCTGGACGACCTTTAGTCAAGGAAGTCAGTCTTGAGCTTCACCCTGGGGAAGTTGTCGGATTGCTTGGCCCCAATGGTGCCGGGAAAACTACCACGTTCAATCTGGTCACGGGACTCCTACGACCGGATCAAGGTGAAGTCCTACTTGATGGCCGATCGGTTGCGAACTTGCCGATGCCACGGAGAGCGCGACTGGGTATTGGATATCTTCCCCAGGAAGCCAGTGTTTTTCGTAATCTCACGGTGCGTGACAACCTGCGCCTGGCTCTGCAAGTCAGTGATACTCCGGTAGCGATTCGCAAGGAACGTCTTGAACAATTGATTGTTGATTTTCACTTGGTATCCTTTCAAAATCGTAAGGGATTTCAACTTTCTGGTGGTGAACGACGGCGTTGTGAGGTGGCCAGAGCCTTAGCGGTAGGAGAGAAAGGACCGCGCTATCTGCTTCTGGATGAACCGTTTGCAGGGGTAGATCCACTCGCGGTAGCAGATCTGCAGGCACTCATTGAAAGTCTGCGCGTAAGAGGCATGGGCCTATTAATTACCGATCATAATGTCCGCGAGACATTGGCGATTACCAATCGCGCTTACATCCTGACTGAAGGTAAAATTCTCGCCTCTGGCAGCTCCGAAGCGATGGCGAATGATCCTTTGGTTCGTCGTCATTATTTAGGCGAGGATTTTCAGCTTTGAACTTTCGATTGTTGCGCTGGCGGCAGGTACCGCTGATCGATCGATGGCTGTTACAGGAATTGCTCGCCCCCCTTTTCTTTGGGATCGCGGCATTCACCGCTGTCTCTCTTTCCGTTGGGGTCGTGTTTGAACTAGTTCGGCGTGTTGCGGAATCAGGATTGCCTTTAATCGTGGCACTTCAAATCCTCCTGCTCCGAGTGCCTGGTTTTTTAGTCCTGTCCTTCCCGATGGCCACGCTCATGGCCACCCTGCTTGCCTATAGCCGGCTTTCTGGAAGCAGCGAGTTGACGGCATTGCGGAGCGTGGGGGTGACGACGCGTCGCATGGTGCATCCTGCCCTAATCTTGGCACTCGCCATGAGTCTGGTGACATTCATATTTAATGACGTGATCGTGCCCAGAGCCAATCTGATGGCTACCACAACACTTGAGCAGGCTCTTGGCAAAGCAATTTCTACAGAATCTGGCGACAATACGCTCTACTCTAGGTTTGGTCGGGTCAAGCAAGAGAATGGCGAGGATGTTAAACAGCTGACACATATTTTTTATGCAAGAAAATTCAGAAATGGGCAAATGATAGATGTTACTCTTTTAGATTTTTCTCGTGATGGAAATCGCCAAATGCTTTATGCAAAGCAGGGGCGATGGAACGAAGCAGAGGCCATGTGGGAATTTAACGATGGTCGAATTGTAAATCTTGATGAAAGTACTGGAACAACAACGTCGGCAAATTTTGATCGCTATTTGTATCCGCTAACAAAGGATCCGATGGAGGTTGCGAAGCTGCCCACGGATGCAAGTATCATGACGGTAGGGCAAGCACGACGAGCCGAGCGCCTGCTTAAGCAATCAGGCAACGCTAAAGAGGCAAGACGACTTAGAGTACGGATCCAGGAGAAATTTGCCTTTCCGGCCATTTGCCTTGTTTTTGGGCTGATCGGTAGTAGCATCGGTGTTCGCCCCAATTCACGCACAAGTCGAAGTCAAGGTTTTGGTATTAGTGTATTACTAATTTTCGGCTACTATTTAATGTCATTCATATTTAGTTCCCTTGGAATCACTGGAGCATTGGTTCCATTTCTTGCAGCCTGGATACCTGTCATAATTGGACTCAGCTGCGGCCTGTGGCTCTTGCGAGAGGCCAGCCGCTGACCCATGGGCCCCTGAAAGGGCCCATGACTTGTCAGACTGTAGATCCACCTTTTTTCTTGCTGGTGAACGGCTTTCTTGACGATCCTGTGCTCGGCCTTGGTCTTGCGGCCTTTGCCCTGCTGTTGTTGGTGCTACCCCTTGCCTTTTGGTCTCTGAGTGGAGGCCGATCCAGTGGGGTGGTACGCATGCTGATTGCCGCCGCCAATCTTGCCCTCACAGCCCAGTTGGTCTTGCGATGGTGGGATTCGGGACACTTCCCGATCAGCAATCTTTACGAATCCCTCTGTTTTCTGGCTTGGGCTTGCACCATGACCCAATTGCTGGTGGAGCGTTCCTGGCCCAATCCCCTGGTTCCAGCGGCTGCCACGCCGATGGCCCTCGGCTGTGTGGCCTTCGCCAGTTTCGCCTTGCCTAATCAGCTCCAGGACGCTTCTCCGCTGGTGCCGGCCCTGCGATCAAGCTGGCTTGTGATGCACGTCAGTGTGATCATGGTGAGCTATGCCGCGCTTCTGGTGGGCTCACTCCTGAGCGTGGCGGTCTTGTTCACCGATCGAGACACGGCCCTGGAATTGCGCAGTAATTCAATTGGGAGTGGCGGATTCCGCCAAGCCCTTCTCTCTGGTGATGGGTCGGAGACCATGCGGTTGTCCAGTTCCCAGTTTCAGATCAGCGAGCAACTCGACAGTCTCAGTTATCGCACCATCACCGTAGGCTTCTTGCTCTTGTCCGTGGGGTTAGTGAGCGGTGCTGTGTGGGCCAATGAAGCTTGGGGAAGTTGGTGGAGTTGGGATCCCAAGGAAACCTGGGCGCTCATTTGCTGGCTTGTGTACGCGGCTTACCTCCACACTCGCCTGATCCGCGGTTGGCAAGGGCGCAAGCCTGCGCTGGTTGCTTCAGCTGGTCTCGTGGTGATTGCCATTTGCTATATCGGTGTCAATTTGCTAGGTATTGGTTTGCATAGTTACGGATGGTTTTTTGATTGAAAAGATCATTGACTGATTTCCACTATGAACTAGATTCTTCTCATGCAGGCCAATTTCACCATTTGCTCAGCGATCTGCAGTAGGATTCCAAGGAATTTTGGACTCCTTTGACGTGCCCCCCCTCAGAACCGTCTTCGCGTCTCTGTTGGCACCTATTTTGCTGTGTGCCACACATCACGATGGCGCCAAGGCACAAAACCTAATCACCGATCCCGGTTTTGATCAATGTCTCGGTTCAAATAATTGTCTACCCGCTTGGAGTCTTGATGGAGCGGACCCAAACTATACTGGCTTTTATTACATCGGTAGTTATCAAATGTATCGAAATGGAAATGCAGCTCCATCTTCCGCGATTCTTTGGCAGGATGTTTCGACAATTGCAGGTGGATCGTATGTGCTTCGTTTTGACTTGATCAATACACAAGCGTTGTTCGATTCATTGTTAGTCGGTTTTGGGGGTTCAGTGATTGGTGTTCCGGGTAGCTCCCCTGAGACGGAAGGAATGGATGCCTTCAGCTTCGTGTTTGTGGCGACATCGCCAGTCACTACTGTGTCATTTACTGGATACGATTCGTCGTCGTATTGGTATGTGGACAATGTTAGCGTAGCCGCAGTTCCTTCCCCACTGCCGTTTGGGGGTTTAGCTATGGGTTTTTTCCACGCCAGACAACTTCGTCGGCGACTCAACGCAAAGGTGATGAAAGGATCATGATCGCTAAGGTCAATACAAATAAAAAAGAACCGGATTTAAATCCGGTTCGACTGTGATCATTCTTAGAGAACCCAAGTGGATCGAAATCAGGCCACGACAGCTGGTTCTGGACGTGAGCTGTTACGAATCCCGTTAATCGCTTCAGCATAGTCCGCCGCTCCAAACACTCCCGATCCGCTGACGATGGCGTTGGCACCCGCTTCAATTACCTTCCAGGCATTTGCTGGCTTGATCCCTCCGTCAACTTCAATCCAAGGGTCCAAACCCCTTTCGTCACACAGACGACGCAGATCACGAATTTTCTGAACCTGATTCTCGATAAAACTCTGCCCTCCAAAGCCAGGGTTCACACTCATGATCAAGATCAGATCGCAGAGTTCAAGGCAATATTCAAGGGTATCGATCGGGGTGCTGGGATTGAGCACGGCCCCAGCCTGCTTACCCAGTTCCTTGATTTGGCCAAGGTTACGGTGCAAATGGGGGCATGCTTCCACTTGTACCGAAATAATGTCTGCTCCAGCCTTGGCAAAGTCTGGAACAAACTTCTCCGGCTCGACGATCATCAGATGAACGTCGAGGGGCTTGTCCGTGACTGGCCGAAGAGCCTCCACAATCAGGGGGCCAATGGTGATATTAGGAACGAATCGTCCGTCCATCACATCCACATGGATCCAGTCGGCGCCGGCCTCATCAATCGCTCGGACCTGATCTCCCAAGCGGGAGAAGTCAGCAGACAAGATGGATGGAGAGACCACCAGGGGCTTGGTGCTCATGGGCGGGCCACCGGAGCGAAGAGCTTGACAATTGTAAGGACCCTACCCCCCACCCGCCCCTGGTCCCTGTCCTCGGGACCGCCTTGGGCCCGGGTCAACCCTGACCTGTCCTTGGACGACCAAAGAGCTTGAACCGTTTGCGCTGGGTCCAGTACGGGCGGCCTCTTGTCGCTACCGTGGGGACCTCACTGATACGATAGCCCAGCTTCAAGCCTGAGAGGCCCTGCCGCAGCTGGGCTGTTGGCTCCCTCGCTGAGGCCCCGTCCCCTGCCAACATCCCTGTGGATCGCACCCTCATTCAGGAAATACTCGAGGTCGTCGAGCAAGCGGCCATCGCCTCGGCCGAGCTCACTGGGCTTGGTCTGAAGGATGAAGCCGACGCTGCTGCTGTGGAAGCCATGCGCAAGCGCATGGGCCAGATCCAGATGCAAGGTCGCATCGTGATCGGCGAAGGCGAACGTGACGAGGCGCCCATGCTCTACATCGGCGAGGAAGTAGGCAGCGGCACTGGCCCAGGCGTCGATTTCGCCGTGGATCCCTGCGAAGGGACCAATCTCTGTGCCAACAGCCAGCGCGGCTCGATGGCAGTACTGGCAGCTTCGGACCGGGGCGGCTTATTTAACGCCCCGGACTTCTACATGAAGAAGTTAGCGGCGCCTCCCGCGGCCAAGGGGAAAGTGGATATTAGTAAATCGGCGACCGAAAACATTTCCATCCTTAGCGAGTGCCTAGGGCTTGCCGCTTCCGAGCTTGTCATTGTGGTCATGGATCGCGCTCGGCACAAGGATCTGATTAGTGAAATCCGAGCCACCGGCGCCCGCGTTCAACCTATCTCCGACGGTGACGTCCAAGCCGCCATTGCCTGTGGCTTCGCCGGCACAGGAACCCACTGCTTGATGGGGATCGGTGCTGCCCCCGAAGGAGTGATCTCAGCAGCAGCTCTTCGTGCCCTTGGTGGCCATTTCCAGGGTCAGCTGGTGTATGACCCTGCCGTGGCTCAGACCAAGGAATGGGAGGGACTCACGAGAGAGGGCAATCTGGCTCGCCTTGCCGAGATGGGAATCACCGATCCTGACAAAATCTACGAGGCGGATGAGTTGGCCTCCGGGGAAAATGTGGTTTTTGCCGGCAGTGGCATCACCGATGGCCTGCTATTTCATGGTGTTAAGTTCGAAAAAGACTGCACCCGTACCAGCAGCCTCGTCATCAGCACCCTCGATAACACTGCCCGTTTCACCAATACGGTGCACATCAAGCCAGGCGCACAGAGCATCGCCCTGCGTTGACCCAGGACTGACCTTCAGGCTGTAGGCCGTCTCCATGCACATCGCCGTCGTCGGCCTCAGTCATCACACGGCTCCCGTTGAGATCCGAGAACGGCTGAGTATTCCTGAGCAAACCATGGAGGCGTCCCTCCAGCAGTTGCGCTCTGATGAGCAGGTCCTTGAGGCCTCGATACTCAGTACCTGTAACCGACTGGAGATTTATACCCTCCTTCGACATCCCGACCAGGGAATTGATGCGGTGGCGTCCTTTCTCAGTGAAGTTTCAGGCCTCGATGTTGAGGATCTTCAGCCCCATCTCTTCATTTATCACCATGCTGAGGCCGTAGCTCACCTGTTAAGGGTAGCCTCCGGTCTCGACAGCTTGGTACTGGGAGAGGGTCAAATTCTCTCCCAGGTGAAGAAAATGGTCCGCCTTGGACAGGACTATCGATCAATTGGTCCAATCCTCAATCGCCTTCTCACTCAAGCGGTCAGCACTGGAAAGCGAGTTCGCACCGAAACCAATCTAGGTACAGGTGCTGTCTCAATTAGTTCCGCCGCCGTCGAACTGGCCCAGCTCAAGCTGGGTCAATCTCGCGGGGTGGATGAACTGGTCTCCCTGGATCAGGAGCAGGTGGCTGTGGTCGGCGCCGGGCGGATGGCCCGGTTGCTTCTGCAACATCTTCAGTCCAAGGGTTGTCGCGGCGTTGTTCTGCTCAATCGCACCGTCGCCAGAGCCGAGAGTTTGGTGGCGGACTTCCCCGAGCTGCCCGCCCAATGCCGTCCCTTGAGTGATCTTGACCATTGTTTGAGTACCTGTTCCTTGGTGTTTACAAGTACGGCTGCAGAAGAACCTATTATTACTGGCACCCGATTAGAAGGACTAAATCGGCGATCGAGTCTGATGTTGATTGATATTGGCGTTCCACGTAACATTAGTCACGATGCAGGTCAGCTTCCCGGGGTAGATGCTTTTGATGTTGATGACCTGCAGGAAGTCGTGGCTCGTAATCATGAAGCCCGTCGCGAAATAGCTGCAGAAGCCGAGGGTTTGTTACAGGGCGAAGCTCAACTTTTCCTGGATTGGTGGGATGGACTTGAAGCGGTACCATTGGTCAACCGTCTACGTAATCAGTTGGAGGACATTCGAGAGCAGGAACTCCAAAAAGCCCTGAGTCGAATGGGACCAGACCTCTCACCGCGCGAACGCAAAGTGGTTGAGGCTCTTAGCAAAGGAATTATCAATAAAATTCTCCATACCCCTGTAACTAATCTCAGGGCCCCTCAGCCACGTCCACAGCGCCAACAAGCACTGCGAGTACTGCAAGAGCTGTTCGCCCTCAGTGAAACTGATCAGGAGCGATGATGTGACATTCCCCCACCAGGGCGACTGACACAGTCCAAGGTTGTCTGAAACACCAGTTTTGGCAACAATATGTCGCTTCCACTCCCAAGCCTTACCGACCGTCCTGTACGGTCTTCACCATCAAGACGAGAGGACAGAGCTGATGAAACGCGTTCTGGCAATCATTCTTGGCGGAGGAGCGGGGACACGCCTTTATCCCCTCACCAAAACCAGAGCCAAACCAGCTGTTCCCTTGGCTGGCAAGTATCGACTCATCGATATTCCGATCAGTAATTGCATCAATTCTCAAATTAATAAGATTTATGTCTTAACACAATTCAACAGCGCATCGTTGAATCGTCACCTGACAATGACCTATAACCTTTCCGCTGGATTCGGTCAGGGTTTCGTCGAGGTGCTTGCTGCCCAGCAGACTCCTGATAGTCCAAGCTGGTTCGAAGGCACAGCTGATGCCGTACGCAAATATCAATGGCTGTTCCAGGAGTGGGATGTCGATCATTACCTAATTCTTTCAGGCGATCAACTCTATCGCATGGATTATGGTAAATTTGTTCAGCATCATGTTAATCATGGCGCCGATCTTACTGTCGGAGCATTGCCTGTAGACGCCCTCCAAGCTGAAGGTTTCGGTTTGATGCGGACCAACAGCGGTGGACAGATTCAGGAATTCAAGGAGAAGCCTAAGGGTTCCGATTTGAAGGCTATGTGGGTGGATACCCAAGGCCTAGGACTCAGTCCTGAAGATGCCTCACAAAGGCCCTACCTAGCCTCCATGGGCATCTATGTATTTAGTCGTGAAACATTATTCAATTTATTATCTGGAAACCCCACTGCCACTGATTTTGGTAAGGAGATCATACCAGCTGCTCTGGAGCGTGGTGATAAACTTCAGAGTTTTCTATTCAATGATTATTGGGAGGATATCGGAACGATTGGCGCTTTTTACGAGGCCAACCTGGCACTTACTGAGCAACCGAATCCAGCATTTTCTTTTTACGACGAAAAATTCCCAATTTATACCCGTCCACGCTATCTGCCCCCAAGCAAATTGCAAGACGCCCAGGTCACAGAATCAATCATTGGCGAAGGTTCATTGCTTAAGGCCTGCAGTATCCATCATTGCGTCTTGGGAGTGCGAAGCCGTATTGAGGATGAGGTGGTTCTCCAAGATTCATTGGTGATGGGGGCTGACTACTTCGAATCAATGGAAGAGCGCCTCGTTCTTCGTGAACGTGGAGGGATTCCAATTGGTGTAGGAAAAGGGACCACTGTTAAGCGGGCAATCCTTGACAAGAACGCACGAATTGGGCAAGACGTAACTATTATCAATAAGGATCGGGTCGAGGAGGCCGATCGCCCAGAACTTAATTTCTATATTCGTAATGGTATCATCGTTGTTGTTAAGAATGGAACCATCGCTGATGGCTCGGTGATCTAATTTCTTTCCCCAGCCAGTCTTGGTCACCCAGGGTTGGCTTTTTTTGGCGTTGAGGCAAGCCCTGATGAACCTACTTTTAAACTGGATTTGCTGACATAACCCACTTTTTGAAAACACCAGAGCCTTCAGCACCTGCCATCGCGCCCATCAAGGGCCACACTGGAACCAGATCCACCAATTCGACCGATCCATGGGCAACGCACATTTCGGGCTGATCGGCTTAGGCGTGATGGGTGAAAACCTTGTACTGAACGCTGAGCGCAACGGTTTTTCCAGTGCGGTTTACAATCGAACCTACGCCAAAACCACGGAATTCCTTTTGGGACGCGGAGCGGGCAAGCAGATCGTTGGTGCCGAAACCTTAGAGGATTTTGTAGCCCTCCTCGAAAGACCACGTCGGATTTTGATGATGGTCAAGGCTGGTCAGCCAATCGATGATCTCATAGCAACAATCTCTCCCCTACTAGAGGATGGAGATTTATTGATCGATGGAGGTAACTCCCTTTATACTGATACAGAGCGCCGAGTTGCCGATTTAGAAAGCAAAAGCTTTGGCTACATTGGAATGGGAGTGTCTGGTGGTGCTAAGGGCGCCCTTGAGGGTCCCAGCATGATGCCAGGGGGAACCCGATCCGCATACGACGCTATTGCTGCGTTAGTTGGGAAGATGGCAGCGAAAGTGGAAGATGGCCCCTGCGTTACGTACATCGGTCCTGGAGGTGCGGGTCACTTCGTCAAAACTGTTCACAACGGTATTGAATACGGAATTGAACAAATCTTGGCAGAGGCCTATGATCTTATGAAGCGCGGTGCCGGTATGAGCGGCATCGCCATGGCCGATGTGCTCCGTGGATGGAATGAACTCGAGGAATTGAGTTCATTTTTGGTTGAGATTACGGAAGTTTGTCTGCGTACACGTAATCCAGAGGATGGTGGTGATTTGGTGGAACTGATCGTTGATGCAGCCGGTCAGAAAGGTACGGGACTCTGGACAGTCGAGAGTGCTTTACAAATGGGTGTTGCTGTACCAACGATCTACGCAGCTCTGAATGCAAGGGTGATGAGTTCTTTACGCAATCAGCGACTGAAGGCCGCTTCCGCGATTGAATTGTCAGTGAACCCAAACTTCAACCTTGGCACCCCGGCCGATGGGATGGCTCCCCTGCGGGACGCCTGTATTTTGGCCTGCATTGCCAGTTATGCCCAAGGCATGGAATTGCTTCGTGAGGCTTCCAGTGTCCATCAGTACAACCTTGATCTCGCCGCCATTGCCCAGATCTGGAAGGGGGGATGCATCATTCGTGCCCGTTTGCTGCAACGCATTCAGGAGGCCTATGGCACACATTCGAACCTGGAGAATCTGATGATGGATCCATGGTTCCTTGAACAGATTCGGACGCGCCTGATCAACCTCCAAGAGGTTGTTGCCGGTGCGGCCCAGGCTGGTATTCCTGTCCCATGCCTGAGCAGCACCTTGGATTACATCACCAGCTACTTTTCTGGCCGGCTTCCCCAGAACCTGGTTCAGGCGATGCGGGACTGCTTCGGTTCCCACACCTACGAAAGGGTTGATCAGTCCGGCTCATTCCATACGGAGTGGCTGGTATGACGACGTATCGATTGATCGTGGTGGACACCGCCGCTGAACTTGCACAGCTAACGGCGGAACATGTGGCGGCAACGCTTGACCTGGCCTTGGCCCAGCGCGATCGTGCTCACATTGCCCTGGCCGGTGGGGAGACTCCTAGGGCCGCCTATCAACGGCTTGCTGCCGAACGTTTGCCGTGGGAACGGGTGGACGTGTTGTTAGGGGATGAGCGGTGGGTACCAGCCGATGATCCCGCCAGTAACGCCCGCATGCTGAGCGAAACCCTCCTAGCCCAGGGTCCCGGAGCCAAGGCCCGATTTCATCCTGTACCTACCGAGCTTGAGAGTCCGGATGCCAGTGCGAACGCCTATGCAGAGCTCCTTCAGGTGATCTGCCCTGGAGCCCCCCCCTGCTTCGATCTGATCTTGCTCGGACTTGGAGAAGACGGCCACACCGCTTCCCTCTTCCCAGGGACCTCCGCCCCTGCAGTGCGCGACCGCTGGGTCACGATCGGTGAGGGCAAAGGGTTGCCCCGCATCACCCTGACGGTTCCTGTCCTTTCCGCGGCCCGACAGGTGATCATGCTCGTCAGCGGGGCTGGTAAGGCAGAGGCCCTGCGTCGTCTTATGGACGCCAGCGAGTCCGGAGATCGGACCCCGGCTCGCCTGGTGGCGCCTCAGGCGGAGTTGTTGATATTGGCTGACGTGGCGGCCGCCTCCACCGCATCGCGCCCCTTCGGAAGTTGATCCGATGCAGATCGTGGCTGGCGATGGATTCAGTGGCTGGCATGCCCTCAATGACACGATCATGGGCGGACGAAGTTCTGGTCAGTGCCGGGTGACCAGCCGGGGCCTGCTCCTCGAGGCGGAGGTGGTTGCTGAAGGGGGAGGATTTGTCAGTTGTCGTTCGCCCTTGTTTTCGCCCCCTCTTGATTTGTCCGGGTTTGGGACTCTGAATCTTGACCTGGTGGGAGATGGGCGCCGTTACAAACTCGCTGTGGCCTGCGCCGATCGACTTGGGGGCCTGACGGAACTGATCCCGGGGGGCCTTCGTTGGGTGTTCGAGTTTTCCACCACCTCTGGCCCCTGTTCGGTGCAGATCCCTTTGAAGGAGTTGCGGCCTTCCGTTCGGGCTAAGCCACTCAGCACCTTGCCCCTCGGCCTCCCGGTACCCAGTTTTGATCCAGGCCGAGTGACCCGCCTCCAGGTGCTCCACTCCCGCTTCGGTGACGACGGTGGTGCGAATCCCGGATTCAGGGCAGGGCCCCTGGAGCTTGAGATTCTGGCCATCCATGCGCTCCCCTGATTGGGATCACAGTGACGCCAATACCCAGTTGATGCAATTGGTGGCGGCGTCGGCGGATCTATGCCGTAAACCCTTTCGTCACGCCGTGTTGGTTACGCAGGGTGAAACCGACCTGAGCGCCGGTTTTCTCGACTGCACCCTGCAACTGCAGACCCGCAACGACCAGGGGGAGCGCCTGCATGATCAAGATCTAGAGGTTGAGCTCTATCGCAGTGGTTCCGAGCTCAACCTCACCCTGGCCTGGACAACTCTGCAGGAACGGCCGATGCTCTGGCATGGAACCCATGCGGTGTGGATGAACCACAGCACTGGCTGCCGCTGTGAGCGTCCTGAGGAGGGGCTCCCTCTGGAGGCCTTGGCGCGTCGGCTCCGGGCCCAGCTGGCGGGTCAATCCTGATCGGTAACCGCCCCGAGGCTGCTGCTGCTCACCAGTCGTGCGTATTTGCCGAGCACACCGGTGCGGTAGCGGGGAAGCGGCGGAACCCAGGCGGCGCGGCGGCGTTCGAGTTCGTCGGTGTCCACGTTGAGTTGGATCACCAGTTGATGGGCATCCACGGTGATGCTGTCCCCTTCTCGCACGAGGGCAATCGTCCCCCCCACGGCCGCTTCTGGCGCCACATGACCGACCACCAACCCATAGGTGCCGCCACTGAACCGACCATCGGTGATCAAGGCCACCGATTCCCCCAAGCCCTGACCCACGATGGCGGCGGTGGGAGCCAGCATTTCACGCATCCCCGGCCCACCAACAGGTCCTTCATTGCGGATCACCACCACATCGCCAGCGTGGATCGCCCCCGCCAGAATGGATGCCAGACAAGATTCCTCGCTCTCGAACACCCGAGCCGGCCCCGTGAGAACCGGCAGTTTCACGCCGCTGATCTTGGCGACGCTGCCCTCCTCCGCCAGGTTGCCCTTAAGAACCGCCAGGTGTCCCTTCGGGTAGAGCGGATTGCTCAGCGGTCGAATCACCTCTTGATCTGCAGGGGGGATTGAGGGAATATCTGCCAGAAGATCCCGGAGGGTTTTGCCCTCGATCGTTCGACAATCTCCATGCAAGAGGCCGGCATCGAGCAGAAGTTTCATCACTTGGGGAATGCCACCCGCTTTGTGGAGGTCCACGGTGACGAAGCGGCCGCTGGGCTTGAGGTCACAGATCACTGGAACCCGCTGGCGAATCACTTCGAAATCATCAATTGTCAAAGCAACCCCCACGGTGCGGGCAATCGCCAGCAGGTGAAGCACGGCGTTGGTGGATCCCCCCACAGCCATGATCACGCTGATCGCATTTTCAAAGGCTTCACGGGTCAGCAGATCGCTGGGGCGGATATTGGCTCGGATCGCGTCCACCAGCACTTCGGCGCTACGGGCAGCGCTGTCGGCCTTTTCCGGATCCTCTGCGGCCATGGTGGAGCTGTAGGGCAAGCTGAGTCCAAGGGTTTCGATGGCTGAACTCATCGTATTGGCAGTGAACATGCCGCCACAACTCCCAGCTCCAGGACAGGCATTTTTCTCAATCGCAGTAAGCTGCTCCTCATTAATACGCCCTGCCGTGATCTGTCCGACAGCCTCAAATGCACTTACAACGGTGAGATCACAGCCCCCAAGTTTGCCGGGCTTGATCGTGCCCCCGTAAACAAAAATTCCAGGGATATTCATTCGCGCCATAGCAATCATGGCACCGGGCATGTTTTTGTCACAGCCGCCAACGGCTAGCACCCCATCCATGCTTTGCCCATTGCAGGCGGTTTCGATGGCATCGGCAATCACCTCACGGCTCACCAGGGAGTACTTCATCCCTTCGGTGCCCATGGAGATTCCATCACTGACCGTAATCGTGCCGAAGGTCTGGGGCATGGCGCCGGCGTCATGGGCGGCGAGTTCGGCACGACGGGTCAGGTCGTTCAGGCCCACGTTGCAGGGCGTGATTGTGCTGTAGCCGTTGGCGATGCCAATGATGGGCTTGTCAAAATCCCCGTCCCCGAAGCCAACCGCGCGCAACATGGCCCGATTAGGGGAGCGTTGGACGCCTTGGGTGATGGCGGCGGAACGAAGCATGGTTAGGAGACCAACGTCGATCGGTTCAACCTAACCAGGGGCGGAGCCCTCAGGGTAGAGGTTGCAACTGCTCAAGCTGCCGGCGCACGTCATCGATCGCTTGGTTGAGTTGATGCACCCGTTCATGCAGCTGACGATCCTGTTGGTGGCTATCGAGCCTGCCCGCCTCCCGCTTCCCGGACTCGCCAGGATCGGCGGCTGTTCCCTGCCATCGGGTCATACGCAGCATGCGCTGATGGCGTTCATGGAGGCGGCGCTGTTCCGCTTGCCGCAACAGCCACCAGCCCAACCCTGCGGCACCGAGAACAGCCCCAGCCATGGCACTGACAAGGACCGCACTGCCGCTGTTGGCGGAGAGGTCTCTGGAGTCAGCCATGGCAAAAAAAGGGAGGTTGGGGAGGCTGAGCGACAAGGGGGCCGGTGAGTTCACGCGCCTGGCGAAGCCCATTCCACCCTAGGCAAAAAGCGATCAGGGGCCGTAGAGGCGCTTGGCAGCATCCCCGAACCCAGGCACCACCTGGCCGCCAGCGTCCAGATCGGCATCGATGCAGGCGCAGTAGATCGTGAGATCGGCGATGCGGTCACCCACCGCCTTCAGGCCGGGAGCCGAGGCAACGCTGGTGATAATCCGCAACCGTTGTCCCTCCACCCCAAGCTCCCGCAACCGCTCAAGCAGGGTCAGCAGGGTGGCCCCTCGGGCCAGCACTGGCAGGAGCACCAGGACGCCGCTCCGTTCCGATAGGGAGGCGGGCAGATCGTCGAGGTACCAGTGGGGAGGACGATTCACCCCGGGGACTTCCAGACCCACATGGGCCACCCGAGCGGTGGGGATGACCCCCTGGGCTCCCTGCCATAGGCCAAGGCCACCTCGAAGAACTGGAACCACCAACAGGGGAACTTCCGGATCAACTACCACACCCTCGGCGCTGGCCAAGGGGGTCTGGACCGTCACCCTTCGCTGGGGTAACCAGTCGCGGAGGGCCTCGTAGGTCAACCAACGCCCCAGTTCCGCCATGGCGGTGGCAAAGAGGGGGGGTGGGGTCTCCTGGTCCCGCAGCAGGGTGAGCCAGTGACCGATCAGGGGGTGGGGGGGAACCACCACCCGCAGGGACATGCCCATGCCTGCCATAACTAGTTGCTGAAGCGTACGCGTGAGCCCATGGCCCGACGGCAAGCCCCCCGGATGGCCAGCGGCAGGCCTTCGCCTTCGCCCCGTCAACGAGCGTTTCAGACTGCCCTGAGCCTGGTGGCGGCCGCGCTGGTGCTGTTGGTGAGCGGGTTTGGGGCTGGGGCTCCTGCCCTGGCGATCACGGCACCGGAGCTGCGTGGACAGCGCTCTCTCCAGGACATCAGCCCTGACATGCACGGCCGCAACCTTCAGCAGCAGGAATTTTTGAAGGCCAACCTGGAGAACGTGGATCTCCATGACGCCGATTTGCGGGGGGCCGTCTTCAATACAGCTAATCTGCGATCGGCTGATCTAAGGGGGGCCAATCTCGAGGACGTCGTTGCCTACGCCAGTCGTTTTGATGGGGCCGACCTGCGGGGAGCGTTGTTTCACAACGCGATGTTGCTGCAGAGCCATTTTCAGGGCGCCACCATCGACGGGGCTGATTTCACCGATGCGGTATTGGACAAACCCGAACTCAAAGCGCTCTGTGCCAGGGCCAGTGGCACCAACCCCACCAGCGGTGTGAGCACGTTCGACAGCCTGGCGTGCCGATAGATTTCAATTGCCGTTATCGCCAGGAACGCTGCCTTGAATTCATCGGCCGCATCCACCCCGCCGCGCCGCTTGCCGGTCACGGTGGTGACGGGATTTCTTGGGGCAGGCAAAACCACGTTGCTGCGCCATCTTTTGTTGAACAGTGGTCAACGCCTGGCCGTAATCGTCAATGAATTCGGGGAGGTGGGCATCGATGGCGATCTGCTGGCAGCCTGTGGCTTCTGCCCGGAAGAGGAGCAGGCCGGTCGTCTGGTGGAGCTCACCAATGGGTGCCTGTGCTGCACCGTGCAGGAGGATTTTTTGCCCACGATGAAGCGCCTGCTGGAGCGGGCCGATCAGCTGGACGGCATCATCGTGGAAACCAGCGGACTCGCCCTGCCGGAACCCCTGGTGGATGCCTTTGGCTGGCCGGAGATCCGCCGCCACACCCGCGTGCATGCGGTGGTGACTGTTGTGGATGGGGAGGCCCTGGCGGCGGGACACGTGGTGGGTGATGCGGCGGCCCTGGAAGCGCAGCGACGGGCGGATCCAAGCCTGGATCACCTCAAGGCCCTGGAGGACTTGTTTGCTGAGCAGCTCGAAGTGGCGGATCTGGTTCTAATCAGCCGGGCTGATCGTCTTAAAGATGGCGAACTGGCCTGCGTCGAGGCGGCGTTGGTGGGCAAGCTTCGCCCCGGCACTGCCGTACTGCCCATGACCCGGGGAGGTGTGGATCCGGACGTCCTTCTGCAGCTCAACCGACCGGACCCAGCCGACCACGACGCAGGCCAGGAGGACCATCACCATGACCATGGTCACGCAGCAATGGAGTCGGTCGTGATCCAACGCCAGGGCCATTGGGAACGGGAGGCCCTGGAGGCCAGCCTGCGCCGCCTGCTGGCCGAGCAGCCCGTGCTGCGCCTGAAGGGTCGCCTGCACCAACAAGGCAAGCGCTGGCCCCTTCAGATCCAGGCCGTGGGTGCGCGCCTGGAATGCTGGTACGAACCGGGAGGCTCTAGGGTCGAACCAGGAATGGAACTGGTTGCCCTGGCTGCGCAGGCCGATGCTGCCGCTGTGGAGGCGGCCCTTTCCAGCCTCTGAAGCAGGCAGGATCGACGTTCAGTCCAGGGGGATCTCACCTCGGGCGCAGACACCGTTCCAACAGAGGTCCCGATCCTCCCAGCGGCTGCTCACTGGAAGCCAGTCCCCATCGCCGTGTTGCATCGTCACCGAGCCCAGGCCATCGTGGCGGAATTCCAGTTTTTGGGTACCAACGAGCAACCACCAGTGACTGCCGACCTGGTCGACCTGCATCTGGCACTCTTGCCAGGCCCCCTGGTTGAGGCGACACCGCAGCGGGACCAACAGGGGTGCCGCCATAGTTGGGACGTTGACAACCGAGAGCAACCAGAGAATCTGCAGACTGGTTACGAGGACCGATCGAAGGGCAGACAACACGGCCCTGCTGGCGGAGGAGCTGTTTCCAAATTGCTCAGTCGGGAGCCCTGCGATGGCATGGCCTGGCAAGATTTAACAAAAGCCCGAACCACGGTGCCCCTCTACAACGCTCGCGTACAGATTTCCCTGCGTCCCTCCGTTCTGGATCCAGCCGGTGAGGCCACCCGCGCAGCCGCTACTCGCCTGGGGGTCACCGGGATCAAACGCCTCAGGATCGGCAAGGCGATCGAGTTGGAATTGGAAGCAGCTGACAGGGCGACGGCGGAAGCCCAGGTGACGTTGCTCAGCGATCGCCTGCTGGCCAATCCGGTCATTGAGGATTGGTCCCTCGAACTCGCGGAACTCAACTGAGGGAGGACGACGTCATGACGATCGGTATTGTGATTTTCCCCGGCTCCAACTGCGACCGGGATGTGCATTGGGCCCTCCAAGGTTGCCTGGGCCGTTCCACCCGTTTTCTCTGGCATGAAGAACGGGATCTGAAGGGACTGGAGGCGGTGGTACTGCCGGGGGGCTTTAGTTACGGGGACTATTTGCGATGTGGTGCCATCGCGCGCTTTGCACCGGTCCTGGAAGAAGTGAAAACCTTTGCGGACCGTGGTGGTCCGGTGCTGGGAATCTGCAATGGCTTTCAGATCCTCACGGAAATGGGCCTTCTTCCTGGTGTGCTGACTCGCAATGCGGGTCTTCATTTTCTTTGTGAATCGACCCCTTTAGAGGTGCAGCCTGGTCGATGCCAGTGGCTGGCCAACTACCACGATGGAGAACAAATCAACCTTCCCATAGCCCATGGTGAAGGTCGATATCAACTCGATAGCGAAGACATGAAAAGATTAGAGGACAATGGTCAGGTGGTGCTGCGTTATCGTAATAACCCCAATGGATCAGTGGCCAATGTGGCGGGAATTACGAATATCTCGGGCAATGTGCTGGGGTTGATGCCCCATCCGGAGCGGGCTTGCGATGACGTCTCCGGAGGCATCGATGGTCGTCGTTTGCTGGCAGCAGCCTTGGGCTGAAAACTCACACAAAGGTGCCTTGATGGCTGATTAGGTTAGACAAAAAGAAAGGGGCCCTATTGGCCCCCTCGACAAAATCGGTTGTCCCTAAGGGGCTAACGGGTCGTTTCAGTTAACGGAAGCAAAGAAGTCCTTGCTCTTCACAGGGTCAGGATTCATGGTTTTATCCCCAGGCGTCCAGTTGGCTGGGCAGACCTCATCAGGATGGGACTGGACATACTGGAAGGCCTGAAGCACTCGGAGGGTTTCGTCAACACTCCGTCCCACCGGCAGGTTATTAATGGTGCTGTGCATGATCACGCCATCAGGGTCGATGATGAAGAGCCCACGCAAGGCAATTCCACCCTCCTCATCGAGAACGTTGTAGGAGCGAGCGATGTCTTTCTTCAGATCCGCGACGAGGGGATAGGCTATATCGCCTAAACCTCCAGCCTTACGGTCGGTTTGAACCCAAGCAAGGTGGCTAAACTGGCTGTCAACTGAAACCCCGAGGACTTCAGTATTGCGGCTGGAAAAATCAGCGTATCTGTCGGAAAACGCGGTGATTTCAGTTGGGCAGACGAAGGTAAAGTCGAGAGGATAGAAAAACAGAACCACGTACTTGCCGCGGTAGCTGGAAAGGGAAATCTCCTTGAACTCCTGATCTACCACGGCCGTGGCGGTGAACTCGGGAGCCGGGAGACCGACAAGCCTGGACATGGTTCAGATGCGGCGAGGAAGGAAGCGGTTGCCAAGGGCAGCCAGGAAGACTTGAACAAAGCCAAAGTCGTACCGACTACCAGTTGCGACCATGACAACCTATCACAGATTCCCCTGTGTCCGCGCCGTCCTAGGGTTAAGACTCTAGAAGAGCATCGTTGATGGGCTGGGATCCAAGCGTTCTGCGCAAATACAACACCACGGGGCATTTCCGCCTTCTCAACCAGGTTCGCAGCGAACTGAAGGGCAACCCCCTGATCCGTCCTAAGGACGGGGAAACGATCGGAGCCGTGAATCGCAGCAGGAGCCTGATTCGCGCCCTCGATGGACGCCCCAATCTCGGCAGCGCCCAGAGCAAGCCCCGGCGACAACTTCAGTACCAGGAGACATTGCCGGTGATTACGCCTCTGGTTGACCCCTCCTCCGACCTCTATGAAGATCAAGGCAGCGGAAACACGTTTCGCGATCGACTGAACGCGATTGACATGCGTTGAGACCTCTGCCAACGCTAGACCTGATCAAGAAATCGAGCTGAACCATTTCCCTGTCATCAGGATGGCTCGATAGCTCCACAATGGACTAGTGAGCAAACCCATTTGTGCAGAATCAGACTTGTAGCAACGATGGGCGCCAAGGACGTTGCCTAGACCCACCCTGAAGATCTCCCACATCACGGTATTTTGCCGAAAGTGCTCCCGCATCAGACAACCAACCGTGAAGAGGTTTTCTCGGAGAATTACCAACAAAGCAGGTAGAAAGTATGAAAGGCAAAGGTAAATTGCGCCAAAATCAACCAAATCTACTGCTTAAAAACAAACAACCATTTTAAGTTGTCAGCGACCGAGTCAAAGATGCTAGTAAAATCATCGCATTAAAGCACCACAGAATAGACCAGCCAACAACTATCTCGTGCCTGCTATAAAGCGACTTAAGGAAATTAGAGCCGAAAGAAGCGACTCAGCTATTGGCGATTCATGGCAAGGTAGTTGCTATTGAACACTTGGCGAATCGTGCTCGGCTGATCACAATAAGTAGACTTATTCAACAGGTTATGAAATTGGACCAAGAGATCATGCCAAAATACTCTGCAGCATTTGAGATTCAGCCCGCTGGTAAAATGAATCACAACTATCGTCCACCATACAAAAAGTAGCTCCGGCATGGACTGTTAGCCCGCCTTCACTCAGGTTCTGATCACTAGATATAATGCTAGTCAGCCTTTGTAGAAATAGATTAATTGTTTGATCATCAGCCCTAGGCAACAGTACGCAGAAAACCGTTCCGGAGGGGCGTCCGATAATGTGATGGCTTGCAAGGAAATTGGATAGCACCGTAGCAAAGCGAGTCAAAGCTTGATCACCAGCCAAAAGGCCTTGGGCACGATTGAGATCTCGCAGGCCCATCAGTTTGATGGAAATCAAGCCAAGGGGGCTACCATGGCGCTGTGCCACAGCAACTTCCCTCCATAAAGAATGTTGAAATGAGAGACGATTAGCAACTCCTGTTAATGAATCTATGGCGCTGAGGCGGGCAATCGCAGCGTGAGATTCACCAAGAGATTTGATTTGAAATTTGAGTTGGCTCTCATTCCGACCAATTACTTCTTTAAGTTCTCTAATTTCCTCAATCAACCGTTTCTCAAAGCTCACATCAACAGCTTGGAGGCTCCAGAGCTTGGGAAAATCGTGAACTGTTGATGGCAATGGATAACCAGAAACTTCGATCAGCTTCTCTTCGCCAAATTCTGTTGCTATTCGACAACGGCCACGAAAAGCAATTCCTTGACGGATCGCCTTAAGTTTTGCGAGCTTAAAAGGGGTGCGATCGGACGGATGCACCAAGGACCAAAATTTACCACTGTTTGCCATGAGCTCAGCGGGCTCCACTCCGAGCAAATGGATACAGCCACGTCCTACCCAAGGATAGGAACTGCTCCCATCGACACCTGGGACCATGAGGTAGGCCATCGGAGGAGAGGCGGCCTGCAACTGGGGGGAGTTGATCGATGACTGTGACATCAGGTTCGGCGAACAGCTCCGTACTTAGGCCCATTGGCCATGGAACCAACAAGGTAACCACATCATAACCCAAAGAACCTATTTATTCAATCGAATTCGTAAAGCACGAAGCTTATTCAATCAAGACCAGTAATTTCCCGCTCCAAGCAGTATTATTCGCTAAATTTTACACAATTTCGCCCAGCTGATTTTGCAGCGTAAAGAACTTCATCACTTCGAGAAAACCAATCTTCTATCCTTTCAGATTCTTGAAACTCAGCCACACCAAAACTTGCCGTTAGGCGGTCTACGACAGGAAAACGATGAACTTGAAACTTATCGCAGAGATGTTGAGCCAAGCCAAAGGCTTCAGTTCCACTTGAACCGGAAAGTAATATAATAAATTCATCCCCACCCCAACGGGCAAGGAGATCTCGTTTTCGTAGAGTACTTTGCAGAAGCCTAGCCGATTCAACTAGTACCATATCACCAACCTGATGTCCATAACAATCATTTATTGCTTTAAAATTATCAATATCGATAACAATCAAGGAATTCGCAGAGCCAAGCAATTGGCAATGAGAAATTTGAGATTCCAAAGAGTTTTCAAAATGTCGACGGTTGGCAACTCCTGTTAATTGATCAGTCGTGGCATGACCATGGAGAATTGCGTTGGCTGCAAGCAAGGAAAGATTAGATGCTTCCGCAATTTCTTTTGCTTGACGGAGTTCAATTTCCATCTTCTTTCGCTCTGTAATATCTCGGTTAATTGCAACAAAACCTGTGAAGACACCGAAATTGTCAAAAAGACAATTTAAGTTAACTTCTGCTGTAATGACTTTATCAGAAAAAGGAATGTATTCAAGTTCTATGCAATATTGTTGAAAACGATTGGATAATTTGACTTGTCTAGCGATGGTTTGTAAGGTTAAATCGAGTAAATGAAAGGAAGATTTTGTCAGGATTCTAGAAGGTGACTGATGGACGAGCTCATTGGGTTTGATCCCAGTAAAGGTCTCGATCGATGGACTTACAAAAACAAAGTTACCGTTAGTATCTAGACTCCAAATCACATCATGGGCCCATTCGGTAATTATTCGATAGCGTTCCTCACTGTCAACAAGAGCTGATTGGGCTTCCTTCAGACTGATCATTTCTTGACCGAGTTGAATTTTTTTAATAAACTCAGCATAGGCAAACGATTTAATGATAAAATATATTATACCCGAAAATAAAATCAAATAGATGGGAGTGAATGCAAGGGCCACCTCGAATTTAGGGTGAAAAATATATGTTGAAGTGCTAGATGGTTCCATGAACCCACCATCCCCAGTGAATCCACGAATCAGTAAAACGATAAATTGAACCACTAAAACTGTTTCAAGACTTTTCAGTGGAGTATAGGTAATCTTTGACGCCACAGACTTGACCTCTATAAAAGCCCAAAGAGTCAAAAGTAATTGAAGTATTGTCAATAAAAAATGCTGATTAACGTATAAGTTGTTTGTATCTAGAACTTCGTGTGTAAAGGAGGCAACAAAAACTACCGCCGCCAAAAGTGAAATTGTTTGCAACGGGACAGCTAGTTTGGGTGCAAGTCTATACTCGGATACCAGTTTTGCGCGCTTAATATTCATTTAACTTGTTTTAAAACATTTTTGATTGGAGTATTGATCCAATGACCTTCTCCCATTGACTTAGACAACCATGATGAATGAGTTCACATTGCGAAGCCCAACTTTTTTTAATAGTAGCTCGAGAAACATTTTGGAGAAAAGTAATATCAGATTTTGATGGAGAGATCTCAATCAATGGGAATGATTTCCCATCTTGACAAAGTCTACGAGTTGAGCACTCTCGGGCATTGATGTAGATTTGTCTGGAATATTTCCAATGATCATTGAGATAAGAATTTATACTTTTTTGGAAGGTTGCCTGTTGCCATGAAGATAGCTCATTCCATTTTTTCATCGATATAGCATATCCATTAATTCCAAAGCCAAAGGCCAATGGAATATAATAAGGGGTGTACTCTGTCCATCCTGCACTATTGGCTGAGGCAATACTTGTAATTGCGCAATCAACAAGCCCGATAGCTAATGCTTGCTTCGTCTCGTCGAAGGAGATGACTGATGGAATCCCACCAAGTTTTGAGATTAAAGGCGACATGAAGGAACTGGGTATCCGAATTTTCATGCCACTGAAACTCTTAATATTATTAATTCGCGTTTTGCAAAAAATTTGCTGGGGGCCGAAGGTCCACAATCCTAGCAGTTTGACATTGTGTTGACGTTGGAGATAGTGGTCGAGAGTTGGACCATAGTTGGTGGTGACACGTCTTGCTGTGTCAAAATCTTGAATTAAGCCTGGCAAATCTATTCCGGCCAAGGCGGGTTCAACCTTACTGTTTTGAATAAATCTTAGCGATGCTAGATCAATGACACCGTCTTGAAGAGTTTGTAGTTGGTAGGCATCGATCAAACCAGTTTCATTTAATGGCTTATAAGTTATGTCTAATGGCAGCTTACTTTTTTGTCGCAAGGCAGTAAAGAATGGTGCTTCCATCTTGCTTTGGAGCGGACCAACGCTCGAGGGCTGCCCAACAACGTAAAGAGTGAGTTCATTTAGTTGCTGCCAAGCATAGCCAAAAATACCCATAACGAGAGAGAGTACAAATATTCGAGGCCAGATATTTGCCTTAAGCATTAATTGATGGTGGCTGAACGACGAGGAAGTATTTGATCATACTACCGTATCCAAAAATGCGAACTCATGTCATGGTGTCCGATTGGATTGAATGCGCTTGGTTCGGCTTTGATTTTTGGCCGATCCATGGCAAGATGATGAGGGAGGTTCTGTCATGACTCAGATTGATTGCGTGCTAGTGGAAGACCAGTCGATGTTTGTAGAACTACTTTTGCCCGTTCTCAAAAGAATTTCTGGTCTTAACATTGCTGCTACGGCGGAAACAGGTGCAGAAGGAATTCAGCATGTGATTGATCTTAATCCTGATTTGCTAATTCTTGACTTGTCGTTACCAGATTTTTCTGGAATCAACGTCGCTGAAGCTCTACACAATCAAAATGCCCTGGCTCGCTTCATTGTTCTGTCAGGTCAGGCAACCAGTTTCATATGCCCAATTCATCTCCGCCCCATGCTACATGCTGTTGTTGATAAAAATAGAGCTTTTGATGTTCTTAGGGATGAAATTAAGTCATTCATTGGAGATAATTCTGATGTTTCCTCGCTTCCTGAAAATTTAGATGTCACGGATGCTCTTACGAGTCGAGAGCTTGAAGTCCTCGCTTTAGTCGGACAGGGTTGCAGCAATAAAACCATTGCCGAGACCCTCTCGGTGGCCGTTGGCACCGTAGAGGTACATCGTCGAAACATGCGTTCTAAACTTGGGATTTCCGGGTCGGAACTCATCCGATATGCCGTGATGTATGGGCATGAGCACTGATACTGCTTATGGAACTAACAGGAGACGACTACTCTGGGCCCTTGGCCTGACTCGTGCATTACTGCTTATCCTGACAGGCCTTGGTGTTGCAACTATCCCGCTTAAGTTGTTCGTCCGGAGCGATCAAAGAGATCATCTCCAGCTTATTGCACTAGGGAGCTGTCTTGGCTTGATATTGCTGTCGGACTATCGATTGAGGCATCGAACCAAACAGCTGTCCACGATTCAGCAAACCCTGAGCATTCAACAGCAAGAGCTGCGTCAGAAGCTGCGTACCAGTCTGACCGCAGCTGCCGTTGCCCATGAAGTTAATCAGCCTCTAAGCAGCCTGAGTCTGATTAGTCAGCGCTTGATTGAGCAAACTGATGAACTACCCCAGCTCAGTAAGAGTTTGCCCTTGTTACAGGTTTTGTTAACGGAATCCCAGCGACTAGTTGAGCTTATTGAGAAAATGCGCATGCTCTTACAAAGCGTTCAGACTGAGCAGGGACCAGTCGATCTCCCTCAGGTTATTGGAGCTGTTCTTACCTATCTTAATCGACTGATTATTAGTGAGCAGATCTACTTGAATGTCACTGGTCTAAAACCCGGAGATCCTCATTCGGTGATTTATGGCGATGGAGCCCAACTTCAAGTTGCTATTACAAATTTAATCAGGAATTCTATTGCTGCACTAAGTCAAGATTCTGTTGAAATAAAAGTCATTGACATCTCTCTGCGAACTATTTCCGATCTTGTTTATTTTTCCATTGCTGATAGTGGCCCTGGTTTTCCCATGGAGTGGGATGCCAAGGGCGCTATGGAGGACAGGATTTTTACATCAACACGAACAACCGGAATGGGTCTTGGCCTCTATCTGGTTGGTGCCACGGTTGAAAATCACCGTGGCACGATGTCGATTCGCCGGTCCGCAGAGCTCGGAGGCGCTGAGGTTATCCTTCGTTTTCCATTAATTTCATAACAGATATCCAAAACGATACCTGGATTAAAAAGTTTGACCTTGGCAAAAATGTCTGATAAATTCTAAAAATTAGCCAATAAAAAACCCCGGCAATGCGGGGAATGGAGTCATGGCTCGGGGGAGACTTGAACTCCCGACCTTGGGGTTATGAATCCCACGCTCTAACCAGCTGAGCTACCGAGCCGGAGGCTGCATTATAGACGATCGACACCCGCTGAGACACCTCAGCCCCGCGGGGGCAGAAATTCCATGGGATTGGAAGCGCCCTGTCCGGCTTGATGGATTTCAAAGTGGAGGTGGGGACCGGTGCTGCGGCCGGTACTCCCCATTTGGCTGATCACCTGACCCTGGCGCACCTCCTCACCTTCGCGGACCATCAGGGCGCTGTTGTGTCCGTATCGGCTCATCGTGCCGTCTGGATGGGTGATTTCAATCAAGTATCCGTAGCCCCCGTCGTTCCAACCGGAGGCGGTGACTCGTCCAGCACGGGCAGCAACAATCGGGGTACCCACGGCATTCGCCACGTCGATCCCTTTGTGCATGCGGCCCCAGCGCCAACCGTACCCCGAGGAGAGCACTCCATGGGCCGGCCAAATCCAGTCTCCTCCTAACCGGTCGCCGCCAATACGGCCGGGAGTGACAGGCTGCAGGGGGGGCAAGTCAGGCCAACTCAAACCGCCACTCCCCAACGGGCTCAGTCCCAGAAGCATCCGAGTGCGTACCGGGGCGGCTTGGGCCATGCGGATCGTGCTTCCCACCAAGGCCTGTCCCCTGAAGCCATGGCGTTCAGCGCTTGGAACCGGAGTGGGTTCAGGGTCGTTCGGGGAGGAGGAGGGTCCTGCCTCTAGGGAGGCCAATCGACTCAGTTCGGGCTTCGGGGAGGAAGGCAAGGCCAACCAGTCTCCGAGGACGAACTGATGGTCTTCGTCCACATGGTTCAGCCGGGCTAAGCGGCTTTCATCAATCCGAAGCTCGCTGGACAGTTGTTCGATGCTAATGGGTTGACGAACTTTGACCCAGAGTGCTGTAGGGGAACTCGAAACGCTATCGACGACTCTCAGCTCATCCTGCAGCTTAGCTTCCGTTGCGTCGTTGGAAGTCGCCAAACTTGCCAACGATGACACCAATGGCATCACCACAGGAATGGATAGCAAGGTGGGCAGGATCAATTGGCAAGGCTTCATGCGTTTCACCCCAACGGACAGGACACGGTGGAGAAGCCGACATCCACGAGTCCGGCAGAGAGTAACGCAGTGAACCTTGGGGGGCAAGGGCCGGTTCCCTCCTTGGGTTTGGGCTTAGGGGGGGGGCTCAGCTCCTGGCCTCGATGAGAACCCTTGCTGGCGCAGGGATTCATACAGCACCACCCCCACCGCCACCGAGAGGTTGAGACTGCGGACGCCCCCCGCTTCCGTGGTGGAGGAAGCGGGCATGGGGATGGTCAGACAGGCATCGGCTTTGTGCCGGAGCTCCGCCGGCAGGCCATCGCTCTCACGTCCGAACAGCAGCCAGTCCTGGGGGTCGTAGTGAATCTCGGCATAGGACTGGCTTGCATGGCGACTTAAGGCCAACAGCCGCCCTCCCCTCCGCTGCCGTTCCGCCAGAAAGGCCTCCAGATCAGGATGGCGGTGCAGCTGCACCAACGGCCAGTAGTCCAGTCCAGCCCGCTTGAGCTGCCGATCAGTGATCTCGAACCCAAGGGGTTCGACCAGATGCAGTTCGCTGCCTGTGGCCGCGCAGGTACGGGCCACATTGCCGGTATTGGGAGGGATCTGCGGTTGAAACAGGACGATCCGAACCATCAGGGGTCAAGGCACAGGCAGGCTGGACGGCAACAGATCGATGGCCCGACCCTGAAGCACCAGCCAGGCACGATCACTGCGAGCCATCAACTGTTGTTGAAGGATCCCAAGGCGATCGCGAAAGCGGCCACCGCTCGCCGTGCTGGGCACCACTCCCCAGCCAGTCTCTTCGCAGACCACCACAAGGGAAGCTGGACAGCTTTCGATCGCTGCCAGCAATTCTGCAATCTGCTCCTGCCAGGTGGAGCCTTCCAGCTCCAGGAGGGAGGCCACCCAAGTGCCTAGGGAATCCACAAGTGCCACGTGATCAGCAGCGAGCTCGCCGAGAGCTTGAGCTAGGTCGCCAGCAACCTCCCGATGACCCCAACTGGCGGGACGCCGACGGCGATGGCGCTCCAGCCGCTCCTGCCAGGACTTGTCGTCGGGGAGCAGTGGGCCGGTGGCCAGGTAGGTGATTGGCCGGCCGCTGATCTGCGCCAAGTGCTCCGCCCATCGGCTTTTACCGCTGCTGGCCGGTCCGCTAACCATCGTGAGTCGACCCAAGGGTTCAACCTCCACCGTTCATGTTGTGCAGGGTGGCCACTGAGGAGGGGGAAACGCGGTTGAGATAGCGGAAGATCCAGTATTTGAAAATCGTGGCCAAAACCACCGGAAAGGTGGCGATGAATAGCATGATGAAATGCTTGCTGGGCGGCAATCCGAAATGTTCTGCCACGCCATCCAACAGCACCTCCCAGCCCTCCGGGCTATGGAAGCCAACGAAAATATCCGTAAACAGAATGATTGCAAAGGCCTTGGCGCTATCGCTTAAGCCATAGACTAATTCGTCAATCAAGCCTCTTAATACCTGAATATCGCGTTGCCCGAAAAAACAAACCATTACAAATCCAACCAAGCCAAAGAGATCCGCGATCACATTCTTGATGGCTTGACCTCCTTCCCCTTCCGTTTCTAGTTGCAGCTCCTTAGCCTTTTCACTTAATTGATCCCGCAGGGCATCTCCCGTTGGCAGAGGAAGCCCCTGCAGTGCCGCGTTGTAATTAATCTGATCTTGGAACTGGCGTAGCTTTTGTGCCGCCTGTTCTTGCAGCCTGGGTTTCGGATAGGACACCACCACGTGATCGGGGCCAAGGGAATCCACCAGGGGTGACACCACATAGACCCTGCTCACCTGTTGAACAAGGACGGGGACCAGAATTAGCAGCAGCAGAATCCTCAGGGCCACCAGCGTGGAATCACGCCGACGGCGAAAGCCCGCCACAACGCTGGCTTCGGCCTCGGGGTCGAGTTGGCGGCGGACCTGATCGACCACGCCAATCAAGCTGCGTGGCAGGATCTCCGGGGCCCGACTGATCGTTGGCAAGGGTTGGCGGCCTGTGTTGTAACGACCAACCACTGTTTCGATTAACTGCAGTTGGCGTAGCTCCTGGCCCGAAAGCTCTTGGCGATAGGGCCTGATGCGCTCCAGGGACTGGCGACAGACCTCCAAGGCAGCACGGAAGCGCCGCAGCACCTGGGCCTGCACCGAACGGGGAATGCTGAGTTCAAGTTCCGGTCGAACGGGACGGTCGTTGTAATGCTCCAGTTCAATGCTTTGAATCAGCAAAGCCGATTCATAACCTCGTTCCAGATCACTGGAGAGGTCGAGGGAACCGGCTCGTCCGAAGGCTCCCATCCAGTTGGTCAGGCCCATGGCAGCGAAAATAGTGGATTGGATTCGGAACTCAGCGGGAGAACACCCACCAGGTGAGCATCGGTACCACGGTGCCCACCACCAGCAGCACCACTACCCAGGTGAAGGCATTGCTGTCCCGCGTTTCTTCCATGGTTGGCACCGTGCTGACTGGGGCGGTGACGGTGTCGATCAAGGGTTCGCCGGGATCGTCGCTGCCCCGGAGCACGGAGGTGAGCCGGCTGAGGGCATCGAGGCTGGCCTGGCGATAGCGATCACCGGCGCGGAGCGGGGCGGCCATGGTGGTGCGGGCCGTACTCCGCAACAGATCTAAGGGCAGTTGCCGCTCCAACTTGGGAGACGCCACGATGGCGGTGGCCTTGGTCTGGCTGTCGATCAGCAATAACAGCAGGGACGGACTATCCGATCCGCCCGCTGGCGACCAGCGACCCAGCAGTTGCTCGCCCAATTGGTCAAGACTGAGGCCATAGTCCAGATGGTTGACAGTGATCAGACGGGCATCGACCCGGTCGGCCGTGAGGATCTCCAGTTGGTTGTCAATTTCGGTGCGACTGGCACGACTGAGCACCTCAGCCTGATCGAGCACGTGAGCTGCCGGCGGCTGGTCCGGCAAGCTCTCCACGGAGAAGGCTTGAGCCGCTGTGACGGGAATCAGCAGCACCATCAGGACCACGGCCCAACCGATCAACAGGCGCTGCAGTCTCCTGGCGACTCCAGGGCAAATCAACCGATTGGGCGGGTGAGCGGGAGGATTCAGGGGGTCCAACAAGGCATTCTGGCGATGGGGTCCATTCTGACCTCAGGGCGCCAAGCTGTCGCGGTTGAGCACCGCAATCACGTCCAGAATTTGTTGGCTGCGCTCGGCGGGAACGCTCAGTTGATTGGCCATGTGCTCAAGAAGCTCCCGTTCCGCCGGCTCCACGACCCGATCGGCGTGGACAAGTTGGGCCGCCATGGCGAGGGCCGTTTCCTGTTGGTCGGGGGTTAAGTGACCCAGGGCCTCCGCGAGAAGGGGATCGGCACCCTTGGTGCGCAGCGTTCGGAGCAGGCCATCAAAGAGCTCTCCCATCACCGATTCCGACTGATCCCGGAAGGGAGTTCGCGGTTCCAACTGGCCGCGCAGGGCTCGCGCCTCCTCACGATCCAGCACACCATCACAGGCAACGGCCACCAGGGCGACAGCGGCGAAGGCTTCGGCAGGGGTCATGGGCAACGGAAGGGGCCTCTCCATTGCAGCCAGGCCAGCCCGTTCCGGCATCCTGGACCCTGTGATTCGCGATGATTTGTTGCCATGGCGGCCCCGCCCCTGCCCCCTACGGCCCGTGCGATGGTGACCATCGGAGCTTTCGCCCTGGGGCTGGTGGTGATCAACCAGGCCAGCGCCCTTGACGTTGAACCGGCCCTGCAGCGGGCTGGTGTTCTGGCTGGACTCCTGGCCGTGCTCTTGATGCTTGTGGGTGTGCTGTGGACGCGGGTCCAGCCGGACAGCCCGGCGCGGGTGGCCTTGGTCGGCACGGAGGGCCTGGAGCTTTCGCCTGGCCTACCCGACTCCCTGGCCCGCGAACTGGCCTGGGGCAGTCGCATGTTGCTCACCGCCACCCCCGCGGCGACGTTACAGCTGATCTGGGGGGAGACCACCCTGCTGCGCCGCGGGCTTCTGGGGGAGGGAGTCCTGACTCCAGGGCCGATCTGCGCGCGTTGTCTCTCCACCGGCAAGGCGATTTCCCTGGTGGATCTGCGGCTTTATCCCGGTCGGGCCGAGTTCACGGGGCTGCTGCCTGATTTGCCGGCCGTCGTGATTCAACCCCTTGCCCTCAAAGGCTTGCTGGTCCTCGGCGGTTGGTCGCCCCGCTGTTTCAGCCGCAGCGATCTGGCGTGGATTGAAGGCTGGGCCCAGCGGCTCAGCGACGATCTGCAGCAGGCCGAGGCCCAGGCTTGCGGGACACCACAAACTGAGTGACCACGCGGCCACCCGGTGCCAGGGCGGTGATCTCCCCCCCCTCCCCGAGCCGGCCACTGAGGCTGGTGGCCCGGGTCTGCAGGGCGTTGGTGCGACGCTGCAACCAAACTCCACCGTCGGCCTGGATCGCCTGGGTCTGCCAGTTCCAGCGACAGCTTCCGGCGAGGAGCCATTCCCCCGGTTGGTGCAATTCGCAGCCCGCTGGAATCGAAACGAGGTGCTGGGCCCAGTCCAGACGGAACGCCTGTCCCTGGATCCTTAATCCCTGGCGCCGGGCGGTGAAGGGCGTGGGGCTCGACAGCTGCTGGCGGGCCAGATCAATCGCCAGGGAGTCGGCTTGTAGGTGGGCCGCCTGGCCTGGATCGTCCAGCACCACGGGACCGGAGAGATTGAACACCTGGCGCTGACTGTTGCCGGCTAACGCCCCGGCCCGCAGGGTTTGCATAGGGGTGCCGGATTTGGCGCCGGGCGGCAGCCGCTCGCCGCGGACGGGGCCCCGGCCCGTGAGGTCGCCGCTGAGGGGCTGCCAGTCGAGTTGCTCCACCTGAAGCCAGAGTTCCGGTCGGGTGCTGGGCAGGTGGCGCAGGGGATCGAACCGCTGCTGCCACCGTTGCACCAGCGGAGCCCCGCGGAGCTCCAGCAGGTTGCGATCCAGCAGGAATCGGGCCCGCCTGGCGCTGAGACGGGTCTGGGAATCAAAGGCCTGGGGATGGCGATCGATCTCCAGCAGCTTCTGGGCAGGCAGCCAGCGCACCTGGCTGGCTTCGATCAACAACGGTTCCTGGCCCATGCGGGTCACGCGGATCCGACCCTCCAGCTGAATCACCTCGCCGTCGTTGAGCACCACGCCACTGCTCGCCTCCAGCCGATAGATCGGTTCTCCCTTGGCATAGACAATCCCGCGCGGTTGCAGGGCCTGGGCCAACCCCCTGCGGATGTCGTAGCGCGCTTCCGGGCTGGTGAGTTCCCAGGTGGGCCGGCCGGCCGCATCCTGCTGGCGCAGGTCGAGACGGCGGAAGACGAAGGGCGGACTGGGGGCCTCGCGGAGCTTGGCGGTGCGATCACAGGCCGTGATCAGGACCAGCAGGGCAACGGCGAGGCCTGCGCCCGGCCCGCAATGGCGGCCGAGGCAGAGGGTCACAGGGGCGAGTCCAGCTCCAGTCGCTGCATCACAGGCTGGGGTTCGGGCAGGGGGGATCCCGGCGTCAGCTTTCCCCACTGACGGGCCTGAGTCCAAGGAAGAAGGTCGTTCGAAAATGTCTTCACTAGCTCTTGTTCGAAGCTTTCAGCGTCACTGACGATTTCAGCGTCACTGACGAGCACGGGTTGATCAAGCTGCACCAACATCCGCGCCGCCAGGGCTGGAACCAGGGGGGTCAGCAGCACCGCCACCAAACGGCTGGCCTCAAGGACGGCATAGAGATCGGCCGCCACATTGGATAGTTCCCCCTCCTGTTTGATCAGTTTCCAGGGGGCCCGCTCATTGAGATACCCATTGGCCTCGATCGCCAGTTGGAGCACGGACTCGGCGGCGGCTCGAAAGTCCAATACGTCCATGGCGGCATCGAACGCGGCGGCCGTGTCCAGGCCGCGCTGGGCCAAAGGATGGTCGGTGTTGCCGGCAGGGCCCGCCGGCGGTACAGCTCCCTCAAACCACTTGCGGGCCATGGTGGAGGTGCGATTCAGCAGGTTGCCGATCGTGTTGGCCAAATCATTGTTCACCAGATCGCTGAAGCGCTGCTGTTGGAAATCACCGTCTTCACCGAAGGGAATATCCCGCAGGAGATACCACCGCACCGCATCCGGGCCGCAGCGTTCAAGTAAGACCTCGGGATCGAGCACATTACCCAGGGACTTGCCCATCTTCTGACCCTCGCGGGTAAGAAAACCATGGCCGAACACCTTGGCGGGCAAGGGTAAATCAGCCGAGAGCAACATCGCCGGCCAAAAAACCGCATGGAACCGTAGAATATCTTTGCCAATCACATGAAGATTGGCGGGCCAGCCCCGCTGCTGCACCAGATTCAAATCGGCTGGGTCATCGGGGTCCAGCAGAGCGGAAAGATAGCCAAGCAAGGCATCGAACCACACATAAAACGTGTGACCCCCATGACCTGGAACGGGAATTCCCCAGGGAAGATCAACCCTCGAAATCGAAAAATCCTTGAGACCCCCAGCCACAAAGTTCATCACCTCCCGTTGTCGCGATGGCGGGGCGATGAAGCCCGGCCTGGCCACCAACTCCTCGATCTCTTGCTGATAACGCGATAATCGGAAAAACAGGTTGAGCTCATCCCGCCATTCCAGGGGGCGACGATGAATCCCACAAACCGGCTCCTCCGCAGTGGCGGGGTCATCCTTGAATTCCTCGCAGGCCACGCAGTACCAGCCCTGCTGCCGACCTTCCACCACGTCGCCCTTGGCCTCCACCCGGGCGAAAAACTGTTCCACCAGCGCCCGATGGCGGGGGTCGGTGGTGCGGATGAAGCGGTCATTCGTGATCTGCCAACGCTGCCAAAGGCTGCGATAGCGCTCACTGACGGCATCGCAATGGGCCTGGGGCGTCAACCCGGCCGCTTCAGCGGTCCGTTGGATCTTGAGGCCATGCTCGTCGCAGCCGGTGATGAAGCGGACCGACTCGCCGCAGAGCCGCCGGTGGCGGGCGATGGCGTCACAGGCGAGCGTGGTGTAGGTACTCCCTAGGTGGGGCTTGTCGTTGACGTAATACAGGGGGGTCGTGAGCGTGTAAGTCATCGATGGACGACGGAGGCCACGACAGGGAGCAGATCGGGGAGGTGGGGACGAGGTTGCACTGAAACAGCTTCCATTCGGCCAACGCCGCTGGAAGCTGCCCACCATGACCCCCGGCAGCACGGCCCAGATCTGGATCTTACCGATCGCCCAGGCGCCGAAGCAGGATCAGACACCAGGTGTGCTCCGTTTCGATGATCGCCCCCCCGAACCTCTCTGCCGATGTACTCGTCTGGGGCGGAGGCACCGGTGGGATCGCGGCGGCCCTACAGGCGGCCCGGGGTGGCGCCGCCACCCTGCTGCTCACCCCTGGCGGATGGCTGGGGGGGATGGTGAGTTCTGCGGGGGTCTGCTGTCCCGATGGCAACGAACTGAGCCCCTGGCAAACCGGATTGTGGGGCGCCCTGCTGCGGGAGCTGCAACGAGAGCAACCGGGTGGCCTGGATCACAACTGGGTGAGCTGCTTCGGCTACCGACCGGAGCGGGCGGAAGCGATCCTGCGGCGCTGGCTTGGGGCGGAAGCCAACCTCACCTGGTGGCCCGGCTGTCGGCTTCTGGCGGTGCACCGCCAGGGGGATCGGATCACCGAGGTGCTGCTGCAGCGAGGCGAGGACGCCATCACCCTGCAACCCCAGCTGGTGATTGATGGCAGCGACCGGGGCGACCTGCTGGCCCTCGCGGACGTCCCCTTCCGACTCGGCTGGGAAGCCCGGGAGCAGTGGCAGGAACCCAGCGCACCCCCCCAGGTGGCCCTGGCCAACGATCCCTTCTTTCAATCCCAGCCGGTGCAGTCACCGACCTGGGTCGTGGTGGGGCAACTCACCCAGGACAGACCCCCCAACCAAGAGAGCCCCCGAGGCTCGGACCTGCCGGTCTTGGCGGAACCCTTCAGCGGCGCCAGCGAGGCCTTTGGCCTGGCCCGCACGATCACCTATGGACGGCTCCCCGGAGGCCTGGTGATGCTCAACTGGCCCCTTCACGGCAATGACTGGCATCACGGTCTTGCTCGGGCCTTTGTCGGTGATCCGCAGGACCTGGACCCCAGCCTGGCGGCGGCGATGCGCGACCACAGTGACCAGTTCGCGACGGCCCTGGAGGCGGCCAGTGACGGATGGCTGGTGCGGGGAGCCGCTTTCCCGACCGCCGCTGAGGCCCTGCAGGGGCAGCTGCAGGGGCAGGAGGCCCTGGCGCTGATGCCCTACTGGCGCGAGGGTCGACGGCTCGTGGGACTGGAGGTGGTGGTGGAACAGCAGCTGCTGCCCCAGGGGCCAGGCGCCCAGATCGCGTCCCTGCCCATGAACGCCGCCGGGGCCACCACAGCGATCGCTGTGGGGAACTACGCCAACGATCACCACTATCCCGGCCCCGACTGGTCGCTGGCCCCCAAAAGCTGCCCTTGGGGGGGGCGCTGGAGCGGAACTCCCTTTGCGGTGCCTTATGGCGCCCTGGTCAGTGCAACGGTCGTCAACCTTTTGGCCGCCGATAAGAACGTCAGTGTGAGTCACATGGCCAACGGGGCCACCCGTCTGCAGCCCCTCGTGCTCAACCTCGGTCAGGCTGCTGGCCAGGCGGCGGCCCTCTGCCTGAAAACGGGACGGCTGCCCGCCGAGTTGCCGGTGCGCCAGTTGCAACAGGCCCTGATCGAGGACGCCCAGGCCCCGGCCGGCGTGGTGCCCCTCTGGGATACCCCCTGGCACCACCCGCAGTGGCGACAGCGCCAACGGGCGGTGCTCGATGACCCCTCCCGCCTGGATCAAAACGGCTGCCTGACGGGGGATACGATCGCGCTGGATCCACACCAGGCTCCGGTGGAGCGGGGGGAACAGCTCTGGCGTGGTCAGCTACGGGGCGATGCGGCCACTGGTTACTTCCTTGACGTCGATGGGGCGACCTGGCCCTTGATCACCCTGGAACCGGCCCTTCATCACTGGCTTCAGCAGGGGAGAGAGGGCAGGGCGGTAGCCCTGATCGGCTGTGCCAACCCCTGGGGCCCCTGGCTGCGGGTGTCACGGCTGTCGGCCAGCTGAGGGTTAAAGCCGGCCTTGGACCCAATACAGCAGGGTGGCTGCCGTTTCACGGAGCGCCAGGTGGTTCTGCTCCGACGCTGAGATGGGCAGGGGGACTGCCACGGGGCGGACAGCGATGCCCTGGCGCTGGAAGGCCAGCGCCGCCCGGGGCAACTGCCAGCGGTCGGTGATCAGGGTGATCGCCAAGACAGGGGGCTGCCGTTGACGCAGCCAGCTGGCCGTGCGGGTGGCGTTCTCCCAGGTGGTGCGGGCACAGTCATCGCCAAACACCTCCCCGCTGGGAACCCCGAGGCGCAGCAGCTGATCCGCCGTCGCCCGACTGTCTCCAGAGACATACACCTGCTCCACCAGCCCGTCGCGTTGGAGCCGGGCCGCCAGGGTGGTGGTGGCCTGGGCAATCTGCGGGCCCCGGCCCACCAGAACGGCAACGGAGGTGGGGAGGGCGGTGGCCATCGGCCGCTGGCGATCGAGCCATTGGCTGAGGACGGCGGTGCTGATCGGGGAGTACAGGAAGCCCAACACCACCATCCCCAGAAGGACCAAGCTCGGGCGTCCCCAGCCGCGCAAGCCAACCCACCCCAGCCCCCACCCCAGACCAAGGCCCGTTAGCGGCAACGCCAGCCACGGGGTTGACAGCAGGTGCAGGGCCAGGTCCCTCCAGGTGACCCAGGCGAGGGGATCGGGCGGACAGGAGGTCCAGGTCAAAGGTTGGGCACGGACCGCGGGCCGAGCCTAGGCAGAGCCACCCCGTAGGTCGACGAAATAAGGCAGCTATGCAGATGCTTGCAGGCGCAATTGATCGGCCAGGGAATCCACCTGTTGAACCCGTATCAGCACAGCGTCTCCAGGTTGGCTGCGGGGCGGACATTCCGCTGGGAGCTCCATGGCCAGGTCTTCGAGATAGACCAGAGCCAGGTGGTCTTGGGGACGAAGCCAGCGCAGAAACTGGGCGCGCCATTGGGTTTGGGGATGGTGCTCGAACCACACCTGTTGCCAGTGCCTCTGGTCGTCGCGACTGATCTGAATGCCCTGACGCAGGGGACTCTCTAAGGCCAGCAACAGCGCTGAAACGGCAGGTTGATCCAGGGGGGGGACGTCGTCCTGGAGCGCCTGCAACTGACGCTGCACCAGCAGATCGGCATAGCGACGGATCGGCGACGTGGCCTGCACGTAGGCGGCAAGGCCAAGGCTGAAATGGGGGGCCGCCGTGCAGCCCATGTGGCCCCTGCTGAGGCAGCGCTTGAGGGCGGCATGGCGAACCGGGCCGGGGGGCAGCGCCTGAAGCTCCGCCTCGGGCGGCAGAACAGCGGACTGTTGACTGCGATAGGGCAGGGCCAAGCCATGCTCCAGTCCATGGGCTGCCACGACGGCCCCAGCCAGGATCATGGCCTCAGCCACCATCAGGCGCGATGGGCTCGGCTCTGTAATTTCCAGGCTGGCGATGGGATCCCCTGGCTCGTTCGGCAGCGTGGCGGAGTTCGGGCGGCAGCGGATCCGCCCCTCCGCTTGATCCAGGACGAGGGCGCCCTGCCGGAGGCGCCACTGCCTTCGGCGTTCCATCAAGGCGTGGATGGCCCGCAGCTGCTCCTGGGGGGGCGCCAGCTCGATCAGCTCATCGGCATCGCCATAGGAGAGTTTGTAGGTGGGCTTCACCCAGCTACGGCTGAGGTGATAACTGGCCACTGCACCATCGGCATCGAGGTCCACCGCCAGGCTCCAGGCGGCGCAGCGCTGCCCCTGGCGCAGGCTGAAGGCGCCGTTGGCCAGCTCCAACGGGAACATCGGCAAGCTTCCCTGGGCCAGATAGAGGCTGCTGGCCCGCCGTCGCGCCTCCAGGTCGAGGGGGCTGTCGGGCATCACCAAGCGCCCGGGGTCGGCGATGTGGATCCAGAGGCGCTCCCTCCCATCCGCGAGCCATTCCAAGGCCACACCATCGTCGATATCGAGGGTGTCCTCGTCATCGATGGTCACCGTGTGCAGAGCGGTGAGGTCCTGGCGACGCTCATCACCGGGGCAGGGGCTAGCGGCCAAGGCCAGCAAACGCTCCGTCTCCTGCTGGAGGGCAGGGCTGAAGCCGGACTGCCAGATCGAGGCCTCCAGGGAGGGCAGATGGTGACGGGACCACTGGCCCAGGTCCACCAGCAGGTGGCGAATGGCGGCGGCGTCCGGGGCGCAGTGGCAACCCTGCAGAGCGCGTCGTAACTCCGGCGGCAGGGGCTCCTGGGTGTCACCACAGACCCAGCGCCGCAACAGCTCTAAATCCTGGAGCTGGTCGGCCTCCAGGGTCTCCACGGCTAAGGGGCGCCGTTGGCGGAGGGCCCCATGCCATTGCTGGCGGCGCTGCTCGATCAACTGCAGTTGGCGTCGCTCACGACGGAGCCGCTGCACCTCCGCGAGGGAGCGAGGTTCCACCTGGCCCTGCCGCCAACGGAACAGGGTCTGACGCCCCTGTAACCAAAGCCAGCAGGCGGCGAGCCTGGCGGGAACGATCTCTCCACAGACCAACTCAACGAAGGCCGGCAGCTCGGTCGGTATCGGGGTGGCGCCAGGGCTGTCGGGCTGGAGCAACAGCCAGGCGGCCGCAAGGTCCCGCAGGGATGGCAAGGCCGCAGCCACCGTGACCGACTCAAGGCACCAAGGGGCTTGATGGAGGCGTTGCACGTCGCTGGCGCCAGCGGCGGCCAGACGATCCAGGAGACGCAGCGGCACCTGTTGGGCACGGCCCTCGTAGCCCACAACAAGATCGGCCCTGGTGCCGCGAAGTTGCAGCACCAGGGCCAGCTGGGGACCCTTTGCGTCGTTCAGGCCGACCAGATCGCCGACACCGATCGCTCGGGGGGAGGGGGGCAACTCAGCCTTCGGGATTCACGAAGGGAAGCAAGGCAACGATCCGGGCCCGCTTGACGGCATTGGTCAGATCACGCTGCTGCTTGGCGGTGAGGCCCGTGAGACGACGGGGCAGGATTTTGCCGCGTTCAGTGATGAATTTCTTGAGCAGATCGACATCCTTGTAGTCGATCGGGTCACCGGGTTTGATCGGTGAAAGACGCTTCTTGAAAAAAGAACTTGACATGGGAGAACGGGGAACGGAAGGAAAAAAGAACTCTGCTCAGCTGCTGAACCTGATCCTGGCCGCGTCCCAAAGGATGGGGGGCTTCCAAGGAGCTGGATCTCAAACGCTGCAGCACGGTGCGGGGTGCGAAGGCCTCAAGATCAGGCCGACGAATTCACTTGATCTCCTTATGCACCGTGGAGGCGTTGCAGTGGCGGCAGAACTTTTTCAGTTCGAGCCGTTCGGTGGTGTTGCGGCGGTTTTTCTGGGAGGTGTAACGAGACACGCCAGGGGACCGCTTGGCGGGGTTGGACCGGCATTCCGTGCACTCAAGAGTGATCACGATCCGGACGCCCTTGTTTTTGGCCATGGAAGGACGTTGCGCCGCGAGAGCGAAGCGAGGTGACAATCTGACACCTTACCTCCCAACCCTCCCCTGAAGCCGACAACACCTCCAACCCATCCCAAGGCAGGGGTGGACGGCCCAATGACTTCTTAGAATCGAATCCTGATGGTTCCGGATTGATGCGGGTTTCGCTCCAGTGGCTCAGCGAGCTCGTGCAGGTGGAGCCGGCCGACCTGGAACCGCAGCAGCTGGCGGAACGCCTCTCCATGGCCGGCTTTGAAGTGGAAGCGATTGAGGATCTGGCCGCCCGCGCCGCCGGAGTGGTGGTGGGATACGTGGAAGACCGCCAACCCCACCCCAATGCGGACAAATTGAGCGTCTGCCGGGTTGCCGTCGGCCAGGGGGAGCCCCTCCAGATCGTGTGCGGTGCCGCCAATGTGCGCGCCGGAATTCACGTTCCGGTGGCACTGGTGGGCAGCACCCTGCCAGCGGTGGGGTTGACCATCAAACCGGCGGAACTGCGCGGCGTGGCCAGCAGCGGCATGATCTGCTCCCTCCGGGAGCTGGGCCTGGCGGACAACAGCGACGGCATCGCGATTCTCGATGACGTGCTCCCGGCGTTGCCCCCCCCTGGCGCGCCCGTGGGGCCAGTCTTTGGCCTGGACGACCAGGTGCTGGAGTTGGCCATCACCGCCAATCGCCCCGACGGTCTTTCCATACAGGGCATTGCCCGCGAAGTGGCGGCCCTCTGTGGAGGCTCCACCCGCTTCGCCGCCGTTCCCGCCGCCATGGCCGCCCTGCCCCTGGCGGCTTCAGCCGAGGCCCAACGGGCGATCGAGGCTGGGGGGCTGTTCAGCGTCACCGCCCTGACCCGAGTGACGGTGGCGCCCTCTCCTCCCTGGCTGCGCCAACGGCTGGAGCGGGCCGGGGTGCGGCCGATCAACAACGTGGTGGATATCACCAACCTGGTGATGCTTGAAACGGGCCAACCCCTGCACGCCTTCGATCGGGAGGCCCTGGCTCGCCTGGCCGGGGGGCAGAGCGATCCGGCCCAACTAGGGCTGCGTCAGGCGAGAACGGGAGAATCGCTGGTCACCCTGGACGGCGAGCAGCGTTCCCTGAGCGACGATGCCCTGCTGGTTACCTACGCCGACCAGCCGATCGCCCTGGCTGGGGTGATGGGGGGAGCGGCGGAAGCGGTGCAGAACCACACCACCGCGATCTGGCTGGAGGCGGCCGTGTTCTCGCCCCAGGCGGTGCGGCGCTCGGCCCGCAGCGTGGCCCTCCGCAGCGAAGCCAGCAGCCGCTTCGAGAAGGGACTGCCCCGGGAAGCCACCCTCACTGCCGCGGATCGGGCGGTGCAGTTGTTGCAGGAGCTGGCCGGCGCTGAGGTGGAGGGGCGTTGGCTGCATCAGCGGTCGCCGGAGCCTCGCCAGCCCCTGGCCCTGGATCGCGATGCGCTGCACAACCTGCTGGGACCCGTGGTGGTGGCCGGTGAGCCGGAGGACCTCGGCGATGAGCGGATCGAACAGACCCTCACGGCCCTGGGCTGCTCCCTCAGCCCCACAGAGGATGGTTGGCTGGTGCAGGTGCCGGCCGCCCGGGCCATGGATCTGCAGCGACCGGTGGATCTGATCGAAGAGGTGGCCCGGTTGGTGGGTTACGACCAGTTCGCCGCCCATCTCCCCGATCCCCTCGAACCGGGGGGCCTGACCCCCGAGCAACAGGCGGAACGGCGCCTGCGCCGCGCCCTCTGCGCCGCAGGCTTGCAGGAAACCTGTGCCCTGTCGCTGGTGACGGCGGCCCCAGGGCGAATCCCCCTGGCGAATCCGCTGTTGGCCGATTACGGCCACTTACGCGACAACTTGCATCAGGAGCTTCTGCAGAGCGCCCGCCGCAACCTGCAGGCGTCCCAAACCGGCTTCTGGGCCTTTGAAATCGGCCGGGTGTTTCTGGGTCAGGGCGACGCCGTGGAGGAGCAGACCTTGCTGGTGGGGGTGATCGCGGGGGAACGGCGTTCCGAGCGTTGGAGCAGCAATGGCAAGCCCCGTCATCCCGACTACTACGAAGCCCGCGGGGTGCTTCAGGCCGCCCTTGCCCCCTTCCAACTGCCGATTGAGGATCGAGAGCCCAATCAACCAACGCAGGAAGGGCTACTGCATCCAGGTCGAACCGCCGAACTGGCCCTGGAGGGGCGCGCGGTGGGCTGGTTTGGCCAGCTGCATCCCGCCCTGACGGAGGAATTGGATTTGCCCGATTCCACCTATCTGTTCCAGTTGGCCCTGGCTCCGCTCCTGGACGCCACCACGCGCCACAACCGCTGGCAGCCAAGCTTCCGTCCCTTCGCCACCGTGCCGGCCTCCGAACGCGATCTCGCCTTGGTGGTGGGGGTGGAGACCACCGCGAGTGCCCTGCTCAAGGCCATTCGAAAGGCCGGCAAACCATTACTCGAGCAGGCGGATCTGGTGGACCGCTACACGGGCGATCAGGTGGCTGAAGGATGCTGCAGCCAGGCGTTCCGCCTGCGCTATCGCGACCCGAGCCGCACCCTCACCGATGAGGAGGTAGAGATGGCCCACCAGAAGGTCCGGAAGGCCCTGGAAAGCCAGTTTTCGGCCCAGTTGCGCAGCTGAGTGGCACCCCAACGCAACGCTGAAACTCAGCGGAGCACCAAGGTGGCCAGCACCTCCACATGGCTGGTGTTGGGGAACAGGTCGATCGGTTGAACGGCCACGAGCTCATAGGGGGCATCAACGCCGCTCAACTGGGCCAGGTCGCGGGCCAGGGTGGCTGGATCGCAACTGAGATAAAGGAGTCGGGGAACAGGCTGCGCCAAAATTGCCTCCAACACCGGGGCCGCCAAACCTTTGCGGGGTGGATCGAGGAGCAGGGCATCGGCCTCGCCCAGGTGAGCGCCCAGGGCTTCCGCCACATCGGCCTGCAGGAAGCGTGCCTGCTGGCTGAGCCCATTGGCCTCGGCGTTGTGCCTTGCCAGGGCCACGGCGGCGGGGTGGAGTTCAATCCCCAGCACCGACCAGCCCGCGTCGGCCAAGGGGAGCGAGAACGTTCCGATGCCGCAGTAGGCGTCCACGAGCCGTCCGGCCTGGGTGGGCAAGCCTTGCAGCAAGAGCGGCACCACCCGTTCGGCCTGCAGGGTGTTCACCTGAAAGAAGGTGTCGGCGGCAAGGCGCAAGCTCAAGCCGGCAAAGCGTTCGTCCAGCCAGGCCTGTCCCCGGATCAAGCGGGTGTCCCGCCCCATCAGCAGATTGGAGGGCTCCGGTTGAAGATTGAGGACAACCCCAACCACCTCGGGCCAGCGCTCCATCCAATGGGCCGCCAGCGCGTCCAAGCCGGGCAGATCGGTGTCGGTGGCGATCAGGGTGATCAGCACCTGGCCGGTGTGCACCCCAAGGCGCAGGGCCAGATGGCGCAATCCTCCGCCGGCTTGGCCGTGGCGATCCACCCGCCAACCACTGGCTTCCAGGTCGGATTTCAGGGGCTCCACCAAGGCGTCGAGGCGGGGATCGAGCACCGGACAGCGGTTCATATTCACAATCCGATGGGAGCCGCGGCGGTAATAGCCCGCCCGCAACTGGCCCGTCTCGGTGCGCTCCAGCGGGATGACGGCCCGGTTGCGATAGCCCAGCCCCGTGGGACTAGCCAGCAATGGCTTGAGCGGGAGTTGTTGTTGACCGATCCGTTGCAGGGTCTGCTCAACCAGTTGTTGCTTCCAGACCTGTTGACCGTCGTCGCTGAGGGGTTGAAGACTGCAGCCCCCACAATGGTCTGCGAGGATGCACGGTGGCCGGCGCCGTTGGGGCGATGGGCTCACAACCGCCACCAATCGGGCCCGCAGATGGCGTTGCGCCACGCCGGTGATCCGCGCCCGCACGGTTTCGCCCGGCAGGCCGCCATCCACAAACACCACTTGGCCCTGATGCCTCCCGACCGCCTGGCCATCCCGCGCCAGATCTGAGAGCACCAGTTCCAGCTGTTCGCCCACCGCTGCCATGGCTTGCCTACCGCAGCACCGACCCTATCGAGTAGCCGAGTCGGGACAGTGCAAAGGGGCGTTACACCTTCGACGTTGGAACGGGATCGCGGGAACAAGGTCGATAGGATGCCCCGGTCTGTGGTCGCTGCAATGAGCGTCGTTCGCGATCTGATCCTCCAGGCTGATGATCAGCTGCGCTATCCAACCGGTGGCGAGCTGCGCTCGATGGTGGACTTCCTTAGCACTGGATCCCGGCGCGTGGCCGTGGTGAAAGTGCTCACCGCCAGTGAAAAAAAGATCGTCGATGAAGCGGCCAAACAGCTGTTCAGCCGCAAACCGGATTACGTGGCTCCCGGTGGCAATGCCTACGGCCAGAGGCAACGGGCCCAATGCCTGCGGGATTTCAGCTGGTACCTCCGGTTGGTCACCTATGGGGTGATGGCGGGAAGCACGGAAATGATTCAGCAGATTGGCTTGGTGGGCGCTCGAGAGATGTACAACAGCCTTGGTGTTCCCATGCCGGGGATGGTGGAGGCGATGCGGTCCCTGAAGGAGGCGGCGGTTGCTCTGCTTGGCACCGAAGAAGCCGCGGTCGCAGGGCCCTACTTCGACTATCTGATCCAGGGCATGCAAACCACCACGTGAGCGTGGGTCCCCAGCCAACCAACCCGACCCGCAAGGGTCGTTTTTTTTTGGCTTGGCCAGTGAGCAGGCAGGAATTTCTCAAAAGACCACGACTGGTCCAGTCATGAGACCCTTAACTAGACCCGACCAAGACAAGTGAGATCAAGTTGTGGTGCTTCGACGTCCCGAGCGGGGAGCCGGCACCCCCTTAAATTCGGAAATCTCATACGAGACATATCCCTAGACCTGTTTCTAGTCTCATATGAACCAACTGAGATTTATTGGGTTGCGCCTAACGCCGGATCCTTTTACCTCCTTGCTCCCCGTCACTCCAGTGCATCGGCGCCTGATGCGTTCAAGTTGTCGTCACCCTCTTGGATGGAAGGCCAGCGACGATCGAAACCAAGCCGGTCAAGGCGAGGGGCGCTCATGCCCCCCAACATCGACGACGTTCCAGGCACAACCCGAGCGCATCCCGTAAGTCTAATCCATGGCGCGAAACGAGACAAGGACTGGGTCTTGAATGAGATGGCCGGGAATCACTGGTTCCGGATGGGGCGTCGGTGACCAACCAGGTGGGCCGATCGGGCCACAAACGCTGCGCCAGGGTTGCGTATCTGTGTCTGAAGCAGATACGCAGAGGAATAGAACTGGTTTGGGGACGGCATTTTGGGCCTGTCCAAACCTCTGGACCTCTTGGACATAGCCTTCGAAATCGCACACCCAACCCCTAGGCCTCGTCCTTCGATACCGCCCCATCAAAAGCAAGCCGGCCGGCAGTAGACATACTCCCATTCAAGACTCGACAAAGGA
>Ga0114980_10000038_pt1 | contig 79357 bp, 75 predicted proteins | sample S_140806_EF_Meta_FD_87018 | JGI IMG/M metagenome (GOLD analysis project Ga0114980, IMG submission 87018) | Freshwater microbial communities from Lake Simoncouche, Canada to study carbon cycling - S_140806_EF_MetaG | ecosystem: Environmental > Aquatic > Freshwater > Lake | place: Lake...
ACAATGAAACAGGGGCTACTCCCAGCGGCGTCTGAACCTCTGCAGCGCGATAATCCATTTTCTTGCTGATCTCGTAGCCGATAATTTCACCGACACGTTCGAGATTCTTTCTGAATCGCATACTGTCATTCTGCACTGTAACGTCGCGCATTTCTGCCATGTACATGCTAAGTACAGAGTTTTGTTTGCTGAGGTCAATTACCATAAAGATGTTGTTTAATGTCAGCTTTTATACCATCGAATAAACCATGGCAAGCCATTGTATCGTGCCTGTAAATATACGCATTCTTTAGCGCCAAATCCGCGGTAAAATCTCGCCAATTGCGGATCATTACTGCCCTCAAAATCCAATACAAGATTTTTCAACGCGTTCTCTCCGATAAAATGATCGATGAGCAAAAACATGGCACCTTTCTCTTTACCCTCAACGGAATTTCCGGAAAAGAGAAATATCACCTTACCATTTGCATCCGTGAAAAATGCTCCGGCTACCAGCACACCCTTATCATTTACAACGCCACGAGTATGCAATCTGCCGCGCCCATCTAATGCCTGGAGTAACTTGCGTAAGATATCATAATGCGCCTCCTGAAGTGCGTCCACATCTTTACCTCTGTTGTTACGAAAGAAGGTAATGATCTCTTCACGTGAAGGATCGGTAATGACCCGTAAATTCTGCAAAGCTGCTTTTTTAAGATTACGCTTCGCATTATCAGCGTAGTCTTTTCGCAACGCTTCTGCATCACGTATCATATCCAATTCATGCGTGAGATTCGGAATGTATTCAAATTCGCTTCCGGCAATGTTATTGAACGTATTCAGATTTACTTCCCAATACTTGTATTGGCTAGGAATGTCCTTCAGAAATCCAAGTACATCGTCGGCAGTGAGTTTTGTTATTGAAAAAACGCCCAACTGCTGCACAAAAAATGGAGTGAATAGATACTGTATACCAAGCTTCTTCCCTCCCGTCAGCGGCATTACGGTTTTATAATCTTCTGTAATGAGCGCTTCCCAACCTGGATGCACAATATCCAAGTACCACGAATACGCATAAATAATTCCGTTGAATGATTTGCGAATGCAATCGTCCCACCGCTCTTTATCTATTTCGTGATGACGGAGGTACTTACTCATGTATTGTTCCTTTCACACCATCCTTAATGGACTCTTCATACACCACTCGCCAACCTTTCCATTGTTTATCGTCGCTTAGCGTTTCATTGTGCCAAAGGATCATCATTGTGCCGCCAACTTCGCGACAAGCCGCAGACAAATTCTTAATGCGTTCTATGGCTGCTTCAGGACTCAGTTTCATGTACAAATTCAGTGTAGCGTCCATTACTGCGAAAGGATGAACGCGTAACGTAGTTTCTGACTCAAGATCTAGATCATAAAAATTAAATGGTGTACATATTCCTGCGCGGAATCCACATTCATTGGCAAAACCCATCGAATAATCTTCAGTAATATCACGCTCAATAAGTCGGCGGTAAGTTTCCGGAAACTTCAACATGAGAAAATGTTGACGGCTTCTGGTAACATCACTATGAACGATATTCTTCAAGCGAGCCACTTCAACAGGAAGTTTGAGCGGATCGGTATTTGATCCAAACGACGGGTGAATGCCCACGTGCGCATAATCCGCTAAAGAGCGGATCAACTCTTGGAAGCGTCTGTTCTGCGGAGAAATATTTTTGTCATTTACTCCGTAATCGCCAAGCAGGAAGAAATAGATTGGATGAAACTTGTACTTCTTCTGCATTTCCAATTGGAAATCATACGTGTCATATGGATCTTGTTCTAGCTTCAGCAAAACGCGCGTACGCATTCTGAAATCCGCAAAATCAAAATTCATCAATGCGCGCAGATAACCACCTGTTGAACGCATTACACCTTTCATGCGATAAGCGTATGCGTTGTCGATATCAATAGTCGGAACAAAAGCGTATTTACTTTTTTTGATTTTCAGTTCTGGAAATCGCGATTGAAGGACTTCCCCTACCAACACTATCCAATGATTTACAACAGGTAGCTCGAGAAATCCATGCTCCCAAGCTAAACTGCTGTGTGCATCAAAACGATCTAGTTTATCGCGGATGTGCGGCAAATATTCTTCATATCTACTTACGAGATAGAACGCACAAGCGAAAGGATCAAATGGAAGTGCTGAAGATTTTCCAGTTGCAAAAAACACTTTTCTGTTTTCCCAGTCGAATACAGAAATGTTTTGCTCTCTGATTCCGGTTTCTTGCAAGAGATTTCGTGCAGAAAAAAACAACTCGTCGGCCACTGGAGTCTGCGCATACGATAATTTGGGTCCCGACCACGACAGCAACTTTTCCTGACTATCGGTAATTTCAATTTCAAGACCTAAATGCTCGACAAAGAACAGACGAAAAACATATCTGCTTCTGTTGGTAATCTTATGCGTGTAAACGAGCAGCTTCTGCATTACGAAAGATGTTCCAGCATTTTTTCGCACATAAATTCTGCTGAATGTCCATCGCCGAAAACAGAAGGAAATTGCAAGTCAGACTCCAATAATTGACGAGCTGCACTTTCAATTCTGTTCCTGTCAGCATCTGCGAGAATTGCCGCTCCGCATTCAACTAACTCAACCCATTCGGTCTCCGGACGCAGAATAACGCATGGTTTCCTGAAGAAAAACGCTTCCTTCTGCACACCACCCGAATCGGTAACGACAAGAAGAGCGTTTTTTTCCAGTTCAATCATTTCGAAAAACGATGCAGGATCAATTATTCTGATTAACGAATTAGCAGCGAGCAATGTTGTCAATTCAGGATACTTGGACACGTTCTTTCGGGTTCTTGGATGTAATGGAAGAACAACCGGAATATTTTGTTCGCGGGTCAAAGAATCAAAAGCTTGAAAAATAGAGAAGAGGCGTTCCTGAATATCTGTATTGTTGTCGCGATGAACCGTTGCAAGAATAAATTTGCCGGCCTCAAGTTTTTCACGACGCATAATATCTGATTTCGTAGCTGCGATTTCACCGAAGTACAAACTATTGTCGTACATAATATCACCGCAATGATACACTGCAGGATCATTTGCATTTGCACGAACAGGATTTTTCGATTTGGCAATTCCTTCGTTGGTGAGATGCATCAATCCTGCTTTTGTAGGAGAGAACAGCAGTGTTGAAACGTGATCACAAAGGATGCGATTGATTTCTTCAGGCATTGCTTTATTGAATGAACGTAGTCCTGCTTCGATATGAATTACAGGAACGTGAATCTTGGAAGCCGCAACAGCTCCTGCTAAAGTAGAATTTGTATCTCCGAAAAGAACAATAGCATTCGGTTTCTCATCGAGTAGAATTTTCTCCAAACCCGAAATCATTGTTGCAGTTTGATTACCATGTGTTCCACTTCCCACATTTAGATTGTAATGCGGTGCAGGAATTTCCATTTCATCAAAAAACACCTGAGACATATTTTCATCGTAATGTTGTCCGGTGTGAACAATCAGTTCATTGATTCGATCTGCATAATGCAAACGTATTGCCCTGCTTAGTGCAGCAGCTTTAATAATTTGCGGGCGTGCCCCAATTACTGTAACGATCTTCAACATATTTACCTTGCTCGACTATAACAAGCCGTCATCTGCAAAGCTAAAGTATGTTTTTGCACCTACGATAATATGATCGAGTAAAGAAATATCAAGAATTGCAGAACCTTCCTTCAGTCTACGGGTTAATCGGATGTCCTGCTCGCTTGGTTTAACCGAACCAGAAGGGTGATTATGGCAAAGAATCATTCCACAAGCCCCGTGGTCAAGTGCTGTACGGAACACAATTTTGGGGTCTACAACTGTGCTATTCATCCCACCTTTGCTGATAATTTCCTTGCGCATGACCACGTTGGCTCGATTGAGCAGCAGTATCCAGAACTCTTCGTGGGAAAGGTCAGATAACACGGGAGCAATTACTTTCCAGGCGTCTTCGCTGCCCGTAATCGGGAGTACTTCTGCTGCAGGCGCTGCACTTCTCCTCCGCCCCAATTCCATTGCCGCTACAATGCTAATGGCTTTGGCCTCACCCATTCCGCGGTATTTACGGAGGTCACTAACAGAGCACCTTGCAAGCGAGTCGAGATTATTCGCATAGTCGAATAATATGCGTTTGCACAGATCCACCGCAGATTCATCGCGGTTACCTGAACCAATGAGTATTGCTAGAAGTTCTGCATCAGAAAGTGCCTGTCTTCCTTTGAGCAGGAGCTTCTCGCGTGGCCGATCGTCCTCAGCCCAGGCTTTGATTGTAAGTCGTTGTTCGGTGGAGTTATATGACATAAAAAAAGAGAAAGGACCGAAAATTAGTCCTTTCTCTTTTAATAGTCGTTTGTAAACGCTTATGCTAAAGCAGCTACGTGTTTAGTAAGCTTGCTCTTCAAGTTCGCAGCTTTGTTTTTGTGAATCACGTTCTTCTTCGCCAGCTTATCCAGCATAGATGTTACTTTTGGCAACAACGCTGAAGCAGCCTTTTTATCCTTCTCAGAACGGATTGTTTTTAGCGCTGTACGTGTAGATTTAGCCTGATAACGGTTAGTCAGACGTTTTGCATTGTTCGTACGAATACGCTTTACTGATGATTTATGATTAGCCATTTCTGTAATTTTGAGGGTGCAAATATATAGTTTTTTCTGTTCATACAAACCAATTTGACGCAAATTGCCTGTAATCATTGAAATAGATGAATTTTTATCGCTCGGAACGGGTTTTCCCATCGCCGATGTGCGTTCTCCGGCCGAATTTGAGCAGGGACATATCCCGGGTGCGGTCAATATTCCGGTTTTTACCAATGAAGAACGTGCATTAATCGGCACTTTGTACAAGCAACAAGGTCACGACAAAGCCTACACTCAAGGTTTACAGATTGTGGGTCCGAAATTGGCTGAATTCGTCGAAATAGCTCAAAAAACGGCGATTGATGGGCAAATTCTGGTGCATTGCTGGCGAGGTGGTATGCGATCCTCTTCCATGGCCCAATTGTTTGAAAGTGCCGGGTTAAAGGCATTTCTGCTCAAGGGAGGGTATAAAACGTACCGGAATTATGTCCTGAATAATTTTGACCTGAATTTGGACATACGGATAGTGGGCGGTGAAACCGGATCCGGAAAAACAGAAATTCTGCATGCACTTCGCGACATGGACGAACAAATTCTCGATTTAGAAGAATTGGCATCTCACCGCGGATCTTCATTTGGTGCTTTAGGAATGAAACATCAACCTTCGTTTGAACACTTCGAAAATGAATTGCTCACGCAACTGAAAAAATTAGATCCTGCGCGCAGAGTGTGGATTGAAGATGAATCAAGAAGCATCGGTCGCGTTTATATTCCTGCTGATTTTTGGAAACACATGGAAACCGCACCGGTATATCGTGTGCATATTCCGTTTGATGTGCGTGTACAACGTTTAATCTTTGACTATGGAAAGTTTCCGAAAGATGTACTAAAAGCAGGATTAGAAAGAATTAAGAAACGTTTAGGCGGTCTTGATTACAAAAATGCATTGGAGGCGCTTGAAAATGGCGACCTTGCAACCGCAACGGAATTGGCGCTACGGTATTATGATAAAGCTTATAATTATCCGCATGAGCAGAGAAATTACCGCGGAGTGAAAATGATTGAATGTGAATCGGGCGATCCGATCCTCAACGCAAAAAAAATAGTTGATAGTCTCGACGAATGAACACAACAGAAAATTCAACATCGGAAATTCTTCTTACAGAACTCAGTCATGGCGCCGGTTGTGGCTGCAAAATAGCGCCAGCAGTACTTGATCATATTTTAAAATCAGAAATTCCTGCAGTACATGATCCGAAACTTCTTGTTGGCAACGACAAGAAAGACGACGCAGCAGTCTATGATCTCGGCAATGGGAAAGCAGTGATCAGCACAACAGATTTTTTCATGCCGATTGTAGATGATGCCTATGATTTCGGTCGTATTGCTTCTGTGAATGCGATCAGCGATGTGTATGCAATGGGAGGAAAACCTTTGTTGGCGATAGCTATTCTAGGTTGGCCGGTCAATACAGTTCCTGCTGAATTAGCAGCACGTGTGCTGGAAGGTGCACGAGCAGTTTGCAAGGAAGCAGGAATTGTATTGGCAGGCGGACATAGCATCGATAATCCGGAACCGATTTTCGGATTGGCAGTGACCGGAGAATTGGAGATAAAAAATCTGAAACAAAATTCTACCGCCACAGAAGGCTGTTTGTTATTCCTTACCAAACCCATTGGTGTAGGCATTCTCACCACGGCAAAAAAGAAAAAACTGGTCAAAGCAGAAGATCTTCAGCGCGCAGTAGATAACATGTTAAAGCTAAACAGTGCCGGAGAAATTTTCGGTAAGCTGGAGTACGTAAAAGCAATGACCGATGTTACCGGATTCGGCTTGCTGGGACATCTCGGAGAAATGGTAGATGGTAGTAATTTGAGTGCGGAAATCGAATTCAGTAAAGTACCAATGTTGGCGGGTCTCGATGAATACATTGCACTGAATTGCATTCCGGGAGGAACAAATCGCAACTGGACGAGTTACGGAGAAGGAATTGAAGGTGTAGATGATTATCGAAAAGCAGTTCTGGCCGATCCTCAAACCAGCGGAGGTTTGCTGGTTGCAGTAGAACCACAACACGAAAAAGATTTTCAAGAACAAGCCCGTTCATTAGGTTTCGACCTTCAACCCATTGGAAAACTGATTGCTAAAGACGCATTCAGGATACGCGTGAAATAAGAAAATATGGTTTACAAAATTGAACGAGTACAACGACTTCCTATCTCCATTGGACATGCGTGGGATTTCTTTTCTTCTCCGAAAAACTTAGAAGAAATTACACCCACAGACATGACGTTTGAATTGACATCTGGCAATGGAGATGAAAAAATTCATGCAGGTCAAATCCTGACGTACAAGGTTGCTCCGATTGGAGGAATAAAGTTGTTCTGGATGACCGAGATCACCCATGTAGTGCATCATTCTTACTTTGTGGATGAGCAACGCAGAGGTCCTTATACCTTGTGGCATCACAAACACACGTTCGTTGAAGTTCCTGGAGGAGTAGAGATGACTGATGTAGTGTGGTATGAACTCCCATTCGGATTTATCGGTCGTATAGCGCACGCCTTGTTTGTAAAGAAGAAGGTGCAAGCCATTTTTGATTATCGCTACAAACTATTGGGTGATAAATTTGGTTCGCTCTAAGCACTATTCCCTTTTAGCATTTTCTAACATCTCGCAACGATCACGATTTCTAACTTTACTTCATGATCAAAGCAGTAATTGTTGACGATTCTCCGGAAGCACGTGAAAGTTTAATGGCGGATATCACACGTTGGTGTCCGGATGTAAATATTACTTCCACTGCCGGTAGTATGAAAGAAGGATTGAGCAAACTAAAAGAACTCAAACCTGATGTTGTATTTCTAGATATTCAACTCGGAGATGGAGATGGATTTTCACTACTTGAACAACTAGGAGAAACGGAAACACATGTAATTTTTACCACTGGACTTGACAGCGAAGGAATTCGTGCGATCAAATTCAGCGCGTTGGATTATTTACTCAAACCTGTTGATCCGGATGAATTGGTACTTGCAGTTGAGAAACTGAAAGAAGAGAAGAAAAAACAATCGCTATCCGAAAACATTCGCTTGCTTGCGGAACATCTCGGCGACCGCAACAATAAATCTGAAGTTCGTCGCTTGGCATTGAACAGTTCGGATAAAGTTCAAGTGGTGCGTGTAGATGAAATAGTTCGTTGCGAATCGGAGAGAAACTACACCACGTTCTTCCTCAAAGGAGGCAAACAAATTGTAGTGACCCGTACCTTGAAAGAATATGAAGAACTTCTTGAACCGCTAGGATTTGTGCGCGTTCATCATTCTCATCTCATTAACCTGGAATACCTGAAAGAATTCATCAAGAGTGATGGCGGATATGCTGTTATGAGTGATGGTGCGCAAGTACCCGTATCTGTACGAAAGCGAGATGATCTCATGAAAGCGTTAGGAATATAATCCAAAGCGATAAAATTATTTAAAAAAAAGAGGTGCAAACTTTCGAATGCACCTCTTTTATCATGAGCCGGAGTTATCTTGGCTTATTCTGCGTTCCTGAAGGAGCAGGAGTGCCGCGACTAGGAGTTGTCGTTGGAGTCACTTCCGTCTTCTTAGGTTCCTCCTTCTTTACTTCTACTTTCTTCGGTTCCTCTTTCTTCTCTTCTACTTTCTTAGGCTCCTCCTTTTTAGGCTCAACCTTCTTCGGTTCTCCATCACCACCTGATCTATTGTTAGAAGGCACATAGTTCACAGTGATTATACTATTTGTAGTTCCGATGCTATTTGTAGCCCCTACGCGAATCACGTTTGTTCCATTATTCAAACTTGCTGTGAAAGTCAGCGCATCTGTGGTCGGATTGTAATTCACTCCAGAAGTCAGAATGACATTATTTACCTTCACTACGATCTGTTGTACACTCGCTACGTCAGACACCAACAGTGTAACGGCATATTGCTGATCGCCGACATGCAAGTTATTTGTAGCCGGAGTGACCAAACTAATAACCGGTGCTACAGTTAGTCCGTTGTTTGGGCGACCTGCATTTCCACTCGACACGTTACCTCCACCGCTACCGGGATCAATTGGAGCTGAACCACCACCGTTGCCCGGAGTTGATGCTGTAAGCGTAAGTGTAGTTGCGTCGTTCGCAGTTCCGTCGTTATTCGTAACAATTACTTTGTATGTACTGTTACCTGCGCTCAACACAACAGAGAAAGATACAGTGTGCGATACCGCATCAAATGTGAATGGTACCGGAGTATTCGGAGTTTTCACTACAGTGATCTGACTCTTCTGCGTAATGTTAGTTACTGTTGCAGTAATTGTTTGTTGTGCCACCTTAGTACTGAACGGATCAGCAGAAGGCTGTGTAATAGTCACCGTTGGCGGCGCTGAAGGATTAGGAATATTCTCCTTTAGAATTACGGTTGTCTGATCAACATCACTTCCATTTGCATTCTGTGCACCCACTTTGAAAATGGTATTTCCAGGTGAAAGTGTCATGTTATAGGTTAACACTTTAGATACCATATCGTACGTCCAACCGGTTACCACTACTCCATTCACCTTCACAGTGATTTCTGAAGAGCTCGCTACATTCAACACAGTTGCTTTGAACGTGATCGGAGCTGATGTTGCAGTAAACGGATCTGCAGAAGGTGAAGTAATTTCAACATCAGGAGGTGTTGGTACCGGAGTGTTGATGCGGTAAACCACGCTGCAGGTTTTGTTATCCGTACCCGCAGTGTTGGTTCCTGTGATGCTGATGGAATTCGGACCAGCATTCAACGTAACAGGGAAGCTGATGTTGGCATTGTTACCATTCTGTGTATACGAGAAATTGGTAATCGTTTGGTTATTGTAAACAACAGTTACCTGACTTGCCTGACTCACATTGGTAATGGTAGCCGTAACAGTATAAGAAGGTGAACTTACCTGTGTAGGACATGCAGACGGTGCTGTTATGGTTACTACCGGAGGCTGAATGGGATCAGGAGTCTGCGGCTTGTAAGTCAATACACAAGTTTTAGTATTTGTACCATCAACATTGGTACCGGTAATGCTCAGGTTGTTTGCACCCGGATTCAGCGTAACAGGGAATGAAACAGTTCCATTCGCACCATGTTGCATGTAGGTGAAATTGGTAATTGTTTGGTTATTGAAAACCACAGTCACCTGACTTGCTTGCGTTACATTGGTAATGTTCGCAGTAAGTGTGTGTGTCGCAGTCTTAGTCTGGAACGGACAATCATTCGGATTAGTGATGGTCACAACCGGAGGAGCAGGAACATGCGTGTTACTTGAGTTTCCGTAAACGATAGTCACAGCATCTGAAGCAGTACCTACAGAATTGGAACCGGTAACCTGATACACGTTATTGCCCGCTTGAAGATTTGCAACAAACGACAACATGCCGGTGCTTGCGTTGTAACTGAAATTTGTCAACGGATTACCATTGTATGTAACATGTACATCACGCACAGCAGGTACATTCACAATTGTTGCATTTACAGTGTACGTTGCAGTAGTTGATGTATACGGATCTGACGCAGGAGTAGTGATGGTTACTGTAGGCGGAGCAACAGTAGGTTCATTTCCTTTGTAAGTAATGGTTTGAACATCCTGTGCACTTCCCGCAGCATTCGTAGCTATTACTTTGTAGAGGTTATTCCCCGGCTGCAAAGTATGCGCGAAAGTCATTGTTTCAGTAGTCGGATTGAAGCTGAAGTTTGTGCTCGGCTGACCATTGATGACTAATGAAATCTGGCTTGAAGAGGTAACATTGGTAACACGCACCACAAGATTCTGATTCAGCACACTCGTGATATACGGATCTACATTCGGAGTCGTAAACTGAACCGTTGGCGGTTGCAGCGTAGGCGTGTTGTTTGTAGGATTCGTATTGTTGTTGTTCGGTGTTGTATTCACCGTGTTATTGTTGTTGTTATTCGGCGGCGGCGGCTGATTATTATAGTTATTCGGATTCGGCGGCGGTGGCGGCGGATTGTTGGTTGTATTCGTAGTAGAATGTGAACTGAAATTCCAACGCAAAGTCAAACCATCATAATGGTAGATATCGTTATTGCCGGTAGCAGCACCTTGGTAATTGTGATTGGTACCATCAATAAGGTCGGTTAATGCCCAAGTAGTTCTGTGCTCCGCTACAATAGCGAAGTTGCTCCACTGGTAACCAAATCCGATTCCGGCAGAAGGCATGAAAGACCATTGTCCTGTAGCACTACCGTTTGCATTGGTTTCGTACTCACCGTCCCACATTGACTCCAACTGCGACTGAACAAGAGATTGATCGCTCGAAGGGCTAATCATATTGTAGTCATAACGATTCCCGAGAGCATCAAGTTGATCGGTTGTGGTCTTCCAATAATTCAGACCCGCTGCACCAAAACCATACAACAATACACCATGCTTACGCAATGAATTACTTCCAACGATTAACTCGAAAGCAAATTCATCGAAACGCATTTTGTAGTTACTGTAAACAGAACCGGTATCAGGAGTTGTACCTGAACTGTAGTTGGTAGCACCGGAACTCAGCACCGGATTAGCAGCAATTCCGGGAAGGCGATTGTAGTTATAACCGAAGTTTCTTCCATCCAGAAAACGAAATCTCCAACCGTAGTACAACGGTCCCGGTTTCGACATTCGTGAATAGCGGGCAACAGTTACGCCCCAGCCTATTCCACCTACCGGTTTCATATCGCTGGTTTGCCATGTTCCGCCCATGTTTACACCAAACCAAATTGGTCTTTTATCGGCGTAACCTCCTTGAGCCGATGCTTGCATCACGCTTAGGAAGATGATCAGGAGAGTAAGTAATCGTTTCATATAAGAGTATTTTGGGTACACTCGTGATGTTGCACGAATTATGCCGCTAATCTGAAATGGTCTATTTAACATATTAACACATTTGATTATCAATACGTTATATAAACAATGGCTTTATAAGTGGTAAAGTTATAAAAGTGGCGGACAATACACTTTCCCGAATTCACATTTCAAGAAAATAGAAGTTCACGTATGCCCTTACTCATTCTGCAGCATCCGGTGTAAGCCATCATTTTAGACACAAAGCACTGATTGCCGAAATCGTATCTTAGTTCCCGAATCGTCGTTCGCTTGGTACAACTAAATTCCAATCTCAGAAATCTTTCTGACGAAGAGTTGGTTAAACTCTTTCGTGAATCAGGGAATAATCTCTGTGTTGGCGAGCTCTTTGGCCGTTACCGGCACCTTGTATACGGCGTTTGCATGAAATACCTGCGCGACGAAGACGAAAGTCAGGATGTTCAGATGCATGTATTTGAAAAGCTCCTCAAAGACCTTGGAAGGCATTCAATTGAACAGTTTAAGGGCTGGCTTTACACCGTGGCCAAAAACGAATGCCTTATGTATTTAAGGTCGAAAAAGAGCCAAAAAGCGCGGGAAATGGAATTACGCAAAGATTCTATACAAGATGTTATGGAATCGGGCCAGGTACTGCATCCTGATGGTGTAACCGAAACCGAACGACAATTACAGACGATGGAAACTACGTTGCAGGAGCTGAACGAAAATCAGCGGCGCTGCCTGGAATTGTTCTACCTGGAAAAAAAATGTTACCAGGAAATTACGGAGTTAACGGGTTACAATTTGAATGAAGTAAAGAGTTACATACAGAATGGAAAGAGGAATTTGAAAATCCTCATGACGAAAAAACAGAATGACTGACCAATTCACATATAAACAGTTGCCTGCTGATCCTTGTCTTACACAGGAACAGATGCTCAACTACATCGATGGAAAATTATCCTTCGAGGAGCAGCACGTTTGTGAAAAACACATGGCCGATTGCGACTTGTGCGCAGATGCTTTGGAAGGTTTGGAGCTTGTCAAAAATCGCGCGGCATTGCTTACTCCTGTTTCAAACAGACAGGAGAACATTGTCGAAAGCGGAAAAGTAATTGCATTGCAACCTGAACGAAACAACAAAATGTGGTATGCCGCAGCTGCTGTTTTGTTGCTCATTTTGGGATCTGTATTCCTGTTCAAACAAATCACTAATCAGGATTCTACTTCTGTTACTGCTGCAAATGAAAGTAAAGCGGACAGCATTGGTCAGCCCAATGTTTCAACGGAATGGACAGTTGCTTCCGACAGCGAGAATGCTGCAGTTGTTACTGGTGGAGTTGATCAGGACAGGGCCGTATTATCGTCACCGGATACAAAAGCACCGGTTGCACAACCGGGTGAAACGTATAATTTGCAGGCTGAAGAGAAAGCATTGGGTGCTGCGTATGAAGTAGAAGATGTTGCACCATCAGAAGCTCCGGTTGCTTTACAACAAACAGATCAATTAGCATCGAAAGACATTGATGCAAGCACTGTTGTAGTTGAAGAAGCGGACAAAAAAACAACATTCTGGGAGCGTGCGAAAGCTGCAGTTCCGGTTCCGAATACAAATTCCAAACCGAATCAACAGTCAATTGCGAAAGAAGACAGTCGTTCCACTTCAGAGCAATCTTCCGATACCGATTTTGATGATGCACCAGGTGCAAATTCCGGAGCACCGCCAAGCGTTTCCGCTTCTGATGAAGGAAAATCTGAAACATATGGACAGGTACTGAGTGACTCAGCTGTTGTCAACTCCAATGGGCCGCATCCGTTGAAACCAAGTGATAATGATTTGGAACTTTCGTATACCAATGGAATGAATCTGATGAATTCCGGTCAGTACAATTCAGCCATTGTATTCTTCGATGAAGTCTTGAAAGTGAAAACGCATGCACGTTATGAAGATGCAGAATTCCAAAAAGCCAATGCGTTGATCAAGTCGAACCGTAAAGCGGAAGCGAAAATTCTTCTTCAATCTATTGAAGCAAAAAAAGGAAAACACGCTGCTGAAGCAACCCAATTGCTGAAGACACTTTGATCATTCAGACCAAGTGTACATCATCATTTCGAACTGTTGAATCGGAAAATTTCTATTCATCATCCCGGAAGGGAATGAAGCGGAACGGATGCTCCAGAATCAAAGACATTTCTTCCCCTTTATCAACCATATCCTCGTCTTCAACATCATGATGCCAATTGATCATGAGGTTTACTTCCTGGTCGCGCAAGCGAATGATTTTAGCAAGGATCGACAAAAGCGAACGAACAGACCCTGTGTTGAGATGATCTAATTTGATGTCGATGGTAATACTATCTGCACGTTGTACCAATACAAATTGTTCTACCCATTTCTCCAATGAGTGGTAGAAATCGGCAGCATCAGCGGGAATGGAACGACCAGTGATGCAATACCTCTCCGTTTTTGGATTGAAATTAATCTCTGGAGTAGACTTCGTTGCTGGAACAAAAAGCGCTTCCATCTTTAGTTCAATGTTATTACTAATTCAAGACAGAAGAAAGAATATTCTCCTTTCAAAGGGAGGAACCGATAGCTAATAGGACCGTTAACCGCTCGCGCAATTTCCATCAAACCCAAACCAGCATTGGTACGACTTCCATTTAGCAGTGAGCGTTCCATTTGATCGACATACATATTTTTCAATTGGTCAACTCCTGCAATATTGATGTTATCCAATTTACCCTTCAACACATCTACATCTTTCGTGAACATGACATTACCGCAGCGCAAACCATATTCGTTCGTGTTTTGTCGTTTCATGTAGACAACTGAACCTGGACTTGGAGAAGTAATTGGCGGTGTATTGTTTCTGATATTCTGAAGACATTCCACAACAGCACTCAATAATCTACGACGGCAAGGGCGACTCAACATCTGAAAATCGTGACGCGTTTCAATCATTGCTACAAATGAGCTGATGAGATCTTCGCTTACATCTCCAAGATAGAACCAGTCGCTACCGGTATCTGTCAGAAGTTCCTTTACATCAGCGTCGGACAACATAAACGTTGGGGTTTACTCAAAAATACTGAATTCGTTCGATAATTCCTCTTTTTTAACCTCATTACTGTATTTTTGGCAACGCTAAACCGAACACTATGGAAAATCAGGGTTATGTAAAAACCGATATCGCGAATGGAATTGCTCGCGTTACGTTCTTTCATCCGCAGAGCAACTCTATGCCCGGACATTTACTGCGCAAATTGGCAGAAGAAATTGCAGCGGCAGGAGATAATCCGGAAGCAAAAGTAATTGTATTGCAAAGCGAAGGTGAAAAAGCATTCTGCGCTGGTGCATCATTTGACGAGCTGATTTCCATCAAGGATTTACAAACCGGAAAAACATTCTTCTCGGGATTTGCGGCAGTGATCAATTCAATTCGCAAAGCGCCAAAGTTTGTCATCGCACGTGTGCAGGGCAAAGCTGTTGGCGGTGGCGTTGGATTAGCTTCGGCTGCAGATTATACCTTGGCAACAGATGCCGCACTTGTTAAACTCTCTGAACTTGCTGTAGGTATCGGGCCGTTTGTAGTAGGTCCGGCTGTTGAAAGAAAAATCGGCACTTCTGCATTTACGAATCTTGCCATTAATGCAACAGAGTGGCGTGATGCCAACTGGGCTGCCGCACATGGGTTATATACTGATGTTTACAGTACAATTGCAGAACTCGACGCCGGAGTAAATGTGCTCGCTGACCGACTTTCAAAAAGCAATCCGGAAGCGATGATGATGCTAAAAAAAATCTTCTGGCAAGGAACAGAACATTGGGATACACTTCTCATTGAACGTGCAGAGATGAGTGGTAAGTTGGTGCTGTCTGAGTTTACTGTGAATGCGATTAATAAGTTTAAAGGAAAATAGCAGTAAGCAGTAGCAGTGGGCAGTGGTCTTAAATAGGTGCATACTCATATTTAACTTACTGCTACTGCCCACTGCCTACCGATCACTTCACTACCGTTTTCGGCTGATAGGTACCTACCGGCGGCGGTGTATTTCCTCCTGTGTTCGTCTTTGCAGGCTGTGCTCCTGGCGGTTTTGTTCCGGGCTTCACAGTAGCTGCAGGCGGAACTTCTTCGATGTGCTCCATCTTGCATTTCACGCGCAATTTGTAATAGAACTGAACTCCCGGTTCTGCAAGGTCTGCGTTTAATACGCGATCGAATGTCTTATAAGGAACCTTGTTGTAGAATACGGTCTGCTCCTTCTCTGCTGTCTTCACCTGAACGTTTGATCCAGGCTGTTGATTGACGTAGGATTGCCCTTGCAAAAATGCAGTGTACGATTCATAACGCTCTTCTGGATATTTGCTGTCATATCCTTCAGCCATACTAATGATTGTTGTTTCAAAACCCATCATTTCATATGTTCTGCGCTTCATATCAATAACACTAACTGCAGTTTTACGTAATGTATCATAGGCTGCCTGAATATCATTCACGTTATAATCAACCTTAACCAAATCATAGATTGAAGCTTGCGCAGCGTGAGTAATAATCTGATCGAGTTTGGTATGATCATAGAACAATACATGCACGTTCTTCTTGATCTTAAATCCTGCAGGGACTTCTGTAGCAAGATTGCTGAAAACCTTGTTCTGCGGTTCAACTTCGTATACCGGAAGCATTGAGATAAAATCGATATGAATATCTCCTGCTGCAATGCTGTCTTTCTTCAAGCCATCTGTAAATATTTTCAGACGTGAACTCATCGCTGAATCGGCTGAGATTACAGTTTTCCCAAAATCAGTAACACTGAATATAGCTGTATAGCTGGATGCTTCCATGTTGATCATCACGTCTGCGTCGAAAACCACGGAGTTGTCGTACGGCAATGCTGCCTGCGCTTGCGAATTCCCTTGCTTCGGAGTGTCTTCGTACTGTCCGGTATATGGATTGTAATATTGTCGGGATTGCGCAGCGAAATTTACATTCTGCGAATTATTGTTCCAGTTATATGTTGCATTGGCAGTACTTCCGTTAGTAGTCAGAACAGTCGAATTGCCGGTACACAAATTTACCGGAGCCATCTGTGCATTGCTCATTGTAGCAGAAAAAGTCTCAGTATTTGCGGGATTCTGGTTCACCGCATTGCCACTGGATTGTGCGAAAATGATTTGTGAAGTGATTGCACACCATACTGTAAGTTGTATTTTATTTTTCATGTTATTTGGTTCTAACCGGTGAGTTATTGCGTTGAGGTTTTGTAAGCGTGTATGAAATTTCAAGGTGAATAGTATAACGAACGGCACCTGAACCGTATTCCGGATTTAATACGCGATCATAACCGGAAACCACTTCACGACCGGAGCCTGGTGGAAAATAAGTTCCGGGAGAAGGTGTTTGTACGTCGTAGTATTCGCTCTGCACAGTCCAAGTTGGTGCAATTACCGCGTTGTTAAACACCGCTTCTTCCGTGCGCTTTTGCATGCATACATCCATTGCCTGACGGTACAATTCTGCATACACGGCCTGTTCATCTGCAACAGTACAATAGTGTTGTTGCACATTATCAAAACTATGTTCGGCCGCAGCAGTAATAATCTCATTGTAGGTAGTTGCATTGGTGTAGCGAATGAGTACACTCTTCGTAAGCGAATAACCAGTTACACCGTAAACACTTACTCCTTTTTCATTCACCTTCCAACCTGACAGTTTCTCTTGCGAAATCGTGGTAACAGTAATATCCTCAGGAGCAATTCCCATTGCAATTAACTTTTTCTGAAATGCATTGATTCTGTTTTGTAATTTCATTCGGGCCGTCTCCAATGAAGGTGCTTCCTCTGTGCCATAGAGCTCGAGAATCCACGCGTCGGGCGGTACGTAAATCATCACATCGGAAGAAGCATTGAATTGCTTGTCGCCGCAAGGCCAAGAATTATCTGTTTGCGGATTGAGAATATCTCTATTGTAGTAATAATTTGACTGCGACTGTCCGTTGGCAATTACTGTTCCCGCAACGAACAGCAGAAGTGTAAATAACTTCTTCATATGTCCTTGTTTTGATAGCGGTACACATGAAAGAGAAAAAGGTTCAAACGACTTCGAAAAAAAAATCTGAACCCTAGTAAATTTCGATAAAATTTAACGCTATCGATTTATCTTGGCGAAACGCGCAACACAGGATGCGCCCAGTGAGTCAATCTGAAGTCGTGTTTTGGGCAGACCATCTCCAGAACCCAAGTAAACAGTGTAACGAATACTATCTTCAATACCACCCTTCCGTGGATTAGCACTAATATTTAGTTGGTTCGCGAGATAAATGGATCCTTCACCGATTTTATCTTTTGGCCCTACATCTGCAAAAATTGCGTAGAAGCTTTTTCCGTTTCTTGTGTTCTCGACCAATGCAATATCACCGAGATGAACAATATTCAGAATTGTTTTGTTTGCGGGAAGGACGAAGAACGGAATAGAATCCGAATTGATGTAACGGTGTGGATCATGTACACCAAGCGATTTGTTCTGTAAAGATGTAGTTGAAACGTAAAATCCGGGAGCGGGATCAGATTTACCTTGTACAATTGGATTTCCGCTTGCATCTATGACAATTCCCCACCAGTTTCCTTTGTGTCCGGCATTGGCTAATGCATCGAGACCCGAATCAGAAACAGGATGATATGCAAACGGAGAACCATCAGCATCAATCATCAAACCCGATTCATAATGCAAGACCTTTTCCAGTGTGTCGTGAAAGACCTTCACCTTATCGATCTGCGTCAACACATATTCACCGGAATTCTCCTTCATCATGCTTGCCGATAGCAATGAATACAACAAGAGAACAACTATTGATTTGCGAACCATAGGAACAAAACGACTAATCCGGTGAATTAGTATCGAAAATCCGGAACGTGCAGATAGAAAAAAGGGTTCCAACACTACTCACTAGGAATAGCATTGAAACCATTTGAATTTAATGCAACATCTTTCCGATAGTTTCGCGCTCCCAATCCTTCAGTGCTTTCGCGCGAATGTAATCTGCAATGACAGCACGGTTTTGCGCTTGACTATAGAAAAAGTCTAGTACATCTCCGCAAGGTCCGGCCAAACGTAGATTCGCACTCACCATTGCATCGGTTAAATTCAACAACAATGGAGTTGCAAAGTAGTTGAGACGCTTCAAAGCCTGTGCAGCATTCACGCGCGTGCGGAATTCATACGACATGCTTGTTAAAGCAACCAGTTGATCTTTCGCTACTTGATCATTCAACAAACGCGCTTTGATTTCAAGACGCTTCACATCTACGTTGCGTCCGCTTGTTCCGATTACACCTTCTGTCTTCGCGATATAAGAAGCAGCATTCGCAGGATACAGAGTGGTTAATTTATCCAACGTATTCAGAATCCCATCATAAGAAGCACATGTCAGTAATTTCTCATAGTCAGCCACCATGTCTGCAGCAATGACCGTGGTATTGTTGATCACTTCCTTTTGAACCTGTACATCTTTATCTTTAATCGCTTTACGAATTACTTCTCGGCTCTTTGGATCAGTATCATTAACCAACTGGGCAATTATTTCGCCTTTTTCGGAATGCCAGGTTGCTTTGTTGTAGGCATCAATAAGTAAAGAACGTTTTTGCTCCAATGGAAGTGAACGCATTGCCACCAACGCATCATAACGATCAATCATGTGCTCCGCGCTCAACGCTTGGTTCTTTAACCATTCGAATGGTTTATTGAACGTTACCGACTTCAATACTTCGTTATTCGGATCAAACAACACATACGCAATACTTTTTCCGCCAGTATTCGGAACATCAACGAATGTTGACTTCGCTTCTACCCACTGCATCATTTTACTGCTGGTTCCGTCTGTGTAATACACTTCGAACCAAATAGGCATTTTGAACAAACCAACAACATCATTCGTTTCGTGCACTTGTTCTACATAAATACGCGTTAGACGCTTGCCTGATTCAGTTACATCCGTTGCAGTCACATTGTATGATGGTTCGCCACCGTGATAAATCCACTGGTCCCAGAACCAGTTCAAAGACATACCGGTTGACTCATTGAAAGCATTCATCAAATCATCGGAGGTAACATTATTGTAAGCATGTTGTTCGAGATACAATTTTACCGCGCGGTTGTAAGCATCACGTCCGCCAACCACATTCTTCAACATGTTCAACACGAACGCTCCTTTCGGATAGTGGCGAACTGAACCTGCTTGCGAATGAGCAACTGGCAGTAAGTTTTTCTTGGTTTCGTTAATTGAATTCATCTGCGCTTCGCGACGTGTCCAATCGAAATAGTCGTTACCAAAAACTTTGCGCTCATACATCTGATTGTAATATGTCGCAAAACTTTCCTGTAGCCAGTGATGCGCATCGCTGCGAGCAGTAATAAAATCACCAAACCATTGATGTGCCAATTCGTGTGCATTTACACCCACATACGGACGATCATTGAAACCGCGTTCGTCGACAAACAGGAAATCTCCGAATACAGTTGCAGTCGTATTTTCCATTGCGCCGTACATGAAATCCTGAACTGGAATTTGAGAATATGATTCCCACGGATATTTTACACCGATCTCTGCTTCAAAGAAATCGATCATGTCTTCACTGTACTTGTACGTAGTTTCAACGCGATCTTTCCACTCCGGATAATAATACAAGTGCATTGGAACGCCGGACTTTGACTTCGTTTCTTTGATATCAAACATTCCAATTCCCAACATCACGAGATATGGTGCATACGGATGACTCATTTTGTAATGCCAAGTCTTCGTTCCGTTCTTGTTATCCTTCTCCTTCAACTTCGCACCGTTAGACAGTACTTTGTATTCGGACGGGAAAGTCACAATCATTTCAGTTGTGATTTTGTCATTCATTTCATCGTAGAACGGAACCCAGTTGCGGTTATCAATTCCTTGCCCCTGGCTCCATATCTGTTTGCGACAAACACCGGCAGGATCATTCCAACCGATGAAGTATAAACCGTGACGTGGATTGCATTCGTATACAATACTCATGCTGTCTTTCTCTCCATAAGGAAGGGAGCGACCGGTAAACACCCAAAGACCTTCTTTTTCAACACGCGTTTTCGCTGGCTTACCGTTTACGGTTGCCTCCAGAATGCGCATATCAATACCATCGAGCCAAATTGAATCCACAGTATTGCGAAGAGGCGAAAAACGATGCATCACTTTTCCTTTCACCGTTCCGGTGGAAGTTTCAAATGATACTTCCAGACGCATGTGTTGAAAATCTACATTGTGTTCGCGCGGTGCCCAAGCTCCATCATCCAAATACGTACGCTTGCTCCCTGAGAATGATCCATTGCCCACAAACTGTGCATAACCTGCAACACATAATAAAAGCGCCGCAGAGGAAAGAATTCGTTTCATAACAATACTGTTTTTTAGGTGGGCAATTTTACGGAATAAAACGGCTGTATTCCGACAGATTTGTCCAAATGTGCCTTCTTCAGGACGAATGGTGCATTATGCAAGTTGAATGGTGAAAGGTGCCAGAACCCGTTCATATTTCCAGGCAAAAGGCGGAAGAGTTGATCATTTTGGCTCCCTATGATCAATAACGAATGTTATCAGCGCATCACGGTTTGCCGTGCTGATTATTGTTAAAAGATTCACGAAAACCGTGTATGACCGTTTTACCGTTATTCCAAGTAATGCGTAGGAGCGCATTCTCTCAAGTTATAATGACTTGCCATGACTTCCCCATACGCACCTGTAGTTCGAATAGCAATCAAATCTCCCCGCTTTACCTCCGGCAAATCCAATGCCTTACCGAAACAATCAGAGGATTCACACACAGGACCTACCACATCATAGCGCGCTATTGTAGCACCAGGTGAGGCCGTAAGATTTTCGATTTTGTGATAGGCTTGGTACAATGCAGGACGTATCAACTCAGTCATTCCGGCATCCAGAATAGCGAAGTTGGTTTGTGTTCCTTTCTTCACATAGAGCACACGTGAAATTAATGCACCGCACTGCGCGACCACTGCGCGCCCGAGTTCGAAATGCACTTCCTGACGCGGACGTACCTCGAGGAACTTTCTAAAGACATTGAAATAGGATGCAAAATCAGGAACAAGATGACCATCTGGGTCATGGTAATTCACACCTAAACCTCCTCCGACATTGATAAGTGGCAGATTGATTCTACGCATTGAGAACCATTCCTGAATTTCATTGATACGAACACAAAGCGAGCGAAACACGGACAAATCCATAATCTGAGATCCAATATGAAAATGAAGTCCAATTAAACGAAGTTGTTTCATTTCCGTTAAGGCTTCAATCACGCCCGACAACTCGTGCACATTGATACCAAATTTATTCTCTTCTAATCCTGTAGTAATGTAATGATGCGTATTCGCGTGAACATTTGGATTAATGCGCAAAGCAATGCGAACCTTGCGATTCAATGCAGTAGCAATATCATTAATAACTTCTATCTCGGGAAGGGATTCACAGTTGAAACAGAAAATATCATTCTCTATGGCCAATCGAATTTCAGTATCACTCTTACCTACTCCTGCAAATACAATCTTATTGGGTGCAAATCCACATTCCAATGCCCGCTTCACTTCATTGCCGCTAACGCAATCGGCACCGAAACCGGCTTCTTGAATTGCAGATAGAATTTCATGATTTGAATTGGCCTTCAATGCGTAATGTACGTGGAATCCACCTTCAGCAGAAGCGTCCTTTGCTGCCGCCAAAGTCCGCTTGAGTATGGAAAGGTCATACGCGTAAAATGGCGTTGCTCGTTGTTGAAATCCAGATACTGCTACTTGATTGAACATACTTCGAATTATTGCTGACCCTTAAAATTCGCTCCGCACATTACAGATTGAAAAGTCCATTATTTAATGCCTGCAATGCTTCTTTCTTGCGGGAAGCATCAACAAGGATGGAGATGTTATTCTCACTTCCACCATATGAGATCATACGTATCGGAATGTTTTTCAGGCTGTCAAAAAGGCGTGAAGCATAGCCTTGTTTGTCTTTACCGAATGTTCCAACAATACACACGATAGACTGATCGCGATCAACTTCTACTTGTCCGAATCCTTTCAATTCCTCAATGATACCCTCTAAATGATCTGGCTTGTCAATAGTTAGCGAAACAGCCACCTCAGAAGTAGTAATCATATCGATCGGAGTGCGATATCGTTCAAAGACTTCAAATACTGCACGAAGAAAACCATAAGCCAATAACATTCGCGCTGAGCGGATTTTAATAGCGATAATTCCGTCCTTCGCGGCAACCGCAGTAATGCGATCACCAGAAGGTATTGCTCCGATTAATGTTCCTTTAGCGGATGGCTGCATTGTATTGAGCAAGCGAACAGGAACATTTCTCTTTTGCGCCGGAAGCACGCAAGTAGGATGGAGAATTTTCGCTCCGAAATAGGCCAACTCTGCAGCTTCGTCAAACGAAAGTTCACTAATAGGAAATGTCTTATCAACTACGCGCGGATCATTGTTGTGCATCCCGTCAATGTCGGTCCAAATTTGCACTTCTTCAGATTGCAAAGCGGCACCCAGCAATGTTCCAGTATAATCGCTGCCTCCGCGTTTCAAGTTATCAATTTCTCCAAATGGATTCCTGCAGATATACCCTTGTGTAATAAAAAGAGAAATACCCGGCCACTTAGCCAGCTCCTGCTTCAGATGTTGTTCAATGTAGTTCAGATCGGGCTCCTCATTTTCATCGAGACGCATGAAATTCAAAGCGGGCAACAGTGCCGAGTTGATACCGATTTCTTCCAAGTAAAATTGAACGAGTGCCGTACTGAGCAATTCTCCTTGGGCAAGCACAGCCTTCTCTTCATTGGCAGTAAACATATCAATGGTAAACGAGCGGAGAAATTCGAAATGCTCACGAACCAATTCATTACCCCGTTTGACACTCTCATTTGAAACGAACAAATCCTTGACAACTTGCAAGTATTTATCTTCCAGATTAGCAATTAACGTACGTGCTGACTCGAGATTACACGCATACAATGCAGCTCCAATTTCTACAAGTGCGTTCGTGGTGCCTGACATTGCCGATAAAACGACAATTTTCGGACGAGAGTCATTGATTAATGGAACAAGCTCCTTCATTCGTGTGGCCGAGCCAACAGAAGTGCCTCCAAATTTGTAAACGTACATGGGTTTGTTATTTGAAGAACGAAAATAGACATTCGACGCGAGACAAGCGCCGCTCGACGAGATATATGTGCATCATCCGGTAGTCACACGGAGCAGGTTTTACTTAATGGAATACAACCAACTTCGAAATAAGTTGTAGTAGGCAATCTCGCAACTGCCTGCAATTTCTTCGCTATCCCGTACACATTGTGTAAAAGGATGTTAAAAGGTTGTACATGAATCCGCATATAAAGCCATCCGAATCGTTACTTTTATGCCCGCAATCAATATGTATTCACTTTTCGTAAAAGAAATCCGCACGTTTTTGAGCTCCCTAATCGGGTACATCATTATTGTTGTATTCCTTTTAGCGATTAGTCTCTTCATGTGGATCATTCAGGGTGAATCCAATGTACTTGACGCTGGCTACGCGAACATTAATACGCTGTTCGCTATTGGTCCGATGGTATTTCTCTTCTTGATTCCGGCTATTACAATGCGTTCATTCGCAGAGGAACGACGATCAGGGACCATCGAATTGCTCCTTACGCGTCCGCTTACCGATTTACAGATTATCTTGGCAAAATATTTCGCTGGCATAATTCTCGTTTTAATTTCGATCCTTCCTACTCTAGTTTATTACTACACTGTTTGGCGTCTTGGTGTACCCATGGGTAATATCGATTCTGGTGGAACATGGGGTTCTTACCTCGGTCTGATGTTTTTGGGAGCTTCATTCGTTTCGATCGGTGTTTTTGCGTCATCGCTTACAGATAGCCAAATCCTTTCTTTCGTAATAGCATTTGCGTTGTGTTTTGTTTGTTATCTGGGATTCGAAGCATTGAGCTCTCTGTCAGTATTCGGCAAAGCAGATACACTTATCCAAACATTAGGAATCAACGAACATTACAATTCCATCAGTCGTGGGGTAATTGATACGCGCGACGTTGTTTATTTTGGATCGTTCAATGCATTTTTCATTCTGCTCACACGTACAGTTTTGGAAAGCAGAAAGTGGTAATGGGTATGGAAAAGAGAAATAACAAAAGACAGAATCTGATTACCCTAGGGCTTGCTCTGGCGGTTATGATTTTGTTGAATGTGGTTTCTCAATATCTGTTCTACCGCATTGACCTTACCGCGGAAAAACGATATACACTTGCGGAAAGCACTATTGATATGCTCGATTCGCTGGACGATGTGGTATATTTTGAAGTTTATTTGGAAGGCGATTTTCCACAAGGTGCTGGCGATTACAAACGTCTTCGCGATGAAACACAAATTATGTTGGATGAGTTTCGCGCGTGGAGCGAGGAGAATGTGCAATATGATTTCGTTGACCCAGGTGCAAACGATGACGAAAAAGAACGTAAGAAATTCCAGCGTCAGCTCGCTGAGAAAGGACTTTATCCACACCCAGAGACCTTTAAAGATGATAATGGCGCAGAGATAACGCAATTGCTATTTCCGTGGGCTGTTGCACGATATCACGGAAGAGAAGTAGCTGTTCCGTTAATGGGCTCTGCAACGCTTAGCCCAAACGAAGAAGCATTGAACCATGCAGTAGAAGGTTTGGAGTATGAACTTTCCAACGCGATTCGAAAATTGCAGATGGTGGTTAAGCCTCGCGTAGCAATTACACAAGGACATGGCGAACCGGATTCATTACACATCAACGACCTTCTTCAAGGACTTCGCGAGTACTATGATGTAAGTTTCGTACCGTTCGGAGGAATGCTGAATACCTTCAGAGACACTGTACAAAATGCAACACAGATCAGAAATAAGTTTGATGCAGTGATCATGATCGGTCCAGATTCGAGCTTCACTACACAAGAGCTGTTCATACTCGATCAATTTATCATGTACGGTGGAAAAGGCTTGTTCCTTGTAGACCCTGTTTACACCAGCATCGATAGCTTGTCTATTACAGGGCGAACGATGGCTTTACCGAAGCATCTTGGGTTGAAAAACGAACCCGGATTAGAAGACGTACTCTATAGCTATGGGGCAGGATTAAAGTCAGTGCTCATTGAAGATTTGTATTGCGCACAAGTTGCTATTCCCATTGGAACAGGGCAACAAACGCAGTTCATGCCGGCTCCATGGGTGTATTCTCCTACCATACTTCCGCAAGAGAAGAATCCTATTGTACGCAATCTTGACCGAATCAAATTTGACTTCGTCAGTACAATTGATACCATTACCACTAGCGCTCCAATTCATAAGGAAATTCTGATTCGCTCATCAGATAAGTCCACAATATTCCGCACTCCGAATGAAGTATTGCTGATGTATGCTACAATGGAGCGTGATCCGCGTACGTTCGATAAGCCGTTCCAAAATGTGGCCGTGCTATTAGAAGGTCCTTTCCATTCCTATTTCAAGCAGAAAATTCTTCCTGATGAAATTGTAAACAGCAAGGAAATCGGCTATCAAAAGACAGGAAAGAACTCGAAGATCATCGTTATTGCTGATGCCGATGTTGCATTGAATCCTATTTACCAAGGAAAAGCATTGCCATTAGGACTTGACCGCATGAACAAAATGAACCGTTCATTTTACGCGAATAAAACATTCCTTATCAATTGCGCGAATTACCTGCTCGATGATAAGGGACTATTGTCGGTTCGTTCTCGAGTAGTTACGTTACGCTTGTTGGATCGCGCAAAGATTCGTGAACAGCGTTTCCGTTGGCAGATGATCAACATTTTTGTTCCTATAGCCGGAATCTTATTATTTGGACTATTCCGCATGTGGGCACGTAAACGTAAATACGGTTCAGGTAAATTGAATTCACGCAAAGGACCATTGGAAATGATGGAATACGTGATGGCCGGTATAGCTGGAATTCTTGTGTATCTGGTTCTTTCTAGTTGGATTATTTCCGGCTTAGCTTTGAGTGGAATGCTGGCGTTTTTCTTCATTCGTGCCAAGATCCAACTGAAGAAAGAATCCGCTGAATCATAAAATCGTGCCGGATACAACCTTTCAAGCCCCAAGAAACAGAAATACCACACTATTTCCGACCTGATCACGATATTTGCATAAATACAACTCCCCTGTTACTGTAGCTGAATAAATTATGAAACGAAACAGAATTATCCTGATTGCGGTTCTTGCCCTTGCCGCACTGAGTGCCTACTTTGTTGTGAACAGCGGAAAAGGAACAGTCAACAAAGAACTGCGCGATTTTGCGTTCACGGATACTGCCTCTGTCGACAAAATATTTCTTGCCGACAAAACACTCAAGCAAACTACTTTGACAAAAAATCCGGATGGCACGTGGACCGTCAACGGGAAATTCAAAGCACGTCCTGATGCTGTCACAACTTTACTTCGCACGATTCATGATGTAAGCGTTCGTGAGCCAGTAGGAACAAAAGCCAAGGAGAATATCATCAAATCACTGATCACCGGTTCCATAAAATGCGAAGTGTATTCCGGCGGCGATTTGAAACGATTGTATTACGTGGGATCAGAAACTCCTGATCAGCTTGGAACATACATGCTGTTAGCGGATGCTTCCTCAGGAGAAAACTCAAGCGAGCCATTCGTGATGGAGATAAAAGGTTTCAACGGATATCTCACCACACGCTATTCTCCAGACCCGAATGAATGGAGAGACAAGTCGGCGTTTGCTTATTTCGTTCCCGACATCCGTTCTGTGAAAGTAGAGCACGCAGGTGAACCAGAAAACTCTTTCATTGTTACACAATCGCCAACGCTACAATACGGACTTCAATCCGTAACAGGACAACCGTTGCCATTTGATACTACACAAGTTCGTCAGTTTCTTTCCTACTTCATTCGCTTGGGATTTGTTGATTTCATGAACGACATGGACAAGGTGAAGAAAGATTCCATTCTCGCTTCTCCACCCGCACACATCATCACCGTTCAGGATGCTGCCGGCAAAAAAAATGTGGTGAAGTTGTATCACAAACAAGGCGATGGAGTTCTGGAACAGGATACCGCGAAACAGAACGGCATGAGCTATGACGTGGACAACATGTATGCTACGGTGAATAACGGCACAGACTTCGTAATGGTACAATATTTCGTATTTGGGAAACTACTTCAAACACCAGAATATTTCAACCGAAAACGAAGAATTCAGCCAGGTCAATAATCTTCTGAACTACAAAGCTTAACAATCACCATTCGCGCAATGTAATTGTTAAAAAACAGTTGATAACTCCAACTTAATCCTCAGGTCAAGGGGTTCAAAACGGGTATTTTTGTGAGTCAAGACAAAAGAGACGACTTATGAAATTCATTGTATCCAGTTCCACATTACTGAAACAACTCCAGATGCTGAATGGCGTGTTGAATACCAGCAACACATTGCCAATTCTGGATAATTTTTTGTTTGAAATCGATAGAGGCACTCTGACCATTTCTGCGTCTGATCTTGAAACAACTATTACTACACACATCACTGTGGAATCAAAAGATTCCGGCAATGTTGCAGTGCCGGCGAGATTGCTCATTGATACATTGAAGACTTTTCCTGAGCAGCCACTCACATTCACCATTGACAAGAAACGTTTGGCGATCGAAATTTCATCAGATTACGGGAAATACAAAATCACTGGTCAGAACGGCGACGAGTTTCCTAAAGCTCCTTCTGTTGAGAATGGGCAATCCATTGAAATGGATGGTACCATTCTAAGTCGTGCTATTTCAAAAACACTCTTCGCAGCGGGTAACGATGAACTTCGTCCAGTAATGTCTGGTGTGTTTGTTCAATTTGCGACTGACGGAACAACATTCGTAGCAACAGACGCACACAAACTCGTTCGTTATCGTCGAATGGATGTGAAAGCTACAGGTGCTGCATCATTCATTCTCCCGCGCAAGCCGCTGAACTTATTGAAGAATATTTTAGGCACCAGTGAAGGGGCTGTACGTGTTGAATACAACGCTACAAACGCACGTTTCAGTTGGGGAATTGCACCAGACGGATCTATCGGATCAACCTTGATTTGTCGTCTCATTGATGGAAAATACCCGAACTACGACGCTGTAATTCCAAAAAACAATCCGAACAAACTGACCATTGACACAACTTCTCTGCTAGGATCAATTCGTCGTGTATCGATTTTCGCGAACAAGACAACACACCAGGTGCGCTTGAAAATCACCGGAAGTGAATTAAACATTTCTGCCGAAGATTTGGATTTCTCCAATGAAGCAGCAGAACGTTTGACTTGCGCTTACGTAGGCGATGATATGGAAATTGGGTTCAACTCTCGCTTCCTAGTTGAAATGTTGACGAACATCGATAGCGATGAAGCCATCATTGAAATGTCAGCACCAAACCGTGCGGGAATTCTCCTTCCAACACAGAAATCAGGCGATGCAGAAGACACGCTGATGTTGGTGATGCCTGTAATGCTGAACAATTAATTTCACGCAATAACCTATTAGATCCCAAATTCCACTAATGGAGTTTGGGATTTTTTATTCCATGACAGAAGAAAATACATTCGACGACCTAGTAACCATTGCACGATTCCAATTTCCATATCAGGCACATTTGCTTGCGGGAAGATTAGAATCAGAAGGAATTATGGCATTTGTTCAAGACGAAAATCAAATTGCTATATCCCCGTGGCTAACCAATACGCTAGGTGGAGTTCGTGTACAGGTGCGCACCTCCGATGAAATTGCCGCTAACGAAATTATGCAATCCATTGAAGCTTCGGTTACACCTGAAGAATCACTACATGCATCAATTGAAGTCAACGGAAAAGTTTTTGATCTAGTGAATGGAATTTGTCCTGAATGTAGCACTGCTTCCGTTTATTTGGCTCGACCGCATAGCATGACAACCGCAAGTGCTGCCGCTTTTGTTGTAACATTTATGATTCCGATAAAACTTCAACACAAATACTTTTGTTTCAATTGTCATTACGAATGGAACGGATAACCATTTGCCACTCAACCGCTGGTCTTAAGATGAAAACATTATTAACTCTCCTCTCACTTTTTCTTCTCTCCGCTTCGCAAGCGCAAACCGCAGGATGCACAGATATTCTTGCGCAGAATTACAACGCTATAGCCACGGTGAACGATGGAAGTTGCACATACGCACCTGCCGCAGTAACCGCGAGCTCATCGTTTATACTGAGTGATACAATTCTAGAAACATCGGGGCTTATTCAGTGGAACAATACCATTTGGACGCACAACGACAATACCGACCTTCATATTTACGCGTTAGACACAACCAATGGTTCTATTCTATACAGCGATTCGCTAATAAACGCATCGAACGTTGATATGGAAGAAATTGCTCAAGACTCTTTGTACATTTACCTTGGCGACTTTGGCAATAACGCCAATGGCAATAGACAGAATCTAGTCATCTATCGGCTCGCAAAAGACTCTCTTCTTGTTCATCATTTAGTAGTCGACACGATTGCATTTTCCTACGCAGACCAAACAGACTTCACACCACAAGGTGGATTTAATACCGATTTTGATTGTGAAGCTTTCATTGTCACCGACGACAGCATTTTTCTTTTTACGAAACAGTGGATTAGTCACCAGTGCACAATTTACAGTATGCCTAAAGTTCCAGGAACATACGCTGCACAACGACGTGCAACATACAACGTACAAGGACTAACTACGGGCGCTACGTATGTTAAAGAAAAAAACCTAGTAGTTCTAGTTGGTTACTCTACACTATTACAGCCTTGGTTTCTACTGTTGTATGATTATCAAGGAAGCGATTTTTTCTTTGGCAACAAGCGAAAACTCTCCACCTCATTAGGCGCATCGCAAACAGAAGGTATCTCTTCCACAGATGGAATGAAGTTCTATGTTTCGAATGAAAAGAGAACAATTTCCACTATAGTGTTTCCGCAACAAATGCACATCTTTGACCTCTCCACGTACACGTCTAACTATTTAACCACTGGAATAAATGCGTTCAATTCAATACACATTCGCTCTGTTTTCCCAAATCCTGTGACTGATGAATTCTATTTGCCAACACAATCAGAAGCGCATTACATCATATGTGATATTACTGGTCGCGAAGTAGATTCGTTCACCGGCACTTCAAGTGAAACTCGCGTGTCTGCTGCAGCCTTACCAGCGGGTATGTACATTATTCGGAATATCGATAATGGAGAAGTAGCGGGAAGAATCATCAAGCGATAATTCATCGCAAGCAACTCACATTATATTATAGAACCAAGCTTAGTCGCTCTGAGCATCTCTCTTTTTCCTGGAGGTCCCGGAACTTTATTCACTGAAAATCCTGCGGCGATCATATTTCTTCGCACATCACCTTTGGAACAATACGTGACGAGAGTTCCACCTGGATTAAGGGCTTGAAACACACGATCAAAAACGTCCTTTGTCCACATTTCAGGTTGTACACGCGGCGAGAATGCATCAAAGAAAATGAGATCGTAATTGCGCTGCGCAATAAAATCGTGAACTGAAGTACTTCTCTTTTCGACTGTGAATCGATCGTGCAAAACAACAGACACGTTCCAATCAGTTTCGTGCAATAACATAAAATCATTGGCCTCCTGCGCAGAAGCATATTTGAGTTGTCTGGCAAGTTCCAACTCCACAGGATACAATTCTAACGAAGTGTAATGCACAGCAGGGCGGTGATTCCATTTTACATCCAGCATCACCAGCCACGCATTCAATCCAGTTCCAAATCCAATCTCAAGAATGGCGACATGCTCTTTATTTGGGAATACATGCTCCCACCCCATTTTCATAAAAACATGTTGTGATTCTTGAACCGCACCGTGATGAGAATGATAGTGCTCATTCAATTGCGGCAAAAAAATAGAACTCGTACCATCACTAGTGGTTACGAGTTCTCTTTTATAAAAATCCTCAGATGTGTGGGTCATTTGTGCAACAGCAGAATACAAATCTACTTGCCGATAATCTTAAACTCCGTTCTACGGTTATTCGCCCAACCCTCTTCTGTATCGTGAAGATCAATTGGCTTCGCTTCACCATAACCTTTATATTCCAAACGACTTGGTGCAATGCCTTTGCTTGTGAGATAATCTACACATGATTTCGCACGATCTTCTGAAAGTTTTTGGTTGTACTCAGCAGTTCCGCGATTATCCGTGTGTCCAGACAATTCAATTCTCATAGATGGATTGTCAGTGAGCAACTTAACAACACGGTCCAATTCGAGATACGATTCTGGCTTCAAGGTAGCTTTGTTGTAATCAAAGAAAACGTTCTTCAAAACAATTGTACTTCCCACAACTATAGGCTTCATCTCCACATCTTTTACAACTTCCTGGAAATTTGCAGCTGCAGGAATATCGAAATTTTCGGAATGAAAAAGGTATCCATCCATCTTAACCGCAATACCATAGTTCTTGCCAGATGGTAATGACACAAGGTATTTTCCTGTTGCACTATTCGCTGTAAAGGTTGCAATAACCTCCTTCCTTTCGTTATCCACCAATTCAATGGTTGCCCCTAACGGTTTCTTTGAGTTGATATCAGTAATCGTTCCCTTAAGAATTGTAATCTGTGCCGTAGTAATTGCGACAGGTTGTTGCGCCTGAACCTGCTTCACCGGCTGTGTTCTGCCTGCAAGAAGATTATCCTCGTTGCTAATGGCCAAAGGTTTTTCTGCTCCCAGGAAAGTGATCTTGTAAATATCTTTCTCCCCGAATCCGTCACTCTTGTTTGATGCAAAATAACCGTGCTTTCCGCTTGCGGAAATAACGAAGAACACATCATCATCTGGTCCGTTGATTGGATAACCTAAATTAATCGGCTCTGACCATTTTCCATTTTCAAAAACAATTTTGAATACATCATATCCACCCATCGACTTATGTCCCTGTGAGCTGAAGTAAATTGTTTTTCCATCAGGATGCACGAACACACCTTCCTCGCCATAGATCGTGTTGATGCCAGGACCCAAGTTCACCGATTTGCCCCACTTTCCTTTCTCATCCATTGTAGAATACCATATATCACGATGGCCAATTGCACCTTCTTCTTTTTTGTCGCTGATGAAATATAGTTTCTTGCCATCTCCAGATAGTGAAACTGTAGACTCGTGGCTATCTGAATTGATATTCTTGTTCATGCGTTCCGGTTCTGACCACATCGATCCTTTTAGAACACTTTCATAAATATCGCCACCCTTCGTAGGTCGATACACATACAAACGCTGACCGTCTGGAGAAAGTCCTGCTGTAGCATCATGATCTTCACTGTTAACTGGTTTGCCCATGTTCACAGGCGAAGTCCATGCACCATTTACCATCTCGGTTTTATACAGATCTTCGAAGAACTGGTTGTCCTGATCTTTCTTACCACCAGTAGTTGTTGAACGTCGAGAAGTGAATAACATCACAGATTCATCAGCAGTAATCATTGGTGAAAATTCGGGATCCATTGAATTGACGGTCTTCCCTAAGTTATCAATGAATACACGCTGGGGATTCTTCACATACTCCTTACCATTGATACACTCCGCGATCTTTCGATTCATATCCGCGATCTTGTCCCGATTCTTAACAGGATCAATATTCAACGTGGTTTGATAACTTCGGTAAGCAGCAATGGCTTCATCCCAACGACTAGACAAATGAAATAATCGTCCAGCAAAATAATTGACCATCGGATCCACAGTAGGATTCAACTTGATGGCTTTCTCGATATAAGAAACAGCCATGAGTTTCTCACTTGGAATGTTGTAATAACAAACGGCAATCTTAAAATTCAATGAAGCGCTATTCGGATTAAATTGATTGGCTGTCAAATATTCTGTCAACGCCAATTGAAATTGCTCCATTCCTGCTCCCCCTAGCTCATTAATGCCATTGGGCAAATAATGATATTCCTTGATAAACAATTGCAGCTCGTCATCTTGAACCGCCTGACCTGCTTTGAAGTAATCGTTCCCATCTTCGTAATGGCGTTTTGCCTCCTTGAAGGATTTCTTGTCAGGAAAGTTCTTTTCATCCCACTCAACATTCTGCGCAAAAGTGTGAATAGAGAAACCTAGTATTGCAAGGAGTAATGCGATATTTTTCATAGTCGTGCTCTTTCAAAATTATTTACAATCGCCTAAATACTGGTCGGCCTGCTTCAGTCCCAAAGAAGAAGCTGTACGAAAGTCATCACAAGACGTGTTATCACGCAACATTTCTTTAGCGATGCCACGATTCAGATAAGCCTCTGCATAGTTGGAATTTATCTGAATAGCTTTGTCACAATCCTGAACAGCTCCTTTGTAATCGCGTTGCTTATAACGCACCGCAGAGCGATTCACGTAGGCAAAAGCATAATCAGACTTCAGTTGAATTGCGCGGTTGAAATCAGACATTGCACCTTCGAGATCACCTGATTCCATTTTAGCAGTACCGCGATTGTTGTATGCGATGTAGTAATCTGTTTTCATATTAAGCGCGGTGGTGTATGACTCAATCGCGCCTTTGAGATCGCCTTTTTGTTTACGTGCACTTCCGAGATTATTATAGACAAATGCTAGTCCCGGATTCACTTTTATCGCCTGATTGTAATCTGAAATAGCTCCGTCTATATCGCCTTTCATCCGCTTGGCACTTCCTCTATCGTTCCAGTAATATGCATCTGATTGATTGATCGCAATGGCTTTATCAAAATCGCCAATGGCTCCAGCGTAATCCGCTTTTTCAAACTTCAATACGCCAGAATGATAAAACGCCTTGTCGCTTTTTGGATTCAAGTTGGTCGCCTGCACATAATCCATTGCAGCACCGTCCTTGTCGCCATCCGCTTCTTTGGCTTCTCCTCTTGAGTAGAACGCATAGTCAGCTCCTGGATTCAAAGCAATGCACTTTGTAAAATCTTCGATAGCCGCCTTATTCATGAAGAGTTCGATTCGCGCCAAACCGCGATTGTAGAACGCCTTCTCGAAATCCGGTTTGAGTTCAATGGCCTTATTGAAATCCAGCAATGCATCGGCATACTGCTTGGAATTAAATTTGGTAGTCCCGCTGTTATACGCCAACTCAGCTTCTTGAGCAGGCGGCAATGTTGTGGCTTTGATGGTATCCTGTGCGCGAAGTTGCGACAAAGAGAATATTGCTATCAAAAGCGGGAAATAGATCTGGTAGTTCATAGGCTGCGTATTAACGTCTAAAAATAAGAAAATACGAGCACAGGAACCAGCACTATCTCTGTTTTGAATGGTTGAAAGCCAACAATTGCAATCGATTGGATTGTCCAAAAAATGGAATTCCAAAATTATTCGGTGTCAATCAAAATCATTGGCAACAAAGCCTCTTTTTTCATCAAATTCCCCTTATCTTACCGTAATTTTACCAGACAAAGCATTGAACCAATTACTATGGCTAAAGTAAAACGCGCATCGGCCGCAAAAACTGCAAAAGCAAAGCCGGGCTTACTCGGAAAAGAGGAAATCAATTTTCTGGAGCAATACCTGAACAATCCTTCCCCTACTGGATTTGAAACCCCTGGGCAACAAATCTGGTTAGATTATGTGCGTCCATTCGTAGATGATTATTTTGTCGACACGTATGGAACTGCTGTTGGTGTAATTAATCCGAACGCGAAATACAAAGTAGTGATTGAAGCACACGCCGATGAGATCTCTTGGTTTGTTCATTACATCACCAAAGATGGATTTATCTATCTACGTCGCAATGGAGGATCTGATCATCAGATTGCACCTTCAAAGCGTGTGAATATTCATACCAAAAAAGGAATTGTAAAAGCTGTTTTCGGATGGCCTGCAATTCACGTACGCGATGCAGGAAAAGAAGAAACACCAACGCTTCGCAATATTTTCCTTGATTGTGGTTGCATTAGCGACAAAGAAGTTGCAGAATTAGGAATCCATGTAGGTTGCGTAGTAACATACGAAGATGAATTCATGATTCTGAATAACCGTTATTACACAGGTCGTGCTTTAGACAACCGAGTGGGCGGATTTATGATTGCTCAGGTAGCGCGCTTGTTGAAGAAGGAAAAAGTAAAACTTCCTTTCGGACTATACATAGTGAATTCTGTTCAAGAAGAAGTTGGACTGCGAGGTGCAGAAATGATTTCCGAAACAATTCGTCCGAATGTAGCCATCATTACAGACGTTACTCACGATACGCAAACACCAATGATGAACAAAGTTGCGCAAGGAGATAGTGCTTGCGGGAAAGGTCCGTCATTGACATATGGTCCGGCAGTTCACAACAAGCTGCTTGATTTGATAATCGAAACAGCTGACAAGCAGAAAATTCCTTTCCAGCGAGAAGCTGCTTCACGCTCAACAGGAACAGACACAGATGCGTTCGCCTATTCAACAGGCGGTGTGCCATCCGCTTTGATCTCTTTGCCATTGCGATACATGCACACAACAGTAGAAAGTGTGCATAAGGATGATGTGGACAGTGTGATCCGCTTAATATTGGCGACGTTGAAAAACATCAAGGCCAATCATGATTTCAGATACATTCGCTAATGACGATTAAAGTTTTACTGCGTTTGGCAATTTTTGCAGTGGGATTATTTCCTCTGTCTTCGTGTGGTGATAAGCCAACGGAGATTGTGAAGAATGATACCATGAGAGAAAATCCGCTGATGCAAGGTTTGAGTGAAGTTGAGCAAGAAGAGATGCGAAAAATCGTTGCGAGTATTCCTGTTCCTTTTGCCATTCTCAATAAAGTATCGGGCTCAGGAATGCCCTACAGGAAAGATTTGTTGAACCCGGAAAGCAATGTTACGCGTTACAACACAGCGGAAGGGCAAGCCGTGAATATTGGTGTTTACGGAGCAGACATGGCTTACATCATCGCATTTGAACGACTTGGTGAATCTGGACCGTATCTGAGATGTGTTCGTCAATTGGCCGATGCTGTAGTTATTCCAACCGTATTCAATGAGTCAAAAATGAAACGTTATCAAATCTCTGCAAACAATCGAGATTCTATGCAAACGATCATGTTTTCATCGTATCAGGAGATCGATAGTACTTTGCAGAACAGTGAACGTTTTGTTTTGGCTGCCTTGGTAGTCACATCAGGATGGATTGAGAGTTTGTATCTCACCACACAACATCTGAATCAGACGCCGCAATCGGAATCAACACTACTACTTTACGAAATGTTGAATGAACAACAGCAACATACTGATGATGTGATTTCAATGCTAAGTATGTTTCCCAAAGACAGTTTGTTCATTGGATTGCATGATGATATTGAAGACCTGAAGAAAATGTCTTCACCGGCAAAAGAATACACACCAGAAGAATTAGAAAAAGTAACCAATCAGATTGCTGCAATACGACGCAAACTGGTGAGCATGGAATAATACCATCCTGAGTTTATGGCACTAATCGGATCAATACTCAAGAGAACAATAGCTCTGAACCAAAAAATACCACGGCTCAGGCGTAAAGGGAATTATACGCAGCAAGTAAAAACGCTACGTAAGCTTTTGGCTAAAGCAGAATTTACTGCATTCGGCGAACATTATCATTTTACCAAGTTACTTTCACTACCAGATCCTGTTACTGCATTTCGGGATGCAGTTGATCATCACGATTACAATTCAATGTTCCGCAAATGGTGGTACCGCACATTGAATGGCGAAGCATTTGTAACCTGGCCTGAAAAAGTAAAATACTTCGCTTTGAGTTCAGGAACATCTGAATCTTCAAGCAAACATATTCCAGTAACGAAAGATACTCTTCGCGCTATTCGCAAAGCAAGTATTCGTCAAATCATGTGCTTACATCACTATGATCTTCCCAAGGAATTCTTCACGAAAGGCATGATGATGATTGGTGGAAGCACACACCTCAATTACAACGGCACGTATTACTCCGGCGACTTGAGTGGAATCACCACAGGAAATATTCCGTTCTGGTTTCAGCATTTTTACAAACCAGGAAAACGAATTTCACGCGAACGTGATTGGAATACGAAACTTGATGAAATCGTAAAGAATGCCAAAGAGTGGGATATTGGAATTGTAGCCGGTGTTCCAGCATGGATTCAAATTCTCTTCGAACGAATTATTGACTATTACAAAGTAGACAACATACACGATATCTGGCCGAATCTCGAAATCTATGTCTGGGGAGGTGTTTCACTGAAACCTTACAAAAAAGGTTTTGAGCAATTACTTGGAAAGAAAATCGGATATCTTGAGACCTATCTTGCGTCTGAAGGATTTCTCGCTTTTCAAGATCATCCCGACAAAGAAGGACAGAAGCTACTTCTCGATAATGGAATATTCTTTGAGTTTGTCCCGTTCAATTCCGACAACTTTGATAATGACGGATCGTTGAAAGAAAAACCAACTATTTTGAATATTTCCGAGGTAGAAGAGCAAACAGAATATGCTTTGCTTATTTCTACTTGCTCAGGTGCATGGAGATATCTCATTGGCGACACGATTAAATTCACCAATGTTGACGATGCAGAAATAATCATCACAGGTCGTACGAAACAATTCCTCAGTCTTTGCGGCGAACATTTGTCGCAAGACAATATGAACCGTGCAATTGATCTTGTGTCTGAGCAACTCAACATTAGTATTCCTGAATTTACTGTAGCGGGAATCAATTACCAGAATCTGTTCGCGCACCACTGGTATGTTGGAACAGCTAGTGATGTAGATCCAGAGTTGTTGCGTAAGATGATTGATCAGTACCTCGGAGAAGTGAACGATGATTACCGTGTAGAACGTATTGCCGCATTGAAGGAAGTTTTCATCACAGTTTTGCCCGAAGAAGCGTTTCTCGATTGGATGAAGAAACACGGAAAATTCGGTGGACAACATAAATTTCCACGAGTAATGAAGAATGACCGACTCGAAGACTGGAAAGAACATATCAAGCAGTATCCATCAAAAGAAATAAAAGCCTGATATGTTTGCAGCGATCGGACAAGGATTTATTTTCGGCATGGCCCTGTGTTTTTCCATTGGGCCTGCATTCTTCGGGCTGATCCAAACCAGTTTGAAAAACGGATATCCATCGGGTATTGCTATGGCATTAGGAATTTTTGCCAGCGATTTCCTCTATCTACTCCTCGCCTATTTCGGAATTTCCGCATGGTTAATGGACGATGCCTACGCAATTCCGATTGGTGTTACCGGCGGTTGTCTGTTGATGGGCTATGGAATTTTTCAGTTCGTCAAGAAAACCGAAGTACAGAATGTGGAAGGTGATGTAAGTACTTCCAAATCGTCATACGGAGCAATGGCATTGAAAGGGTTCCTGATGAATCTCTTTAATCCGTTTGTAATATTCCTTTGGATCGGAGCTATCGGATTAGCATCAACAAAGTTCAACAATCAAACACCATTGGTTCTTGGATTCTTCATCACTACGCTTGCAACAGTCTTGGGAACCGACATACTCAAATCACTCGCCGCTCACAAAATCAAAGGCTACCTCAATGAATTGTGGATTCATCGTGTGAATCAAATTGCAGGTATTATCATGATCATCTCCGGCGTTGTGTTGATTGTGCGTGTTTTTGTTGAGCGTCAGTGGGCATAGTAAAAGCGCTACGCCTAATCAGCACAGTGCACCTGCCAAAGCGACAACCCCAGCCATAAGAATTGCAGTGAGCACTTGAACATAGAATATGCGCTGTGATGCCGTTACACCGACATACAAACAACATATAACCTATTATGCGCTGGCGTGAATTGAGTCTTGCCTTCAACAATAAATTCACGCTTGAAATAGAACTTCTCACACGGATCACTCCATAATTCCAGCTTCACAAACGTGAATTGCTAATTATCCAAGCCGTGAACCAAACGCTCTAATGAAGTAAAACGATACAAACTTTTGTATTCTTCCAAAAAAAGATCGCGAGTAATAGTGATAAAGTGTACAGCCATTGTATCAGACAATCAATTCACCATTAAGATTAGTAGTAAGCACATCGCTCATGTGATCAAAGAATGGTCTAATATTCTTGTAACTCTCATTGACCATGGCTAAGAATTCTGCAGACACTACTTCTATATCGGTAAAAGTGCGTCGAAACACAAATTGCTTCAGTCGAAGTAATTCAATTGCAGCATGGTCTTTCAGAAATCCCTTAGGTGCAGTAGCAACTGCTGTACCTGTAATTGCCCCATAGGAACTGCAGAGTTTTTTCGTTTTGAGTAACTTTTTCCACGCTGCATGCTCAGAAGCGATATCCATTCTAATACGTTTCAAATCATCAGGGTTTGGGCTGAAAAAACCACAAGCCAAGCTAGAGCTCCCAGGACGGATACTGAATGTATAACCTCCGCGCAAGTAGGGTTTGACTCGTGCAAATCCAGCAGCGAAACGTGGATTATACGGCGGTCTGTTCTTATGAAAACGTGTATCAGTGTAAATACGGTGTAGCGCACGCTTCGGACTTTCTGTTGATATGTCGTCGTGTTTATTCAGCGCGAAAAGCACCGCCTCCGTAAACTCTACCATATTCTCATGAGCTCGCTCGTATAGATGTTTGTTCGACAAAAACCATTCGCGGTTGTTATTTGCTTCGAGCTTCCTCAGAAACTGCAGCGTTGCAGGTTTAATGACCACATGATTCATATACGGAAAGATTGAAATCAAATCTACGTGATGTGCTTAACATTTTCTTCAGATGATGATCTCACAAGCCAATAGGCAACAAATAAATTTGGAACCCAACACAACCACGCTACCATTCGATAAGCGACGAAGAAGTCGCCAAAAGCCATTGAAAGTAATGGCAACCATACGCGCAACGTTACAGCAGCGAAACACGCGGCATAACTGTAAGTCATGAAATCGGAATGTCGTTTCACATCTCCAACTCTAATAGTTGTGTAGGCCTTGACTGTTGTATACAACCAAATAAGTCCAAGCGTGATAAATCCGACAGCAGAAATCCATCCTCCCGTTGCATAGAAACCAATATGCACTCCACCTACGGCACTCAGTATGACAGAAACAATATATACTTTGCCGATGGTTCTATGCATCTTCACATTCCTTCTGCGTAAACGACCACTGAATTGAGTCCATCCAATAAGAAGTGCAATTCCTCCCAGAATGATATGCATGTAAAACGCCAAGTTCCATAATGGATCATTCAAGACTCCTCCCGTTTTCATTCTCAACAAGCCAAACGTGCGCTCAATTAGAAAGTAAATCACCGGATACAATCCAATCAAAACACCCATTACTGCAACTACGCCAAAACCTATTCGCTGATAATTACTCTTTTGCATGTTACTGCCTATTTATTTTGTTTGCCCCACGCTTCTGCTTTGATCAACCAGTTCTTTCGTTGGTCTTCATTCGAAGGTCTGATCGGCCCAACGTAAGTTACTGAAACAGGTTTCACTCCGCAGAATTCCAAAGTAGATTTTTTGAGTTGGTTTACACTTGGACGTCCGAATGCGAAACGATAATACCATCCGGGTTGATCAAGTGTAGTGATGATGTGTGCTGTTTTTCCGGTTAATAATTTATCCCACCATACCGAATTCTCTCTGTATTTGAACACAAACCCGGGAAGAAACAATCGATCAATAAATCCTTTGGTGATTGCAGGCAGTCCACCCCACCATACCGGATGCACCCACACTAAATGATCCGCCCACTTGATTTTTTCCCAGGCTTCGAGCAAGTCAGGTTCCAGCTCCGTTCGCTTACGGAAACCGTGTTGCAGATTAGGATTGAAATTTAATTCAGCTATCACAAGCTCCTGAACTTTTGCACCCGAAGCTTCGGCACCTTTTTTATACGCTGCGGCTAATGCAAAATTGAAACTGTACTTGTCAGGATGTCCGTTTATCAAAAGAATTTTCTTCATGGTATGTCAAGTGTAAATGATGACGCTAAACTACCATGGAAAAAAAAGCGGTAAACAACGAAGTAACCGAAGCGTATGAATTGAGGATTGAACCGTTTGGTATCGAGAATGAAAAGACTCCGAAGCAGAAACTATTTCTCCAGAACAGCTTTAATGTTCGGTTTAAAATACAATTCGCTCTTCATCACCTTACCGTCTTCACGGAAAATAGGTTGGCCGTCTTTGTCAAGTTTCGACATGTTGCTTCGGTGAATTTCGTCAAACACTTCCTCGATTTTATGCTGAAGTCCGTGACGCAAAATAGTTCCGAAAGTGATATAGAGTAAATCGCCCAACGCATCAGCGATCTCAACCACATCTCCATTTTTACAGGCTTCGAGATACTCCTCGTTTTCTTCTTTCAACAAGTTGAAACGCAACTGCGCTTCTTCTGCAGGGATTACGGCTGTTGGCGCATGACGATTACCAATCAAAAATACGTCGTGAAATTCTCCTACAGCGTTGATTTTTGAAATCAGTGCGCCTTTATACTGTGTCGATTCGCTCATTGTTAAAAATTTAGATGTGTAAAAAAACAAATCCGGCTGCAAGGAAACAAGTTCAATGCAGCCGGACGAAATAACTTTTGAAAACTATTTACCCGCTGGCGCTGGAGGAGGAGTTTGTCCCTTGCGCGCATCGTATTCTTCATTGAGGGCAACCACAACGTCCTTAGTCACGTCGAGGCTATCATTCGCATAAATAATTGGCATTCCGGTACCGAACATCATGATGTAATCGATTCCTTTTGCTTGAGAATACTCACGAAAATACAAGGCAATCTCTTGAGAAATCATATCGTTCTTCTGCATAGCATTGCTTTCGAGGTAAGCAAGATTTGTTTCCATGCGTTTGAGTTCATCTAAACCTGCATTGATAGACGCTTCTTCTTTCTCCGCATCTGCTGTGGCTATCGTACCCATATTCACTTGCTCCTGCAACTTCGCATAACGCTCCTGAAGATTCGCAGCCTTACGCTGATAAACTGCCATTTGGTTCTGTAGGTTTGATCCCGCTTCTTGAGAAAGTTCAGAAAATGCATGATAATTTGCATTAATCGAATCAATGTTCACATACAACACTTTCGCGCCCTGAAGATCTTTTGGAAGTTTGAATGTTTTATCAGGAGTAGTGTCTTCCTGTTGTGCTTTTACTTCTGCAATCGCCTGACGGGAACTGAAGTGGAGGTAAAACAGCACTGCAACTGCAATGCCCAGAATTACGTTAATAATTGTAGATGTGTTTTTCACAGGTAAATTGAACGATTTACCACAAATATAGGGTTAAGACCTGCCCCTGCAAACTCATTTATAGGGAATACTTCTCTAACTAACCTTTTTTAACTTAATAACCTTCTCCAGTTCTGCGCGCGAACTCAATAGGAAGAACTACTGCACAGCGAACATTCTTCCCTGTTTTCTTCCCTGGCGCCCACAAAGGCATAGACTTTATCACGTCAGCTGCTGCTTCGTCGCACCCGTAACCTAAGGTCTTGATCACAGTAATACCGCTCAATCGTCCGTCAGCCTCTACAACAAAGCGCACATGTACCGTACCAGCAATATCGTTCTGAAAAGCGACCAATGGATAAATCAAGTTACGCGTGATGAATTTGTCCATTGCAGCGGAACCTCCTGGAAAACATGGCGCAACATCTGGATTCCGCTCAATGTCAACATTGCCAGAAACCTCACCTTCGCGATCGCTAGTGCCAAAGATTTCGCGGCGCATATTGTCCATTGCCGTATCCATCTCCATTTCTTCAGGAGAAAGTCCTGAACTATCAGCACCTGCGTCTTGCGTATGTTTTCCCACAATGAAAGTGTCTATTTGTGAGCTATTGAGTGCTGAGTCGCCTTCTTTGATTTCAGCTTGTACTCCATCGGATACGCAGGCAATCTGCAATACGATCAGTATAAACGTGAGCAAAGGAAGTAACGTTTTCATAGCACAATAATACGGAGTTTGGCCTTGTCGTTGATTGGAACGCTATTCTGTATTTCCATATAAAGCGCATTGGTAGCAAAAGTCACCCGACCTACTTTTCTTTTTTGGGCTTTTCTAATTCATCGGGAACATATACCACCGTGCCCATGATTACGCGCTCAGGTTCATTTAGTGGAACTACAACTGTATCGATTTTCGGAACTTCAGGTTTCACATTTTCAGGAATAAAATCAGGTTCGTATGTAACTCCGCCCATGATGTACTGATCTGTATTTTTCGGCGCCATTGGATCGGTTCCACAAGCTACTTTGCCCATGATGATCTCTTCATAGTTTACCGCGGGAACAGGTTCTGTTGTATCATTCGATGCAGTTACCATTCCAGAATTATCTGCTTTCACAATCATGACGCTATCTGGAACATAAGCAACATCGCCCATCACTTCGTGCGAATCAGGTTTCGTAATTCCACATGAAGCAAAAAGAAAACTACCGAAAGCTAAAAATACTGCTGCCGCAAATCGCTGCAAATTGAATCCGAATTTGAACTTGTCTTTCGGTAAATCAAACACCTGCTGTTCTCTAAAGCGGCCACATACTTTCTCAGCACTTCGGCCTTTCAAGAATGAAGCAATTTCTCCATTGGACATGGTCGTAAAATCCACCACGACTTTGCAACATTGATCACAATGACGTCCTTGTTCCTGAGGATTCATCTTTTCCCACGACTCGTGGCAAGGTTCGTTTATAGCGACTACCGGTTTCATAGCTTTTGTTTTTCTATGAGATGACAGTGCGGTCGCGATTCCATAAAAGGCGTCGAAAAATAATCTGGTCGATTGTGTAACCCGACAGTAATATACTATCTGGCCAAGAGAAAATCGTATGCTTTAAGGAATCGAACTTCCTTATGAACGCGGGACGTATGGTGTATCATTCCAATTAATCAGAACGAATGGTTTACCACAACGAATGCAGAGAATAGCATTTAAGAACGAATCACATCACAAGTAACACTTCTTGCTTCACTGAACGTTTCAGGTGTTTCGGAATAGTTTCGAGAATCACTTCCGACAATGCATCAATCATTCCCTTCTTCAATTGAGCGCGGTGGGTCACAATACTGATTTCACGAGCAGGTTCGGGCGTGCGAAAATATCTGATGGCCTCTTGCTGACGCGTTGATAAGCCTGGAATGGCCAGCCAAGGCAAAATGGTCATGCCTTGTCCTGTTTCAACCATACGGCGCAATGTTTCGATGCTTCCACTGCGGTATTCGAAACTGCTTCCGCCTGCAATTTCCTTTCGTCTGTTACAAAGTTGCAAAACCTGATTTTTCATGCAATGACCGTCGGCAAGCAACCACAAATCATTCGCATCAACATCTTCAGAACGTAATTGTTTTTTACTCCACAACGCATGCTTCTTCGACAAGTAAGCTACATAGGGTTCATTGAACAGAAAATTCTCATGCAGCTGAGGCTCATCCAATGGAGTCGCGAGAATTCCGGCATCGAGATTCTCCGCTTTCAGCTTCTGAATAATATCAGCCGTCGTCAATTCTTCAATGGTGAAATGAACGCCAGGATACTTCGCTACAAATGGCGTTAGAAACAACGGGACCAGATAAGGGGCAAGCGTTGGAATAATTCCCAAACGGAATTCACCCGTAACCACACCTTTTGCACTAGCAAGAAGTTCCATCAAGCGATTTTTCTCGCGAACCACGATTTGCGACTGATCGAGGAATATTCTTCCTGCATCAGTAACAGTAACCGGCTGACGGCTCCTGTCGAATAATGTAATTCCGATCTCCTCTTCCAGCTTTTTTACCTGCATGGAAAGAGTCGGCTGCGTTACGAAACAGGAGTCGGCCGCTAAAACAAAACTGCCCGTGCGACCAATAGCTAGTGCATATTCCAATTGTTGAAGTGTCATAGTTTTTCTCGATTGATACGTAAAGTTAATCAATATTAACGATAGTCTATAATTCTCACCTTTGTATCAACAAAATCGATAAACATGAATACACTTTCCACTGACCGTCCATTGGTCGAACTCCTTCAGGAACTGGTAATAACCGAAACACGACTCGCCATAGCTACCCGTGAAGCCCATTGGAATGTAACCGGACCTTCATTCTATTCACTTCACGAGATGTTCGGTGCTCAATACACGCAGATAGATGGATTTGTAGATGATCTGGCTGAACGTGTACGCCAATTGGGCTACACAGTATCCGGCTCACCAATGACTGGCGCTTCAGAACCGGTGCCACACGCCGACACACTCCTGAATCAGCTTGTCGACAAGCAAGTGAGGGTTGAACTGCTCCTCAAGCGCACTATTCAGGCAGCTCAAGCACATCAGGACGAAGCATCCGCAGATATGTGTACCGGAATGCTGGAGGCGCACTTCAAAATGATGTGGATGCTTCGCTCTTCCATCGCCGAAACGCAGCCAGCCCTTATTAACATTCAGGCATAGTTTTACACATAAGGGTATTGTAGCGCGTTCGCCTATACCTTTGTATTGTGAAAAACGCTTCCTTCTGGCTGAAATTATTGCGCAACAAGTATCTGCTTGTAGTACTTGTACTTGCCGTATGGTTGCTTTTCTTCGACAAGAATGATCTCTTCTCTCAGTTCGCGCGAAAAACTGAAGTGAAAAAACTCGAATCGGATGTGCAGTATTACAAGGATGAAATTGCACGTAACCGCAAAGAGATGCTGGAACTTCAGAGCAATCCTAAGTTATTGGAGAAATTTGCGCGCGAACATTACCTGATGAAGAAAGACAATGAAGACATTTTCATTCTTGTGCAGGACAGTGTTACAGGTCCGGAGTTCTCCGAAAATCAGCAGTAAAATTTCTTAATTCTTTTTCGGGAATGACTATCGGAATTCGCCGTAGACACCGCGCATCACGTCAGCAATTTCTCCAAGCGTAGCATACGATTCAACCGCTGTAAGAATATGCGGCATGAGATTTTCGTCGCCGCGGGCTGCACGTTCAATCGCTTCGAGATTTGATTTCACCTCAGCAGCGTTACGAGAAAACTTCACCGCGTTGATTTTATCAATCTGCGTTTGGCGAATGCTGTCGTCGATGGTAAGCAGATCACCCATAGGTTTTTCCTCTGCAGTGAATTTGTTCACACCCACAATAATTTTCTCTCCCGATTGTATTCCTGCCTGGTACGCATAAGAAGATGCCGCAATTTCATCCTGCATGAATCCGGCCTCAATAGCAGAAACAGAACCGCCCATCGCGTCAATACGATTGATATATTCCCACGCTTTCGCTTCGATCTCGTCAGTCAAAGCTTCCACCATGTAAGAACCCGCAAGCGGATCAACGGAATCTGCAGCACCACTTTCAAACGCAATAATTTGCTGTGTGCGCAATGCAATACGGGCCGCTTCTTCTGTTGGTAAAGCTAAAGCTTCATCAAATCCGTTCGTATGCAAGCTTTGTGTACCACCCATTACAGCAGAAAGCGCCTGAAGCGTTACACGAATAATATTGTTCTGCGGTTGTTGCGCGGTTAGCGTAGATCCACCCGTTTGCGTATGGAAACGCAACATCATGGAGCGGGTATCTTTTGCACCGAGATCCTTTGTGATCTTCGCCCACATGCGGCGTGCTGCACGGAACTTTGCAATCTCTTCGAAGAAATTGTTGTGTGCATTGAAGAAGAACGACAAACGACGAGCAAAAACATCGATGTCCAGTCCTTTGGCAATCGCCGCTTCCAAATACGCTTTTCCGTTAGCCAAAGTGAATGCCAATTCCTGCACAGCAGTAGAACCCGCCTCGCGAATGTGATAACCCGAGATGGAAATTGTATTCCATTTTGGAACTTCCTTCGAGCAGTATTCGAAGATGTCAGTGATAATTCGCATCGAAGGCTTTGGCGGATAGATGTAGGTTCCGCGCGCCGCATATTCTTTGAGAATATCATTCTGAATTGTTCCGGAAATCTTTTTGATATCAGCACCTTGTTTCTTCGCCAATGCAATATACATTGCCAGCAAAGTGGATGCAGTTGAATTGATGGTCATGGATGTGGTTACTTCATCCAACTTAATTCCATCAAACAGAATTTCAATATCACGAAGCGAATCAATAGCTACACCCGATTTCCCCACTTCTCCTTCAGAAAAAGCGTGATCAGAATCGTAACCGATTTGCGTAGGAAGATCGAACGCAACAGACAATCCCGTAGTTCCATTCTTCAACAAGTAGTGGTAACGCTTGTTCGACTCTTCAGCAGTAGAAAATCCTGCATATTGACGCATCGTCCACAGCTTCCCGCGATACATATCAGGCTGAACACCGCGTGTAAACGGGAATTCGCCCGGTTGCTCTTCTGTGCGCTCTTGTTTCGGATAAACACGATCAATTTCAATACCGGAATCGGTTAGAAATTTTGACTTCTGATCTGATGATTTGCTCATGTGAGAATGGTGTTATCGAATAAAGAACACCTTGATTAAAGATAATTCAGTGCAAACAAGATTTGTATTTCCAAATGTCATTTCTTTATCGCTAAGATGAAGAAACAGCACATCAAAAAACCTGTCCTACTTCTTTCTTGATGTATTCCAATGCAACTTGCGTCGGCATCTTTTCAATTTGCTGAGAAATCTGAAGGATCATCTGACTCAATTCCACTCCGGTTGCTGTATCCGGAAGTTTCGATGCCGCTACGTTCACAAGTTTGGTGATTTCTTCTTTCGCCGTTTTCACCATTTCCCACGCGTGATTCGACATGTAAATCTGCTGAGAAAGATTGTGTTCGAATTCCGTGCGGATCATTTTGGTTAATTCCGATTGGAGCAAACGTGCACTCATTCCGTTTTTGTGAACGCGGGTAACAATCATGTGCGGGTGAATACGCTCCAGAAAAATTGCCAATCGTTCATACGCTTGCAAACGCATCGGAGTAACCACAGTTTGGTTCGCCAGACGGATTTCAGCTAATCGCTTGCGTGCTTCTGTATCCAGAAAATGGCGGACAGTAAGAAAACAGCCAAGAAATACGATCACCGAAGGGATGATGATCTTCAAAAGGTCAATGATCAGTTCAAATTGCATAGTACGTGCTTGAATTCGGGTAAAAATAAGCAATTCCTTTCAACTTAGGACTTCCTTCCGTCCTTACTCAAGCCCGAATCATGCACAATTCTGCAATACTGTTACATCCGTATTTTCCGGTTGATTTGACACATTTCGGCGTCATTTTTGCAGTATTCAATTGTCTTATCCCAATACGTAACCTAATGAGGCTGAATTACGTAAATTTGTGTTCGCCATGAAACGGCTCTATTCCACACTGATCATTACGTTGATTGCGGTATCCGCCTTTGGATTCCTGCAGCAATCGTCGCGTGTGGAACTTTCGTACAAGGAATACCTCGGATTTTCTCTCATGCCCGGTGCAAATAGTACGGCTGTTACATTTCACATTGTCAAGAAATGGGATGATCCGAAAAAACCTTTAGAAGCGGTCAACATTTCTCAATCTGAATTCATGCGTATCGCTTGTGGATTTCAAGAAAGCAATGCAAATCCAGAAAAGAAAAATCTTTTCGCTGAATATGATGTTTCTTCTTGCGGATACTTCAATGATACCATCCTGAATCACATTCTTTACAGTGGAGGAATGCGTTGTAACCCAGTCGATGATCTATGGAGATTACGTTATGCAGAATGGCCATTTTACTTGGCTCCTCCACGCGGAAAACAACAAGCGAATTCTTTGGATCCACAAGGACCGGGACCAGGTTGGGCACGAAAACCACTCATGCCTTCTGAAGGGCAATTGGAAATACTAAAAGCCTACGGACCGATTACTGAACCAATGATAGATGTGATCTGGGGAAGTGCTGCATTCAAGCTGTTAAAAGACATGCAGGACATTACTTGGGTTGCGGAATACCGCGGTTCCTGAAGAGCTTGCTCAACAGCAACGAAGTCTTAACGGATTTTCCTGAATTCCCTCCTTTCTTTCGCATTATCTTCGTCGGATGGTAAGAAAAATTGAAGATTTCCTTAACTCCTGGAAATACGAAACGGAAGCAACAGCGAAGTTGTTTTCCATGATCAATGAACATCGTTTTCATGAGCAGATTCATCCAAAAGTGAGAAGCTGCGCACGAATGGCATTTCACATCACGCAGACTGTTGGTGAAATGATGTCGCACACCGGTATTCATGTAGAAGGCTATCATGAAGAAACCGATCTCTATTGGAGCAAGCAAGAATTGATTGAAACCTACAATCGCTTTGCCGAGTCGTGTGCTGAACAAGTAAAGAAAAACTGGAAAGACAGTGATCTTGAAACAACAGATAACATGTACGGTGAAGAATGGAAAAAAGGCACAACCCTTGATGTATTGATTCGCCATCAGTCTCACCATCGCGGCGAACTTCTCGTTGTCATGCGTCTGCTCGATATGCCCGTATTCGGGATTTACGGTCCGGCCAATGAAGAATGGTCGCAAATGGGAATGAGGCCACAGGAATAACCGTCAATCGCCCTGTATATCTTCCTTCAGAATCAGGTCAAAAATACACGCTACGCGATCGTATATCGGAAATTATTTCCCGATCTTCGCCCTTTCCTTAACAGATGATATTTTCTCTATGGAACATCTATCAGATCGGATTAAAAGTCTGAGTGAATCGCAAACAATTGCAATGGCGCGTCGTAGTCGTGAACTTATTGCTCAGGGCGTCGACATCATCAGCTTAAGTTTGGGTGAGCCGGATTTTCACACACCGGACGTGATCAAGAAAGCAGCGCATGATGCCATTGACAGCGACTTCAGCTACTACACACACGTTTCCGGATATCTGGAGTTACGTCAGGCAGTAGCAGAGAAATTCAAACGCGACAATGGTCTCACTTACACCGCCGATCAGATCGTAGTATCAACCGGGGCTAAACAATCCATTGCCAACGCAGTATTGAGTTTAGTAAATCCGGGTGATGAAGTAATTGTTCCTTCTCCGTTTTGGGTAAGCTACCTTGAAATCATCAAATTGGCAGAAGGAAAAGCAATTACCATTGATGCTTCTATTGAAAATAATTTCAAAGTAACAGCGGCAGAAGTTGAAGCAGCGATTACTCCACGCACCCGACTGATCATGTTCAGTACGCCGTGCAATCCTACAGGATCTGTGTATTCGCGCGAAGAGTTGAAAGCCATTGCAGAAGTAGTTGCCAAGCACGAAGGCGTGTACATCATGTGTGATGAAATTTATGAGCACATCAATTTCATTGGCAAGCATGAGAGTATGGCGCAATTCGATTTCATTTACGACCGTACGATCACAATCAATGGCGTCTCGAAAGGATTTGCAATGACCGGTTGGCGCGGAGGAATTCTTGCAGCACCACTTTGGTTGGCGAAAGCCTGCGATAAAATGCAAGGACAATTTACATCAGCGACAAGCTCCATCACTCAAAAAGCGATGCATGCCGCAATGAAGATGGATCCTGAAACCACTCATCCGATGCGTGATGCGTTTAAACGTCGCCGCGATTTAGTACTTGCCGGACTCAAAGAAATTCCGGGAATGAAAACAAACGTTCCTGACGGAGCATTCTATGTGTATCCGGAAGTAACCGCATTCTTTGGCAAGTCGTTTGGTTCACATAAAATTGACAATGCAACAGATTTGAGTATGTTTCTCCTCGACGAAGCACACGTTGCCATTGTTCCTGGAGCTGCATTTGGTGAGGACAAATACATCCGCATTTCATACGCAGCAGCTGACGAAAAATTAACAGAAGCAGTACGCAGAATGAAAGCTGCACTTGCTAAATTACAATAAACTGATCCGTGAAAAGTTCAAAGTCTTCTTCAGTATCCGGCAATAGCGAGAAAGAAATCCGCTCGATCTTCGATAAGTTCAACAAGTTGCGCGTGTTGATCATCGGCGACGTAATGATTGACAATTACATGTGGGGCAAAGTTTCCCGCATTTCACCGGAAGCACCTGTTCCTGTTGTTTCCATCACTAGAAAAGAACAACGCTTAGGTGGGGCAGCCAATGTTGCATTGAATGTACAAGCGCTCGGTGCAACACCAATCTTGTGCTCTGTAATTGGTGTCGATAAAGAAGGACAGCGATTTCTAGAATTGATGCAGGAACAAAAACTTGCACCAAAAGGTTTATTGAAAAGTCGCGACCGTATTACCACAGTGAAAACACGTGTAATCGGCAACAATCATCACTTGCTTCGTGTAGACGAAGAAATTGAGCACGACATTACCGAAGAAGAAACCGACAAGTTTGAAGAGCGTATTGCCTACTTGCTCGAGACACAAAAAATTGATGTAATCATTTTCGAAGATTACGACAAAGGATTGATCACCGTTCCGTTAATCAAGTCGGTGGTGAGTCATGCGCGCGTCCTGAAAGTTCCTGTAGTTGTTGACCCGAAGAAGAAGCACTTCATGAACTATCAGGGAGCAACACTTTTCAAACCGAATCTGAAAGAACTTCGAGAAGGTTTGAAAGTGGATTTCAATCACGGCAGCGAGAAAGAACTTTCGAAAGTTGTGGATTTATTGAAGACCAAATTGAAAATTGATTTGGCGTTGATCACACTTTCGGAATACGGAATCTATGTTCACGGAAGAAAAGTGAAGAAGAGAATTCCTGCTCACGTTCGTGATATCGCTGATGTTTCCGGAGCTGGAGATACAGTGGTAAGTGTTGCCGCGCTTTGTCTTGCAGCCGGACTCAAGCCTGAAATGATTGCTGAAATGTCGAACATTGCCGGAGGTTTGGTATGCGAAAGCGTTGGAGTTGTTCCCGTGGATCGCGATCAGTTTCTAGAAGAATGTTTGAAGACATTAATCAAGAAGAAATAAGCATGGAAGATCCAATCGAAGAATCTGCATTTTCTATTGATTCATCGCTGGGTCCGATTCAAATTCGCAATACGGATACGCACATCACGGCAATAGAATTCCGTGCTGAAAGTGCCTCACCGCATTTTGCACACACACAGCTTCAGCTCTGGTGTGAAAAAGAACTCGCAGAATATTTTGACGGTACACGAAAAGAATTCACCTTTCCTTTTCTTCAGGAAGGAACAGAATTTCAAAAACAGGTGTGGGAAGAATTGCTTCGTATTCCGTTTGGCAGAACCATCTCTTACCACGAATTGGCCGTTCGATTAGGTGATCCAAAATGCATTCGCGCTGCAGGTACCGCCAATGGAAAAAACAAATTGTCGATTGTTGTTCCCTGTCATCGTGTTATTGGCAGTGATGGATCGCTCACCGGATATTCAGGCGGTCTCGAGAAAAAAGAATGGCTTTTGCGTCACGAAGGCTCACTTCCGAAGATGCACCAGCTGGATTTATTTTGAAACAACTACCGTGAAATCTCATAGTCTGATTTTGAGATTTCACGGTAATAAAGTGCTACTTCAGAAGAGGAAGGTGAACTTCAATAAATTCTTCGAGACTGCAAAGCAATGCCTTTTTGGATGGAGCATAAGACGCGCCCGAAGGAACCACAACAAACAATTTCTTTACTTGCAAATCATCTGCAGCTTCGTAAGTTCCTGCCGAAACTGAAGGACTTACCGAATATTTGATTTCAATCGCAGCAATCGGCTTCAGTCCCTTTACCAACACCAGATCCAACTCCGCTCCATGATGCGTGCGGTAGTAATAAGGTCTGATCTGGGGTGGTAATCGCCTGCAGATTTCTTCCACCACATAACCTTCCCAAGAGGCTCCAACAATCGGGTGACCGGGAAGATCATCTGCACTGTTCACCTGCGTAATGCTGTGCAACAATCCGCTGTCGCGGAGATAAATTTTAGGAGACTTTACGAGTCGCTTCTTCGCATTCACAAACCACGCCGAAAGCCTTCGCACAAGAAATGCACCTTCCATGAAGTCTACATATCGCACCACTGTAGGTCCAGTGATTCCTAAACCGCGCGCATAACTTTCTGCATTGAAAATTGTACCTTGATTGATAGCAATCATAGAAAGAAGATTTCGCGCAATTTCCGGACTTAGTGTAACTCCGAACAATGCCGAAAGATCGCGTTGTGTGTACGAACGAATGTAAGCGTCGGCCCACGAGTCGTATTGATCATCACTCTTCGCCAGTAATGCTTGCGGAAACCCGCCACGGAACCAATGCCGCTTCAGAGAAATCCGTTTCGCCTTTGCTTCACCCAATGTAAAGGGCGTCAACTCTACGTATGCTATTCGGCCGGCAAGACTTTCTGAAACATACTTCACCAGTTCAGGACTTGCAGAACCGGTTAGAAGAAACCGACCTGGCTTACGAAGTTCATCGATCTCCGGACGAAGTGCTGTGAAAAGTTCAGGCATTGTCTGGATTTCATCCAGAATAATCAACTTGTCACGGTGATTGCTAAAAAACAATTCAGGGTCGGTAAGCTTTCGTCTGTCAGACTGTTTCTCCAAATCCAGATAAAGTACTTTACCGCCACGGAGCTTCGCCAATTCGCGGGCCAGTGTTGTCTTTCCAACCTGACGCGGTCCAAGCAAAGCCAATGCAGGAAACTGCTTCAGCAACTTTCGTATTCCGGGTATGGCCGCACGCTTTATCATAGTCCAAATATACTTTATTACCGTGAAATATCAAAATGCCATTATGGATTTTCACGGTACATAAAATACACCCTACGTGCACTGGTACTGAAATAACATTTCGTATCTTGAGTGCATGAAAAGTTTTTTTCCATTGGCAATTGCTATTCTGATGATTGCATGTACTCTCGGCAAGCACAAGAATAAAGCACCTGTAAAATATACGGTGAGTGGTACAATTTTCGAATTGCGCCAGTATTGCGGAGGTGCGCGACCTTCTGAAGAAATTCTTCATCCGAAACCACTGGCAGTGCATGGAATCAAACTCTATATTCGGAAGTCGTCTGTGAATTCGGTTGCAAATGCGATCATCGATTCCGTTGTTTCGGGATTCGACGGAGGATTCTCCCTTCAACTTCCCGCAGGCACGTATTGCTTCATTGAAGCAGCGAAATCGGGACCGATTAAAATTCCAGTTAACGATCAATTCAACTCCTACGATACAGCATGCTATCGCAAAACGTATTCGACATGCGATTACAGCGTTGATGTAAAATCAAACGTAAGCGCGGTGAAAATTGTTCTGGATCGCCATTGTCCGTGGAACAGACCATGTGTTCAATACAAAGGACCGTTACCGCCGACCGCGCCTCCTGTGAATGGGAATGGACAGCAGCCGGGGCATCAGGAGTAGGGTAGTTTTCAGTAGGCAGCAGCAGTTGGCAGGAGGCAGGCGCAGGAGGCAGTGGGCAGTGGGCAGTTAGTCGTTCATTAACTTCCAGAGCTCGTCTTTCAACTGCTGCAGATTTTTACCGCTGTGTGCTGAGAAAATAACATAAGGAAGCTTGAACTTCTTCTTGAAGCGCTTCTCCATATCTGCTTTCATCTCTTCGTACAATTCTTCATCGAGCATGTCTGCTTTGGAGACAGCAAGCATTCGTTTCTTATCCAGCAATTCAGGATTAAATTGCTTCAACTCATTCAGCAAAATCTTATAGTCCTCTACAACATCATTACTGTCGGCCGGAACCATAAAGAGCAAACAAGAGTTGCGTTCAATGTGACGAAGGAATCGAACTCCAAGACCACGACCTTCGCTGGCACCTTCAATAATTCCAGGAATATCGGCAATAACGAATGAACGATCATCGCGGTACTTCACCATTCCTAAATTCGGAACAAGAGTAGTGAACGGATAATCGGCAATCTCAGGTTTTGCTGCAGAAACAACAGAGAGCAAGGTAGATTTTCCTGCGTTGGGAAAACCAACCAAACCAACATCGGCGAGCAACTTCAATTCAAGAATTTTCCATTCTTCAATTGCGGGCTCTCCGGGCTGTGCGTATCGGGGCGTTTGACGAGTTGGCGTAGCAAAAAAAGTATTGCCCTTCCCTCCTCTTCCACCGGGAACAAAAATCACTTCCTGTCCGTCTTCTGTAATCTCGTATTCAATTTCATTGGTCTCTGCATTACGCGCAACGGTTCCCAATGGTACATCAAGAATCAAATCCTTTCCATCGGCACCGGTCATGTTTTGTCGACCGCCATGTCCTCCATCTTCTGCCATTACGTGCTTACGATACTTCAAGTGAAGCAACGTCCACATGTTTTTGTTTCCACGAAGAATCACGTGTCCACCACGACCGCCATCGCCACCATCAGGTCCGCCTTTGGCCGTTTGTGCAGTGCGCAACAAATGCACAGATCCGCCTCCTCCTTTTCCGGAGCGGCAGCAGATTTTTACGTAGTCAACAAAATTTGAATCCATGAGGGTGCAAAAATAGCGAATAAAGGGCTTCCTGTGTAATGCAATCCGTACCACCGCCTATTCGAAAGACAATACAAACGAATGCATAAAAAAACCGCCCTGAAATTCAGAGCGGCCTATTCTTACTGATCATCAGTTCAATGTTGCGATTTCAAGGCACAACTTCTCAAAAATAGAGTCGATGCTTCCGATGCCATACACTCCACGGTATTTCCCTTGTCCTTCGTAAAACGATTTCAACGGAGCCGTTTTTGTATTGTATTCGTTAATGCGATTGGCAATAATTTCAGGGTTCTGATCATCTGCACGACCGGAATCTTTTCCGCGAAGCAAGAGACGTTTTTTCAATTCGTCATTATCTACTTCCAGCGCCAGCATTCCGGATATTTTCCAACCTTTTCCTGAGAGGAAAGTATCCAATGCTTCTGCCTGCGCAGTAGTACGTGGGAAACCATCGAAAATGAACCCTTTAGGTGCGGTGTGTTTATTCACTTCCGACTCCAGCATGCGAATAGTAACTTCATCAGGAACAAGATCACCTTTGTCCATGTAGCTCTGTGCCAATTTCCCGAGATCTGTTCCGCCTTTGATATTCGCGCGGAAGATATCGCCCGTTGACAAGTGAACAAGTCCGTACTGTGCGATCAATTTCTCTGACTGAGTACCTTTTCCGGATCCGGGAGGTCCGAATAAAACAAGATTCAACATTTGTTTCTCGATTTACATTTTTCATTTTCAGTTTCGCACTTACGAAGACCGAAAATGGAATGGTGAATAATTAACTCTTGATGACGTAAATATCTTTCAGATTTCTTCCAAGTCCGTTGTAATCCAATCCATACCCAACGATAAATGCGTTCGGAATTTCCAATCCCGCATAATCAATTTTGATTTCTTTTTTATACGCTTCCGGCTTGAACAAAAGTGTTGCAATTTTCACAGAAGCAGTATGACGTTGATCAAGATCGGCCATCATTTGCACAATGGTTGTTCCTGTGTCAACAATATCTTCCACGATAATTACATCGCGACCTTCCAATGATTCATTCAATCCGATCAGCTCTTTCACTTTTCCAGTGGTGGAAATTCCTTCGTACGATGAAAATTTCACGAAAGAAACTTCGCAGTCCACTTCAATCGAACGCAACAAATCAGCCGCAAAAAGAAATGCTCCGTTAAGTACCACAAGAAAAAGCGGATTCTTTCCCTTATAATCGGAATTGATTTTATCGGCAACCGATTTTACAGCATGACCGATTTTTTCCCCGGAGAGGTAGGGAACAAAAACTTTATCTCCCAGATTGACTTCGTTTTTCACAGATGGGCAAAAGTAGGATAAATTGGTGCAATGCCGTCCGACCAAAGCCCTTAACTGCATGTAATTTTGCGTTTTATGTCGAAAATTCGCGTGCCGTGAGGGTCAGACCTTTGGCTCCAATGTTCACAACTTCACTGGCAGCGAAACAAGGAATCCTGTTGACAATGCGTTAACTTAGTGTGGATAAGTTTCCCTGTCTAAAGCAGGAGTCTTTTGCCTACTTTTGACACCCTTTCAAAAATTAAGTGCCCCTTTATGAGTACCGAACAAAAGAAGACCACAACCCGCCGTACACCTCAACTTACACAGGTGTCACAACAGCTGTACGAAATCGGGAAGCTTCCTCCTCAAGCGGTTGAGTTGGAAGAAGCGGTATTGGGCGCACTTATGCTGGAAAAAGATGCATTGACTGCGGTGATTGACATTCTTCAACCAAAGAGTTTCTATCGCGAATCGCACGGACGTGTTTTCTCTGCCATTCAGAATTTATTCCAGCGTTCGGAACCGATTGATATTCTCACCGTAACGCAAGAATTGAAACGTACCGGTGAACTCGAAATTGTCGGTGGAGCCTATTACATCTCGCAATTAACGAATCGTGTGGCGAGTTCTGCTAACGTGGAATTTCACGCACGTATAATATCACAGAAATATATTCAGCGTGAATTGATTCGCATTTCAAGCGATACCATTCGCGAAGCATACGAAGATACCGCAGACGTATTCGATTTGCTCGATCATGCAGAACGCAATCTGTTCTCTGTAGTGGAAGGAAACATCCGCAAGAACTACGACAAGATGAGTTCCTTGATTAACCAGGCAATGATTCAAATCGAAGCGGCGAAAAACCAGAAGACAGGTGTAAGCGGTGTGCCAAGCGGATTCACCGATCTCGATCGAATGACTTCCGGATGGCAGAACTCCGATCTTGTCATTCTTGCTGCTCGTCCTGCGATGGGTAAAACGGCATTCGTACTTTCACTCGCACGAAATGCTGCAGTAGATTTTCAACGTCCGATTGCAGTATTCTCACTGGAGATGGCGTCTGTACAGCTCGTTCAACGTTTGATTTCTGCAGAGGCCGAATTGCCTGCTGAAAAATTGAAGAAAGGTCAGCTCGTTGATCACGAAATGCAGCAACTGCACGTGAAAATCGGTAAGCTTTCTGAAGCGCCGTTGTTTATTGACGATACACCTGCCCTTTCCATTTTTGAAATGCGTGCAAAGTGTCGTCGATTGAAAGCACAACACGATATTCAGTTGGTGATTGTCGATTATCTCCAGTTGATGACTGCAGGTAGCGACAACAACCGTGGAAATCGTGAACAGGAAATCTCAACCATTTCACGTTCATTGAAGAGTATCGCAAAGGAGTTGAATATTCCGGTGATTGCACTTTCACAGTTGAGTCGTGCCGTTGAAACACGTGGCGGCGATAAACGTCCGCAACTTTCCGACTTACGTGAATCGGGAGCGATTGAGCAAGATGCCGACATGGTATTATTCATTCACCGTCCGGAATACTACGGCTTTACCCAGGACGCAGAAGGAAACGCAACCAACGGTTTGGCAGAGATCATCATTGCAAAACACCGTAACGGAGCTGTAGGAAGTGTGAATCTTCGTTTCGTAGATCGCCTGGCGAAATTCATGGATCTCGACAGCGGCTTAGACGGCGGCGGAATGGGAACCTACACTAACGATAAAGGTTCATACGATCCGAAAGCCGGCTTAGAGCCAAACGATGATTTCAGCAACTTCCAACCCGGAGGAAATATTATTCGCGGATCGAAGCTCAATGATATTGAAGAGGATCCGTTTTAGGGGCGTCAACTTTTAGTTAGTCGCGTGTATACTCTCACTTGTACATCGAGCATCCATGCGAGCTAGTTCAAATAATTCATTTCAATTGTTAAATATTGAGCTGGCGAATCGACCATTACTAAAGGTCTATCCCAAAACTGTAAACTTATCCGTAACTTCGGTACAATATTGGCAGTAGATTCTATTATGAAAAGAATCAGTTTCATCTTTGTTTTCACTTTCCTCTTCGCGATTTCACGTGCAGCGCAGATCCTCATTCCCATGGATGACTCGCAACGCGACCATCTCCGTGCCTATGGAATTTGCTTCAAAGTGCTGAACAAAGGCGGTACTGCTCAATGGTTGCTCAATTACCGTTACGGATCTTTTCTGTTTCCGTACACCAAAGAAGATGAGCAGGAATGCCAGGTAATGGGCGTGAGTTTCGAAGTGATTCCTGATGCGATGGCGGCGGGTATTATCACGGAGATTTCGAGTCCGGAGAAAAATATGGACGCGGTGAAGCTCGAGAAGCCACCGAAAATTGCCGTGTATACTCCTTCCAACAAACAACCGTGGGATGATGCGGTAACCATGGTACTCAAGTACGCCGACATTCCTTACGATACCATTTACGATGATAAAGTAATTCAGGGTGCGCTATTGAAGTATGACTGGCTACACTTGCACCACGAAGATTTTACGGGGCAATACGGACGCTTCTGGGGCGGATTTCAAAATGCGCCATGGTACAAGGCAGATGTTGCGGCCAACGAAGCAACAGCAGCACGATTGGGATTCAGAAAAGTATCTGAATTGAAGTTGGCTGTTGCGAAGAAAATAAAAGAGTTTGTTGCCGGCGGTGGATTTCTCTTTGCGATGTGTTCCGCTACCGATTCATACGACATTGCGCTTGCGGCAGAAGGCATCGATATCTGCGACAAGATGTACGATGGCGATGCAATGGACATGAAGATGAATTCAAAACTCAACTACGAAAACTGTTTTGCATTCACCGGATTTCATTTGAAACTGAATTCCACCGAATATGAATTCTCCGACATCGACACGTACAACACACGCATACAACGCGGCGTAACAGAAACCAATGACTACTTTTCATTGTTTGAGTTCTCTGCAAAATGGGATCCGATTCCAACCATGTTGTGTCAGAACCATGCGAACTTGATCAAAGGTTTCTGGGGACAAACAACAGGATTCGACAAATCGTTGATCAAGCCGGGAACGCTCATTATGGGTGAGAACAAAGCCATCAATGAAGCACGATACATTCACGGAGAAGCCGGCAAAGGCATGTGGACATTCTACGGTGGCCACGATCCAGAAGATTATCAGCACCGCGTAGAAGAACCACCTACAGATTTGGCTTTGTATCCGAACTCGCCGGGCTATCGTTTGATTCTGAACAATATTTTGTTTCCTGCCGCGAGGAAGAAACATCAGAAGACGTAAGTCAATTCCAATTCAAGCGTATCTTTTGGCGCTGTGTAGTTCGCAACATCTTCATTCTAATTTTCTGTATCTTCGGATATCAATAGAAAATTCAAATGAAGAAGACCTATTTCATCGCCGCATTCGCAGCATTCACGTGTACATTCTCGTTTGCGCAAGATCGCACGAATCGCAAAGACAGTAAAATCGTATTCACTGATGTAAAAGAAGCCAAAACAGGCTCAGTGAAAGATCAATATCATTCCAGCACATGTTGGGTATTCTCCACCGAATCGTTTCTTGAATCGGAATTTGTTCGCATGGGCAAAGGAGAAGTTGACCTTTCCGAAATGTGGATTGTACGTGCAGGATATATTGAAAAAGCGAAACGATATATGCGCCTGATGGGCAAATCGCAATTCAGTCCGGGTGGCGAGCCGTCTGATGTGATTACCCTCGCTGCGCAATACGGATTGGTTCCGCAATCAGCATATCCCGGTTTTCCTCCGGGCGAAGATAAAGTACGTCACGGTGAAATGGATGCTGTATTGAAAGCAATTCTGGATGCGCAATTGGCATTGCCGGAAGGAAAACTCTCTGCAAATTGGTTGAATGCCTACATCGGTGCGCTTGACGGTTATCTGGGAGTTCCTCCAACGAAATTCGATTACAATGGAAAGTCGTATGATCCGAAAAGTTTCGCAACGTTTCTCGGTTTCAAACCGGAAGATTATGTTTCGGTAACATCATTCACCCATCACCCATTCTACACCCGCTTTGCACTTGAAATTCCCGACAACTGGGCTTGGGAATCATCGTACAATGTTACGTTGGCAGAAATGACTTCCATTACAGACAACGCAACGGCAAGCGGTTACACAGTTGAATGGGGAACAGATATCAGCGAAAAATATTTCTCAATGAAAAACGGAATGGCGTTGGTACCGGAAAAACCGATTGAAACCATGCGTGTGACTGAGAAAGATTCCTTGTGGACCTATCCATGCAAAGAGCGCGGCATTACAGAATTAATGCGTCAGGAAGCATTCGACAATCTCAGCACACAAGATGATCATGGCATGCACATTACAGGACAGTGCAAGGACCAAACAGGAAAGAAATACTTCATCGTAAAGAATTCCTGGGGATCAGAAAGCAACGATTGCGGTGGATTCCTCTACGTTTCTCAGAACTATTTTCAATTCAAAACAATCAGTATTCTCGTGCATAAGAGCGCGATCCCTAAAGACATTGCAATGAAGATGGGGGTACATTAGTTGGAAAGTTCAGGAGTTGGAGAGTTGGAAAGTTCGGGAGTTGGGGAGTTGGGGAGTTGGAAAGTTGAGAGTGCAGAAATAGGAATTACCTTTACATCATGTCAGAATACTTTTCTCACGATCATCTCAAAAAACTCAAGGCTGCTGAAGGGCATGTGCTGAAGAACGTTATTTATCATAACTGGATCAACAAAACAAAACCCGGTGAGCAATTCGAGTTTCTCGAAAAACTGGAACTTGATTTCGGCACGTACAAACTTGTCATTACTGTTCCTGAAGAACTCGAAGATGCACTAACCCTTGCTGATGACTTCGATGCAGAAAAGCAACACCTCATTCTGCTTCACGAGTTCGGAGGCAAGATTGACTTGCGCAGCGACAACATGAATTCCAATGTACTCTGGGAACATGCCATCGGGCACAAACTCATTACTCTTGGCCTAATGCATGAAGGCGATAATGTGTACAGCAACAAATCCATCATGCTCGATTTCGGTACAGAGAAATTAGAAATTCGTCCGGGTATGGATGGAGTTATGGTTGAACCGCTGGATGAAGTGTAATGAAACGCCTTGCAGCACTCCTTTCACTGATTGTTTGCATTACTGTTCACGCGCAGTATAGTCCGCAACGATTTCCGGTAATTCCGAAACCGCAGACATTATTGCCTCTTGGCGGTGAGTTCGCAATGAGCAATGCCGTTACACTTGTACTCGACAATAAGTCGCTGAAAAAAGAGTGTGAACAATTCAGAGCACAAGCAAAGCAGTTGCATGGACTCGACTTGCGTTACGGTAAACTCTCCGGATTCGAACCCTGCATTTTCGTAGTAGCCGATTCGTTTGGATTGCCGCCCGAAGGCTATGAGCTGTTCGTCAATAGTGAAGGCATTAACCTGTATGGAACGCGCGCCGGAATTTTTTATGGCTTGCAGACGATTCTCCAACTCATTCAACACGGCACCAATGCCAATTCACTCATCGTTCCCTCCTGCTCCATCATCGATTATCCCCGATTCTCTTGGAGAGGAATGCATCTTGATGTAGCGCGACACTTTTTCCCAAAAGAAAACGTGAAGGATTATATCCGCTATATGGCGATGTACAAGATGAACACTTTTCATTGGCATTTGACCGATGATCAGGGATGGAGAATTGAAATAAAAAAATATCCATTGCTCACCGGTGTTGGCGGTTGGAGAAAGCATACACTTGTTGGTCACTACAGTGAAGAACCCGATGTATATGACGAAAAACAGCACGGAGGTTTTTATACGCAGGCTGAAATCAGCGAGATCATTCGCTTTGCAGATTCACTTCACATCACTATTGTTCCTGAAATAGAGATGCCCGGGCATGCAAGCGCAATGCTCACCGCGTATCCGTACCTCGGCAATACAAACGGACCGTATCAGGTACAAGGAACATGGGGCGTGTTCACAGAAGTTCTTGCTCCTAAAGATTCCACATTTGAATTTCTTCAAAACGTACTTACCGAAGTTGCCGCACTCTTCCCAGGAAAATACATCCACATAGGTGGAGATGAATGTCCGAAAGATGAATGGAGTGCTTCTCCCTTCTGTCAGAATCTGATTCGCACCAACAACCTGAAGGATGAGCAAGGACTGCAAAGCTGGTTCGTTCATCGCATCGTTGCATTTCTGGCCACCAAAGGAAAGAATGCAATTGGCTGGGATGAAATTCTGGAAGGTGGTCTGCCCGCCGGAGCTGCTGTGATGTCGTGGAGAGGAGAAGATGGAGGAATTGCTGCAGCACGATCAGCGCACAATGTAGTAATGACTCCCGGCGGATATTGCTACATCGACCACTATCAATCGCGCAATGCAGGAGAACCTTTGGCTATCGGAGGATATCTTCCGATTGAGAAAGTGTATAGTTACGATCCTGTTCCGGCCATTCTGAATGCCAGTGAACGCAAGTACATCATGGGCGTGCAAGGAAATTTATGGACAGAATACATTCCAACTTTCAGTCAGGTGCAGTATATGCTGTTTCCCAGAATCGCCGCATTGGCAGAAGTCGCGTGGAGCAACAAGCAGAATTCAAACTATGAGAACTTCGTACCGCGTATTACAGCGCACATGTTGTATTACGACAAAATGCAGGTGAACTATTCGCGCGCCATGTTTGAGATCAACAGCCGTTATGAATCTGCCGGTGAATCAGGCATGTTTGTTCATTTGTCAACGCTGTCTTCATCCGGAGAAATACATTTTGCCCGTCACGGCAACATTCCGGATGCTGACGGTGAGAAATACATTGCACCTATTTTTCTCCTTCATGCAGATACGCTCACTGCTGCGGTATACCGTTCAGGAGAGCGAATCAGTCCGTATTTCTCACAAACATTTGCAGCCAATCGTGCCTTGGGTAAACCCGTCACGCTACGCAAGGGACCTTCGCCTTCTTACAACACAGGAGGAGCAATGACACTGGTTGATGGAATCAAAGGAAGAACTCCATGGACCGGCGCAGAATGGCTCGGCTGGTGGGGCGATACGCTGGATGCGACAATTGATTTAGGAAAGGTCGACACGGTAAAATCTGTGCGTCTTGTTACGTTGCAAGACCAAGGAAGCTGGATTTACTATCCTCAGGAAGTGAATGTCTTTCTATCTGAAGATGGCGTGAACTTTACATCTGCATCAACTGAACTCAATCAAACAAACACACCGGAGAACAGAGCATACTTCTGGTACATCAAAGCCAAAAAAGCCCGATATGTTCGTGTGGTTGCCTATGGAAAAGGAATGATACCGCCTGGGAAATCAGGTGCAGGATATCCGGCCTGGCTATTCGCCTCCGAGATAATTATTCAGTAATCAGGATAAACTGAGCTGAAGATTACTTCTTTTTCTTCTTCGCCTTCGTCTTGTTGGATTTCGCAGAAGTTGCTTTCGTCGTTGCTTTCGCTTTTACGTTTTTGCCTTTCTTCTTGGATTTCTCTGCTTTCTCCTTCTCTTCTGCCAACATCACTTCCCAATAATCTCCGGAATAGTCTACGAGAATTTCAGCACCAGGACCAATGTTCTTAGACGCGATGATATACGGACGAGTCTTGATCACTGCATACTCAGAATTGTTCTTCAGGCGTGTCTTGCCCGGACCATTTGCATCATTCGCATAGCGCGCTAGCGCATCCATAGTAAACTGAGCATCTACGCAATTCGCGTCTGTAACATGGAACAGGTAACGAGCAGCAGTAATGTCATTGTTATAACGCTTCATGCACTTCGCCCAAGACATCTTTTCGCCGATGTATTCAACAATAATATCGCCTTTACGAATACGGCTGGTAGTGAAAAGTCCGTCGCCGGCTCCCTTAATTCCTGATTTCTTGACAAACAGCATAGAGATAGAATGATGAAATGATTAACAATTGAGTGCGCAAAAGTAACATAGATTCGCTATTCATGGCAATATCCTTACGTGTATTTTAGTTCAACCAACCTTTTTCCCCATTGAGCAAGATCCTCGAAATTGCAGTTTTCAGTCCTGAAGGTGCACTCATTGCTGCCGAATGTGGGGCAGATCGCATCGAATTATGCAGCGGCTATGTGGAAGGTGGACTCACTCCGACAGCTGCAACTATTCAATTTGTAAAGCAACACATCGGCATTCCGGTACAGGTGATGATTCGTCCGCGTGGTGGTAATTTCTGCTTTTCAGAGATGGAAAAAGAGATCATGTTTCACGATATGTCGCTGAGCATTGCAGCCGGCGCTGATGGAATTGTAACGGGTGCACTGATGTCGAATGGGATGATCGACGAGAAATTCATGGAAGAAGTCATGTACGCTGCAGAAGGTCGCCCTGTAACTTTTCACCGCGCATTTGATGTTTGCATTCATCCGCAGATTGAGATAAAAAAACTGATCAATCTAGGAGTCACGCGCGTATTGACTTCCGCTCAGGAAAAGTCGGCCGCAATGGGAATTCCCTTGCTAAAAAAACTGCATGAGAATTTCGGCAATGAAATCACCATTCTCGTTGCCGGCGGATTAAACCCGGCGAATATTACGGCAATCGCTTCTCAAACTACGTGCAATGAGTTTCACGCTTCTGCACGCAAGAAATTCATGGCTCCCGATTCAGGTTTCGGAATTCACGTACTCCCCGATCCGGATTTCATTCGCGACATGAATTCCAAATTGAAAGCGTAGATTTGAAGATGCCCTTGCGCCAACTGGTACTCTTTCTATTGCTGCTCTCATCGTGTATGAGCATTCATGCTTCAAAATCACCTGCATCTACACAACTTACGCTAGATCTCAATTCAGGTTGGCAATTCCACGAGAAAGGAAACAGTACCTTCTATCCTGCTGCAGTTCCGGGAACAGTTCATACCGATCTTTTTTCAAACGGCGTCATTCCTGATCCTTACTTCGGAACTAATGAAACCAAACTCCAATGGATCGAATCGAAAACATGGGAATACAGTACAACCTTCATTTGCCCGAAAGATATCCGTAAGAAAAAACATGTGGAACTTCAGTTCGACGGACTAGATACTTATGCAGATGTATACATGAACGATTCCTTGCTTTTCACAGCGGAGAATATGTTCATCAGCTATAAGGTCGATGTAAAAAAATACATCAAGGCGAGAAACACTATTCGTATTGTATTTCATCCGGCCAGCGAACTGATAACCGCTAATAAGAACCGTTCAACGCTCAAAAAATATCCGGGCGGCGATCGTGTATTCATTCGCAAAGCACAATATCAATTTGGCTGGGATTGGGGTCCGCGCTTTATAACATGCGGGATTTACAAACCCGTTCGATTGGTAGCATGGAATGAATTCCGCGTGTCTGATGTAGTGTACACCTTGGAATATCTCACCAGCGACACCGCATACATGATGGCTGATTTTATGTTTCAGTCGGACAAACCGGGGCGATATGTTTTCAATATTTCAGAGAACGCCACAACAGTGATGAATACCGGTTACCAGCACAAACGGAAAAACAATGAACATCTCCAGCTGAAATTCAAAATTGCTCACCCACGACTTTGGTGGTGCAATGGATTGGGAAAGCCTGAACTCTATACATTCTCACTTACGGCAAGAAACAAAAAATACACCTCCACAGTAACCACCACAACCGGAATCCGAAAAATTGAACTGAGTTCAGATCAGATTACGAGCGATGGTTCCTTTCAATTCATCATCAATAATATTCCGGTATTTGTGAAAGGAAGTAATTGGATTCCTTCTGATAATTTCCTCTCACGCGTATCGCAAAATAAAACCGGAGAGCAGTTGAGTGACATGAAAGAACTGCGCATGAATATGGTTCGCGTTTGGGGCGGCGGTGCTTATGAATCTGACTATTTCTATTCCAAATGCGATTCACTTGGACTCATGGTATGGCAAGATCTGATGTTTGCCTGTTCCATGTATCCATATGCAGTTCTCGATCGCAACAACTTGTTGATTCGCGAGGTGAACGATAACTACAGAAGAATTGCAAGTCACCCGTGCTTGGCACTATGGTGCGGCGATAATGAAAATCGTGAAGGCTGGTACAACTGGGGATGGCAGAAAGAACTTGGATATTCGTTTTCTGATTCAACAGCTGTGTATGACGAATACATGAACTATCAGCAGAAGTTCATGGCGACAGTTAACCGCACAGATCCGTTCTTCCCATATGTACTTTCTTCGCCGCAAAATGGCTGGGGAAGAAAAGAAGCCTATGTGCGCGGTGATGTACATTATTGGGGCGTATGGTGGGGAATGGAACCGTTCACTTCCTACACCACACACACCGGTCGATTCGTTTCTGAGTTCGGATTCCAAAGCGCGCCTTCATTGCACACGTTCAGAGAAATGGGGGCGAATATCAGCAAGACATTTGCGGATAGTACAATTGCTCTGCATCAGAAACATCCAACAGGATTTGAAACCATTGAAACATACATGAATCGCGATTATGGTTTTAAACCCAATTCGTTCGACGATTACGTGTACCTGTCGCAAGTGATGCAACGCGATGCAATGACAATAGCAATTGAAGCACAACGCAGAAACATGCCCCAATGTATGGGTTCGCTCTTCTGGCAATACAACGACTGCTGGCCGGTTACATCTTGGTCGGTGGTCGATTACTTTGGCAGAAAGAAACTCGCATGGTACGGATTGAAGAGATTGTACGAACCGATATTGGTTTCCGTGCAAGAAACTTCAGATTCAATATTTGTTTGGATAACGAATGAAACGACGCAGGAATTGGACAAGAAATTGAATGTAAGCTGGAACAATTTCGAAGGAAAGCCATTTGTAAAAGTAGACAAGGACATTAAGATACGAGCAAACTCTTCCGCAATACAGTGGCGGATGGCGAAGAAAGATATGTTCGGACAGTTGCCTGCAAACGAAGGCATGTTGCTTGCTTACGTCAATACAAAAGACAATCCTGCCATTGAAGAATCGGGAATGGCCACTGCAGTATTCGGTAAAGTGATTGATTTGAAATTACCGGAAGATCAGATGAAAACTTCATTTGTAAGATACATCAAGGAAGGTCCGCAAATGTTTACTGTACGCTCGAAAGTATACGAACGGCAAGTCATGTTCTCTTGCGACGATTCCGATGCAACATTCAGCAACAACGGGTTCGACATGCTTCCGAATGTAACGTATACGATCGAAGTGAAATCGGCAACCAATTCCACTTTAGTTGAAAAAACGCTTCGAGTAACTACGATAAACCGCTTGGTGAATGAAGCACGCGCCTCAGAACAGGACTAGCCTACTATGCTATTTCTTTTTGCCTTGCAGGTAGCGACCTGCATCGATGTACCAAATCAGTTTCAATGACAAACTGTTGATTTGCGGCGCATCAAAAATGTAATTCACATCTTCCAGATAAGAGCCGAACAGCTGCTGGGTAGAAGAGTAAATAGAATTTTTCCAAACTACACTCAATTCACTTCCCGGTAAGAACTGCCAAGTGTAAATCAAATCAATATTGAAGGCGGTAAAACTGAGGTTTGCATTTCCTGTGTAGTTGTAGTCCTGCACTTTTCCGTTTTCATTCAGTTCGAAATAGGATTTGTACTTCACTTCCGACCAGTAGTGTCGAACGCGTAACGACAAGCCCATTGTATTCGTGAATACATATGTTCCCGTCAACGTACTCGTAACCGTATTCAAATCGCGAACACCAAAAATAATGCTGCCATCGGGAACAACTGTTACATAACCTACGTTGTCATTTTTCAACTCATGCTCCCACTTGTATATGATGAAAAGTTTGTCATTTACACGCCAACGCGGAGCAATATTATAGCGCGCGATGGTCCTGTTTCGCTCTAGGAAAATCCTGTATGACGCGCCCATGTCCAATGCGAATTTCTTACGGTAATCCGAAGAAATAAATCCACCTAATTCATAATTCTTAGGATAGATAAGATAACGTCCTGCCACTCGCGTTTCGAAAAAGTCGTACGCTTTAATCGGATTTGCCAACCAATTCAATCCTGTAGTAAGGAAGTTCCTGAATGTATAAATATGCTTACCCGTAATTGTAAAAAAAGTACGATGAGCTGGTTCGTACATGAACGACATATCTGCACTTACTTCATTGATCGTCCACATGAATCTACCAAACGGTTTGAATATATTGTAACCCAAAGTGGTTCCGATATTAAAGTAATTGTTCCGATCGAGGTAACCCATATCGTTACAATCAAAAGTGTTACTCACAAGCTTGTGGCGAAGTTTCGCGATGAAACGACCGCTGACTTTTCCACCTTCAATGCTGTAGCGAAAGCCTGATGCCGGACCATTTTGGCCAGGGTTGAAGAGTTGACTGTAATCAAAATAACCTTCAATGGCATATTTGTTACTCTTGTCAGATTTTCTTCCTTGCACACTAGAAACAACGGCATCTCTTGCAAGACCGTTGCGCAGTACAAACGTATTCGCAAAACCGATATATGAGTTCTTTCCGAATATCTTCTCGTATACAATTGTGTTGTAATTCGTCAGCGGATTCGTTTCAATCCTTCTATAAGTATCATCATCAAAATTGCGAATCGTTGCATAAGCAGGTGCTGAAACAGCATTGAAAAATCCGAATCCTATCTTCTTTTGTGTACGTCCTGATAATTTGATGGCATTGTACAAACGGGTCACAGTAGGATTGTCATCAATGACTTCATTAGAATCCAAGTCACCCGTAACACTAGAATACCGCAATGGTCGCGCTCCAATTCTACGTGAATAGAACAAATCATTCTTATTGAACAGATCTGTTCCTTCTGTGAAAAAATAACGTCGCTCATCATAACGTACTTCGAATGGTGAAAGGTTCAATACAACGTTGTCGCTAATTGTCTGACCAAAATCTGGGATTAACGTCATATCCAAAGTGAAACTCTCATTCAGCCCATACTTCACATCCAAACCTCCATTGGCTGAGAAAGAATTCGCTCCTGCGTAATTCTCGTAGTATCCCGATACATAAGGCATCAAGGCGAGACGGACAGGCGATTGAATATTACTCAACCCATAGAGATCTCCACATTGATTAACAATTCCATTTACATTCTGGTCAACCGTATTCCACCACGCTTGCTCACGATGTCTGCGAATGATTCGTGTGTAATTTACCCCCCACATCTGATCACTTTCTCCTGGAAAACGCAATGCCTGAAACGGAATCTTCATTTCAACAGTCCAACCCAGCGAATCAATCGTCACTTTACTGAACCAAACTGAATTCAACGTGGCATCGGATTTGTCCAAGACGTACCGCGCATCGGTTTGCACACCTGCAGCAGTTACCGCAAAGAAAAAGCCATTCCTGCGATCATGGTAAGTATCAAATAAGACACCAAATGCATCCGTATTGTTTTGGTATTCATCACGCGGACTTAATTGATGAAGAATAGAATCAGGAGCATTGTCAAACATTCGCGCTCCAACGTAAATGGCTTCGTCTGTGTACACCACGCGAACTTCTGTTCGTTGCGAAGCCGGTTCTCCTGGACGTGGCGACTGTTGACGGAAATCAACGGCAGGTTGCGCATTCAACCACATCGTTTCATTGAGCACACCATCAATCCTTGCTTCGGTATTCGAAGAATCGGCTCGATAAGCTGTATGCGTTCGCGACTCGGCAACTGCAGCCACAGTACCCTTCTTAACTGAAGGAATATTCTGCGCTTCACACGCTAAATAAACACTTGAAAATAACAGGAAAGAAATTAGCTGTTTCACGGGAACCAAAGATAACTAAACAAGAACAGAATTGATCTAGGTTAGTATCATTCGCATATTGGATACAACCGTATCTGCATCTTTACGCATGAGCGGCTCATTTTTCAATGTCACTCCTGTAAGCAACAATAGATTTTTCAACGGAAAAGTGAACCTCTCCAATTGAAAACTGAGGAATTCTATCTCCGAAACTCCACCTTCAAAAAAGAAAGTGTCTACTTTTCCAACTTCCTTTTCAAGAATGTAAAATGAGCCATTGATGCTCTTGACAATAGGTTGCTCCGTAATAGCATAGTCGCACAAGGGGAAAAGTGTTTCCGTTAGGAATAACTCTTCGAGATTGGAAGTCTTTCGCTTCTTTCCCTCTGAGCGGATCTCCATCCAAGAGAGTCGCGTTACATAGCTGCCTCGAGTAACAACCCGTGTAATATCTTTCCACGAATTAATACCGCGATCCTTGAACGGCTCATAGAACTCAAGATCCAATACAGCACGATCCAACTCTGCACCCATTTGCACAGCACGAGTTTCAAGTTCCGCGAAGTCTATTTTGGATTCGTCAAACCGCAGTACCGCATACCCTTCTCCGAAGAAATTAAGTGTGACACCCGCCTTGAGTTTGACTTTTGCAGACATATTGGAAAATCTGCTGGAAAATTACACCCGTTTGACGCGGGCAATGACCCGAAAAAAATAATGTTTTACACCGTCAATGTTTGATTAGTCGGAATTACGTAACTTCCGTAAGCGATTCAGTTGCTGGGCCAATATAGCTCCTACGAATGTCGCCGTAAAGTATATCCAGAGAAATCCAATGGTTTGCGACACGATTGCAGGACCGAAAGACCGCGCCGGATTCATAGATGCGCCTGTGATGTTACCGGCAAAATAGATTTCAAGAAACACCGTTAATCCTATTGACTCAGGAGCCAAACGATTCAACTTCGGGTATCGTGTATCAGTGAAAACATAAATAACGGACAGTAGGAGAAACGTCAGCATCAATTCAATCCACCATGCCTCAAAACCCGAAACCGATGGAGTTGTGTTGCCCATATGATATCCATTGGAATGAACCGCATGGATTACCAAAGCCGCAACAGCTGAGCCTGCGAGCTGTGCACCTGCAAAACCGACAAACATTCCGAAGCTTAATTGGCGATCCAGCCACATTGCAGTGCTCACCGCCGGATTCATATGCGCTCCGGAAATTTTTCCGAACAGCCGAATCAAAATCGTGACTGCTAGTCCCGCAACCAGTGAAGCCATGAACAGACTCATGTGGGGACTTGCTTCGTAAAACTGTACAGCGCCTTCCAGAATTGCCAGAAGCAACAGGAACGTTGCAAAAAATTCAATGATTACTTCTTTCACAACTCTTCATTGACAAATTTCCTGCAATACTCTTTGATCAACTCTCTGGTGTGACGAAATGCTGTGGCTATTTCATCATCGGTTCCTTTCACTTTAGAAGGGTCGGGGAAATCGCGGTGGAACTTTTTTGCACGCGAAGGAAAAACGGGACAACGCTCTTTCGCACTATCACATACGGTGATGATAAGATCAAAATTGATATCAGCATACTCATCCACCAGATTCGATGTGTGAGCAGAAATATCAATACCATCTTCCTTCATGAAATACACCGCCTTCGGATTCAATCCATGTGTTTCCACGCCGGCGCTATATATTACTGCTTTGTCACCTGCGAAATGCCGCAAATAACCTTCTGCCATCTGACTGCGGCAGCTGTTTCCTGTACACAGTACGAGTACCTTTTTCATAAAGTTTATTTTTGGTTGCTCCATGACGCGCCACAGGGCGCTTGGACGCAGATTCGCAGATTGCGCAGATTATATGATTAAAATTAAATGGTTTTTGACTGTCACAAGTTTGCCATTAGATATGTATAATTCCAATAAAATCTAAAAAAAACAATTTTTGAAATCTGCGAATCTGCGGCCCATAAAGCAGAGCCGACAAACAATGAATAGTAGTACAAAATAATTTCAACGCTAATCACAAATTCCGAAGAAATGCTTCATTCAGTTGGGACTAAAAAAGATTTCCTGAAAAAAGTACAAGCACTTTCTTCATATAATCAGATCTAGCAACAACCCGAACCCGGAGTGCAACATCCTGCTTCAGCCGTGGTAAGTGAAGACAGATTAACTTTCAATTTCTCAGCAGGAATTCCGCACTTTTCAGAAGCGAGACAGTTGGTTGTCTTCGCCACCAGCAGAAAATCTTTACCGTTAAAATCGAGATTGTATTTTCCAATGGTGTCCGACTGATATTCAACTTCCACTTCCGCATCCTCAATTCCCAATATTTTCTCCGACCAGGCAATAATGTTTGATAATTTCTGCGGCTTCAAACGATGATCGAAATCGTTCGCTTCCCACAATTGGAAATTAACCACGCGTTCATTGCGAACTGCTCCTCCGCAGTCAATGAAGTTCTTATTGACAACTCCAACTTCAGTAACGTGGAAGTGTTCAGGAACAGTTATTCCATTCGGGAGTATAAAACTCACATCACTTGCTGTTTCAAGTGCTTTCTTAACATCTGATAGTTTCATGGTATTTCGGGTTTAATATGTTTCAATCGCTTTTTTACGATAATTCATTTCATCAACAGCATTTCGCAGCCGGACGCAACTGCTCAAATAATGCTGTGAATGTCTCCTTTGCTTCCTTCCAACCTGCTTCATTGATGCAATAGCAGACTTTCACACCTTCGATATCACCTTGAATCAATCCGGCTTCCTTCAATTCTTTCAAGTGTTGAGACACTGTACTTTGGGAAAGCGGAAGAATTTCAACGATATCTCCGCATATACACGCTTGCTTCTTCAACAACACATTCAATATAGCAATGCGCGCCGGGTGCGCCAAAGCCTTTGCGTAACGTGCAATCCGATTTTCACGTAGCGTAAAGTCATCGGTTTTGGAAACGCCCATTTTTTGTAGAATTATTACATCGCAATATTACGATAAATAATTGAACTAAGAATGAACAACCTTGTTATTTTTCTGAAATAATCAGAAAAGCAATCTATTTGAATGAATTAAGTCAATCAGGAATCATCGCGCAATAGTGTACGAGTACTTTTTCGTAACGATTGAAACGCTCTTGGTTTTAGGAACAAACTTCTCCTCGAGCAACAAACCGGTATCTGTGTATTTCCGCAGAACCACATATGTACATTTTCCCCTCTTACTCCGCTTCAGGTAAAATATCATATTCATGTAGGATGTGTAGCGCATTTGTATCAACCCAAATGTTTTGATTCCATAATTGAAATACTCCGACTTCACAGGCTTGAACATTGCATTGAAATGATGTACAATCATAATCAGGCATTTTCCGTCTGCATTGAGATAACGGATTGAATCGCAATCTGCCGATTTAGTGACTACACGTCGCGCAAATGTACCGGCATGCTCGTAATCCCATTCAGGATCCCAAGCGCGGAAATAGAATTTCCGTGCGCGACGAACAGTGTCACTTCCGGTTACTACCGACTCTTGCAGCGAATCTCCAACGTAATCATACACAACCGTTCTTCCATTTTCTCGTGGAGAAATGATCTGCGCGGTGTCGTTTCGAACTTCACCTGTACTCACTTCCACTCCGTTTTCATACTCACGCACGCTCCACGCATTTGCCTGCCAATACTGATAATCTGTTCGTGAACTAAATGTACCTCCATCGAGCTTCACCCGATAGTCGTAACGCTCCAGGAACTTCGTACCAAAAGAATACGCATAGTTTTCGACACAGATTGTATCTGACTTCAGCGTATCGCGTTGTGTACTGATCAAAGTAACTACTGTCATGCCGTACACATCTCTTCCGGGAGATACTTTCTTTTCTCTAGGATCCTGCGGGTGCGCAGATAAAGTAGATGCGGAAAACAGAATCAATGCGCACAGCAAATTGCGCATCAATGAAAAACGCAAGACTGTCATTGGGCGATCGAAAGGCGTAATAACGTTTTGCGCAATCATGCTATTGAAATTAGAGTTTTGGCTGATGGAACCAATACCATTCATCTTCTAACGGCACATCTTCTTCTTGTCGCCAATATGCTGCTGTAACCACTACTTTGTTCGGCGCCTTCAACTCACGGTTAAAAACAGCATTCATCACACTGAATGTTACATCTGTTACTCCAACTGTAAATGAAGTTGGCGCAGGTGGTGGTTCAACTGGAGCCGCTACTTCACCCTCTTTCGGAGGAGGAACAGGTTTTACTTTTGGTGGTGGCGTACCTGTTACAACAACAGTATAGCCGTTCAACTCGAGCAATTGTTTTAGAAATTCAACGCGCTTTGGTGCAACGAGCTTTTCTACGATTGCGCATTTCACGCCATCTAGTTCTTCGAATGAATGTGTTGCGTTAAGTGCCATTATTGTTGTGCTGCTGTAAAGTGAGAACTGATAAATTCAAATATTTCTCCTGCAAATCCGATTGCGAGAATCCCTGCAATACAAACTACAATGGAAATTCCAACCATCGGACTCACCTTGATACGTTCAACAGGTCCGTCTTCTCCTTTGTCAATGAATACCGCTCTGATCACACGGAGATAGTAATACAACGATATCACCATGTTCAGAATCGCAACAGAAAGCAGAACATAATCACCTTTTGCAGCACCCGCTGTAAGCAAGAAGTACTTACCAAAGAACCCTGCTGTAGGTGGAATTCCTGCGAGGGAAAACAATGCCAAAGCAATTACCCAGCTCAACAATTTATTGTTCTGATAAAACCCGCGGTATTCACTGATCTCCTCTTTTCCAGTTTGATTCACCACTTGAGAAACAACAGCGAACATGGCCAAGGAAGAGAAAACGTAAATCAACATGAAGTATACTACTGAGCTTGCCCCCATCGAAGAGAATGCAATCACGCCCAACAGTAAATAACCGACTTGACTGATGGATGAAAACGCCAACAAGCGCTTCAAGTTGCTTTGACGAACAGCTTGGAAGTTACCAATGGTAATTGTTACCATAATGGAAATCATCACCATCTTGTCCCATGCCATGAAGAAATTGGAGAATACGGTAAACAGTGTCGACATGAACACAAAAATGAATGCTCCTTTTGAAATCACGGCCAAGCTCGCTGTAATCGAAACAGGCGATCCTTCGTAAACGTCGGCTGTCCACAAGTGAAATGGCACCAATGACAACTTAAAAGCCATACCAACGAATACAAATACAAAAGCGAGTACTTGCAAATGCGACATTGAAATCTGTGAATGCATTTCAGAAAAATCAAGTGTGCCGGTTGTACCGTACAGCAATGAAATACCGAACAACATAATTGCAGAAGCAAAAGCCGACGACATGATCATTTTAAATCCAGCCTCGGAAGAACGCGGGCGATCCAGATCAAAGTTCGTTAGTGCAGCCAACGGAATAGTTGCCAATTCCATTCCGAGGAAGAACATTAGGAAATTGCCAGAAGAAAGAAGGAAGAACATTCCCAATTGCGCTGAAAGCAATAACATATAAAATTCCGCGGCGTTTTTGTTCTTCTCCAACCAATCGTATGACAGAAATGAGATCAAGAGCAACGCAAGATTAAGGATGTTCTTCTCCAGCGCAATGATATCATTAGTATAAAACATGCCGCTGAACAACACGCCTGCCTTATTCATGAAGAAACCGGCAGCGAAATTGATGATCAAAACTATATTTGCCAGCATGAGCAGGCGCTTGCCATTATCAGCGAATGATCCCAACTTGGCAAACATGAAAATGAAAATCAGTCCGGTTAATACCAGCTCCGATTTCATCATTGTGAAAAAATTCAAGTCCATATACGTTCAGCGTGTATTACCGTGCTGTTAAGTGATTCATTATCATTTCAGATCCCGGATTGAGCAAATCTGTCAACCAGAAAGGAGCAGTTCCAATAGCTAATATCGCAAGTAGCAATATTACCGATGCCAATTTCTCGTTCCACTGTGCATCACCAATGTGTTTATGATGTTCGTCAACAATAGGTCCCATCACCACCTTGCCTGACGCACGTAGAATATATACCGCCGTTACTACAATAGATAAACATCCAAGTACAGTAGCCAAACGATAGAACGTTTCAGGACGTTGCCACGCTCCTTGGAAAACCGTCATCTCAGCAACGAATCCGCTCAGTCCTGGAAGTCCGAGTGAACACAGACCTGCAAGAATGAAAATCGTTGAGAGGAATGGAATCACCTTCAACAAGCCTCCAATTTTATCTACTTGACGTGTATGCGTGCGTTCATAGATCATGCCTATTGCAGCAAAGAACAATGCAGTCATCAATCCATGAGAAACCATTTGCATCACAGCACCTGTAACTGCAGTCTTGGTTAACATTCCTATTCCCAACAATACAAATCCGCAGTGGCTGACTGATGAATATGCATTGATGTATTTCAAGTCTTTCTGCATCAGCGTTGCAAACGAACCGTAGAAAATTGCAATTGCAGCAAGCAAAACAATAATCCATGAATACTGATGAGCTGCACCTGGCAAAAGATATACTGCTACTCGCAGACATCCATAACCACCAAGTTTCATAGAAATTCCAGCAAGGAACATGGAAGCTGCTGTTGGTGCTGAAGAGTGTCCATCGGGTGCCCAGGTGTGGAATGGAAACATTGCAGTGAACACCCCGAACCCTGCAAAGAGGAATGGAAACGCAAGCATCTGTGCACTGAATGCTATTGGATGTGCAGCAAGTTCAATAAGATTGTAAGAATGAACTCCTCCACCAATATCCGAAGAGAAATAAACGATTAATAATCCCATTAGCACGAAAGCAGAACCTCCCATGAGCATTAACGCAAGTTTCATTGCACTGTATTCTTTCTTGCCACTTCCCCAGATTCCGATCAAAAGGAATTTAGGAATCACTGCCAATTCTAGGAAGAAAAACATGGTGAATAAATCAAGCGAAATAAAGAATCCATATGCTCCGGTGCTCAGCAACACAAGCAGAAGGAAAAACTCCTTGGTTTGAAATTCCACTTTCCATGAAACCAATACGCCCGCAACAACCACAATTGCAGTCAGTAGAATCATTGCAATAGAAATTCCGTCGATTCCGATGTGGTAGTTAATGTTTAGTGACTTGAACCAAACGTGGTTCTCTTCGAACAGAAATTGCGTTGAAGGTGCAAGCTTGTGTGCCGACAGATATTGAACAAATACGAAAGCAGAAGCGCCCAATTGAACCAATGACCCAATGAATGCCGTCCACTTAACCTGCTCATTGCTCCTGCAGAAAATCAGAAACAATGCAGTCAGAAAAGGAATAATGATCAGTATCGATAAACTCATATCACGTATGACTTAATTCAGTTAACAGATTCTAATTTGAAAGAAAAACCATGAGCAATACAAATCCCAGCAATCCGCTGAAGAAATACACCGCATAATTCTGAATTTTTCCATTTTGCATGCCTTTTAATGTATCCGAGAAATTCTCTGCGGCTGTTGCACTCAGATTAATTACGCCATCAACAATGTTCTTATCAAACCAAGCTGCGAGGTTTCCGAAGATTCCAAAAATCACTTTCTTAGTTTTAAATAGATAGATTTCATCAATGTAAAACTTATTGAAAGCGGCGGAATATACACCTTTCAACGCACCAGCAAGTCGTGTAGGAACTACGGTTAGCTTACGATAGAAAAGTGCTGCAACAAGAATAGAAATTACCGCAAGAGAAACGGGTAAAATCGCTGCAGTAAGATGGAACTCTGAATGCAACGCATGACCATCACTGGAGACAAAATTTCCAAAAGGAATGAATCCAGTTCCAATCGACAATAATGCAAGAATGATCAATGGAATCTTCATCGCCCATGGCGCTTCTCCGTGATGGTGATCATCATCTCCATGATCATCATGGTTGTGAGCAGGCTTATATTCTTTACTCCAGAAAATATTGAAATACAAACGGAACATATAGAATGCCGTGAATGCTGCCGTAGCAATCGCACACCAATAGATCACTGGATTACTTTGATGGGCTGCAGTCAAGATTTCTTCTTTACTGAAGAATCCTGCAAACGGAGGAATTCCTGAAATCGCAAGACAAGCAATAAGAAATACGATGTGCGTTACCGGCATGTGTTTTCTCAATCCACCCATATCTTTCATTTCATTACTGTGCACGTAGTGAATAACTGCTCCTGCACCTAGGAAGAGCAACGCTTTGAACATAGCGTGTGTGAAGAGGTGAAAGAACGATGCAGTAAATCCGAGCCCGCTTTCTCCACCAAAACGAGATACACCCAGCGCAAACATCATGTAACCGATTTGCGACATGGTTGAATACGCCAATACTCTTTTAATATCTGTTTGCGTACATGCGATCACAGCAGCAAACATGGAAGAGAAAATGCCCACGTAAGCCACCACATCCAGTGCTACCGGGCACGATAATGC